>Ga0194129_10000383_pt1 | contig 87211 bp, 89 predicted proteins | sample TA2KigCa35mmetaG_FD_150862 | JGI IMG/M metagenome (GOLD analysis project Ga0194129, IMG submission 150862) | Freshwater microbial communities from Lake Tanganyika, Tanzania - TA2015038 Kigoma Deep Cast 35m | ecosystem: Environmental > Aquatic > Freshwater > Lake | place: Tanzania: Lake... | reverse complement strand
TGACCATGAACAACCTCAAATCCTGGGCTGAAACCAACAATCTAGTTGAGAAGTATGCTGAATTTGTGATGGATTCCATGGACATGAAAACCATGGAACAGTTTGTATTTGATACTTTGTATGAATGCTATTCTACCTATGATGATGATCAGCTGATCGATGAGATCACCGAATGCTATGGTGAGGAATGGTTTGCCGATAATGACATAGAATTGCCCTCCAGTCAAGACTCATAAGGTATTGTAATGAGTCCAATGAGTCTTATAAGGATTGCTGATCATAGCTTTCCTTATAAGACTCTCCCCAACTGATAAGAAACGCTGATCATTCAGAGGTTGACTCTGGCGGGGATCCGTGGCATTCTATGGGAGTTGCTGAGGCATTCCAATGCTATTCGGATTCACTGCTGTTAGTTCTAACCGTAAGACTGGCAGCATTCCAACAACAACAAGTGCAAAGGAAACTTGTTGGACTGGCTGTCCATTTTATGACAAGGGATGCTATGCTAAGGGTGGCCCCCAGAATATACACTGGAACGCCATCAGTGCAGGCGAACGTGGTTATGAATGGCAGGCATTTTTGTCTCTTATTCGTAAGCTTCGACGTGGGCAACTTTGGCGGCATAATGTATCTGGGGATCTACCAGTTGTCGCTGATGGTATCATCGACGGTGACAAAGTTGCACAGTTGGTTGATGCTAACCGTGGGCGTAAAGGTTACACTTACACTCACCACCCTCTGACTGATACAAACTTGGGTGTAATTAAGTATGCTAACGCTGCAGGATTCGCTGTAAACGTTAGCACTGAATCGGTAGAAGTTGCCGATAAAGTTATGACAGATCACGGCATTCCTGCTGTTGCTGTTGTAAACTCTGAAAAGACCGATAGATTCTACCGCACAGAATCGGGTCGTAAAGTTATCACCTGCCCTGCAACAATTCACGACAACGTGAGCTGTGCCACCTGCGGTTTGTGTCAACAATCTGACAGGCAGTTCATTATAGCGTTCCCCGCACATGGCGTTGCAAAAAAGACAGTCAATCAGATCGTTGGTTGATACAAATGCCCTCCAACTTAGGGGGGCTTTTTTATACTTTAATCTAGTTCAGTTTGTGATAAGAATCTAGTTCAGAATTGAGGGGGGATTGAGTGAAGAACTGTAAGGGTCTTAAGTATAAAGAACTGAGTTCTTATAATTTATTGCAGGAGAGGTTACGATCATTATCATCTACAGGGCTACCCCACCCCTCTGCTGGTTGTGCCCATATTATACAGCATGGCAGCCCCATGGCAAGCCGTTGCAACACTTTGTAACATTAGGAGTTCTTATAGCTTCCCTCCCTCACCCCCCTACAGTCTAGGGGCGGCTGGGGCTCCTGTCAAGCCCCTGACCCATCAGAATCCCTGATCAGACTTATAAGATACCCTGATCGTTTGGGTGGTTGCGGCGGGCTGGTGATCCTGTAGGATACGGGCAACGGAGGTAACCTGATTCCCTTCCGTTCTACTGGTAATGACCCGATTCCAACTTCGCAACCGCATCGCCCGTCAACTGGGCTATGTGCCCGCCGACAGTGGCTTTATCGCTGAGCTTAACCGCTTGGATCTTGCCGACGGCGTGATAGCTCAGCCCCGTCAACTGCGACGCTACGAAGCCATGGCGCTGTTGATGGCTTACAACGAGGCTAAGGGTAAAGCGGATGCCGCCCGCACCGCCCTGATGGTGGCGGCTGCAGCCTGTGGGCGTGCCAAAGTTGCCGACAAACCGCAGGACCGTGTGTTCTGTCGTGCTAGCAGTGAGCGGCTGTACTTTTGGGCACAGAACCGTAACGCCCAAGCGTAACGGTTTGTTACAGAGGGGCTCACCGCCCCTCCCATGCTGTAAGATAGGCTCAAGCGGGCAACCAGTCCCGTCCTACACTTTCAGACAAATGAACCGCACCACCCTGTTTGTTGCCACCTTCTCGGACGGATACCGTCGCAAGGTATGCGCAACCTCTTTGGACAATGCTGTGTCATTCTCTCAGGATCTGGAATCCTGGTTCATCAGTAGAGGCACCAACCGCGTTCTGGTTGCTGTCCAACCTGCAAAGGTTCGATGATACAATCGGGGGGACAATTCTCCCCCCTATTTTATACTTAGCGATTGATCAGCAATGCTGATCAGTCCGAGGGGCAGTGATAAGCGCCCCTTATGTGTGCCGCCCCCGCCCCCCTTACCCGTTTTAAAAACGTCTAACTTCCCTAAGCTATAAGACCTTGAAATCGACCTCTAAATATCCTTCAATTCAAAAAATTTTTGCCCAAAAAAATTTCCCAGGGGGTTGACAGCTCATAAGGTTTCTGATAGACTCCGATTTTCTCTAAGCATTATGAATCTTTACCTTATAGCTCGTAAGACTCCAACCTGCTGGGTGTTTGACCATGAGCATCAGAACACCGTCGATGAGGCTCTCTGCAACGGGACAGAGCTTGCAATTGATTGGTATTATCAAGCGATTGAGGGTAAGGCTCCCCTCGTCGGAGATCAACTCGCATTTTATCTAAGCACAAAAAAATTTAAAGAAGCCATAACTCAAATTAATTTGATTGAATCTGATGACGTAGGATCGTATTATAAGGATTCACTCTCAGGCATGGAAATTTGGCTGTGCCCATGGCTTCAAGGATACTTTGGTGAAGTACCAGAGAGAATCTATGTAACCTGTGAGTCTGTAAGAGAGATAAGTGAGGAAGAACTGGATGAGATTATGGAGTACATTGATAAATAATTTCAAACCGTTCAGCTGACATGAAGACGTTTAGCGAATTTATATCTGAAAGATACTACGAACCAGATGAACCCTTACCATCAGGAAAGACTCCTTATGGAAAAGCAACATCTTCTTATTATAGACAACGTGGAGAGTTTAGAAGAAGTCCAAATAGAACATCAGATCAAGCTTTTAGAATGACACAACAGGGTAGTAGAAGAAGTAACGAGGTGAGTCGTGGTGCTGATAATCCATATTTTGATTCAAGACCTGATAAGAGTGGTCGTTATGATATAGAAACAGATACAGATTATGGCATGAGAGTGCGTGATACGAAGAATGATCTTGAAATGAAAATTCGTCAGAAGGATCAAATTGCCCCAGGTAGAAAACCTGTTTATGATGTTGAGTGGTATAATTTGTCAGGCAAGAAAAAGCATAATCCTGGAGAAGCTCGATCAATTGTAAGAAGTGTTGCAGATATGTGGAAGAATCAGGTTGCTCCACGTATTCCAAGTAATGTTGTTTTAACTAATTTTCCAATTAGTAATGATACGAGTGAGAGAAATACTCGCTCTAAGTTATACTCAAAGGTTGCAGGTTTTGGAAAAACTGGAATGCAGGGAAGACAGTATGCTGCTGTGAATCGTCCACCATCATCAAGACAAGCCGCAAGGGGTGCTCAGCGTATTACTCCACTCTCAGGTAACTTAGATCCAGAGTGGGTATACAATAGACGAGAATTAGACAAAGTTACCAGACCACCTCACAAACCTGCAGGATACTGGGCAGCAAAGGAGAGAGGATTTGGGGACAGAAGAACGATTGCTCCAGCAAAACCTTCTAGACCTTCTTTAAGACAAGCCACTCAGGCACTACAAACAACTCCAAGAGTACAGTCACCATCACTACCAAAAGCCCCAGCTCTCACAGTACCTAAGCTACCCAAAATTAATATCAGAGGCGGTCGTGCTGGTCTTGCTGCAGGTCTTGTAGGTGCAGGTATTGCTGCATATTCTGCCTTAAACAAACCTAAGAAGTAAAATGAAAACCTACTCACAGTTTCTTGATGAAGCATTAGCAACATCTGTAATTAAAGCAGCAGCACGATCTGCCTTTCGTAATCAAGCATTGAAACAGCAAGTTTCAAGAAGAACTGGTACTGCCCCAAGATCAGCATCATTTACTCGCCTCTACCATGGCACAACTCAACCAGCATCACAACAAATTTCTAGATCTGGATGGAGAACTAATATAAATGTCACTCGCCAAATGACAGGATCTGGAGTTTATACAACGCCACAAAGACCTGCTGCTCAGATGTATGCAAATCAAAGAGCATCTCAAAGAGGCGAAAGTCCTGCGGTGCGTACATTTAGATTACCGACAAGTACATACAATAAAGTTAAAGCACAAAGAGATCAACGTGGAGAATGGACGGCACAAAAAGGAGGAAATACATTTAATATAGTGCAAATGTCTCCAAAAGGAGCAAATCGTTATGATATTACTGATAAACCTCAAAGTGCCATAACCTTCCAAGGTACTCAAAAACAAGAATTGCGACAAAGAGTTTCCACTGCAATGAAAAAACCTCAAAATAGATCTGTGATTAGAAGAGAAATTAGATCTACCAGAGGAATGAGTAGTTCTTTAGGTAATGTTGGATCACCATCAGGAACTACAGGACGTTATCAAGTTGGTGGAACTCCTGGTTATGGAATTGCCAATACACGTTTAGCAGACTAATGAAAACCTTTCAATCCTTTATGGAGTCAGGCGGATCTCCTTATCAGCCTTATAAGCCTCAACCACAACCAAAGCCCTCAGCACCCCCAGAAGGCTTTGACGAGTTTAAGAAGAAGTATCTCCCAAGCAAGAGTGTCAAACCTGCGTGATTTCGTTTAGTATCCAGGCATAACGGGATTATTTCTAACAAAACTCTGAGGACCGATAACTCCCATTCCAGTTTGTCGATCACCAGTTCCATTAGCAGCATTTGTAATACCACGAACTTGACGTTCCTGATCATTACCTTGAGGTGTGAATGTAGTAGTTCGCACATCATCAGGTAATCCAACTCTTCTGACATCATCTTGTGGCGGAGGTACTGGTGCTGGTGCTGGTGCTGGTGCTGGAGTTGTTGCTGTTGCTGGTTTGGGGTCTTCTGGTCTTGGTTTTGGTGCTGGTTTAGTTACTGGTTTTGGTGCAGGCTGCTGACCAGATCCAAGAGATCCCGAAATCTTAGCATCCAGACCTCCTGTAAAACCTTTTCTTACATCTGATTTAGGAATTGGTGCTCCAGTCTGCAAATTTGTAAGTCCTTGATCTACAGCAGTTTCTGGAGTTCTTGCCTTAAGAATATCACCATACTCCAGATTAGCATTTACTGCTGCTTGAGTACCACTAGATCCAATAGGGGTTGAGTATCCACCATAAACACCTATAGGCCCCTGAAGACCACTGCTGCTTCTTCCAAGGGGAATTTTCAAACCTACCCTCCAGTCCTCAAGAATACCCTGCATCCAGGTATCACTCATCACGCTCATAATTTTCTCAGCATTCTCTACACTTGTTGCGAGTCCTTCTGAGAGAATATGATCAAGAATAATATCATAAGCCTCAACCTCCTCAGAAGTTACTGCTTTTTTCTTCACACAGTTTGGATATCTTTTTCCAAACATTGTCTTCATTCCTTTTTTCGTATAACCATCCCAGCACTTCTCATCAATCTGTTCACCTTCTGGTTCAAATGATTGAGTTTGATATTGATTCATTGATGGACTAGATGCTCCACCACCACTTAGTCTAAGTTTTAGAGCAGCAGCTCCTCTCTCAGCAGGAGACATAGGAGTTACTTTTCTATTTCCTCCCTTATCATACTGCACATTTACAAGTTGTCCTTGTTTTTGTGCAGTATATTTTTTATCAACTTCTACAGGCGCTTTTGAACCTGACAATTGTCCGCCCTTTGGAGTTACTTTTGATGGTCCAAACAAAAACTCATCAAGTTGTTCACCTTCTGGTTGGTAAGATTGATTCAGCATTTGATTTCTTTCTTTTGCTCTATCTACAACATATTTTAAATTTCCACCAAAATTTCCAAGTGATCCAACATTTCCATAATTTCCTTGTTGTTGAGTTGGTTGTGGTTTTGCAGTGGCAGCAGGTGTAGGTGCAACAGGTCTTGTTGCTGGGGTTGGAGATGATGATATTGGTCTTGGTTTTGGTTTCCCAAATACAGCATTGACTCCTCTATCAATAACAGGCCCAACTTTTGCAGCAGCTGCATCAATTGCTCTTCCTAAAAATTCATCAAGTTGTTCACCTTCTGGTTCAATATTATCTTGATACATTTCACTATAAGCATTCAGAAGCGATGTGAGTTGTTGTGAGTCCATCTGTCCGTAATCATAGGAGTTTCTGAGTGGTGTGCGAAGTAGAGGCTTTCTAGGTGTGATTGGAGTTGTTTTACCTGAGAAACCATACTTGGAGGTATCAAAGGCTTGTGCTCTTGGATCATTATTAATTGAGGCTGCTGCGGCTTGGCTTGCTGCCATGACTTGCTGAAGTGCTGATGCGGCTACTTTGGGTTGTGCTGCTTTTCCGTTCTGTGATGTGACAGGCGCTGTTGCTCTTACATTAGGATTCTGCGTTAAACTCTGATACCCCTGATCACCGTACTTACCAGACTTCATAATGCTCTGGAAGTTTGGATCCTGTGCCTTTGCAGGTGCTGGAAGATTAGCTCTCATATCCTTCATGAGAGGATTATCAGTCTCACTTGTACCACGAGTACGAGCCCTCTCAGCAGCCGCTGCAGCAAGCTTTGGATTTGCCTTTGCCCACTGATCCATTGCTGAAGGAGCAGGCGTTGTAGCGGCTGCTGGAGTGGGCGCAGGCGTATCTTTAGCAACTGGTTCATCCTTCTTAGGAGGAGTAGCACCACCTGGCATTCTCATCACATTTGATGCTAGAGCACCAACATTTGCAAATTTAACTTCATCAAGCTGATAAATTTCTTTATAGGCTTCCGTAAGATCCTTCATGTAATTACTAGTTTTTAATTATTTATATTTACCCTTCTTGACAGGAACTAAATACCTGTGTTAGAATTCATTAGTCCCCTTTGAATCATTATGGCAAAAGGATTTTCTGTAAAAGCAACTGAGCCTGAAAAGCCTCAAGATGATTTTGATATTGAGCAAGCAAAAGCAATGCTTAATGGCAAAACTCTTGTGTTCTGTCTTCCTGGTCGTGGTTGTTCATATACATTTTTAAAAAACTTCGTTCAACTCTGCTTTGATCTTGTGCAGATTGGCGTAAGTATTCAAATTTCACAAGATTACTCGTCCATGGTTAACTTTGCCCGATGCAAGTGTCTTGGTGCCAATGTTCTTCGCGGCCCTAAGCAAGTCCCCTGGGATGGTAAGCTGCAATACGATTATCAACTCTGGATCGATAACGACATTGTTTTCAACACCGAAGGTCTGCTTCGTCTGGTAACAATGGACAAGGACATCGCTGCTGGTTGGTATGCTACTGAGGATGGTCATACGACCTCCGTTGCTCACTGGCTCTCTGAGGAAGAGTTCCGTAAGAACCGTGGTGTGATGAATCATGAGACTGTGGAATCCATGGGCAAGCGTAAGAAGCCCTTTACCGTTGACTATACTGGCTTCGGTTGGGTTTTGATTAAGAAGGGTGTGTTTGAAAACCTGACCTATCCTTGGTTTGCTCCTCAAATGCAGGTTTTTGAATCTGGTGAAGTTCAAGATATGTGTGGCGAAGACGTTTCATTCTGTCTTGATGCTAAAAAAGCTGGATTTGAAATCTGGTGTAACCCCATTATTCGTGTAGGACATGAAAAAACCCGAGTTATCTAATGAGGTTCTGACAGCCTTCGATAGTAAATTTGCCATCTATATTAAGGATGAACTTTACATAGAAGGCTTGTCCTATGAGGAAATGGGTGACAACCTAATGTATCTTGCCGAAGAGTTTTATGTCAACGGCGAACCTGATCCAAAAGACATTGAAGTTAAAATTATAGGAGAACAAGATGGCTAAGCGTCCTTCACTGACTAACAAAGTTATTATTGAATCAAAGCCCAAGAAATCACGTCAAGGGGCTGGTAAGCATACAAAGTATGCTGCATCTTCTCGTAATGCTGCTAGAAAGCGTTACAGAGGGCAAGGATGAATCAAAAGGAAGTACATGTAAGGAACTGGATCAAAGAAGTATCTAAGGTAAGACCTGAATTATCTGGTTTTGCTATCTGTCCCTTCGCTTCCACTGCAAAATTTAAGATCATAGAGTGTAATATTGACGACATTGAGCCTATTGATGGGGTTGATGTTGTCATTTTTATTGTTGAGGATAATTTACAGCTCAATGACATCAATCAATGGGTAGATATATACAATAAAATCTATAGAACTTGGGATTTTTTCAAGGATTGTGGCTCTTACAGCAACTATATTGGCGGTATTCAGACCAATAATGGGCTTTATAACCTCATTTTGGCTCAACCAAAGGAAAAATTAAAGAAATTTAGAGAAAAATTAGCCCAAACTGAGTATTATGATCACTGGGATGATGCATATTTGCAAGAAATCCTCGGTAATGACTATAAAATTGTAAAAAAATCGGGATAGCAACCCCGTAAAAAGTTCTGTTTAACCTTTTTAGGAGAAAACAGATGGCAAAGTATCAAGTAGACCGTGATGTTAATTACATGAAGGAACAATGGGGCACAACACGCCTAATTACTGACTATGTTCCAATCAAAAATGACAAGTTGAACGATCCTCCAGAGAATAGATATTCTAGACCCTGTGGTGGTAAGGGCGGATTTGATGATTATGTAGAAAGGTGGCATTAATCACTATAAATAATCCTAAAACTACGTGTTAAATGGCTATCAAACCTAAAATATCAAGGGGGTTTAAAGATTTTAGTTTATCTTTTAAAAAACACCCCATCACAAATGATATCATTGCCATTTTTAATGAAGATGCAATTAAAAATTCGGTTGTTAACTTAGTTAGAACCACAATCGGTGAGCGTTTTTTTCAGCCATCCCTGGGCACTAATGTTGAAAATAGCATTTTTGAATTAACTACAACTGAAATATCCTTTGCTCTTCAGAATGAAATCAACCAAGTATTGAGAAATTATGAGCCAAGAATTTTAGTAACCGATATATTTGTGAATGTATTTGATGATAGTTATGAATTAGAAATTATTATTGAATACAATATTATAGGTATTGAACCAGTAAATCAAGTTGTTAATGTAATTCTCAAATCAACTAGAGTATAATAATGTCTCAACTACAAGTCACAAATTTAGATTTTGATCAGATAAAAACATCTATTAAGGATTATCTTCGTGCGAATAGTAATTTTACTGATTATGACTATGAAGGATCTAACTTTTCAATCCTGATTGATATTTTAGCCTATAATACTTATATTACTGCATATAATACGAACGCAGTTGTAAATGAAGTTTTCCTTGATAGTGCATTAATTCGTGACAATGTAGTTGCATTGGCAAGAAATATTGGATATGTCCCAAGATCAGCAAGAGCCGCAAGACTCATAGCTACACTTAACGTAATTCTACCAGCTGGATCATCAACCTCATCGATTGTTCTTAAGGCGGGAATCGTTGCAACAGCTACAGCTAATAATGCTTCATACACATTTGTACTTCCAGAAAATATTACTACGACAGTTACAAATGATCTTGCATCATTTAAAAACATAATTCTTTATGAAGGTAGTTACGCTTTATCATCGTTTGAAGTTGATACATCTGATGAATACGAAAGATATGTAATTGATAATCAAAATGTAGATACAACCACTCTAAGAGTTAAAGTACATCCAACATCTGAAAGTGAGGCTTATGATGTCTATACTCAAGTTAGTTCAATTGTAGGACTTTCTACTACAGCCAATAAGTATTTGATTCAAGAAGTGTCTGATGAACGCTATGAACTTCTCTTTGGTGACGGAATTATCAGTAAGAAATTAAACAACGGCAATTTAATTGAAGCTTCCTACGTTGTAACAAATGGTGCAATAGGAAATGGAGTTAAAACAGTTAATTTCAATGGTGTTATAACTGATGATATTGGAACTGAGCTGACTAGTTTAACTGCTGCTCTTACAGTTGTTAGCCCATCTCGTGATGGATCTGATATTGAACCAATCACATCAATCAAATATTTTGCTCCTAGAAGATATGCAGCTAGAAATAGAGCTGTTTCTTCACAAGATTATGAATCAATTGTACCAGATATTTACCCAAATGCTGAAGCAGTAATTGCTTATGGTGGAGAAGAGCTTACCCCACCTCAGTACGGTAAAGTGTTTATCGTTATTAAACCAAAAGGTGCAAATACGCTTTCACAATTCACAAAGGATGATATTGCATTTAAACTTAAAAAGTATTCAGTAGCTGGTGTTGAAACAGTTATTCTGGATATGAAGTACTTGTATGTTGAATTAGATTCAACCATATATTATGATCAGGCAAAAACAACTTCTGAAGAAGATCTAAAGACAAATATAATTGAATGTTTGACTGCTTATGCCAGTGCATCAGAGGCTAATGGTTTTGGTGGTCGAGTTAAATATAGTAAGGTTGTTGGTTTAATTGATGATGTTGATGGTGCAATTACATCAAACATTACAAAAGTTAAAATGAGACGTGATTTGAATGCAGCATTAAATCAAAATGCTCAGTATGAATTATGCTTTGGTAATGCCTTCCATGTTAAACCAGGCGGATATTCAATTAAATCCACCAAGTTTAAAATTTCTGGCGTTGAAGGTGATCTATACCTATCTGACGTTCCCGATACTGGCAGTAAAACTACTGGTAAGGTTGTTTTCTTTAAACTTGATGCTGAAAAAAATCCAGTGATTGTAAATAGCAATGCAGGAATTGTAAATTACGCTAAAGGTGAAATATTGCTTAACACAGTAAATATTACTTCTACACTATACGAAGATGGAATTATTGAAGTTCAAGCAATACCTGAGTCAAATGATGTAATTGGATTAAAAGATTTATATTTGAGGTTAAATATTTCTAGCAGTAACTTCACACTATTAAATGACACGTTAAATGCTGATATAAATGCATCAGGAACTAAATTCGTATCAACCTCCAGCTACTTAAACGGAAACTATACTAGGTAATTAGAATGTTAGATAAAGATCTTCAAAGAATCGAAATTTCTCAGATAATTGGTAGTCAATTGCCAAATAGTTTTTCTGAGGAAAACTCTTTATTTAGTCAGTTTCTAACACAATATTATATTTCACAAAATCAAATTACAGAGTTAGCAGAAAATATTGATCGTTATGTAAATGTTGAAAATTTTGATTCTACTCAGTTTACAGCATACTCAACAACATTAGAAGAAGATATCACTTATTATGATGATGTTATTACTGTAACAACAACTAAATCTTGGCCCAACAAGTATGGCTTATTAAAAATTGATAATGAGATTATTACATACACTAGTAAAGATGCTACCCATTTTTATGGGTGTGTTCGTGGATTTAGTGGGATTGATTCATATCAAAGCCAAACACAACCAGGGTCTCTAGTATTCTCATCAACCACTGCTGAAGCTCATGTAAGTGGTACATTAGTAAAAAATATCAGTAGTTTAATTTATGTTGAATTATGGAAGAATATCAAGTCACAATTCTTACCAGGATTCCAAGACAAAGCATTAAATGAAAATGTTGATAAGAAGTTATTCTTAAAGCAAGCTAAAGATTTTTATGAGACCAAAGGTACATTAGAGTCTTATAAAATTCTATTTAAAGTACTATATGGTGATCCTAATGTAAAGTTAGTAACTCCATCAGAATACTTATTAAAACCATCTGTAGCTCAGTGGAGCGTAAGTGATAATTTAATTGTTGAAGTTATTTACGGCGATATTGATAAAATTAATGGACAACCAATTATTCAAGATACTCCCTACGCATACGGAAATGTATACTTATCATCTTTAATTAATCTTGGAGAACAAGTATATCATGAAATTCAATTAAGTAATGATACAAAACTTGGAAAATTTGTTGCATGTCCTGTTACTAGAACTACGATTGGTGCTGGTGTAGAAGAAAATACGATTTTTGTCGATTCTACAGTTGGATTTCCCAATGTTGGAGAATTATATATTAATGGTGAATATGTTACATATAATGGTAAAAATGATAACCAATTTTTTAACTGTGTTATTTCAGCATCAATTGATAAATTTGTAAATGTTTATGCAAATAGTTTTGCATATTCATATGAAGATGGTGATAAAAACAAACCAGTATATATGAGAATTACTTCTATATTATCAAATTATTCCGATCTTTTAGAAAAATCAAAATACCTAAAGGTTGGAGATGAGATTGGGTTTAAAAATTTAGGTGAGGATGTGGAGATTAATCTTGAATTATACAATAATAGATTTAATAATTGGTTTCAAAATAATACTTATGAAATAAAAGTTGTTGATAAGCCTAATGGTATTACGCAAACATCATCACCTGCAACAATCAATACTAAGGTGCCTCATGGATTTAAATTAGGGGACTCAATAACACTCTATGATGTAGATGATTATGATAATTCGTTCAATCCACCCGTATCAGGAACTGTTATTCAAATTTATTCGCCAACCTCATTTGCGTTACAATTTGTTTCTGGTACATTAAATTCTAATTTAGATTATAAGCTCTATAGAAATATTCATATATCACCAGCAGGTCAATATAAGTACTTAGCTGATATTCAAAATACTTATGTAAATCCAGCTAAAGATTCTGTTTATGTAACATCCACAAGTTTACCATCATATTCAATACCAACTAACACTGGAACATTATATTTTGGTATTGGATCAGTAGAAACAGAAATTATTACAACAAAAAATAGTTTTAATGTAACAGTAAATCATAATTTACAAACTGGAGATAAAGTTTATTATAGTTATTCTGGTGCTAATGTTGGAATTAATACTGGTGCATACTATGTAAAAAAAGTTAGTAATACTCAAATAAAATTAGCTTATAATAGAGCTAAAATTTATCAAGATAGTTATATTACATTTACGCCATCAGGTGCAGTAAATGCTATTACTAATGCAGTAATTTTATATTCTTTAGCACAAAGAAATATTTTAGATCAAAAATTAATTAAAAGAATTCCAATAGATCCAAAGATTAAGAAAAGTAATTTTAGTATTCAACAATCTCCTTTACCATTTTCTGTGGGAATTCTGCTGAATGGCACTGAAGTATTATATCCAAAGAGTGATGACAAGGTTTTCTATGGTAAATTAACTTCAATTGATGTAACTGCTGGTGGTGAAGAATATGATTTAATTAATCCACCCAATGTTATTATTGAAGATAGTGTTGGAGTTGGAGCTTCTGCATTTGTTCATCTTGAGGGGTCACTATCTGGAGCATTATTATTAAATTCTGGATATGATTACTTAACTACACCTACAATTAAAATAACTGGTGGTAACGGTAGTGGAGCTACTGCAGAAGCAGTAATGAAATCAATTTTTACTACAATTGATTTTGCAGCTAATTCTTCTGGTATTAATACAACATCAGATCAAATTGGTTTTAGCACATATCATAACTTTAAAACTGGTGAGGAAGTTATCTATAGATCTTATACCAATACTGGTATAGGAATTGGCACCGATGGAGCACCTGCGGCTGGAGAATCGGATACAAAAGCATATTTAATAGATCTTTCAAAATATTATGTTATCAAAGTTAATGATAGCACTATAAAGTTAACCACAACCGAAGAAAATGCTTTGGCTGGTATAAACACTATTAACATAACTCAGCTTAGTAAAGGAAATAATAGTTTTATATCAACAAAAACTAGAAATATTGTTGATAGAATTGAAGTAACTAATCCTGGAAGTGGATATGTAAATAAAAAGGTCATAGTTGAACCACAATCATATCCACCAAATCAACCTCAAAATATACCTCTAGCACTTGTTGGCATTAATACACAAGAAAATTTCATTTACGCAAAGAGTCATAATTTTGCAGAAAAAGAATTAATCTATTATAATACAACTGGCTCTACCATTGCTGGATTAAATACATCTCAAGCATATTATATTATTAAATTAGATAACGATAAATTTAGGCTTGCATCTGCTGGAATCGGCACGACATTATCATCTGTGAACTATGATCAAAACAAATATGTTAAAGTGGCAGGTTTTGGGACAGGTGAGCATACTTTCTATACTCCTCCAATTCAGTTAGAAATATTAGGAACTCCGAATTCGGTGGATGTTAGTGGAAACCTTGCTTCAATTGGTGGTACATTTGAAAACTCTCAAGCACTTGCAGTTCCCGTATTTACTAGTTCTGTCACAAATATATTTTTAAAGAGTGGTGGTACTGAATATGGAACTCCTGAGATAATTAATTTTAATAGAAAGCCGAATGTTTTATTAAGTAGTGGAAAAGACGCCGTATTACAACCAATTGTAATCAATGGTGGAATATCTGAGGTTTATATTTTAAACGGTGGCAGTGGCTACACATCTGTTCCAGATATTGTGGTAACTGGAGATGGTGCATTTGCTTCCCTTAAACCTATTATAAGCGAAGGTAAAATTATAAATGTTGAAGTTATAGACTCTGGAAAAAATTATAAAAAACAAAACACTATATTAACTGTAGTATCAAGAGGGAAAAACGCATTTTTTGATGCCAACGTTCAAGTGTGGCATATAAATTACTACAAAAGATATGAATCTATCATAAATGATCCTACAAATCCTTCAAATTCTATTTACATTGGAGCACTAAACAAGTCTAATATTTCAGCTCAGTTAGTAAGTCCAATTGTTCCAAAACAACTTAGATATTTACTTGAAGATAATTTAGATGCTAATTTAAATGAAACCCCAAGCATTGAACATTCTCCGATAGTTGGATGGGCATATGATGGTAATCCAATTTATGGACCTTATGGTTCATCAAATGCATCAACACTCACAGGAATTAAAGCCTTAGTAAGTGGATATGAATTAATTCCTTTGGGTGAAAGACCATCATATCCACCAGGATTTTTCATAGAAGATTATGTATATACTGCTAATGGTGATCTTGATGAAAATAACGGTAGATATTGCATAACACCAGATTTTCCAAACGGCACTTATGCGTATTTTGCAACAACTACAAACTATCCATATGTTTTAAATGATTATGCATATGAAGTTGACGACTTCAACTTAAATTCCACAAATACTCAAGATTATAACATAATTGAGTCTGAAAATCTCACTAGAAATACTTCTCCATATAAAATTAATCGTGAATACTCAGTTTATAATGGTATTGATTTAAGGTATGGTGATGATGCTAAAGTTTTAGTAAGGGGTGTTCAAAAGTCTGGAGTTGATTTTGTTAATGTTATAAAACAGGGATCATCTTATAAAATAAATGATAGACTTGAATTTGATAATAGGGGAACAAATGGTCGTGGTCTAGATGCAAAAGTTACATCTTTGGTTGGAATTGCAATAAGCAATATTACTAATGTAACTACAACATATTCAAATATTGAATTTATTCAGCAAGAAAAAAATGTAATTGGCATCTTTACATCACCACATGCATTGTTAGATTTACAAACAATTACAATTTCTGGAATTAACACAGCTTCATATAAATTTATAGAAGGGAAGTACAAAGCTGGTGTCAGTACATTCTACTCTAAAGTAAGGACTGCAATAGGGACAACAGCAGCTACTGGCATAGCAACAGAAGTAGTTTTAACAGAGTCTCCATATACCAAAAATATAGTTCCTGGAGATATTATTGGAATTGGAGTTGAGCAGTTATTGGTATTAGGTTCCAATCGGTTAAATACTGGATATAAAGTTTTGAGAGGATTTAACTCTTCCGTTTCTGTAGCACATACTGCAACCTCTGAAGTTACTCTTAAAGGAAAAGTATTTTCAGTCCCTATTTCTTTAAATTTGATTGGAGTAACTACAGATTCTGCAAATACAAAATTAAATCGCTCTACATTTTTTAATCCTCAACTAGATGTTGGTTACGGTAGCACTACAACTTCAATTCAAATTGGATTTGGAATTACTGCAACACCAATTGGAGTTCAGACTGGTCAGGGGTCATATACTAAAATTGAATTTTATAGCAATCCCTTTAAAATTGGAGATTTAATAGAAACTCAAAATATTCTTAATTTAAATATTTCACCTGGATTTGTAGCACAAAGTTTCCCAGATTCAATTTTAGTAAACTACGATAGTACTGCAGTTGTTAACGTTGGAGTTGCAACTACAAGTGTTATCAAACAAATCAAAAAATTAAATATTCCACCTGGATCTTTATATATTCCTAATCATGGGTTTATAAATGGAGAGCAAGTAAAATATACAGCAGTTAATGGAATTGGATTAACATGTTCACCAGATATCGCATTAACAAGTGAATTTACTTTACAATCTGGAAGTAATGTATATGTAATTGTTGACACTCAGGATTTCATTGGCGTTTCTACAACATTAGCTGGAATTACATCTGCTCTTGGTAGATTATATTTCCCATACAGCAGTCAAGCAAATGGATTAGCACATGAATTAAAAACTACTTATCAAAACCCAATTGGTCAAATTTCTCTAAACGAAGCCGTAATTACTACATTTGATGAGCATAATTTAAAGCATAACGATAGTATAATCATAGATTTACTACCAAATCAAACTGAAAATATAACAGTTAAGTTTGATAATACAAGTGCTCGTATTTTGATCAATCCAGTTGGGTTTGGTTCAACACAGGTATCAACCACGAATAATACTATAACAATATATGATAATACCTTTAAAACAGGCAGCAAAGTAGTTTACAATTCTGCAAATCCTGTTGCACCATTAATTAATGGTGAGGAGTATTTTGTTGTTAAAGTTGATAAGGATAAGATCCAGTTAGTAGAATACTTATATGATGCTAAAAATCCGTATTATTCTGGTATTGTTTTTACTTCCGTTGGTGGAGCATCGCATACACTATCACCAATTAATCCACCAATTAAAGGATTATTAGGTAATACATTATCATTTAATATTGGCGATGCAAGTTTAAATTCTTTAGTCTTGGATTTCTACCTTGATGATAGTTTTACTAATAAAATTAACTTAAAGAACATTACTAGAACTGGAACTCCTGGCGATGGTAGTGCAACTACAAAGGTTAATTTAAAACTTGATACCAATGTACCTGATGTATTCTATTACAAACTAAGACCAGTAGGACTAAGTACAATCACTTCAAATGCATATGCATATAATGTTGACACTGATGTTGATGCATATTCTCAAATTGTAGTAGAAGTATCAAAATATAATGGAATTTATAATATAACTTCTGTAGGATCGACGACTATTAACGTTGATTTATTGACCAAACCAGAACTTTCTCAATATACAAACTCTGGAGTTACTACTTTTAGATATTATACAGATTCTTTAACCGCCACTGGCGGTATTAGAGAGGTATCAATTGGATTCACTGGAACTGGTTATTTGGCACTTCCAGAAATTTCAAGTTTAACCTCTGTGGGAGGAACAGAAGCAGAGTTAAAACTGTTATCTGATAACATTGGAAAAATTAAAAATTTAAATATTATAAATTCTGGATATAATTTCCCAACAGATCCATCACTAAAACCAAAAGCAGATATTCCATTTGTTCTAAAATTAAGAAATAATTATCAATTAAAAGATGTTGTCATTTTAGATAGTGGTAAAAATTACTTAGTTGAGCCAAAACTTATTTGTATTGAACATCCTGAAATTGAGTTTGACTCTAAACTTGAAGGTGGTAGTATTCAAAATGCTAAGGTAACTATTAATAAAACTGGCTTATCATTAGTTCCACCAACTATCATACCTATTAATAACTCAAATGGGTTAACAGTTAAGAGTGCAGTATCTGATGGATTAGTCAATACACTATCAATTAATTCTGATAATGGAAGTTTCATTGACTTCCCATTTGAAGTTGGAGATAAAGTTTTTGTTGAAGGAATTGAACTCACCGAAGCATTATCGGGTGCTGGTGGATATAATTCAAGTGACTATAACTATGCATATTTTGATGTTACATCTATTGATACTACTCCTGGAGCAGAAACAGTAACTTATTCTATTGTTGGTTTAGGAAGTACTGGTGGTTATTATGATTCAACTAATAGCGTTGGTAGAGTTATTAAGTATGATGATTTGGCTAAATTTACTGCCACACTAGAAAAAACTGATTTTATTGAAAATGAAACTATCTTTTCAAATGGAAGTTTATTTAAAGTATATAAAGACGGTTGGAATTCTCAAAAAGACTTACTCAAAATTGTAGGTAATAGTTTCAATATTGGAATTGGAAATTCTCTTGTTGGTTCAAAAACAAATTCAAAAGCAGTTGTAGATGAAATTGATTATTCTGATGCACATTTCAATTGTGCGGGTGAACGTGTAAAAGAAAACGGTTGGAGAACAAGAACTGGTTTTGTAAACGATACAGATCAAAGAATTCAAGATAGTAATTACTATCAAAGTTTTTCCTATGCAATTAATAGCTTAATTCAAAAGAATACTTGGATTAATGATGTAGAAGCTTTAGCACATCCATCTGGTATGGCTGTTTTTGGTGATGTAGTTGTGAATTCAAAGCCCTCCTTAGGTATTGGTAGAAGTTTCAATTTAATGCCATCTACAATAGATACCTCAGATACTTTAATTAATATTTTAAGTGAATCATCATTTAATACTAAGCAATATTTTGATAAATCTTTTGAGGTTACTACTAATAAAGGTATATCAAAAGATGTTGGGTTATTAAGTAAAAAGTTATTTGACTATAGCATTTGTAAAACCAACCGTGTTCAGATTGTAGACGATATTAGTGACGAATTTAATGGTACTAGTCTTCTAGAATTAGATAATATAAATGCAGATGGCGCAAATTTATTACTTTTAAATAGAGAGTTTATTCAATCTGAAGTTGTTGGTTTTATCACAAATACATATCCTGGAATTTTAAGCAATTTAGATTTTGATAGTGAAGTATGTGAGAGAGATGTAGGTTATATTGTTGATGCGGTTGCTTATGATCTAAAATATGGTGGTAATGAAAAGAGTGTTGCCGCTGGACTGTCTTATTGGACTGGTGTTGGTGGTACAAGTTTTGTTGATGGGGAAAGTCAAGAAACTATAGGTGGATTTAGATATATTATAAATCTTTCTCAATATGTAATTAATAATGTTGCAATATCAACATCATATCAATCAACACCATTTACAATTTCACAATCATACAATTATACTGTATCGGTTGATACTGATTGTAGTCCATCATACAATGCCAATTGTTGTGCGAATACATTAGCTGCAATTAATTCTTATGTTGGAATTGTCACTTCTATTATTGGAATAGGTACAACAGCTGCTCCTGACGTAACAGTTTCTAATGTTTCTAAAGGTGGAACGATTGTTGGATTGACTTCGTTTAGATTGAATAGAAATAACAAAAGATTACTATCAGTTAGTTTTACTGCACAAACTGCATGTGGAGTTGGACAAAGTATTATTAACTTACCAAATCATAGACTCAATACGGGTGAGGAAATAATTTATGATCCTGGTGCTGGAGGCACTCCGATTGCAATTGAATCAACAAATAGAGTAATTGGTGGGGCAACAACTAATTTTATGCCATCAAGAGTATTCATTTACAAAGTTGATGATAATAGAATTAAAGTTGTTGGATTAAAAACTGATGCAGTTCCAGAAGGTAATTATTTTAAATTTAGAGATATTGGAAGCGGTTTCGGTGTTGGAGCTGGTATAACTCACACATTCTATCCACCATATGATAGCGCAAATACAAGATGTTTAATTACTATTGATAATATAATTCAAAAACCAATTGCTAGGGAGAATTTATATTATTCATTAACTAGTTCGGTCGGATTAGGTGCAACCATAGTCTCTTTAACAGGAATTACATCAATTACACCAGCTAATATTTTACGTGTTGATGATGAATTGATGAAAATTAATGCAGTTGGATTTGGTTCAACTAATGTATTGTCTGTACAACGTGGATATATGGGAACTATATCTACTTCACATACTATAGGAGCTGGAGTAACTGTTTTAACTGGAGATTATAATGTTAACAACGGTGTAATATACTTTACAACGGCACCTTATGGGGAAGTTGGTCCAGTTGGAGTTTCAACAAGATCTAATTTTTCTGGTAGAGTATTCTATAGATTATCATATGATACAAATTATGTGTTTGATAATATTGGCAATTCTTTCGATGGTTCTTCATCAGAATATGAATTAAAGTCTTATGGTAAGGATGTAACAGGAATCATTACAGATATTGGGAATAATATTTTAGGTCCTAATTATGGTATTATTACAATAAACAATATTTTACAAAAGCCTGTAATAGATTATAATATAACTGAAAGAGCTGCAATCGGTATTGGTGGTTCAATATCGTTTACTGGAACAAGTTATCTTGATTTGCCTAAAGGTGGTATAATTAATAATGTTTTAGTTGGTTTTGGTAGTGGCTATCAACCTTTAGTTGCAGCGTATGCAATACCAGTTGTTTCTGGATCTGGAACAATTCAGTCTTTAGTATTAACAAGTTCTGGTTCTGGTTATAGAAGTAATGTTGAAGTTAACTTAAATAGCCAGGTTGGCTCGGGAGCATCAATTATAGCATTAGTTGGAACTGGAACTTCTGTTGGCATTATTACAGGATTTAGTATTATATCAGGTGGCACTGGATATGCTTCAACTCTTCCACCTAATGTTTATGTTGGTATTCCTACTGCATATTCAAATCTACCATTACTCGGTGGTTCTGGAACTGGTGCTAAAGTCAATATTATTGTTGGTAGCGGTGGCTCTGTAACACAATTTGAATTTGCTAACCGTGGTTTGGGATATAAGGTAAATGATATACTTACAATCTCAAATATTCCTACTCAAGTTGGAATTGCTACAAGTGCATTTACATTAACAGTTGTTGATAGAATTAATGATGTTTTCAGTGGTTGGCACTTTGGAAACTTAACTTTATTAGATGATATTTCGTCACAATTCAATGGCAGATCAAAAACATTCTTATTAACTAAAACAGATTTAATTACTGAAAGATATACAATAAACGCTCTCCCTGGATCTGGCATTGATCCAACAAATAATTTAATCATCATACTTAATGGTGTTGTTCAACAGCCAAATCAAGCTTACACTTTAGTTAGTGGGGACAGGATTACATTTACAGAGGCACCTCCAACAGATAGTGAGTGCTTAATTTTCTTCTATAAAGGATCCGTTTCTGATGTAGCCGATGTTAATGTATCCCCAGAAGTAAAGGTGGGAGATTCTCTTAGATTGCTAAGACAAACTCCGTATGTAGAACAATTGCAGAGGGTTGTAACTAATTTTAATACCATCAGTGAAGTTAAGACCACAAATTATATTGATGTTGGAATTAGTAGTGATCCAAATTTCTTTAGGACATTAACACTTGATAAACAAAAATCTGATTTAGTTATTGACAATGTTTATATTTCAAAAGCAAGATCAATTTTAGAGGGTAAATTCATACCAACATCAAGAATAATTAAAAATGTCAAAACAACAGATACTGAAATTTATGTTGAAAATGCATTCCCACATTTTTCGCAATTAGATGATTTATTAGAAAATAGAAATTCTGTGATACTTTTTAATGAAAAAGATACAGAAACTGCAAAAATTACTGCTACAGTCTCAACTGCTGGGACTGTAACTAATTACATTATTACTAATCCTGGATTTGGTTATGCATCATCACCAGAAGTTACAGTTTCAACTGTTGTGGATCTAATTCCTCAGTATGGTAAAACTTGGGTAAATGATGATATTGAAGTTGGTGTAGCCACATTTAGAAATTTCGATTTTGGTAATGGTCGGTATGTAGCATGTGGCGATGCTGGTAAACTTTCTACTAGCGTTAATTTTGTTAATTGGACTTCACAATCTTTAGGAATTACAAATGATCTTAAATCAGTTGCATATGGAAACAATAACTGGGTTCTTGTTGGTAGTGGGACAACAATTTTAACCTCAACAACAGGTCTCTCATGGACATATAATACAATTTTCTTATCAAGAGTTTTTGTTGGTGGTATTATTCCTTTTGATTTCCCCCCAGCAACTTTCAGTGGTGATATTAATGGAGTTGATTATGGATTTAACAAGTTTGTTGCTGTTGGCGCAGGAGGAACAGCTTTAGTTTCAGAAGCTCCAACTGGAATTACAACTTCTTGGGTTGTGAGAACTGCAGGAACTAATACTTTAAATTCTGTTGCATTTGGATTAGATAACTTTGTTGCTGTTGGTGACAATGGTGCTATTGTAAGAACTTCAGATGGTTATGTTTGGACAAATCAAACATCTGGAACTTCTAATAAATTACGTTCAGTTAAATATTTAAATAACTGCCACATTGCCGTTGGCGATAATGGCACAATTTTAAAATCAACTGATGGTGGTGGAACATGGTCTAATGTATCAGAACCAGAGTTTTCGGCATATGCATTACATGATGTAACTTACAAAAACAGCGTATATATTATTACGGGGTCATCACAATTAACCTTAGTTTCCATAAATGGTAGTGATTGGATCAGAACAACCAATTCTGGGATGGATATTTATAGATTAGGCACCGAATTATTCAATGTAATTGGTGTTGGTCAATCTTCACAGTATGCCGTTACAGAATCTGAAGTTGTTAAGGCAACAGTAACATCAAATATTTCTGGTGCTGGAATAGTAACTAGTATTACCGTGACAGATCCTGGATTTGGTTATGATAGTAATACACCAGTTGTTGTTCTTGTATCACCACCAACAACTTATTATGAAAGGTTTGATAATATTAAAATTGCAGGAGATTATGGCAATATTGTTGGAATTACTACAAGTGCAGCTGGTGTTTCAACTACATCTCCTATGATTATATTCCAATTTGATAGTGATTCAGTATTAAATCAGGCAAATTATGGAAATATTACAAAGAGTGGAATTGCTACTGGTGATTACTTTATCGTTAACAATAGTATTGTTGGTAGTGGAGTAACTACACTAGATGGATCTGAAGGATTTGGAGTTCTTGGAATAGGAACAACATTTATTGATAATGTTTACAGAGCAGATAATGTTGTAAGTAGCCTTTCTGGGATTGTTACAGTATACAGCAACGTTCAATCTATTACTGGAATTGGCACAACTGCTGGTTTTACTTGTGCAAAATATAGTTGGGGTAAAATTTATGATTATAACTCTCGTACATCCCCAGTTGTGTTTACGTTAAATAATAATGGTCTCATAGGTGTTTCTACTGCACCTCTTGCCTTTAGAACAGTTCCTCTTAAAGTTAACTACTAAATAGATAAAAAACTATAACAAATATGGCAGCGATAATTTCTGACCAGTTTAGAATTTTGAATGCTCAATCATTCATGAATACTTTTACTGGCATTGGTTCCACCAACTATTCATATTATACTTTTATTGGTGTTCCTAATCCCTATGATACCATGACTGGTACTGGTACAACGGATTGGAATGATAATCCTCCATCACCGCAGGATATGTTTAAGGCATTGAATGATGCTCACGATACAATGATTTCATTGAAAAAAATTAATCCTTCGGATTTAAGAAGAGTCATTAGAAAAGTTGAATGGAGTCCTGGAACTACTTATGAAATGCATCGTCATGATTATAATGTTTATAATCCCTCACCTATTACAAGTTCTAATAATTTGTACGATGCCAATTATTATGTCGTAAACCAAGATTATAGAGTTTATATCTGTTTAAATAATGGAACAAATCCAGAAAATCCAATTGGTTCGCCATCAATTGATGAGCCTTTATTTACAGATTTAGAACCAAGAGCTGCTGGTACTTCTGGTGATGGTTATGTTTGGAAATACTTATATACAATCAATCCAAGAGATATTATTAAATTTGATTCCACTGAATATATTCCAGTTCCCGAAAATTGGGGTACTGGTGAAAGTGAGGAAATTAAAAACAACGCAGTAGATGGTAAAGTACAAGTTGTAATTATTGAAAATCGTGGTGATGGTTATCAACCTATTAGTACATCAATCAAAAATGTCCCTATTTTAGGTGATGGTATTAATGGAAAAGCTACAGTTACGATTGATTCTTCAGGAAAGGTTTCAGATATTGCAGTTACTAATGGTGGTAGAGGGTACACTTACGGAACTATTCAATTTTATCCAGGAGCACCTGGGTCTTCCAATGGTGCTCCAATTCAAGGTCTTAACGGTGTTGGAGTAGCATCAACATCAGTAGCACAATTTAGCGTCATCATGCCTCCTCCAGGAGGTCATGGAGCAGATGTTTACACTGAACTAGGTGCCAACAAAGTATTAATTTATTCTCGGTATGAAGTAGATGCTAATAACCCAGATACAATTGTTGGCAATGATTTTGCAAGAGTTGGTATTATTAAAAATCCAACTTTGAGTGGTAGCACCAGCCAACTACTAACAGCGTCAGAGTATAGTTCATTATATGCGTTAAAACTTGTAAGTTCTACTGGAGCAAGTATCGATGGAGTTGAATATGATGTAGATACTGTAGTTACTCAAACTATTGGAATTGGATCTACAGCGATTGGAATCGTTGCTTCCTGGGATAACACTACAGGTGTTCTCAAGTATTATCAGCCAGTAGGCTTAGCTTCCACATCAGTTGGATTTAAATTATCAAGATTCACCTCAGAAATTGGTGTTGGCGGAACAACTGTAATTCAAGGAGCTACTGTTGGAAGTAATTTAGTTATTGACACTACTTTTGGAACTAGTGCGGTTCCAGTAAATAAAACTACTATTGGTTCTGGAGTAAATACAAGAACTGTGAAGTTGGGGCAAAATTACATCAAGGGATGTGCAACTCCTGAGAATGAAAAATACTCTGGGGAAATTATCTATATAGATAACAGAGCTGCAATTATTCGCTCCCCAAATCAAAAAGAAGACGTTAAAATTATTCTAGAGTTCTAAGATGCCACAGAATACTAACTTAAATGTAAGCCCATACTTTGATGATTTTAGTGAGGACAAGAACTATAAGCGAGTACTATTTAAGCCTGGAACTCCAATACAGGCTAGAGAATTAACAACTCTTCAATCAATTTTACAAAATCAGATTGATAGATTTGGTCAACACTTTTTTAAAGAAGGTGCAAAGGTAATTCCAGGTCAAACTTCATATGATAACAGAGTAGATTATGTTTTACTAGATCCAATTTATTTTGGTGTTGAAGTTAGTAGTTATGTTAATAATTTGATTGGTATTAATGTTGTAGGACAAACCTCGGGGCTTCAAGCAAAAATTGAGTTAGCTATCACTAATGCAGAATCAACTGCAGGAAAAAATACATTATACTTTAAATACGCAAACTCAAGCACAACAGATTTTAATACTAAGAAATTTTCACCAGGAGAAACTTTATTAGTTGCTGAAGATGTAACTTATACTGGCGGTGTATTAAAAGCAAATTCTCCATTTGCAAATGTTACTGCAGAAGATCCTGTAGGTAAAGCTTCGATTGCGGGAATTAACGACGGGGTATATTTTTTAAGAGGTCATTTTGTAAAAGTATTATCACAAAAAGTAATCCTTGACCAATATTCTTCATTTGCAAATGCTAGAGTAGGTTTACTGATTGAAGAAGATATTGTAACTTCATACGATGATGATACATTAAATGATAATGCTCAGGGATTTTCAAACTATGCTGCACCAGGAGCAGATAGACTTAAAATATCTACTACTTTTATTAAAAAAGATCTTGATAATTTAAACGATGAAAACTTCATTGAATTAATGCGTGTTGTTGATGGAGATCTACAATCATTTACTCCATCAAAAGCAAATGATACCGCATTGCAAGATGCGTTGGCAAAAAGAACTTATGATGAATCTGGAAATTACACGGTTAAACCTTTTTCAGTATCTGTAAAAGAAAATCTAAACGATGGCTTAGGTAATAATGGAGTGTACTTTGACAATCAAACTACTCCAAGTGGATTAGAACCATCTGAAGCTGCACTGACCGTTGAAATTTCGGCAGGAAAGGCATACGTTCTAGGTTATGACATTGAAAAACTTTCAACAACTTTGATAGATATTGATAAGCCAAGAACTTCAAGAGCTGTCAGTAATTATAGTCTTTCGTTTGGAGCTGCTGCTAGAACGCAAATTGATAATTTATTTGGCACTCCTAGAGTTGGAATTACTACAACTGATGTAATTCAACTTTCAAATTCTAGAATAGACAATAGTGCTCCGTCAACTTTACCAGGAACTCAAATTGGTGTTGCACGTTTGTATGATATCTACACTCCAGATTCAAAATATGTTGATGATCAAACAAAATTTGAATGTGCTTTGTTTGACATTGAAACCTTTACATCAGTTACACTTAGTAGTAAAATAACACTTAATGCACCTGCATTTATTAAGGGTAAAAATAGTGGAGCAAGTGGATATTTATATTCTAATGTTGGTGTATCTAGTGATTTAACTTTATATGGTACAAGAGGTAAATTTTTAATTGGGGAATCAGTATCTGTCAATGGAATCAGTTCGTCGCCAACAGTATATTCTGTAAGAGATTTTGATTTTTCAGATGTAAAATCAATCCGATCTGTTGATGCAAGCACTTCACAAGTATTTACTGCGGATTTAGTTCTTAATAAAGTAAAATCTCTTGGACCTGCTGCTACACAATATAGCATTACTGCAGGCGGTGTTGTTACTGTAGGTATCACTACAGCATCTACAATTCCACCTAAAATTGGTGATATTATTTCATATACCAAGTCAGGAAATCCATATCCAAGTTACAATAAAGTATCTGCTGTTGCCACAAACTTAAAGACGTTTACTGTCGTTGGCATTAGTAGCGTAACAGGAGTTTATGATGGAACTTTACCAGCGGCTGCTATAACTGTAAATGATCTAAAAGTTCTTCAACCAGATTTAGTCAATAGTGAAGATAGAGATTTATTTGAATCTTTACCAACAACAGATATAAGCGCACTTGATTTAACAAACTCATCACTTGAAATTAGAAAAACTTATATTGCTAACGTAAGTAGTTCTTCGTTCACTGTTGTAGAAAGTGATCCAAATTTATTTTTCAAGCCATTTAATATTAATGAGTATCAGTTATCATACACTGATGGTATAATCGAGCCCTTAACGGCTGGTAGTGTTATTGTATCAAACGGCGGAAAAACTATAACTATTACTCAACTATCAAAAAATACTAGTTCTAATGCAAAATTAATTGCAACTCTTAATAAAATTAATCTGACAGTTAAGAAGAAAAATCTTGTTAAAGCAGCAACAGTAACCTTTAATAGATCAACTCAAATTGGTTCAGGAACTGGTGGAAATACTCTAAATGATGGATTGACATATAGCTCAATTTATGGAACACGAGTACAAGACAAAGAAATTTGTCTGTATCAAGGAGATGTTTTAAATGTTTTAGACATTTATGAATCATATGATGAAAATGATCCAGTACTTCCAACAGTTATAGTTAATAATATTGTAGGGGATCTAACAACTCTTCTCCCTGGTCAAGTTTTTAATGGCATGACCTCAAAAGCAAAAGCTAAATTAATTTCATCAACATCAACAACATTAACATTTGCATATATTAATGCTGGTGTATTTACCAAAGGCGAAACTTTAGATTTTATTAATTCAGATATTAGTGCAAATATTAATACTATTAATCAATTTTCAAAAGATATTTCTGATAAGTATGTTTTTGATAATGGTTCTCGATCTGAATATGTTGATTATGCAAAAATTATTTTAAAAGAAGGTCAGCAACCACCAGCTAAAAGAGTAACAGTAGTTTTTGATTATTATTCAACACCAGCTGGAGATACTGGAGACTTTACATCATTCTCAAGTTTTGATCCTGCATTATACTCCAATTCTATTCCATATATTTACGGATCTTTAAGAGCAACAGATGCTATTGATATTAGACCTAGAGTAACAACATATGATCCAGCAACAGCAACAAAATCACCATTTGAATTTAATTCAAGAGTATTCTCTACTACAGGGGCAAGTGTTACAAATCCAATTTTAAATGCCTCTCAAATACTACTAGGATATTCATATTACTTAGGTAGAATTGATGTTCTATTCTTAAATAAAAATGGTTCTTTTGAAATTTCTCAAGGCTCTCCATCAGAAAGTCCTCAAAAACCAATTTTAGCATCTCCTGCTTTGGATATTGCTGTTATTTCAATGCCTGCTTATGTTTATGATGCTAAGGAAGTATATGTATCTCCTGTACAACATAAGAGATACACAATGAAAGACATTGAACGTCTTGAGCAGAGACTTTCTAATGTTGAACAAGTTACCAGTTTAAGTTTCTTAGAATCAAATACAAAAAATTTAAATATCAAAGATGCAAAGACTGGATTAGATAGATTTAAGAGTGGTTTCTTTGTTGATAATTTTGAAAATCATGACTCACATAGTATTGCACATCCAGATTTCAAAGCGAGTATTGATGCAACTAACGGTATTTTGAGACCATCGCATTATACTACATGCTTTGATCTTGACTATGCAACCAATGTAACTGATGATGGAGTTAATATTAAAAAGAGTGGTAGTTTAATCACCCTTGATTATACTGAAAAACTACTAATTGAACAAAAATTTGCAACTCGTATTGAAAATGTAAATCCATTTAGTATTGTAAAGTGGAGTGGAACTTTATCACTCACTCCAGAATCTGATACTTGGATTGATACAAAACAACTTGATGCTAAAAACTTAACATCCTCAGCATTGTATGATGCGATGAATGCCGAAAAAGGCATCAATCCTAATACAGGTCTTACCGAAGTTGATTGGGGTTCTTGGGAAGAAATTTGGACAGGTAAAGAATTAGTTGACACTAAGTTAGTTAGCAAACAAGCTGAGACACTTTCAGTAGTTACTAACTATCAAGTAACCGAAACTACTAAAAATAAGAAAGGAAAAACCAAGACTAAAAAAGTAAATAAGCCTGCCACTGATGCATCTGCAAAGGCAACTGGTAAACCTTTATTTAAAAATGTTGCAGTTTGGGAAGAAGAATATGAATTAACTTATCAAAGTACATCAAAATTTGAAAGAAAGGGAGTACAATTTAAAGTTAATGAAAAGTCTGAAACTCAAAACTTAGGCTCTAGAGTTGTAAGTCGGGAAATCATTCCTTACATGAGAGCAAGAAACATTGAATTCAAAGCTCAACGTGTAAAACCAAGCACACAATATTATGCATTCTTTAATAAAATTAATGTTACCGAGTTTTGTTTCCCTAAATTAATTGAAATTGAGATGGTATCTGGTACATTTAGTGCTGGTGAAGATGTTGAAAGTCAAGGTTTTAATATTGGTGATCAAGGGACTTCTGGAAATAATGGTAAAAAGATTCGTTTTCAACTTCAATCATCAGCACATAAGTACGATAAACCTGGCGGAACAATAGAATTTTATGAAAAGAACCCATACGACTTGAAGCTGGGTATGCCTTCTAATTACTCATCAACTTCAACACTATTAAACGTTGATACTGATAGTTTAAATAACCAAAAAGATTCAAAATATAGTGGATATTTAACTAAAGGAATGAAGTTGATTGGGAAAACCAGTGGTGCTCAGGCAACAATTAAAGATCTTAGATTAATTTCAGACGAAGCTGGAACCTTAATTGGATCGTTCTACATTCCTGATGGTAATGTAAACAATAATCCTAAATTTACATCGGGCACTAAGACATTCCAATTAACTTCGGATGAAGATAATGAACCCGTTCCTGGAGAAGTTATTAGCCAGGTAGAGGCAAACTTCACTGCAGCTGGCACTCAAGATAATGTTCAAGAGACCACGCTTACAACAAGAATTCCTTATTATGAAAATATCCCGATTGCTCCACAAACTAAAACAGTAGATAATGGAAAAATTATTGAAGTTAAAGAATATAGTAAAACTAGAGATAAAAATAATGTAGATTATATTAAGACTAAAGATGGACAAATTATCCCATTAAATGCAGGTAATTACGATGCAACTGTTGCAAAAGTAACTGCTCTAGATCAAGCAGCTGCTGCAACAGCTGCCGCAGCAAAAGCAGCAGTAGAGGATATTAAGAAAAAACAAGCTCAAGACAAAAAGAACGCCAAAGTACTCAGCAATGAACTAAAGAAGAAGCAGAAAGAGGCGGCTGCTGCTCTCAAATTCTCCAAATCTATTAAGCCTACGAAATGTGGATACGGCGACCCAATTGCACAAACGTTTAAAGTTCCACCAACTGAAGAATCTGGAATATTTGTTACTTCGATTGAAGTATACTTCCAAAAGAAAGATTCAGCTTCTTTACCAGTTGCTTGTCAAATCAGAACGTGTATTGCAGGGTCTCCAACTTCAAAAATCTTACCATTTGGAGAAGCAACCCTACTTCCCAAAGATATAACAGTTTCAGCAGACGCATCCATTCCTACGAAATTTATTCTACCAGCACCACTATTTTTGACTGCAAATACTGAATATGCTATTGTTCTTCAAACTGATTCCAGTGACTATCAGGTATGGATTTCTAGAATGAGTGAAGTTGATGTATCAACTAAAAATAAACCAGAGGCTCAGCAAATTATTGTTTCTCAACAGCCATACTTAGGTTCATTCTTTAAGTCACAAAATGGTGAAACATGGGATCCTAGTCAATTAGAAGATCTTAAATTTAAATTAAATATAGCTCAATTTTCAACTGATGGTGGTGTTTTTGCAACTTATAATCCAGTTCTGGATATTGGAAACAAACAAATTGTAACACTAAAGAAGGATCCAATTAAAACTATTTCTAGAGATTCTGTAATTAAACTTGGTAATAACATTTCAGCAGTAATTTCACCTGGCGTAACAATTACTCAGATGAATAATTTAAATGCTACGGGTAAACTTGTTTCTACAAAGGGTGCTATTGCAATCAATAATGCTGCTGCGATGACTACTAATAATGTTGGATCTGGTTTAACACCTTCAGTAGGAAGCTTTACTTATTCTAATGTTCCCATTATATCAGTTACTGGTATTGGAACAGGTGCTGTTGGTATTATGACAGTAAATAATGGCAATCTTGATACATTTACGATTACAAATGGTGGAAGTGGATACTCAGTTGGTGATATAGTTACAGCACAATTTGGTCAATTAAATGAGAATACAAAATTCAATGTTGGCATTGTTTCAGCGTTTAATACATTAGAACTAAGTGATGTTCAAGGTCAATTTGATCTATCTAATGAAGTTGTATATATTAGTTCTGGATCAACTGCGGCATTCTCATATTCTGGTACAAAACCAATTCCTATCAGCGTTACTTTAGATCCTGCAGTTGATGGATTGCATTTTAAAGTTGATCATAGAGGACATGCAATGCACTCTAGATCTAACAAAGTTATCATTTCAAATGTTCAACCTGATATAAATCCTGCAGAAGTTACTCAAGAAAATTATAGCTCTACCGCAACAACTCCGATTAAAGTTACATCTGTTGGAATATTTACCAGTTTTGAAAATGTTGCGGTATCGGCAGCAAATCCAGGTTATGTAAGAATTGATAGTGAAATTATTTCTTACACTGGTGTTGATGCTGCAGCATCTCCACCAACTTTAACTGGTATTGCTAGAGGTATAGATTCATCTCTCATCAGCGGTCATGATATTGGTGATAAAGTTTACAAATATGAATTAAATGGTGTATCTCTAAGAAGAATTAATAAAACTCACAATTTCTCCGAGGCAAATCCACTTCTACAAAATGGCATTGATCACTATTATTTAAAGATTGATACTACTTCAACTGGTAGCGGAGTTGTACGAGATGGATCAGTTGCAAATGGATTCCCAATTTTAAGATTTACTAAGAGTTCAGATGTTGGTGGTGTGGATGCAACTGCAACACAAAATATTCAATTTGAAACTCTAACTCCAAATATTGAGCATAAAACTCCACCACAAACTAAAGTTTCATGTAGAGTTAGAACAATCACAGCCACTAGTGTATCTGGCAATGAGGTTTCGTTCATTGATCAAGGATTCCAACAAATGAATCTAAATCAAATGAATCACTTTACCGAGCCAAGAATGGTTGCTTCTCAAATCAATGAAACTACATATCTGACAAATTTACCAAAGAATAAATCCTTATGGACAGAAATTATTCTACAAACTGAAAACCCAAGTGTAAGTCCTATTATTGACTTGGACAGAGTTGCTATGATCTTGACTACAAATAGATTAGATGCTCCAGTTACAGATTTCATCACTGATAATCGTATAAATGCACCAGTTGGAGATCCTCATGCTGCTGTTTATGTAAGCAACAAAGTTAAATTAGAAAATCCAGCAACTTCTCTTGATTTAAGATTTGCTGCTCAAAGACAGGAATCTGCACAAATTAGAGCTTTGTATAAGTTGTTTAGACCTGATTCGCCCGATGCATCTCAACCATATATTCTATTCCCTGGATTTGCTGGAAACGAAGATGGCACACCAGACAAGAATGTAACTTCAGAAAATAATGATACTTCAGCTTCTGATTATAAATTCTCTGTTGATAATCTGTCACCTTTCACTGGATTTATGATTAAAATTATTATGTCTGGAACAAATCAAGCAGAACCACCATTGATTGCAGATCTTTCGGTAATTGCGTTAGCATAGTATGGAATTAATTAGAGTTGATGGTGAATCGAATCTCTATAGAGATCCAAATTCAACCGCTATTATAAACACTGATAGAGATGCATATCAAAACTATTTGGATGCAAGAAATAGAAAGTTGCAGGAACGTGATGAAATTGAAACTCTTAAGAGTGATGTGGCTGAATTGAAAGATTTAATGATGCAACTTCTTCAAAAGTTATAAATACATAAAGGATCCTAATAGTTATGGAATATGTCAGTCAGAGTAGTAAACATTGTTATTCCTCAAGGAGCTGATTTTCAGAATTCGTTTTTGTTAGAAAATACTAATAATACTCCCGTTAACTTGACAGGTTATACTGGTATTTCGCACATCAAGAAACATCCAGTAAGTAAAACTAAAGTTGGTTTTGGTGTTTCTTTTCCCAATCCAACGTTGGGTGAAGTTAAAATATCATTAGCATCTACGATATCATCTACGATTAAACCTGGAAAGTATGTTTATGATGTTTTACTAACTGATGCGGCTGGTGTTAAGACTAGAGTTGTTGAAGGTACAGCAACTGTAACGGCAGGAGTTACAACGTCATGACATCACAAATCAGAGTCAGAGTAGCCGATCAGGGTGCAATTAAGGTTGTAGGTAGCTTAGGAAATTATACAACATTTAATTCATTAGATGGTTTAGATACTAGTGGAGCAATCAATAATTCACTATTACGTTACAATTCCACAACTGGAAAATGGGTTGTAACTAATGAGGTTGATGGGCAAATTAATCCAAAAATTAAAATTAAAAGAGCAACAAGTTCTTCAGTTACACCATCATTACAGTATGGTGAACTTGGAGTAAATCTTGGAGTAGGGACTGCTGGTAATGTTGGTGGAAGATTATTCATTGGTGATAACACTGGTAATACTGTACAAGTTGGTGGTGAGTATTATGTAAGTATTTTAGATCATGAACCTGGAATTTTAACTGCAAACTCAGCATTAATTGTAAATCAAAACCGTGAAATTGATTCTTTTGATGTTGGTGTTCAGACAGTAAGAACAAGAATTACTGTTAATGGTAATGCTCAGGTCATTGGTATGAGTACTTTTGTTGCTGGAGCTGTTATTGGTGGAGTAGGAATTTCTTCCAATATTATCTCAACCAAACCTGGATATGGTGATGTTTTATATATTGATCCTAATCCTGGTGGATTAGATGGTGGTGGTACAGTTATCATCAAGGGTAATTTACAAGTTGATGGTGAATCATCTATTGTTAACTCCAGTACAATGAACACCAATGAGATTATTTTTAATCTCGGAGAACCTACAAGTTTAAGAACAGTTAAAGGTAATGTGGCTATTGGTTCAACAGTTATAACACTAGATTCAGTTGTTGGAATTAATACTGGAGATTTAGTTAGTAATGTGAATGGTTTACCAGTTTCTAATGCTGATAGAACTATTGTCAATTATAACACAATCAACAAAACAATTTCAATAGCTGGAGTTACAACTGCTGGCATTTCATCTAGCACTGAAATGGTCATAACTCATGCATATGATACTAATACTGATAGAGGTATTTCTTTTAATTATAATAATTCTTCAATTGGTATTGGTTTAACAGCAAATAAAAAAGGTTATTTTGGTTTTGCAGATTCAACTAAAAAGTGGGTATATATTCCAGACGCCACAGTTACAAATGGTGTTGTTACTGGTGAAAAAGGTTTTCTAGATATCAAAGGTATTTACTATCAGCCAGCAGATGTTGATCAATATGGAATTACTTATTTTGATTCGGATGGTTTTTTAAATAATACTGGTTCTCCTGGAACTGGTATTAGCACATCTAACTATATACTTACAACACAATTGGGAACAAATGTTCCTGTATGGACTGATACCTTAGATGGAGGATCTTATTGATGGAAGCTGAAGTTGATGTTAATTTATTGGTAAATGCATTTGTACAAAAGATTGCCATTCTTCATAAAGATAACGCATTTTTAGAAGCAAAGTATCAAACATTATTAAAAGAATATCATGACCTTGTTGAAATTAAGAATGAATTACAACAAGAATTAAACGGTAAAAACCAATGAAGCCCTCAAGTAGACAAGAACTTATTGATTATTCTTTAAGAAGATTGGGATATCCAGTGTTAGAAATTAATGTCGATGACGATCAAATAGATGATCTTGTCGATGATGCCTTACAATACTTCAACGAACGTCATTTTGATGGCGTCGAAAAGATGTACTTAAAGTACAAAATTACTCAGGAAGATATTAATAGAGCAAAGGCTAACGAAACTACCAGTAAAACTGTCGGAGTAACAACATTTAATTATCTAGAATCTAAAAACTACATCGAAATACCTGATAGTATTATTGGTATTGAGGGTATTTTTAGATTTGATGATAGCACATTTTCTAGTGGAATGTTCAATATTGCATATCAAATTTTCTTAAATGATGTTTATAACTTTACATCCATTGAACTATTAAATTATGCAATGGTTAAAGAATATCTAGAAACTATTCAATGGTTGGTTAGTCCTCAAAAGAAGATAAGATATACTAAGAGACAGAATAGACTTTACATTGATATGAACTGGTCAAGTGTTCCAGTAAACAGTTATGTTATCATTGATTGTTATAGAATTTTAGATCCTGCAGACTTTCCAAAAATTTGGAATGATTCTTGGCTAAAGCAATATCTTACCGCAACAATTAAAAAACAATGGGGACAAAATCTCATTAAATTTAATGGTGTCAAACTTCCTGGTGGAGTTGAATTAAATGGTAGACAGCTTTATGAAGATGCTATTAATGAGATTGCTGATATTAAAACTAGAATGAGTTCGGAATACGAATTACCCCCTTTAGACATGATAGGATAATATGGCAACCAATCAATTCTTTACGCACGGCAATTTTGCAGAACAACGACTCGTTCAAGATATTATCAACGAGCAGTTGAGGATGTATGGAATTGATGTTTATTATTTGCCAAGAGAATTTATTAGAACACACACGGTTATTAAAGAGAATGTTCTCAATAAATTTACTGATAATTTTTTGATAGAAGCATATCTAAACAATTATACTGGATTTGGTGGCGGAGGAGATGTTCTTGGAAAATTTGGAATTCAAGTTACTGATACTTTAAAACTTATTATTTCTAGAGAAAAATTTGAAGATTTTATAGCTCCAATTATGGAAGATAATATTGATGACTATGTTTTAGCTGCACGTCCAAAAGAAGGTGATTTAATATATTTTCCGCTCAATGATACAATTTATGAAATTAAATTTGTTGAGCATGAAGTTGATTTTTATCAATTAAACAAACTTTACACGTATGAATTAAGTTGTGAGCCATTCATGTTTGAGAATGAGTTAATTGATACTGATATAGAAAATATTGATGATAATTTTGTAAACTTTGGTTATAATACATTACTATCTTTAGTTGGTAATGGTTCAACTGCTGGAGCTGCAACTAGTATTGCAAATGGTGTTGTAAGTAAGATATATCTTGTTAATGATGGTAACAACTATACAGCAGCCCCAACTGTTGCAATTTCTTCTGCACCTGTTGGAGGCAAAAACGCAACTGCTGTTGCAATCATGACTTCATATCCTGGATCTCCAGGTAAGTATGCCGTTGATCGTGTTGTACTAGTCAATCCTGGGGGAGGATATACTACGGCACCTACAGTAAGCTTTATTGGTGGAGGTGGTGCTGGTGCTATTGCAACAGCTGGAATTTCTTCTGGTGCAATTGGAATTATTGGATTGACCACATATGGATCATTCTATTCGTCTCCACCTATCATAAGCATTTCAATACCTCCTGGAGCAGGCACTACAGCGACTGCAGAGGCAGTTATTGGGTTTGGTGGAACAGTTGCCGCAGTTTATGTAACTAACGCTGGAAGTGGTTATACGGTGGCTCCAACGATAATATTTGAAGCCCCTGGTATATCTACAGGAAATTATGCACTTAATGAAACTGTTACAGGATCAGTGTCTGGCACTACGGCAGTTGTTAAAGAATGGAATTATGATACTGGTGAATTAAAAGTATACAGAGCAAGCGGAAGATTTAAAATTGGTGAGTATATTGTTGGTAGTGCAACTACAATTACTAATCCAGGAATCGGAGTTACAGGAAGTTATAAACTTTCTAGTATAAATTACTATGGCGAGTCTGATCAATATAAACAGAATGAGGAAATTGAAGAGGCAGCACTAGATATATTAGATTTCTCAGAATCAAATCCATTTGGTAATTACTAATGTTAGGAACTTACTTTTATCACGAAATTATAAGACGTAATATTATTGCGTTTGGAACTCTTTTCAATAATATTGAAATTCGTCACAAGGATGAAAATGGGGCTCAGGCTTCCATGCTAAAAGTTCCTCTTGCATATGCACCAATTCAAAAATTTCTTGCAAGAATTCAACAACAACCAGATTTGACAAAGAAAGGTAATTTAACTTTACCTAGAATGTCATTTGAGTTTACTGGCATTGAATATGATTCATCAAGAAAATCAAGTATAACACAATCATTTAAAGCAGTAGATGATACTAGTAAGGTCAGAAAAGTTTATATGCCTGTACCTTACAATTTAAAGATGCAATTATTTTTGATGACAAAACTAAATGATGATGCACTTCAAGTTATGGAACAAATTTTACCGTTCTTTCAACCAGCATTTAATGTTACGATTGATTTGATTGACTCAATTGGAGAAAATAAAGATACTCCAGTAGTCTTAGATGGTATTAGTTGGACTGATAATTACGATAAAAGTAATTTTGATGCTACCAGAATTATCATTCATACTTTTAATTTTACCATGAAGACCCACCTCTTTGGCCCAATTGCTGAAAGTAGTGATGGCTTAATTAAGAAAGTTCAAGTTGATTATTTTACAAGTGTTGATAGGCAAAATGCCAAGCGTGAAATTAGATATACAGCAACACCAAAAGCATTACAAGATTATAATGATGATGGGCTAATCAATGCTGGCGATGACCCTTTAATTATTCCTGGAGATGATTTTGGATTCAATGAAGGCTTAGAAGATTTTACAGACTTTAAAACTTATAGCCCATCCCAGGGTGTTGATTTAGAGTTGTGAGGTAGTCATGGATACTTTTGATACCTTAGGAGAAGTTTTAAATGTAGAAACTTCAATTACAAAAACTGAAATAGTTTCTGATATTGTACCAGAAAAAAGTTCATCGCAAGACACTGTTAAAGATTATGAATATACAAGAGGTCAATTATATTCTCTAATTGAAAAAGGACAACAAGCAGTTAATGATGCATTAGACGTTGCTAATAGTACAGATCATCCAAGAGCTTATGAAGTTGCTGGTCAATTAATTAAAAACGTTGCTGATGTGACTGATAAACTAATAGATCTTCAAAAGAAAATGAAAGATCTTGATTCTAAGTATTCTGGTGCAACTACAGTAAATAACTCTTTGTTTGTTGGATCTACAGCTGAACTATCTAAACTTATAAAGCAAGGAATTCTAAATAATAAAGAGGAAAAATAAGTCCATGCAAGAGCAATTAAAAAAAGAAAAAACAAAAGAAATGAATGAGGAAAGTCTCCGTGATTGGTTTGGCAAATCTAAATCAAAGGATGGTAAAGGTGGTTGGGTTAATGTCGTAACAGGTGGCACATGTGCGAGTGATGAACCAGGAGAAGGAACTCCTAAGTGCGTTTCTTCTGCAAAGAGAGCAAGTATGACAAAGGCAGAAAGACTATCTGCCGCAAGAAGAAAGAAGGCAGCAGATCCTGGACAACAATCTAAGACTGGTGCAGCAAAACCCACTTATGTTTCCACAGATAAACCTAAAAAGAAAAAGAAAAAATCAGTGAAAGAAGATTGGTCAAATAAATATAAGAAATCAATAGATTGTGATAACCCTAAAGGATTTTCACAAAAAGCACACTGTCAAGGAAAAGAGAAAAAAATGAACGAAGAATCTGATGTAAAGGGAAAAGGTAGCGGCACAAAAGACGCCTGCTATCATAAGGTAAAGGCTAGATATAGTGTTTGGCCCAGTGCATATGCATCAGGAGCACTTGTTAAGTGTCGTAAAGCTGGTGCTAAAAATTGGGGTAATAAATCAGAGGAATTTTTCCCAGAGGATCATAAAGAAATTGCATCTGGAAAAATCAAAGACGAAGAAGGGTATATGGCAAGAGTTGAGTTTGATCAAATTGAAAGGGCAGTAGCAATGCTTAGAAAATCAATTAAAAAAGGTGATCAACAAATTCCTGCCTGGGTTCAATCAAAAATTACAAGAGCAGCAGATTTTATTGACACTGCAGCAGAATATATGCAAAGTGATGAAGATGTTTCTGAAGCAGTTAAAATAATTCAATCTCGTGGTCAAATGTATACAATTATGATTAGTTTTATGGCAAAGACGTATACATTAAAAATTTATTTTCCAACAGCAACACAACCAACTGAACAAGAAGTAAACGATGCTGTTCAAAAAGTATATCCTGGTGGAAAAGTTCTTGCACATTATCCATGTGTTACCAGTGCAAACTCTGGGTACATTGTAGCAAATGAGCAAATGTTACCTCCGATTGATCCAGAGGGGCATAAAAACGCACAAAAAACACAAAAACTTTATAATAAAGGTTCAAGAACTGACAATCCTAATGAGAAAAAAGAATTTTTAAAGAGAACTGGCCCACAACTTCCATTAGCTAAAAAAAATTCTGAGACTCAAGTAGCTCATTATGAAATGGATGGTGAGGATATTCAAGAGAATACCACGCTTGATACTCCAGAAAAGCGTCGTAAGAATTATCTTTTAAACATTGGTGTTATTGGTGAAGGTGCTGCTTGGACTCGTAGGGAAGGTAAAAATAAAAAAGGTGGATTGAATGAAAAGGGTAGAAAGTCTTATGAGAGAGAGAATCCTGGAAGTGATCTTAAAGCACCTTCAAAGAAAGTAGGTAATCCTCGTAGAGCATCATTCTGTGCTCGCATGAAAGGCATGAAATCAAAGCTAACCTCCAAGAAAACTGCCAGCGATCCTAATAGCAGAATTAATAAGTCCCTTAGAGCTTGGAATTGCTGATCAGTGGAGAAAAATTTATTAAGATAATTATATGAGTGATAACATTTATCTTGGCAATCCTAATCTAAAAAAAGCTAATACGCCGATTGAATTCACTGCTGGGCAGATTGAAGAATTTATCAAGTGTAAGCAAGATCCTGTGTATTTTGCAAGAAATTATGTACAAATTGTAAACGTTGATAAGGGATTAATTCCCTTTGAATTGTATCCATTTCAAGAGAAATTAATTAAAAACTTCCATGGGAGTAGATTTAATATTTGCAAAATGCCTCGTCAGACAGGTAAGTCTACGACAGTAGTTTCTTATCTTCTTCACTATGCAGTGTTCAATGATAATGTTAATATTGGTATTCTAGCAAACAAAGCATCAACCGCAAGAGAACTTTTAGAAAGACTTCAAACAGCCTATGAAAATCTTCCTAAGTGGATGCAGCAGGGTATTATAGCATGGAACCGAGGAAGTTTAAGCTTGGAAAATGGTTCCAAGATTATGGCAGCATCTACTTCCAGTTCTGCTGTCCGAGGAATGTCATTCAACATTATTTTCTTGGACGAATTTGCGTTCATTCCAAATCACATTGCTGATGACTTCTTTAGTTCAGTATATCCTACAATTTCATCTGGTACATCTACAAAGGTAATCATTGTTTCTACCCCCAAGGGTATGAATCACTTCTACCGACTTTGGCACGATGCTGAGCGTGGTAGAAATCAGTATGTAACAACTGAGGTTCACTGGTCAGAAGTTCCTGGTCGTGATGCTGAATGGAAGGAACAGACTATTGCAAACACGTCTAAGCAACAATTCTCTCAAGAGTTTGAGTGTGAATTTTTAGGATCTGTTGACACTCTTATCTCTGCTGCAAAGTTAAAGTCATTGGTTTATGAGGATCCATTTAAATCAAATAAAGGATTGGATGTTTACGAGGAATCAAAAGAAGAGCACTCGTATATTGTAACGGTAGACGTAGCAAGAGGCGTGTCACATGACTATTCCGCTTTTGTTGTTTTTGATATTACTGAATTTCCATACAAAATTGTAGCCAAGTATCGTAATAATGAAATCAAACCAATGCTGTTTCCAAGCATTATTGAACAAATTGCATCTGCATATAATAAGGCATATGTGTTGGTTGAAACCAACGACGTTGGTGATCAGGTTGCTTCAATCCTACAATTTGATCTTGAGTATGACAATCTTCTTATGGTTGCTATGAGAGGTAGAGCTGGTCAAATTGTAGGTCAAGGATTTTCTGGAACCAAATCTCAACTTGGTTTAAAGATGAGTAAGACAGTGAAGAAAGTTGGTTGCTCAAATTTAAAAACGATGATTGAGGATGATAAATTAATTTTTAATGATTATGATGTCATCAGCGAACTTACCACATTTATTCAAAGAAATCAATCCTTTGAGGCTGAGGAAGGTTGTAATGATGATCTGGCTATGTGCCTTGTTATTTTTGCATGGTTAGTTATTCAACCCTACTTTAAGGAGATGACGGACAATGACGTTCGTAAAAGAATTTATGAGGAACAAAAAGATCAAATTGAGCAAGATATGGCTCCATTTGGATTTATATTGGACGGTTTGGAAGACAACACAGATATTGTAGAAGAATCAACTGGTGATCGGTGGTTAGTCGCAAAGGATAAAAATCATTTGTTTGAAGAGAAGTGGAATTTAGATGAGTATGGTGATAGAGCATATATGTGGGATTATAGATAATGGATTTAAACCAACAGATAGAATTAGAACATCTTCTGTTTGTTGAAAGACAATGTAGAACTTGTCAAAAATTTAAAAATTTATTATCTGATTTTTATTTGACTCGTAAAAATCGTGGATCATATCCATCAGCTTATTCTTATGAATGTAAAGAGTGTACAATACAACGTATCATTGTAAGTCGAATGCAACATACTATATTCGATAGGTGGGAATATCCTGACTGGTAATTTGTTCACGCACAGTTTCCCCATTAGAAAAAGACTAAATTATAAATATTTCATAGATCTGAAAGTTTACTAGAGGAAACAAGATGGCTTTAGGTTTAGTTTCACCTGGCGTCAAAATAAGGGAAGTTGACTTAACCATTGGTAGGACTGGCACACCAATCGAAACAGTCGGTGCTATTGCTGGACCTTTTGAAAGAGGTCCTGTAGAGGAAGCGGTCTTAATTGAGAATGAGCAACAACTTATAGAAGTATTTGGAAAACCAATTGACACAGACAATCAATATGAATATTGGTATTCTGCATCAAACTACTTAACATATGGCGGAACATTAAGAGTAGTTCGTTCAGATGATACTAACCTTAATAATGCAAACGTTGCTGTTGGTGGTGGCTTATCTATAACAACTTTAAAAATTAAAAATTACGAAGATTACACTAATAATCATTCAACTGCAAGCACCTGGCATTGGGCGGCAAAAAATCCTGGAACTTGGGCAAATGATCTTAAGGTTTGCTCCATTGATAATTTAGCTGATCAAATTATTAGCGGAGTTCATACAACCAATCAAACAGTCATAGTTAATGTTGGAGTAGGAGTTACAACTATTGAAACTGATGTTGAAAGTGATAATAACGTAGGTGTTGACACTACTGCGGGAGTAGTAGGTATCAGCACTGGATTACAAGTTGGAGATATTTTGTCTGGATCATTTATCCCAGCAAATACTACCGTCACTTCAATCGGAAATTCCTCAATTACATTAAGCAACTCACTTTCAAACGTTGGGATTGCTACTACAACTATTTCTGCAACTTTTATAAGACCAACTTCAACAACACAGTATGCTCCAGCTGTAGGTGCTGCAGTAACTCAATCGGTTAACACAGTTGTTGCTGGAATTGGCTCAACTTCTTCGTACATAGGTTATTTAAAAGGTGTTATTACAGGAATTGGAAATAGCTCAGTTTTTGTAAAAGTATTATCAACTGTAAGTTCTGGTGGAACTGAAAGTGCGGCAGTTTATTCAGCATTCTCATTTGCTTCTGGCACAACAATTTCAATTGGTAACACTACAGTTGCTACTGGAATTGGTACAACATCTTCAATTCAAACAACAACACATTCAGTAACTGATTGGTATAACGAGCAAACTTTAGGTACTACCAACGGAACTATTTACTGGAATCAAATTGCAGCAAAACCAGGAACAAGTGCTTATGCAGCTAATAGATCATCTAAGAATGATGAACTTCATATTGTTGTAATTGATGATACTGGCAGAGTTTCTGGAACAGCTGGTAATATCTTAGAGAAATGGGTAGGATTATCTAAGGCAACTGATGCTCAACTTTCACCACAAGAAAGAATTTACTATAAAGAAATTTTAGCAAATACATCTAACTATGTTTATGGTGGTGCTCAATTGGGCTCATTAGTAGCTTCTACTTTAAGTGGTACTGGTGGTAATAACTGGCAACAACCAACTCAAGGAGTCAGCTTCAATCTTTCTGGTAATCAAACAGCTAAGCTGTTAGGTGGTAATGCATATGAAGCTCAAAGTGCTGCTAATTATATAACTCCAAGATATACTGCTGAACTATCAGATGTTATAACAGCTTATCGTTTGTTCACAAACGTAAGAGAGTATGATATTGACTTCTTACTCATGGGTGCTAGTTATATTGATAAATTTACAACTCAAGCAAAAGCTAATGAGTTAATTGCAATTGCATCTCAAAGAAAAGATTGCGTAGCAGTAGTTTCTCCTTACAGATCTGCAGTTGTAGACATTACAAGTACAACAACACAAACTAATAATATTATTGATTTCTTTGATGGGTTAAGTTCATCTTCTTATGGAGTATTTGATAGTGGTTACAAGTATATGTTTGATCGTTTCAATAATAAGTTTATATATGTACCACTAAATGCTGATATTGCAGGTTGCATGTGCAGAACATCTATTAATGATTTCTCATGGTTCTCACCTGCGGGTTCTACTCGTGGTGTTATTAACAACGCAGTAAGACTTGCATACAATCCATCTCAAGTACAAAGAGATCTTCTTTATTCTAGAAGAGTAAACCCAGTAGTCTACTCCCCAGGTTCAGGCATCATTCTATTTGGTGATAAGACTGCACTTACACAAGCATCTGCATTTGACAGAATCAATGTTAGAAGATTGTTTATTACAATTGAAGCAAGCATTGAAGCTGCTGCAAGAGATCAACTGTTTGAATTCAATGACTCAATCACAAGATCTAACTTCTTAAACATTGTTGAGCCATATCTACGTGATGTCCAAGCAAAGAGAGGCATTTCTGACTTCTTAGTAATTTGCGATGAGACAAATAACACCCCAGATGTTATTGATAGCAATGAGTTCAGAGCAGATATTTTTGTTAAGCCTGCTCGTAGCATTAACTTTATTGGATTGACCTTCGTTGCTACAAGAACTGGAGTTTCCTTTGAGGAAATTGCAGGTCGTGTTTAATTAATTACCTTAACAAAAACACTGGAGAACTACTAAAATGGCTGTAACTTCTAACAACTTACAATCAGTTCCTAATACAGGAAGTGATGGAAGATTTCTAGATAACTTTAAAGGAAGGTTGACGGGCGGCGGTGCTCGGCCCAATCTGTTTGAAGTAACTTTAGCAGTGCCAACGGAGGTTATTCCATCCAATAGCACAGCAACTGCTCTTGCAGATAAACTAACTTTCCTAGTTAAAGCTACCTCACTTCCAGCATCAACAATCACTGCAATTCCCGTTCCATTTAGAGGACGTGTGCTTCAAATTGCAGGTGACAGAACCTTTGATCCTTGGCAAATTACTGTTATTAACGATCAAGACTTTACTGTCAGAAATACATTTGAGCGTTGGATGAATTATATTAACAAGCATTCTGATAACTCGGGTCAAGTTGATCCTACTGCATATCAAAAAGATGCTTGGGTTCATCAACTTGGTAGACCACTAACTCAAACTGCAATTACTAGTTCGGAAACTATTCCCAGACTTCGTTCATATCACATGTTTGGAGTATTCCCAACAAACGTTTCTGCAATCTCTCTTGCATATGATGCAAACAATCAAATTGAAGAGTTTACAGTTGATCTTCAAATTCAGTGGTGGGAAGCATATAATGGAGATAATAGCCTTGCAGTCAAGTAATAAATAAGTAAAAGTTACCTTAAAACATAATGGCAGGACTATTTGGTTTCTCTATTGACGACGGACTCAAAAAACCTAAGAAGCAAGTGTCCCCCGTTCCTCCTAATAATGAGGACGGGGTTGACTACTATATTTCTTCTGGGTTCTATGGGCAATATGTAGATATCGAGGGTGTATATAAAACTGAATATGATCTTATCAAAAGATATCGTGAAATGTCTCTTCATCCAGAGGCAGATAAGGCAATTGAAGATGTTGTCAGCGAAGCTATTGTTTCAGATTTAAATGATTCTCCCGTAGAAATTGAACTTTCAAATCTAAACGTTCCTGAAGAAATTAAGGCTTTAATTCGTAGTGAATTTAAATACATTAAAGAACTTATGGACTTCGATAAGAAGGCTCATGAGATCTTTAGAAATTGGTATATTGATGGTAGGGTGTATTATCATAAGGTTATTGATCTTGATAATCCTCAAAATGGTATTCAAGAAATTCGTTATATTGATTCATTAAAAATCAAATATGTTCGTGAACTGAAGAAAAAAGATAACCGTGCTATTGATATTCTAAACATCAATACCATGGCAAGAGAAATTGGTGTAGAAAAGTTAGATCATCCAGAAGTTGATGAGTATTTTGTTTATACGCCAAAATCCCAAGGTTATAGTACAGGTGCCAGTGGATATGGTAAGGGCATAAAACTTGCAAAAGATTCAGTTACCTTTGTTACATCTGGTCTTGTAGATCGTAACAAGATGACTATTTTATCATATCTTCATAAAGCAATCAAGTCTCTCAATCAACTCCGCATGATTGAAGACAGTTTAGTAATTTATAGATTGTCTCGTGCTCCAGAACGTAGAATTTTCTACATTGATGTTGGCAATCTTCCTAAAGTAAAAGCAGAGCAATATCTTCGTGATGTAATGTCACGTTATAGAAATAAACTTGTATATGATGCATCAACTGGAGAAATCCGTGATGATAAAAAGTTTACCAGTATGATGGAAGATTTCTGGCTCCCTCGTCGTGAAGGTGGTCGTGGTACAGAAATCACTACACTTCCTGGTGGTCAGAATCTTGGTGAACTTGCTGATATTGAATACTTCCAAAAGAAACTTTACAGATCTTTAAGTATTCCAGAATCTAGAATTGCTGCTGATGGTGGATTTAATCTTGGTAGATCTTCCGAAATTCTGAGAGATGAGATCATGTTCTCAAGATTTGTTGGAAGACTCCGTAAGAGATTTAGCAATATCTTCCATGATATGTTGAAGACTCAACTTATTCTTAAAAATATCATTACTCCTCAAGATTGGGAATTGATGAGTGATCATATTCAATACGATTATGTTTACGATAATCACTTTGCTGAGTTAAAGGAAACTGAATTAATGAAAGAGCGTGTTGCTCTATTACAACAAGTTGAACCTTATATTGGTAAGTACTATTCGACTTATTATGTAAGAAGCAAAATTCTCCGTCAAACTGAAGATGATATCCTTGACATTAATAGTCAAATGGATATGGAGCGTCAAACAGGAATTATTCCGCCACCAACTCCTCAAGTTGATCCCTCAACTGGCATGACTATGGATTATGTCAAGGATGTTGGTTCACAACTAATCAAGAAAACTCAAAATCAAAATATGAAAGATCTTGAGATTGGATTAGGTAAGAATGAAACTGATCCAGACATTAAAAATAAGGGAACAGAAATAAAAAAAGCACCAGAAGCGGACAAAGTAAAAACTAATAAGATTAATAAACTATAAATAATATAAGATTTTGTAAGTAATTTTATGGATTCGTCTGAATTTATTGGCATGGTGATGCAAGATGCGTCTCCAAATGAACTATCTGATGTTATTAAGCAAATGCTTTACACCAAAAGTGTAGAGATGGTTGATGAGTTGAGACCCATTATTGGTGCTCAAATGTTTGACCCAACTGTAGAAGTCCCCGAGGATCAAGATGTATAGGTTAAAAGTAAAAGGAAATGAAGCTAATTTAGCCGCAGGTATTGGTAATAGCACTACTGTTGGAAGTGCAACTCTTGTTAGAGTTGTTAATGCTTCTGGTGGTTCTGTTGTAGTTGTACTAAGAGATTCCGCATATTCTGGAATTGGTTCTATTACAATGTTAAACAACACTTCCGAAGTTATCGAAAAGACAGGTAGCGATTTAGTTCATGTTTTAGGTGGTACGGTTCAAGTTGTAAAAGTAGGATTTACCCAGTAAAACAATGAAACTAATTACAGAGCAAATCGAAAACATTCAGGTAATTACTGAAGAAAAAAACGGAAAAACGAGCCTGTATATTACTGGGCCTTTTCTACAAGCAGAAATTACTAATCGTAACGGTCGTTGCTATCCATTCCCCATTCTTGAAAGAGAGGTTGGTAAGTATACCCAAAAGTATATCGAACAGGGCAGAGCACTTGGAGAGCTTGGTCATCCAGATGGACCAACTGTAAATCTTGATCGTGCTTCACACATGATCACTAGCCTTAAAGCAGAAGGAAATAACTTCGTAGGAAAAGCAAAAATTCTTGATACTCCAATGGGTAACATCGCCAAGTCTCTTCTTGGTGAGGGTGTAAAACTCGGGGTCTCTTCAAGAGGAGTTGGATCTCTTGTTGAGCGTAATGGCATCAAATATGTTGGCGATGACTTCATGCTTTCAACTGCTGCTGATATTGTAGCAGATCCTTCCGCACCTGATGCTTTTGTTCAAGGCATCATGGAGGGTAAGGAATGGGTGTGGAATAATGGAATTCTTGCGGAAAAAACTATGACCGCATTGAACTCGCTTACTCCAACTGTTGATAAACATGTGCGTGAAGATCGCATTCTTAGACTCTTTGATCATTATTTAAAGAATCTATAATTATAAATAAATATTAGAATAAAGATACATATTTATTCGGAGAGAAAAATGTCTGCTGGTAATTTACAAGAAATGGAAACTACGAACGCTAAGCAATCAAAAACTGCAGTTAATGCTAACGCAGCACCTGCAGAGGCAATGCCTTCAAACGCCGCTTTTGTAGCTGGCGTTCCTGGTCAGTCAATTACTGACCTTGGCGGTCCTACTGTACACAACTATCGTTCAACCGACGATTCATCTAAGCTAGCTACTGGTAACGTCAAAACCGTTAGAGATGTAGTTAATGCTAGAGCCGCTAGAGCTGAAGAAGCTGAGTATGATGAAGATGAAGAGCTTCTACAAACTGAAGAAAGCGGATGCACGGACGCACCTGCACCTAAGGGCAAAAAAAAGGTGGTAAGGAATGAAGAGGTTGAAGAGGAAGAAGTTGAAGAAGTTGAAGAGGAGGGCGAAGTCGAGGAAGAGGCAGCTGAAGAAGAAGAGCTTGAGTTTAACGTAGAAGAAGATATTCAAGCATTATTTGGTGACGAAGATCTCTCCGAAGAGTTTAAAGAAAGAGCAGCTCTTGTATTTGAGTCTGCACTTAGAACAAAAGTAGCTGAAGCTGCTGAAATTATTCAAGGTCGTTATGAAGCTGCTCTTGAAGAAAATGTTGCTGCTATTGAAGCACAACTTACTGAAAGAGTTGATTCATACCTTGAGTATGTTGCTGGTGAGTGGCTTGAAGAGAATGCTCTTCAAGTTGAAACTGGCATTAAGTCTCAACTAGCCGAATCATTCATGACTAGCCTCAAGGGGCTTTTTGAAAATCATTATGTATCAATCCCTGAAGATAAATATGATGTTCTTGAGAGCATGGTCTCAAAACTTGATGACATGGAATCAAGACTCAACGAGCAAATCGAAAGAAATATTCAGTTAAACCAAAGACTTAGCGAATCCGTATCAGATGGAATTCTCTATGATGTCTCAAGAGGTCTCGCTGAGACCCAGAAGAGCAAACTCGCAAGTCTTGCTGAAAGTGTTGAGTTCGTAAGTGAGGATGACTATCGTGAGAAGCTGGAAGCACTAAGGGAGTCATACTTCCCAAGAAATCCAGTTACTCCAGAAAGAGAAGATGAAATGCTTGGCACCGAATCGGAATTTGTTTCCGAATCAATGGATGCATATCTGAAGGCAATTTCAAGATTTTCTAAGTGATTTTAAGATCATAGTAAAATAACACTTTTCCAAGACAGGAGAAAAACGCAAATGTACAATGCACAACATTTGCAAGAAAAGTGGTCACCTCTTCTAAATTGTGAAGGTCTTGATTCTATCAAGGATTCATACAGAAGAAATGTTACCGCTATCTTGCTAGAAAACCAAGAGCAATTCCTCAAGCAAGAAAGAGGATTCCTCTCAGAAGCATCACCAACCAACTCTGCTGGTACTGGTGGCTTCTCAGCTAGCTCTACTGCTACAGGTCCTGTTGCTGGTTTCGATCCCGTTCTAATCAGCCTCATCCGCCGTTCAATGCCTCAGCTTATCGCTTATGATATCTGCGGCGTTCAGCCTATGACTGGCCCAACTGGTCTTATCTTTGCGATGAGAACCCGTTATACCAACCAGTCTGGCGCCGAAGGATTCTTCAACGAAGCTGATACTGCTTTCTCGGGTCAGAACAGCAGCCGCAACCTTACTGCTGGTTTCGCTGATGCGAATGCTGGTATTGGTACAACCACTCAGCGTGGTTCCAACCCTGCAATCCTTAACGACATCGGCGTAGTTGCTGGTATTGGTTCAACCGACTACAACGTTGGTGGTGGTATGTCCACTGGCAACTCTGAATCTCTCGGTGATGCTGCTGCTAATGCCTTCAATGAAATGGCATTCAGCATCGAGAAAGTTACCGTTTCAGCAAAGTCAAGAGCACTCAAGGCTGAGTACAGCTTAGAGCTTGCACAAGACCTCAAGGCTATTCATGGTCTTGATGCAGAAGCTGAGCTTGCTAACATCCTCTCAACTGAAATCCTCGCTGAAATCAACAGAGAAGTTGTTAGAACCATCTACAAGATCGCTGAAGCTGGTGCTCAAACTAACGTTGCTACCGCTGGTTTCTTCGACCTTGACACCGACTCCAATGGTCGTTGGTCAGTTGAGAAGTTCAAGGGTCTTCTCTTCCAGCTAGAGCGTGATGCAAACGCAATCGCTCAAAGAACTCGTAGAGGAAAGGGCAACACCATCATCTGCTCTGCAGATGTTGCTTCCGCTCTAACCATGGCTGGTGTACTCGATTACACCCCTGCCCTCAACGTAGGTCTTAATGTTGATGACACTGGTAACACCTTCGCTGGTGTTATCAACGGTAAGTATAAGGTATACATTGATCCATATTCGGCTAACGTTTCTGCTCAGCAGTACTACGTTATCGGCTATAAGGGTCAGAATCCTTATGATGCTGGTCTCTTCTATTGCCCATACGTTCCTCTCCAAATGGTTCGTGCCGTTGGTCAGGACACCTTCCAGCCCAAGATTGGCTTCAAGACCCGTTATGGAATGGTTGCAAACCCATTCGCTGAGGGTACTAATCAGGGTGAAGGCGCTCTCCGTGTTAACGCCAACCGTTACTACAGAAGAGTACAGGTTACCAACCTTATGTGAGTCTCTCTCCGATTCACTCAGACCCCCGCAAGGGGGTCTTTTTTTATCTAAATACAAATAAAAATGTCTTTCACATCAAACCAAATTGATAATAGAAATTTTTTATCACCTGTTGGATTTCGATTTACTTTAAGTAAATATCCAAAGGTAAGTTTTTTCAGCAACAAAGCAAACATTCCAGGTATTGCTTTAGGAGTTGCTATTCAACCAACACCATTTAAAGAGATTCCAATTCCAGGTGATAAGTTGGAATACGAGGATCTTCGTCTTGAATTTTTGGTTGATGAAAATATGGAAAATTATACTGCAATTTATAATTGGTTATTGGGTTTAGGCTATCCTGAAAATATTAACCAATTTGATAACTTAGCAAATTCGCAACTTGTCAATTTATATTCAGACGCATCACTTGAAGTTTTAAATAGCAATTATAATCCCATTTTAAGAATTAAATTTAAAGATTTATTTCCAACCAGCCTAAACACTTTGGATTTTGACGCCACTCAAAGAGATTATACATACTTTACAGGTGTGGTTAATTTTAAATATACCATATACCAAATACAATCGCTTAATGGCACTGTTTTATGACCCTTGATGAAATTCAAACTATGTGGGATCAAGATTCACAAATTGATCCTGATAACTTGCATTTAGAATCTTTAAAAATTCCAGGATTACACGCAAAATATTTTAAAGTTTACAACAATTTAAAACTCCTACATAAAAAAAGTTCTTACGATTTAAGTGTAGCGAAAAAAGTTCGTTATGAATTTTATAGCGGAAAGGCAGAGCAAAAAGTTTATGTAGAAGAGCCCTTTGCTTTTAAAATTCGTGACAAAGAAACAATGACAAAATACATGGAGGCTGATCAAAAATTAAACGATCTTAGAATGAAGTGTGAATATTATGAAACAATGATGGATTATCTTGAAGAAATTTTGAAAACAATTCTAAACCGTACATATCAAATCAAAAATGCTATTGAATTTCAAAAATTTACTGCTGGATTTAGTTAATGAGTCATTTAATCATTTCAAAAAAGAACGAAGTATTTCTGCGTATTGAATCTGAACCACACGTTTTTCAAGAGTTATCAGATAGATTTACATTTGAAGTGCATAATGCCAAGTTCATGCCACAGTATCGTAAAAGATATTGGGATGGAAAAATTCGTCTATTCTCAACACATACTGGAGAAATTTATGTTGGTCTTCTTGACAAGGTAATTGCATTCTGCGATCAACATAATTATACCTATCAGTTTCGTGATAGTAAATTTTATGGCGTTCCATTTGAAGTCAATGACATGATTTCATTGGAAGGTGTTGCTGATTATATGAAGAAGATCTCAAAACATACACCAAGAGATTATCAAATTGATGGTGTGTATAGTGCCTTAAAATATAATCGTAAGTTATTGATTTCACCAACGGCATCTGGAAAATCTTTGATGATTTATAGCGTTGTAAGATACTATGTTGAAAGAGGATTTAAAATTTTAATCGTAGTTCCTACCACATCTTTGGTTGAACAAATGTTCAAGGACTTTCAAGATTATGGTTGGGATGCTGAACACTTCTGCCATAGAATTTACTCAGGTAAGGAAAAGACCAATAAATCTCCCGTAACAATAACAACTTGGCAATCTATCTACAAGTTAGAGAAAAATTGGTATTCTGATTTTGATGTTGTAGTTGGAGATGAGGCACACTTGTTTAAATCAAAGTCTCTAGTTGATATTATGACAAAATTGCTTGATTGTAAGTATCGTTTTGGATTTACTGGCACTCTAGATGGAACTCAAACTCATAAGTGGATTCTTGAAGGATTGTTTGGACCATCATACAATGTAACAAAAACAAAAGAACTTATTGATAAAGGGCACGTATCAAAACTAGACATTAAAATTCTTTTACTCAAACACGATTCACACAAGTTTAACACATATGAGGAAGAAATACAATATTTAATTGGTCATGATAAAAGAAACAATTTTATTAAAAATTTATCTTTAGATCTTAAAGGAAATACATTGATTCTTTATAGTAGAGTAGAGACTCATGGAAAGGTAATTTTCGACATCATAAATAGTAGTACACAGAATAGAAAAGTGTTTTTTGTTCATGGTGGTGTTGATGTCGATGAACGTGAGGAGGTTCGTAAGATTACTGAGCAAGAAAGCAATGCTATAATTGTAGCATCCTATGGAACTTTTAGTACAGGCATTAACATTAAAAAATTACACAACGTAATATTTGCATCTCCATCTAAATCTAGGATTCGTAATTTACAATCAATAGGAAGAGTATTAAGAAAAAGTACTGATAAAAACAAAGCTGTATTATATGATATCTCTGATGACATCTCAACAAAGACTATCAAAAATTACACTTTAAATCATCTTATGGATAGAATTAAAATTTACAATGAAGAATCATTTAATTATGAAATTGTACCTATTAACATGAGAACAAATGGAAGATGAATTCTTAGCTGTAATCAAATTAATTTCTGGTGAAGAAATCATGTCAATGGTATCCGCATGTCCAGAGAAAGATAGAATTATATTAGCTTTAGATCATCCAATTACTATGAAGGAACAAGAAACACCCATGGGAACTATCATCAAAGTAGAACCCTGGATTAAGTATGATAATGATAGTTTATACTTTATTGATATGGATAAAGTAATAACAATAACTGAAGTTACAAGTAATAAAATAATAAAAATTTATAATGAATATGTTAAAGAAGTTTCTATAGGTTCTAATAAAATAAAACCTGATAGAAAAATGGGTTACATATCTACTATAGAGGACTTCAGAAAAGACTTAGAAAAACTCTATAAATCTTCTAATAATTAATAGATATATTTTTATCAACCCTGACAGAGTTATTATAGCAGTTTTCAGTAGTCTTGTCAAGTACCTCTTGCAAATATCTTCTGAGTATGCTAAAATGGCAACATATAAGAGGTAAACCATGTCCAAGGGAAGATCCAGATCAGATCATTACGTGAATAATAAGGAGTTTCTCCAAGCTTTAAGCGATTACCGTTACATGGTAAACCAGGCAAAGGAAGCAGGAAATCCAAGACCATGTATTCCACGATACATTGGTGAATGTTTTTTAAAGATTGCCACACACTTATCATACAAACCAAATTTTGTCAACTACATGTTCCGTGAGGATATGATTTGCGATGGCGTAGAAAATTGTGTACAATATATTGACAACTTCGATATTAATCGTGGAAATCCTTTTGCCTACTTTACACAAATTATTTACTATGCCTTTCTTCGCCGTATTCAAAAGGAGAAAAAACAACTTGACATTAAGAGTAAAATTCTTGAACAGTCTAACTTTGATGAAGTCTTCGTTTCTGATGGTAACATTCTGGATGGATCTGATTCTGAGTACAATGGAATCAAAAATGCAATTCACTACAGGATGATTCACAACTGATGAAAATTGCTATCATTACTGATCAACACTTCGGTGTAAAAAAAGGAAGTAAGATCTATCATGATTACTTTCAAAAATTTTATGATGAGGTCTTCTTTCCAACTTTAGAAGACGAAGGCATCTCTACGGTTATTGATCTTGGTGATACCTTTGATAATCGTAAAGTAATCGATCTCTGGAGTTTGGATTGGGCAAAGAAAAACTATTACAATATTCTGGAAAAAAAGAAGATACATGTTTGGACTGTTGTTGGTAATCACACAGCATATTATAAAAATACAAACAACTTCAATACAATCGATGTTGTGTTAAACAAATATGACAACATCACTAAGATACGAGATCCTATCGAAGTAGTTTTTGATGATCTTCAGGTACTCTTCATTCCTTGGATTAATGAGGAGAATCAAGAGTTGACTATGAAATTGATTAATTCATCAAAAGCAAAAGTAGCTATGGGTCACCTGCAACTTACTGGCTTCTCCATGTATAAAGGCATGGTTCAAATGGAAGATGGTTTAGATCCAGAAATCTTTACTAAATTTAAACGAGTATTTTCTGGTCACTATCATACTCGTAGTAATAACGGAAAGATTTTTTATCTTGGAAATCCTTATCAAATGTATTGGAATGATTGTGATGACTCTAGAGGGTTTCATATTTTTGATACTGAAACTCTCAAGTTAAAAACAATTGACAATCCATTTCAACTATTTCAAAAGATTCATTACTCTGATACCAATCATCAGATTTACAACTTTACCAAGTGTAAAGAAAAGTATGTTAAACTGATTGTTGAAAAGAAAACCAGTCAAGTTAAGTATGACAAGTTTATAGACAGGCTCTTGACATCTGACTGCCATGAGGTTAAAATTGTAGAGAACTTTACTGTAAATGATGTTGATGATGTTGACCTGACTCAAATTGAAGACACAGTTTCCATCTTAAATAAGTATGTTGAAGACAGTGAAATTTCACTCAACAAAAAGATAATTATGCAACACATAGAATCCATATATAAGGAAGCTTGCGAGGTAGATTAATGTATGTCATTTGTCTAAAAGACAATGTAAATCAAGGATTATACGCAGTCGAAAATGAAGTAGGACAAAAAGTTTTATATTTATTTTCCGAAGAAGATGATGCCGAACGATTTGTTGGTCTTTTAGAAGCAGATGATTATCCTGAGTTAGAGGTAGTAGAAGTAGAAGATAAACACACAATTAACATATGTGAAGAGCATGACTACACATATATGATTATTACTCCTGACGATTTGTTAATTCCACCCAATTATCATGATTCTGTTCAAAACGATTAAATGGAAGAACTTTCTATCTACGGGCAACCAGTGGACTGAAATTAATCTGCATGAAAGTGATACTACTCTGATCATTGGTATTAATGGTGCTGGCAAGAGCACAGTGCTTGATGCTCTAACTTTTGTCTTGTTTAACAAGCCATTTCGTAAAATTAATAAACCTCAGTTAGTCAACTCTCAAAATGACAAAGACTGTGTGGTTGAAATTTATTTTTCAAGTGGGAACAACGAGTACAAAGTTGTTCGTGGAATCAAACCTACTTTATTTGAAATTTATAAAAATGGTGAAAAGCTACCACAGAATGCCGACGTTAAAGATGATCAATGTCATTTAGAAAACAATATTCTTAAACTGAACTATAAGTCATTTACTCAGATCGTTGTTTTGGGTTCTAGTAGTTTTGTTCCTTTCATGCAGCTGACTGCTGCAAGTCGTAGAGAAGTTATTGAAGATCTTCTTGATATCAAAATCTTTTCTTCAATGAATGATGTCATTAAAACAAAAATTAAAGATACAAAAGATCAAATTAAAGTTTTAGATTTGAAGGAAGATTCTTTTCAAGATAAAATTAAAATGCAGGAATCATTTATTAATCAACTGCAAGAACTTGGTCAAAAAGAGATTGACGATAAGAACCAAAAGATTGATGATCTTACAACACAGATTGAGTCTACAATTAGCACTAATGAAGAAGTTCAAAAAAATTTAGATGATAAGAATGATGTACTAGAAAACTTTTCTAATCCTTCTGAGAAACTTCGTAAGTTAGGAAATCTTAAAGGTAAGCTATCGCAAAAGGTAGCAAACATTACTAAAGAACATAAGTTTTTTACTGAGAATACGGTATGCCCTACTTGCACTCAAGGTATTGACGAAAAATTTCGCCTAGATAGAATAGCAGACGCTCAAAATAAAGCAAAGGAGTTGCAGACAGGCTATGAAGACCTGCAGATTGCAATTAAAGAGGAAGAACATAGAGAGCGTCAGTTCATTGCTCTTTCTAAGGAGGTAACTTCTTTAACACATGAAATTTCTCAGAACAATACTAAGATCTCTGGATATGAACGCCAAATCCGAGAATTACAATCTGAAATTCAAAAGACTACCAAACAACTTGAAAATCAAAATATTGAGCATGACAAGCTAGAGTCTTACAAATGTTCTTCCGTTCAAATTAAAGAGAAACTTTCTAAGCATAAGGAGACTATCGGGTATTACGAATTTATCCATACTCTTTTGAAAGACGGTGGAGTTAAGACTAAAATTATCAAGCACTACCTTCCATTAATTAACCAGCAGGTTAATAAGTATTTGCAGATGCTTGATTTTTATATTAACTTCTCACTTGATGAAGAGTTTAATGAAAAAATTAAATCACCAATTCACGAAAATTTTTCGTATTCTTCTTTTAGCGAAGGAGAAAAAATGAGAATCGATCTGGCACTTCTCTTCACTTGGAGGGAAGTTGCCAGACTTAAAAATTCTGTTAATACCAATCTTTTAATTATGGATGAGGTATTTGATTCCTCACTTGATGGATTCGGCACCGATGAGTTCCTTAAGATTATCCGTTATGTGATTAAGGATGCTAACATCTTTGTTATCTCTCATAAATCTGAACTGCATGACAAGTTTTCAAATGTTGTAAAATTCGATAAAGTTAAAGGTTTTAGTCGTATTGTCTAAATAATTCAACACTGACAGTGGTTTTATGCTATCAACCCAGTATCGTCTGAGATTGGAATCGATATGTCAATGTATTGTAAATGGAGAAAAAGTTAGTTTAGAAGATATGATATGGGCAGAAAAATTAGCCAAAGTAAATAGAACTGCTGGCACAATGCTTAGACAAGCAAGAAGAACTGCCGAGAATCCCGACATGCAGGAGGGAGATATGGATGATTTTTTGAATCAACTTGATATTGGCGGTACAGGAAATGAGAGATTTGGTGTCAGTAGATTTAACAGTGTAGACGAAATCGTAGATTTTTTTACCGATGACAGAGACAAACCAGACGATTGGAGACAACGAGATTGACAATACGTTATGGTATGATAGGATAATCAATCAAACCATTCAGGACAATGAAGATCCCAAACTGGCAACACCACTCCAAGAAGGAACAGAAACGCCATCTCAAACCTCAAGCTATGCGTCAAGCAAAGGCACGAGCTAAAAACCTAATAGGACGGTTGAATAACTGTCACAAGGGCTCACCGAAGGGTGAGCTTTTTTCGTATCATAGGCTCAGTTCAAACAAATTCACATGGCTGTTAACTACGAAATCAAAGGTCAGCTTGCCCGCCTGCTTGCTACCGAAGACCTCATTGTAGAGCACAAGAAGGTTTCTACAGCGTGTTTTAATGTACACACCCGTGTTCTGACCCTTCCACTTTGGGAAAGGGCTTCTAACGCCGTATACGACATGCTGGTGGCGCATGAAGTGGGACATGCACTTTATACCCCCGATGAAGATTGGACGACTGTTGTGAAAGTTCCTCAGTCGTATGTCAATATTGTTGAAGATGCTCGCATCGAAAAATTGATGAAGCGTCGTTATGCTGGTTTGGCTAAAACCATGTTCAATGGTTACAAAGAACTGAATCAAGATGATTTCTTTTCAATTGGCGATGAAGATCATAATACTTACTCTCTTGCAGATCGTGTAAACCTTTACTATAAAATTGGAAATTTCATTAGTGTCAACTTTAGTGATGCTGAAAAACAATTGCTGACTCTTATTGAAAACTGTGAATCTTTTGCTGATGTTTTGATTGCAGCAGAAGAAATGCACAAGCTCTCTCAGGAAACCAAAACTGAAAGTGAAAGCATTTCCATTTTCCTAGAAAACCAACCTCAACAGTCAGAAAGTTCTGTTGATATGGAACAGTCGGAATCTGAATCGATTGAAAAAGTTGAATCCGATTCTGGTGTTGATGATCAACCTAAGCATGTAGATAACTGTCAAGAAAAAGAAATTACAAAAGATAATATTGGTGGTCAACATGACAACAATGAGGTTAAAACCGATCAACGTCTTCGTGATGCCATTGAAGAACTTTCTAGTAAGGATAATTGGGTGGATGAAAATGTCTACACGGAACTTCCGACTCTAGATCTTAATACTGTGATTGCACCTAACTTTGAGATTCATGATGTAATTCAAAAATATTGGCAAATAGAAAGGGAACATAATGAGAGGCATAGTGGCAATGATTACAATCCTTTTGTTCATGTTGATAGGGAGTATGCAGAATTCAAACAATCTGCTCAGAAAGAAGTCAACTATCTTGTGAAAGAGTTTGAGTGTCGGAAAGCAGCAGATAGTTATGCTCGTGCTTCTACTGCTCGTACTGGAGTTCTTGATTGTTCTAAACTGCATACTTATAAGTACAACGAAGATCTGTTTAAAAAAGTTACAACTCTTGCTGACGGCAAGAGTCATGGTCTGATTTTTATTCTTGACTGGTCTGGTTCTATGGATAAAGTTCTTACCGATACTATCAAGCAACTTTATAACTTGATTTGGTTCTGTAAGAAAGTTTCTATTCCTTTTGAAGTTTATGCTTTCACAAACGAGTGGCGTTGTGTAACTTACAATGAGCATCATCGATCTGATGTTCCGACCCCTCATCATAAAAAAATTCAAGGGCATCTTTATGTTCAGCCTGACTTTGCTCTGATGAATTTGTTCACCAGCAAGATCAAGAATGTTGAATTGAATGAACAAATGCTTTCAATTTATCGTATTGTTCGTCAACTTCAAAATCGTTATTGGCACAATACTTATGGCGTTCCAGGTCGTCTGTGCTTGTCTGGAACTCCTTTGAATGAATCTTTGATTGTTTTGAATCAACTGATTCCTCAGTTTCAAAAAGAAAATAATCTTCAAAAAGTTCACACTCTTGTGCTCACTGATGGTGAAGCATGTCCCTTAAACTATTGTGTTAACATTAGTCGCACTGAGTTCAATGAGTATGTTGGGGTTCGTACATTCAATCCTAAAAAGTGTTTTCTTCGAGATCGAAAAACTGGGCATGTGTATGCAGCAAATCCAAACATCGATGTTCACACTAGCTTTACTGATATTCTTCTTCGATATCTTCGTAATCGCTATCCTGATGTAAATTTTATTGGTATGCGAGTTCTTGGTTCTGGTGAAGCTAATACTTTTATGCGTCGTTATCTTAATAATGACCAAACTGCAATGACTAAAGTTCAAAATAGTTGGAAGAAACAGAGAAGTTTTTCCATTCACACTGAAGGTTATCATACTTACTTTGGACTTTCTTCAAATTCACTCTCTTCAGATACTTCATTTGTTGTGAGTGACAATGCATCTAATACTGAAATTCGTAACGCATTCAAAAAATATATGAGTTCTAAAAAATTCAATAAAAAAGTTCTTAATGAGTTTATTGATCTGATTGCTTGAGGGGCTAGTCCCCTCTTTTTTTATAAATAAAAAAAAGTCTTAATGTAGAAATGAATCTCGTAGAAGCATATTACAGTGTGTATAACTCTGAAGATAATCTAACAGAGGACTTATACAGTTCAGTTTTAAATTTGTGTATTGTTGAGGATCGTTTTGATACGATTGAAGAGTGTGAAGAGTTTGCAGAATATTTAATTAACGAAGATCTTATTGAAGAGTTTGTAGTTGCTCTTTTAGAATATTATAAAGTAGAAAATTTAAATGAGTCATTAGATTTCCTTGGAGAAAATAAAGCAGCTGCTTTACGAGCAGTTATTAATGCTTTAAGTTCTGGTGGTAGATTAAAGGCAGGACTGAAAGCGGGAACAGCACTTGGTAAAAAACCTGAAAGTGTTGTCAAAGGTGCTGCTGCATCAACATCAATTAGAGCTGCAAGAGCTGCAAGACCAGCAGCACAACCAGAACTTCCTGGTAAGTATGCAGCAATGCAATTTAAAAAAGAAATTGGAAAAGCTGTAACACAGAAGGCATTGCCTGCAGCAAAACCCGCTCCTGCAGCCAAAAAAGTAACAGGTGCTGCTGCTGATCCTTGGACACAATTTATGAGTAAAAAGCAAAAGCAATACGGTCTACCTAAACCAGTTGCCGCTTCAATTCCTTCTACTAGAGCACTGCCAGGAACATCAGCAACTACCACAAGGGCACTTCCCGCAGCTGGTAAAACTTCTTCTCCAAAAGCATCTACCATGAGGTATGATATTCGAGCAACTGGTCCAGGAGGAGATGCCCGTACACAAAGACTTTCCGCTCAAGCTGCTCCTGCTTCTGGTTTGCGCCTAGGAGCAAATACAATGACTTCTCCTGGAGATGCTTTAAACAAAGCTAGAAGAGCGATTGCTGGTGCTGCTGCTGGAGTTGTTGCTGCTGGTGCTGCTGCCCCACTAGTAAAAGATCCTGCAAAAAAGTCCAATCCCGAATCCAGCGTCAACAAGTACAACACGATGGATTCGGATGGTAAAATTAGAAATCGTTTAAAGGTTGGTCCTAAAATTGTTGGAACTGGGAGTGTAGCTGGTGACTTTGATGTTGCTTTTAAAAAGGCAAGAACTTCTGGTGCAAAAGAATTTGAGTTCCAAGGTAAAAAGTACAACACAAAAGTAAGAGGTGAACAAGTTGATTACTTTGATATTGTTATGGAACATTTAATTTCGGAAGGATATGTTGACACAAATCAGGATGCTTTAGTTATGATGGCTGCATTGGATGAGGCTGCCGTGACAAAACTTTTGTTGAAGTTGCAAAAAGCATTACCAAGTCTTTCTGACAAAGGTAACAAATTAGCACGTAGTATTATGTCCAGACAAAGTGGAACTGCTGCAGATCTTGAAAGACAAAAAATGTCACCAGTCTATCGTCAACAAACACGACAAAGGCAAGAAAGAAGATCAGAAGATAAATATGGTGATCCATCGTTGAGTGCTCAGGAAAGAAATCCATCCATGCGTTGAGTGGACACTTTCAAAACTGTCTACTGGGGGCTTTACAGCCCCCTTTTTTTCGATTATATTACCTTCGTTGACATTCAACACCTGTCCCAATGCCTCGGAAAATTATTATGACTGACACGCAGATGATTGAAGATCTTAAGTCCATGTATGGCACCGAGATTACTTCTGCCGATGTTCGTGCCTATTGTGCAATGAAAGACTTGTCCTATCCTACTGTGACTCGTCGCCTTGAAAACTTTAAAACTGATCGTGGTCGTTGGAATCTGGAAGTGACTCAAGAAAACGTCAAACAGATTGAACGTTCCTTTAATGCTCCTTCTGTCCTCCCTCAAATTGAACAAAATCTTATCCCTGACAAAGATGATACCTTCGTCAAGTTTGGTAACTTTAACGATATTAAAAAAATTATTCAGTCCCGTCTTTTTTACCCAACGTTCATTACGGGTCTTTCGGGTAACGGTAAAACGTTCTCGGTGGAGCAAGCATGTGCTCAACTTGGTCGTGAGTTGATTCGTGTCAATATCACGATTGAGACTGATGAGGATGATCTGATTGGTGGTTTTCGTCTTGTGAATGGTGAGACTGCATGGCATAATGGTCCAGTCATCGAAGCACTGGAGCGGGGATCGATTTTGCTCCTCGATGAGATTGACCTTGCCTCAAACAAAATTCTCTGCCTTCAGTCGGTGCTAGAGGGTAAGGGTGTATTCCTGAAAAAGATCGGTCGTTTCGTGAAACCTGCCCCTGGTTTCAACGTCATCGCCACTGCAAACACCAAAGGCAAGGGTTCTGATGATGGTCGGTTCATCGGCACCAACGTTCTCAACGAAGCCTTCCTGGAACGCTTCCCTGTTACCTTTGAGCAAGAATACCCCGCTCCATCTGTTGAACAACGAATCCTTGAAAAGATTTCACAGACTCTGGGAGTGACTGATGTTGACTTCTGTAAACGTCTTGTTGATTGGGCTGACAACATTCGTAAGACCTTTTACGATGGTGGTATTGAGGAAATCATCAGTACTCGCCGTCTGGTTCACATCATCCATGCCTACAGCATCTTCGATAACAAAGCCAAGGCAATTCAGATGTGTGTAAATCGTTTTGATGACGAAACCAAACAGTCCTTCCTGGAACTGTACGACAAGGTGGATGCTGATTTTGAAATGCCCACCGAACAAGTTGACGAATAAATTTTTTTCTGATATAATTGGGGAAGGTAAATTTATCACCTTCTCCTTTATTATGGACGAGCATCTTTATTCACATTATGAATTCACCCTTAGCGAAGGCGGGGGTGGAACACTTAACCTTGATAAGGTTCCCGCTACTTATTCAATTGACAAAATTACCATGACTGAATCCCCAAATCATCTTTGGAAATACGATGAAGATAAAATCCTAAAAGATATTCAGGACTATGTGACTAGCACCTATGGTAGTCATTATTGCGGTCACAATCAGGCATATAGAGACACGCAAACGATTGACCTGATGGCAGCAAAAGACCTTGCCGCACATTTCTGTCAGGCAAACATCCTGAAGTATGGTAGTCGCTATGGTGATAAAGATGGACGCAATAAGCGTGACTTGCTCAAAGTGATTCACTATGCTATGCTTCTGCTACACTTTGACGGGCATTATTCCCGTCAAGATAATGGTCTTACTGAATTCCGTTGATTATTTTATTTAAAAGGAGTACTACAATGTCAAAAAATCCAAAAGTTGAAGTTGTTCTTAAATTTGGCACAGTTAAAGCAAATCGTGTGCTTGACGCTTTTGCTGCTTTGCTAAATGATCATGATAATAAAGTTTATATGATGAAAGATACAAATTATACAATCTATAAAAATTTGTATGAAGAGGTTAACACCGCTCTTGTGAGAGCACAAAAGGGATCTGGTTATTCCAGTCGTGGTGTGAAACGTCAATTTATTGATCCTGAAAAACGTGAACATTTACTCAATCAGGACTACCGCCCAGAATTTAATTGATTATGAAACTCAGAGAACCTATGAAACTTTCTGAAAAGACCACTGATCTGCTTAAAAACTTTGCCAGTATTAATCAATCACTGCTATTCAAAGCTGGAAATAAAATTCGTACTGTTTCAGTAATGAAGAATATCTTTGCTGAAGCAACAATTACTGAATCAATTCCTAAGGACTTTGGCATTTATGATTTAAGTCAATTTCTTTCGGGACTGAGCATTCACAATGATCCAGAAATTCTTTTTGAAGGATCTTCATACCTTTTGATTAAAGGTGATGGTCATACTACAAAATACTACTTTTCCGATCCCAGTGTAATTGTAAGTCCTCCAGATAAAAATCTTTCTCTTCCTTCAGAGGATGTTTGCTTTGAATTGGCTTCTGGTCAATTGGATAAACTTTTGAAAGCTGGTAATGTTTATGATCTTCCAGATCTTACTGCAGTTGGAAATGGTGAGCGAATTAGTCTTCTAGTTCGTGATAAAGAGAATGCAACATCAAATGAGTTTTCGATTGATGTTGGTGAAACTAGCTCTGTATTTACTCTCAACTTTAAATCAGAAAATATTAAGATTCTTCCTGGACGATATGAAGTTGTGATGTGTCCTCAAATGGCAAAGTTCACAAACAAGAATATGAACCTTGTTTACTTTGTGGCACTTGAACCTGATTCTAACATTGAATCTTAATTTATTTTTTCTTTATTATGACAACTAATGATTTCCTGTGGGTGGAAAAGTACCGCCCACGTAAAATTGAAGATTGCATTCTCCCAGAATCTAACAAAAAGTCTTTCATGGAGTTTCTAGCTGATAAAGAAATTCCAAATCTTCTCCTTTCTGGGCCTCCTGGAATTGGTAAAACTACGGTTGCAAAAGCATTATGTGAAGAAATAGGAGCTGATTGCTATGTCATCAATGGATCTGATGAAGGACGATTTTTGGACACGGTACGGAACAAAGCAAAAAACTTTGCTTCGACCGTCTCACTTCACTCGGATGCTAAACACAAAGTCATCATCATTGATGAGGCTGATAACACAACCCACGATGTTCAACTCTCCCTACGGGCTAATATTGAGACGTTTTATAACAACTGTCGATTCATCTTCACTTGCAACTACAAGAACAAGATCATCGAACCCCTCCACTCCAGATGTGCCGTTATTGACTTTTCAATTAAAGGAAAAGAAAAAGCACAACTTGCAGCAGAATTTTACAAGCGTCTCAGGTTTATTCTTAAGGAAGAGGGTATTAAAAATGATCCAAAGGTTGTTATTGAATTAGTCAATAAACACTTTCCTGATTGGCGACGAGTTTTAAATGAGTGTCAACGATACTCTGCTGGTGGTGAAATTGATTCTGGTATTCTTAATTGTTTTTTTGATGTAAAAGTAGATGATCTCACTAAATATCTCAAAGAAAAAAACTTTACTGAAGTCAGAAAGTGGGTGGTCTCCAACTTGGACAACGATTCTTCTAGTTTACTTCGCAGGATTTATGACGCCTGTTATAGTTGCCTTTCACCCTCCTCTATCCCCGCTGCCGTTCTTATTATTGCTAAGTATCAATACCAATGTGCGTTCGTGGCTGATCAGGAAATTAACCTCCTAGCAGCACTAACTGAAATCATGGTTGAGTGTAACTTTAAATGAAGAATTTAAATTTAAAACAACATCCATTATACAAAGATTATTATGGAACTGAAGATGGTGGTGTTTACAGTAAAAAATTTAAATCTGGTAGAATTAAACAACTAAACCCGATGCGTTTAAACACTGGATACTACTTATTGGGTTTATGCTATCAAAAACAACGAATACAAATTTTACATCATAAATTTATTGCTGATATATTTGTTTCAAACCCAAATAATTATACTGAAATAAATCATAAAGATGAAGATAAATCAAATAATTGCTCTAGCAATTTAGAATGGTGTGACAGATGTTATAATATGCAGTATTCTAAACATAAGTTAGTTGACTGTAATGCTAAATGGTATGTTATTGAAAATAGGAAAACAGGTGAGATATTTAAAATATTTAATTTAAAACAATGGTGTGAAGAAAATAATGTGAATAGAATATCCGCTCATAAAGTTGTTAATGGTAAATGGAGACATACCAAAAATTTTATTATAAAAAAATTGGATACTGCAAACTGAAATTATGGTGGAGTGTAACTTTAAATAGTATGGAACTGAAGGATTGGTTAAATTCTATCAATAGTACAAAGCAAAATATTTTAGACGAAGATTCATCTGTTACTAAAGAATATCCTCCATTCATTATTAACAAGTGTATGTCTGGGCATATTGATACTGTGCTATATGCAAATGAAATGAATATGAATCATAGCTTGGACAAAAAGCTACAATATGATTTTTATATAAATATTGTCAGGAAACGGAAGAGATTTTCTCCGTGGCTAAACAAAAATAAGATCAAAGACCTTGATGTAGTCAAATCTTACTATGGTTATAGTAATGAAAAGGCTGAACAAGCTTTGAAAATTCTTACTGAAGAACAAATTAATTTTATTAAATCAAAATTTGAGATTGGAGGAACAAAATGAGTGTTGTTCAAGAACCTGAAGTCCATTGGTCTCCCGACCAAATGGTTGAAATTATTTTGAATGAACCTGATGATTTTTTGAAGGTTCGTGAAACACTTACCCGTATTGGTGTTGCAAGCAGAAAAGAAAAAACACTTTATCAATCTTGCCACATTCTTCACAAACAGGGCAAGTATTACATTGTACACTTTAAAGAATTGTTTGCCCTTGATGGTAAACATGCAAATTTAACTGTTAACGATGTTCAACGTCGTAATCGTATTACTCAATTACTTGCTGACTGGGGATTGATTACAATTGTAAACGTTGATAAAATCTTAGACATTGCACCACTAAATCAAATCAAAGTTCTTTCTTACAAAGAAAAAGATGAGTGGACTCTTGAAACCAAATATAATATTGGTAAAAAAAAGAAAGCCGAAGAATAAATAGTATTGAGACTTTCGTGCGGTCTCTACGAAGTTTGGAACATACCCAAAGAGGTTCGGTTTTTACTGAGCCTCTTTTTTTAATTAGTATCCTATATAATATTGAATGCCTTCGGGGTTCACAAAACACAAACTCGCTTTCTAAGGAGCTACAATAATGAACAGCATCACACGATATACTGCCTCAGATCTTCCTGCGTTAATGGATAGGATTACACGTAATAGTATTGGTCTAGATCAATACTTTGATCGACTACTTAATCTTCACGAAACTTCAACAAATTATCCTCCATATAATCTTGTACAGGTAAATAATGTAGAATCTCATTTAGAGATTGCCCTTGCAGGATTTAAAAGGGAGGAGGTAAATGTCTTCACAGAGTATGGAAAACTTTTTGTCGAGGGGCAAAAATCAGATACAGAATCGGATAGGACGTTTGTCCACAAAGGTCTGGCTCAAAGAAGTTTTAAACGGGCGTGGACACTATCCGACGACACCGAAGTCCGAGAAGTCAGCTTTGAAGATGGATTACTTACCATTCGATTAGGTAAGATTGTTCCCGAGCATCATGCACGAAAAAATTATCTATAAATAGTATTGAATATCGTCGGCGCTGGGGAGGGGATGGTCAGAATCATCCCACTCCCCCTTTTCATAAATAAAAATAAAAATGGATTTAGAGTCATTTCTTGAACAAAAAATAACATTTAGATACCATGATAAATTGAATCCAAAAATTTGGAATGGTGACAAACTCAAATCAGAAGTTAAAATTAAGTTAGTTAGAATTGGTCAAGCATGGGCAGATTTTGCTAATATCCCCATGGCTTCAATTAAAGATGTGATCCTTGTTGGTGGAAACGCAAACTATAATTATACAGAATATTCCGATATAGATTTACATTTAGTAGTTGATAAGAATAAACTTCCAGATTGTCCAGATCTTCTTGATGATTACCTCAAAGATAAAAAACAACTTTGGGCTTTGACTCACAGCGTTAAAATATACGGACATGATGTAGAACTTTATGCTGAAGAAGAGGGTATTGAACGCCCATCAAATCAAGGCGTCTATTCGGTAAAGTATAATAAATGGATATCCAAGCCAACATATAAAACTCCAGAAGTTGACAAAGCCTTGCTAAAAAGAAAGACTCATGATATAATGGATAAAATTGATATGTTCATTCAAAGCAAGTCTAATGACATTGCTGAAATGAATAAACTCAAAGAAAAATTTAGAGTTATGAGATCTGTTGCTATTCGTAGAGGTGGTGAATTTTCTATTGAAAATTTAGTCTTTAAAGAATTGCGTAACAACGGATATCTAAATAAATTTTCACAGTACATTACATCTAGAAAAGTTAAAGAGCTGTCCCTATGAGTGTAAAAATTGCATTATTGAAATCTAATGAAGAAGTCATTTGTGAAATGAAAGAAGTTTTAACAGATGAAAATAAGTTAGCTTTCTATTCATTTACTTTACCATATGTTGTAAAAATTGATGGTAGAAAACACATCGAAGAAGAAGATGATGGAACACGTCTGTGGGCTATCACTTATACGCCATGGGTCATGTTGTCTCATGACAAAGAGTTTTATGTAAATCCTGATTGGATAGTTACAATTTATAACCCAACTCCAGAAATGGAGGCATCTTATACGGAGAGAATTAATGGACGACTTGGAAATGATGGACATGATGGAGGAACTTCAGGAGGAGACGGTGGAGAATCCTCAGATTCCGATCAAACTGATCCTTCTTAAAGGTGGCATTTATATCATCTCTCAAATAGAAGAGGTGTTGGCAGAATATGGAATGCCAAATTGCAGATTAATTTCACCACGCCAAATTCTTAAAAACGTTTCAACATATTTGGAACAGTTTCCAATGTATACTGATCAAGAAGAAATCATGATGAGTTCAGATTCCTTCTTGACAATTTGCGATCCTTCCAGTATGATGGAAGACATGTACCGCAAAGCCATTGGCGAATGAGATTTTATACTAATGTTCAATTGGTCGGAAACGACTTTTTGATTCGTGGATATGACAATGGAAAAAGTTTTATGACTCGGGAGAAGTACTCTCCCACACTTTTTCTTGCCTCTAAAGAACAGGGTCAATATAAAACTCTTGATGATATCTATGTCAAGCCAGTTCAACCTGGAACTGTGGGTGACTGTCGGGAGTTTTATAAAAAGTATGATGGTGTAGAAAATTTTAAAATTTACGGCAATAATCGATTCATCTATCAGTATATCTCTGATAAGTATCCTGAGGATGAAATCAAATTTGATATTTCTAAAATTAAGATCTTTACGATTGATATTGAGGTTGCCTCAGAAAATGGTTTCCCCAATGTGAGGGATTGTGCTGAAGAACTTCTTACAATTTCAATTCAAGACTATGCTACCAAGCAGATTACTACTTGGGGTGTTAAACGTTTTTTAAACAAACAGAAGAATGTAGAATACATCTATTGTTCTGATGAGCGGGATCTTATTAATAGATTTTTGTATTTCTGGGAAAATAATTTTCCAGAAGTAATTACTGGTTGGAACTGTAACCTGTATGATATTCCATATCTTGCAGGTAGGATTGAACGTATCTTTGATGAAAAAACCGCCAAACTTCTTTCTCCGTGGAAACTTCTAACTAAAAGTGAAGTTTTTATTTCTGGCAGATCCCACATATGCTACGACATTGGTGGTATTACAGTTCTAGATTATCTTGATCTTTATAAAAAGTTTACTTATAAAGCGCAGGAATCTTATCGTCTAGATCATATTGCTTTTGTTGAACTTGGACAAAAGAAATTAGATCACTCTGAGTTTGAAACCTTTAAAGATTTTTATACTCAGGGATGGCAAAAGTTTGTAGAATACAATATTGTTGACGTAGAACTTGTTGACCGTTTGGAAGACAAAATGAAACTGGTTGAACTTGCAATTACCATGGCATATGATGCTAAGGTAAATTATATGGATGTATTCTCACAGGTAAAAATGTGGGATAGTATTATCTACAATTATCTAAAGAAACAGAACATTGTAGTTCCTCCAAAGAAAGAACACAAAAAAGATGCACAATATGCTGGTGCATATGTGAAGGAACCGATTCCTGGAAAGTATGATTGGGTAGTAAGCTTTGACCTTAACTCGCTATATCCCCATCTCATCATGCAATATAATATCTCACCAGAGACTTTAATCGCACATAGACATTCCACTGCAACTGTTGATAGGTTGTTGAATAAAGAGCTTGATCTTTCTGATCTTTATGGTCAAACACTTTGTCCGAATGGTGCATTATTTGATACAAATCGCCAAGGGTTTCTTCCCAAATTAATGGATAAGATCTATCAGGAACGAACCATCTACAAAAAAAAGATGATTGCTGCTCAAAAGGAATATGAAAAAACTCCTACGAATGCATTGAAAAAAGAGATTGCTCGATGCAATAACATTCAAATGGCACGTAAGATTCAACTTAACTCTGCCTATGGTGCTATTGGTAATCAATACTTCAGGTATTATAAACTTGAAAATGCGGAAGCAATCACTTTATCTGGACAGCTCTCAATTCGTTGGATTGAACGTAAAGTTAATAAATATTTCAATAAGGTTCTTAAAACAGACAACGTTGACTACGTGATTGCGGTAGATACTGATTCTATCTATCTTAATCTTGGTGGTTTCGTTGATAAAGTTTTTGCTGGCAAAAATCCAGACACAGAAACAATCGTAAACTTCTTGGATAAAGTCTGCCAAAAAGAACTTGAACCTTATATTGATACATCGTATCAAGAACTTGCAACTTATGTAAACGCTTTTGAACAGAAGATGTTTATGAAGCGTGAAACAATTGCTGATCGTGGTATTTGGACTGCCAAGAAGAGATACATTCTCAATGTATGGGACAGTGAAGGTGTTCGTTTCTCGGAACCTAAACTCAAAATTATGGGTCTTGAGGCTATCAAATCATCAACACCAGCAGCTTGCAGAACTAAAATTAAAGAAGCACTTAAACTAATTATGACAGCAACTGAAGCTGATGTCATAAAATTTATTCAAGATTTCAAAAAAGAATTTCCATCATTACCAATTGATCAAATAGCATTTCCTAGAACGGCAAGCGATGTTGAGAAGTGGAAGTGCTCAAACAGCATTTACAAAAAATCAACACCGATTCATGTACGTGGTGCATTGCTTTTCAATTACTACGTTAAACAAAATAAACTTACTCATAAGTATGCGTTGATTAATAATGGTGAGAAGATTAAATTTATGTATTTGAAGACACCAAACCCAATCCGAGAAAATGTAATCACATTTATTCAAGAATTTCCTAAGGAACTTGGGTTAAATCAATACATCGATTATTCATTGCAATTTGACAAATCCTTCATGGATCCGCTAAAATCGATATTAGATTGTATTGGATGGAAATCTGAACAACGTGGTTCATTAGAAAACTTTTTTGCTTAGGAGAATTATGGATTTTTTAAAAGACATTGTAAAGGAAATCGGTGGCGAGTATACACAACTTGCTTCTGATATTGAGGAGACTGAAACTTATGTTGACACGGGTTCTTACATTTTTAATGCATTGGTTTCAGGTAGCATATTTGGTGGTGTATCTGGGAATAAGATTACTGCTATTGCTGGTGAGTCTTCTACTGGAAAGACTTTCTTTTCTCTCGCTGTGGTTAAGAATTTTCTTGATACTCACCCCGATGGTTATTGTCTCTATTTTGATACTGAAGCTGCAGTTACTAAGTCCCTTCTAGAAAGTCGTGGTATTGATCTGAGTCGTTTGGTTGTTGTGAATGTTGTAACTATTGAAGAATTCCGTAGCAAGGCACTCAAGGCAGTGGATATTTACTTAAAAAAACCTGAAGGAGAACGCAAACCTTGCATGTTTGTATTAGACTCTTTGGGTATGCTTTCCACAGAGAAAGAGATCACCGATGCACTGAACGATAAACAAGTTCGTGACATGACCAAATCTCAATTGGTCAAGGGTGCATTCCGAATGCTTACTCTCAAGTTGGGTCAGGCAAACATTCCAATGTTAGTTACGAACCACACTTACGATGTCATCGGTGCTTATGTTCCTACTAAAGAGATGGGTGGTGGTAGTGGTCTTAAGTATGCCGCTTCTACTATCATATATCTCAGTAAGAAAAAAGAGAAAGATGGAACGGAAGTGGTTGGAAACATTATCAAGGCTAAGACTGCTAAGTCTCGTTTAAGTAAGGAGAATATGGACGTTGAAATCCGTTTATTTTATGATGAGCGCGGTCTTGATCGTTACTACGGTCTTTTGGAACTTGGTGAGATTGGTGGACTCTGGAAGAATGTAGCAGGTCGTTATGAGATGGACGGTAAGAAAATTTATGCCAAACAGATTTTAGCTGAACCTGAAAAATACTTCACTCCAGAAGTAATGCAAGCCCTTGATGAAATTGCACATAAAGAATTCTGTTATGGATAAAATCGAGACAACTATTCTCAAAAATTTAATTTTTAATGAACCTTATTGTAGAAAGGTATTACCTTTCATTAAACCTGAATACTTTAGTGAAAAAATTGAGAGAGTTGTTTTTGAAGAAATAGCTAAGTTTTTAACTCAATATGAAAACTTAGCTACCAAAGAAATTCTTTTTATTGAAGTGGATAATCGTCGTGATTTAAGTGAATCGGAAAGTAAGGACATTCTTACTTTGATTAGAACTTTAGATCCTGATGAAATCAGTCTTGAATGGTTGGTTGATACCACTGAAAAGTGGTGCCGTGAACGTGCCATTTATTTGGCACTCATGGAATCTATTCACATTGCTGATGATGACAGTGGGAAGAAGAGTAAAGATTCTATTCCACACATTCTCAGTGAAGCATTAGGCGTATCCTTTGACCACAATGTTGGTCATGATTACATTCAAAATTACGAAGAACGTTATGATTTCTATCACAAGCAAGAGGACAAAATTCCCTTTGATCTTGAATACTTTAACAAAATTACGAAGGGTGGCATCCCTAACAAAACTCTTAACATCGCTCTTGCTGGTACGGGTGTCGGCAAATCTCTATTCATGTGCCATGTGGCTAGCTCCATCCTGCTCCAGGGACGGAACGTTCTGTACATTACGTTGGAAATGGCAGAGGAAAAAATTGCTGAACGAATTGACGCAAACTTATTGAATGTAAACATTAAAGATTTGCAGGATCTTTCTAAACCTATGTTTGAATCTAAGATTACTGCAATATCTAAAAAGACTCAAGGTAAACTTATTATTAAAGAATACCCTACTGCATCAGCACATGTTGGACACTTTAAGACTCTTCTCAATGAGCTGAGTATGAAGAAAACTTTTAAACCAGATGTTATTTTTATAGATTATCTGAATATCTGTGCCTCATCTAGATATAAGGGGAGTGTTGTAAACAGCTACACGTATGTTAAAGCTATTGCTGAGGAGCTTCGTGGTCTTGCTGTGGAATGTAATGTTCCTATTGTCTCCGCTACCCAAACTACTCGCTCAGGTTATGGGTCTTCTGATGTTGAACTTACTGATACTAGTGAGTCCTTTGGTCTCCCTGCTACTGCTGATCTTATGTTTGCCCTTATTAGCACAGAGGAATTGGAACAGTTGGGACAGATTATGGTGAAACAATTGAAGAATCGATATAATGATCCAACAATGAATAAAAGATTTATGGTTGGAATTGATCGTGCAAAAATGCGTCTCTATGATGTTGAGCAGTCAGCACAGAAAGATCTGGTTGACAGCGGACAAGAAGAGGAGTATAATAGTAAAGAAACCAAAACAGCAAAATTTGAGGGGTTTAAATTTTAATGGAAAAGCAAATTGATTTTAGTCGTTATGTTCACTTTGTTGATGCTGTAACTTCTGATGCATCAAAAGATTTTGTTGCTCTTTCTGATCGTCTGGTTGAACTTGATGCAAAGGGGGCAAATATTGAACGACTCCTGACTGCTGCCGTTGGTATCAATGCTGAAGGTGGTGAGTTTATGGAGATTGTCAAGAAAATGATCTTTCAAGGCAAACCCTTCAATGAAGATAATCGAGAACATCTGATTATCGAACTGGGTGATATTATGTGGTATGTTGCTCAAGCATGTAAGGCATTGGAAGTTAGTATGGATGATGTGGTTGCTAGGAACGTTCAGAAACTTATGAAGCGTTACCCTGAAGGATACTTTGATGTTTATTATTCTGAAAATCGTGCAGAGGATGACCGATGACTAAATAATTAAAAATGTATAATGCCACCTACATTACGAGTTATTTTTGATCAATTTTTGCAAAAGTATTTGCAAACAAATAAACGTATAGTAAATGATAGAGATGCAATGATTGATTTGTATCTCTATTTTTCGGCATTTATGGATACAAAGATCAAATTAAAACGTAATAAATATGATATAGATAAGTATACCAAACTTAAAAAGTTAGGTATACAATACATCAAACAAGAACCTAAAACAATTTTAAATTATTTAAAAACCATAACACCATGAGAAGTTTTTTAGATTTCATTTCAGAAGCAAAATCTAAAATACCAGTTCTTGAATCTGTTCAAGAAGATATTGATCTTTTTTATTCTGAGGAAGATCTTCGTGAGCATTATATTGCTGGTGAAATTTTTAATGAAGGATGTTTGATTGAGCAGATTTCAACTGGTAAAGTTGGAACTGTTATGCGTCGCGGAACAAATTATTTAATTTGTCTTACTGATGAAGGTGAGTTATTTAAACCATGGATAAGCGATTCTAAAGAAATTTAATAAATAAATATATAAAATAGAAAAAAATTACTAGTAGGAATATGTCTAATCCTTGGCAGCAAATATTTGAATCACACAGAGAACAAATTGAGCAAGAATATATTGCTGAAAAGTATGGTCAGCACAAGAGCGATGAAAGTCAAGAGACTCAAGCTCTTTATGATCTTCGTAACAAATTGAAGAACATGGGTAAGGACGCAGTGGTTGCATACCTTAAGCGTTCTAAAATGTCTCCTGAAAGAAAGGCAAGACTTGCTAGAGAATTGGGAATTAATATTACTGAAGAATTTGTAGATGCTCAGCATAATTCTTATGAATTGGAAGGTGATTCTTTTGAAGCACTTCAAGAAGAAGCAAAAGTTCTTGTAAGAGTTACTAAGGAAGATGGATCTGTATTCCAAAAGAAAATCCCAGCATCGCAATTAGATGATTATAGAAAGAGATATAAGACTGTAGTAGTTGTTGGTGGATCTGAGCAATCCAAAACGAATGTTACTGCAAAGAATGAAGAGTATGTAAGTGAGGCTAAAAAGAAAAAGCCAGCACGTTGGTGGGATAATGATGGTGACGGCATAGGCTATGAGCCAGGCGAAGTATCTGGTAAGTTTAAAAGAAAAACAAAGAAAGAAGAATATTCAGATTGGAGATCTGAAGTTCCTGAAATTGCGGAAGCAACTAAAGCTCAAAAAAGTGTAGAAGGAAAAGCTCACGCCTCTTATGAAAACCAAGAGGGAGAGAAAAAAAAAAGGAAAAAGAAGTCCGCTAAGTCCGAGTGTAGTTGTTCACATGAAGTAAAGGAAGCTGCTGAGATTCTCGCTTACGAACTTGGTGGGGATCTTGTTGATATTAAGGAATATGTAAAAGCTGCTACTAGTGTCATTAAAGCTTTTGTTAGACCAAAGCCTATAGTGATACCTCAAGTTCCATTTATTAGACCAACTAAACCAGGTCCAATTGTACCTGCAACACCGCAGCCAGCCCCAGTTCCTGCACCTAAGCCTGGAAAACCTGTTCCTGCACCTAAGCCTGAAAAACCAGTGCCCTCACCTAAGCCTGGTAAGCCAACTAAACCAGAACCACAAACAAAACCCCAACCTCAACCTCGACCAGCTATCAATCCAACAAAAACTGGAATATTGGTTAAAATTGACCCAAAAACAGGAGCAATAACTGGTGGTCAAACACAACCACAAACAAAACCACAAACAAAAGCACAACTACCCTTAACAACACTTAAACCACCAAAGGGAAGAGGACCAGGTCCTGGTACTGGTGGTAGAATACCAGGAGGGCTACCAAATTTATGTACGCCAATTCCAAATCCTTTAACTGGAAGACTGCAACTTCCACCATGGTGCAAAACAAAACCTTACTTACATGATCCAGTTGCTGACCCAGGAAGACTAAAACTTTGATTTTTTTCTAAATATATTTGTCGAGTTCTGTGCATTTTATGTCTGCAGCAATCGCATGGTGTCTTGCTAACCAAGCTTTAATCGCAACTGTTCTTTTTGCAGTTTCGGAAGGATTGGGAGCAAACCCAAAAGTAAAGTCAAACGGTATTCTTTCACTAGTTCTTCTTCAAACACAAGCAGTTCTGAAGAAAAAAGGTGCTCAAGATCTTACTCCATGACTTTAAAATTGTAAAATCTTTCGGGATGTTTACATCCCCTTTTTTATAAATACTTCTAGCAAAAAATTATTTCAGGGTAAGAAACATGGCTCTATGGGGTAATAAAGATAACATTGGAGCAGGTGGTACAGTAAATTTAAATTACGCCACCCGAATCGTAACTGGATACGGTACAACTTTCGGTCAAGTTGGCGCAGCTAAAACTGGTGACATCATTCGCTTTGGTGTTAGAGGTGGAACTGGTTTATATTTTGGTAGTGCTGTTATTGTTGGAATTGCAAGCACTCAGCAAATCACAATTGGCTCAACTGCCAATTTAAGTGGAGCTGCAATTGGCAATACCAGCTTTACAATTAATGAATCACCAATCTCAGCATATCAAGATAGCCAGTATTCTAGAAAGAGAGCTTCTGTTGGTTTAAATACTGCTGATCCCTTTGTATATGGTGTATCAAATGCTAGCCTCGCAGGTGCAGGCAATACTAGCTACACGAGTGGCATTCATGCAGGTTGGGTGGGAATTCAAACATATGTTGACATGCATGGTAAACTAAGAGTTAAGAAAGAAACCTTAGTTGCGTTGTCGGGCATTCAAACTGGTAATCAGCCTAAGTTCCCAGGTCAACTATGATTTAATAATATATGAAATTTGATGAGTTGAATGAAAACAATTATTTGATGTTTGCAATAAAGTATTACGAAAATCCGCAAGCAGCAACTCAAGAAGATTTTCTTGAGGACATGAAAAGATTTAAGTATATCAAAAGGCTGCTTAGGAAGTATAAGAATACTGGTGAATTAAATACTCATTTACTCATCAATCATTTCATTATCATCTATAATATTTTTGGTGATGCTGCCACTCCTTTATTATTTTTTAAATTAGACAGAGATCTTTGGGGAGTGGTTAAAACCTTTATGGTATTTTTACAAAGGTTTCCTGAATATCCAAGATCAATACTACACGATGTAGATCTTGACGATAACTGTATGGCACAACTTCTAAACCTATAATGGAAAAAATAGACAGAATTATAAATATCATTAGATCATTAAATGAAGATGCTCCTACAATGAGTTTGGGTGCTGGTAAAATTGCGGGCACTACAGAGGCTGGAGATCAACCACCAGTAAGGAAAAAGTATCTATATCTGGGTAATAAATCACGAATACCTTGGATGCAAAGAAGAAAACCTCCCGTATAAAAATGTTTCCCACATCATCCACCGAAACAAAAATAGCATTACTTGAAGAGCGCATCACTGTTTATGAGCAGATGATGGAACGCATTGATACTGCGATTCAAAAGATAGGAGAGACGAGTCAAAATATCAGTCAAATGCTTGCTGTTCATAATGAAAAAATTGAACAGTGCAATAGAACAGATAATTTAATTGTATCAATGATTGAAGATATTAAAAAATCTTCAAAAGAACAACATGATGAAATTAGTAGAGAACTTGGACAAAGAATAGAAAAGGTAGAAATAAAAGTAGAAGGACTTTCTAAGTTCAGGTGGCAACTTGGTGGCATAGTAGCAGTGGCAGTGGTTGGCTTAGGACTTATTGTTCCTTTTGTTGACAACATGATGCAAATACCTTATAATGGGAGCAGTCGTACCATTACAAAATGAGTTATGTGGACAGCAAATTTATCGGGCTGCTGTCAGTTCGGTTACCTAAGTTTGCGAAGAAAAAAAATGGTTTGTATAACTTTCGATGTCCCTATTGTGGTGATTCAGTAAAGAATAAAAATAGGGCTAGAGGTTATATCTACCAATACAAGAATGACCATAACTTTAAGTGTCATAATTGTGGGGTATCAAAATCCTTTACACATTTCCTAAAGGATCAAGATGAAATGCTCTATAAACAGTATGTCTTGGAGAGATACAAAAATGGTTTAACTGGTAAAGGTACTGTGACGCCTGACCCAGAATTTAAGTTTGAAAAACCTAACTTCACTAAACCGCTTTTTGAGCTGCCAACAATATCAAAACTAAATACATCACATCCAGCTAGAGAGTATCTTACCAACCGCAAAATACCAGAGGAATTTTTTTCTCAATTGTACTACGCAGAGAACTACAATGCATGGGCTGGCACACAAAACACAAACACTGAATCAAGAATTATCATCCCTTTGTTATCAAAAAATAAAACCTTGTTTGGATATCAAGCAAGAGCTTTGGATAAGAATTCAAAGCTTCGTTATATCACAAACATTCTTGATAACAGATATCAAAAATTATTTGGACTTGATCGTATAGATTATAGTAAACGTATATTTATTACCGAAGGGCCATTTGATTCTATGTTTTTAGAAAATTCGTTAGCTATGTGTGGTGCCGACGTAACCTTAGATAAAGACATTTATCCTAATCGAGTATATGTTTTTGATAACGAACCGCGAAATGCCGAGATCGTTAAGCGTTATGAAAAAGCAATCAATTCAGGAGAGTTGATTGTAATATGGCCCCCCGAGGTTAATGAAAAGGATATCAATGAAATGTTTTTAGCAAGTCGCAATGTCAATCAGGTAGTTCAATGCAACATTTATGGGGGGTTGGAAGCCAAAGTCAAATTGTACCAATGGAAGAAAGTATGAGCAACGGAACTAAAGTAGTAAAAAGAAACGGCGCTCTAGAGCCCTTGAATCTAGAAAAACTTCATATCATGGTTGAGGAGGCTTGTAAGGGGCTTGCAGGCGTTTCTGCATCACAGGTAGAGATGCAATCTGGTATTCAATTCTATGATGGTATTACTACTGCAGAAATTCAAGAAATTTTAATCAGATCTGCGTCTGATCTTATTGATCTTGAGACTCCCAATTATCAATTTGTTGCAGCTAGACTTTTACTATTCTCGATTAGAAAGTCTATCTATGGAAAGATGAAGGATCTTCCTAATCTTTCTAAGCAAGTTTTTGCTGGAGTAGATGGTGGAATCTATGATTCTCATTTAATCAAAAAGTATAACATGGCAGAGTTTCATGAACTTGATCGTTACATTGATCATGATCGTGACTTTCTGTTCACCTATGCTGGTCTTAGACAGGTTGTTGATAAGTATCTTGTACAAGATAGAAGTTCTGGAAAAGTTTTTGAAACTCCCCAGTTCATGTATATGTTAATTTCTATGGTTCTGTTTGCTGAGTATCCAAAAGAAAAGCGTCTCTCATATGTTAAGAGGTATTATGATGCCATCTCAAAACACAAAATCAACATTCCCACGCCCATCATGGCAGGAGTGCGAACTCCGCTTAGACAATTTGCTAGCTGTGTCCTTGTTGATAGCGATGACACCCTCGATAGTATCTTTAGCAGTGATATGGCTATTGGCAGATACGTTGCACAGAGGGCGGGGATCGGCATCAACGCTGGTCGAATCCGTGGCATCAACAGTAAAATCAGAGGGGGAGAAGTTCAACACACGGGTGTTGTACCATTTCTCAAGAAGTTTGAAGCGACTGTCAGATGTTGTACGCAAAATGGCATACGAGGTGGATCCGCGACAGTCCACTTCCCCATCTGGCACCAAGAAATAGAAGACATTCTTGTACTAAAGAATAATAAAGGAACCGAAGATAACCGTGTTCGTAGGTTAGATTATTCTATTCAAGTTAGTAAACTGTTCTATGAGCGATTCATTGAAAATGCAGAAATTACCCTATTTTCTCCCCATGATGTACCTGGGTTGTATGATTCTTTCGGGACTCCTAGCTTTGATGATTTGTATACCAGTTACGAATCAAATGATTCAATCCCTAAAAAGCGAGTCAACGCTCAAAAATTAATTCTAAATCTTTTAAAAGAAAGAGCAGAGACTGGTCGTATTTACATTATGAATATTGATCACTGCAATTCACATTCATCATTTATTGATAAAGTGAATATGTCTAATCTTTGCCAAGAGATTACTCTACCAACTGATCCTATTCAACATATTGATGGTGCAGGAGAAATTGCACTTTGCATTCTTTCTGCTGTTAACGTTGGTAAGGTAAAGTCTGATGAAGAGTTGGAAGAACTTTGTGAGCTTTCTGTTCGTGGACTTGAAGAATTGATTGATTATCAGAATTATCCTGTGCTAGCTGCAGAACTGTCTACAAAGGCTCGTAGATCCCTTGGAATTGGTTATATTGGTTTGGCGCACTACTTAGCCAAGCTTGGGTTCTCATACAACTCTCAGGAAGCCTGGGACGCCGTACATGGTCTTTCTGAATCATTCCAGTATTATTTACTTAAAGCATCCAATCAAATTGCCAAAGAAAAAGGTGCATGTCAATTTTTTGAACGCACAAAATATTCTCATGGCATTCTTCCAATTGATACATATAAAAAAGATGTAGACGAAATTTCATCAATTTCATATCAACATGATTGGGAAAGTTTACGTGCCGAGATTAAGGCACATGGATTACGACATTCAACATTGTCTGCACAGATGCCATCGGAGAGCAGTTCCGTTGTGTCAAATGCCACTAACGGAATCGAACCTCCTAGAGGATACTTGTCTGTTAAGAAATCAAAGAAAGGACCTCTTAAGCAAATTGTTCCACAGTATCAAACTCTCAAGAGCAACTATACGCTTCTTTGGGATATGCCTGACAATACTGGTTACATTAATCTTGTTGCTGTAATGCAAAAATTCTTTGATCAGGCAATCAGTGGAAACTGGAGTTATAATCCAGAACACTACCCTGACAATGAAGTTCCAGTATCAGTCATGGCTAAGGACTTCCTAACTACTTATAAGTATGGGTGGAAGACCTCTTACTATCAGAATACTTATGATCATAAGACTGATGAAATTAAAGAGGAACCTAAGTTAACCAATCTACTTCAAGAACTATTAGAAACAGGAGACGAGGATTGTGAAAGCTGCAAAATTTGATTTTAAGGAATCAACCCCTAAAGTAAAGACCATTGATGGAATGACAGTCTTTAACACCACCACGGTGGACTTAAAAAAACAACCAATGTTCTTTGGTCAACCATTAGGTATTCAGAGATATGATACTTATAAGTATCCTATTTTTGATAAACTGACACAACAACAGTTGGGATATTTTTGGAGACCTGAGGAGATCTCTCTTCAAAAAGATCGTGGCGATTATCAATCTCTTCGTCCTGAACAAAAACACATTTTCACTTCTAACCTTAAGTATCAAATTCTTCTTGATTCTGTTCAAGGACGTGGACCTGGTATGGCATTTATTCCCTACTGCTCACTCCCTGAGCTGGAAGCATGTATGGAAGTATGGGGATTCATGGAGATGATTCATTCCCGTTCATACACTTATATTATTAAGAATGTTTATTCTGATCCAAGTGAAGTTTTTGATTCAATTCTAAATAATGAAAAAATTCTTGAGCGAGCATCTTCTGTCACAGGTGCTTATGATGACTTTATTAAGGCTGCACAAAATTATGGCACTTCTAATGAGTGGATTTTTGCACAAGAGGGTGCAGGTTATGCAAAAGAAAATAGAATTGAATTAAAGAGGAAACTTTACAGAGCAATTGCCAATGTCAACATTCTCGAAGGTATCAGGTTTTATGTCTCGTTCGCTTGCAGCTTTGCGTTCGGAGAACTTAAGCTTATGGAGGGATCCGCTAAAATTATCTCTCTCATCGCAAGAGACGAAAATCAGCACCTTGTCATTACTCAAAACATCCTCAATAAGTGGCGTGAAGGAGATGACCCAGAGATGCTACAAATTGTTAGGGAAGAAGAAGACTGGGTAAAACGTGCCTTTGAGACCTGTGTAAATCAGGAAAAAAGTTGGGCAGAATACCTTTTTAAAGATGGATCCATGATAGGATTGAATGACAAACTTCTCAACAACTATGTTGAGTGGATTGCAAACCGTCGTATGAAAGCCATTGGCATCAAACCCCACTATGATATCTCTGCCAAAAATAACCCATTACCATGGACAGAACATTGGATCTCTTCCAAAGGTCTACAAGTGGCTCCCCAAGAAACGGAGGTTGAATCCTACGTTGTTGGCGGCATTAAGCAAGATGTCAAAAAAGACACCTTTGCAGGATTCAAACTGTAACAAAAGTTACAAAACTATTTGACTATATAGAAATAATAGGTTATAATACACCTATCGTTCATCCCAATAGGACGGAAGTAAGCCGACTCGGAACGGATCGTTCATCTATGGAAATCATTCTCTGGACTTGCGTTGAAGCTCAAAAGCTTATTAACAATGTTCGCACCTCAAAAGTGCCAGATGAGATAAAAGCAGAGCTTATTCAAATTCATAAAGAACACGCACCAAAGACTTGTAAATTCATAGACGCAAAAGCCGACTGAAGGAACGCTCTTTAACCTGAACAACTAAGGAGAAAACCTAATGTCAAAAGTAGTATACCGTGGCGTTGAATACGATACCGAAAAGCGTATCGCATATCAACAGCAAATGCAACAACAACCTCAACAATACAATGAGACCTATCGTGGGGTCAAATTTGTAAAAGAGGGGAACAAGGGATGACAGCAACCTATCGTGGTGTGAAGTATAACACTCACACTCCGAAACTAGAATATCGTAAGTGGTATTCACAAACACATGCTCCATCTCATCCACCAAATAAGTATCGTGGTATTTCTTATCGTCCATGTAATAACTGGGACTGGGAGGAAAAACAATGATACAAACTATCGTATCTCTAACTGCTGCAGCAGCTCTAGGAACATTCTTACTTTCAACCTATATTCAGTGGTTGTATAAGTATTAAGTTATACTAAAAAGATACAAATGTTAGTGAATAAACACAAAGTATGCTAGATAGTATATCCTATGGAGTAGAAAGATGATCTGAAACTTTTTATTATGATATTCTTTGTGCTCGGAGGTTATTATGCACAACTTAATCTCTTACAATCAATTAGCTGGATGGAAACACTTTGAAGAAACTGTAGATCGATGTAATGAACAAAACGACTTGGTTAATGATTATTTTAATTGTTTAATTGAGTGTGATCATGAAAAACAAACTTGTAAAAAAATTTGTAGGGAATTGTTAACCAAGTCATAAGTAAACGGGGGGCTGACTACCCCTCTTTTTTAATATATACTTTATCTTATAAAATTATGAATGAAACCACAGTCATGTAAAGCTAAAGGTAGAAACCTTCAGAAGTGGGTTAGAGAACAACTTATAGAACAACTTGATATTCATCCTGAAGATATTGAATCTCGTAGCATGGGTGCTAGTGGAGAAGATTTGATCATGGCAAGAGCTGCTAGACAAAAGTTTCCCTTTAGTGTAGAATGTAAAAATGCTGAGAGGTTAAACGTATGGGAAGCATATGAGCAAGCTTCTGCAAACTGTGGTACATATGAACCAATTGTGGTTATGAAAAAAAATCACAAGAAACCTTTGGTAGTCATTGATGCTGAAACCTTTATTAAATTAGTTGGAAGGATTGACACAACCGAATTTTCGTGATAAACTAACCAAGTCCGCATAGAAGCAATGTCCTCTTCCGATGTTCAGCAAGCCAACCTTAAAAAGGTGGTACAGAGTAGCATTCAATATGCTATTGACAGAATTTTAGAACTATATGATTGTAATAAAATTCAAGATGCTGAAGCATTGTCTAGAGAATTTGATGTTTGGTTTGAAGAAGACTATGGTGATTACTACATCATGTTCATGGTAGTTGAGGAATAAATAAACCAATATCATTTCTATGTGACAATTAGAGCCGTGGGGTCTGCCCTCTGAGAAGAGGGAAGTGCGCTTTCCCTATACGGATGTAGAGTTCAATTAAACTAAATGCAACAATTCCTTACAGTAGCCATGCCCCTTCTGGCAACGGTTACAACCAATGTGGCAACACTGCCCCTGTTTCCTCCTCTGACGACGCCTCCAGCGCCGTTTTCTATTATTAAGGAGTTTGAAACACTGACAGCGACCAAAGAGGTTGCTCCGCCTGAAAAGCCAAAAGAGAAAAGGCTAATTTGTAAAGGGTGTAATGACAATGAGAATGCTACCCTGGTATACTTCCAGGATCGTGGTATAAAAGACAGAAACGCCCTTGCTACCATCATGGGCAACATTAGGCAAGAATCCACTTTCGTGCCTAACATTTGTGAGGGTGGTAGCAGAACCAGTTACGGTAACTGCTGGCGCGGTTACGGTCTGATTCAATGGACATCTGCCAACAGATATTATGGATTGGGTGATTTTGCTAAGAGGTATGGTGGTTCACCATCATCCCTTGACACGCAACTTCGTTATCTAACAAATGAGGTTCAGTGGTTGGATATTGAGGAGAAGATGAAAACTCCTGGCAAATCAATTAACCGCTACATGGACTATGCGTATAGTTGGATTGGTTGGGGCATTCATGGTGCTCGCACTTCGTATGCTCATGATTATGCTTCCAAACTGATCACGGTAGAAGTTTGATACAATAGAATAGTTGGGGGGGCTTGACATAAGCTCCCCTTCATACTATAATACTTTTATGTTTCAGTAGCTCAGTCGGATAGAGCATCTGCCTTCTAAGCAGTTGGTCGGGGGTTCAAGTCCCTCCTGAAACGCCTCATTACTTTATTAATTAATTAATTATGGCTAAATCAAAAGTTCTTAATACTTCTTACGACCTTAGTTATTCTTGTCGTAACGAAAATCATGATACCATTCGTGATATTCGCATTAATTTTGAAAATCCTGATGAAGAATTTCTAATGGAAAATCTTAACACCTGGCTTCGTGCTATTGGTTCTTCCCTGACAGTATCTTGATGCCCTAAGGGGCTTTTCTGCGGACATGGTGTAGAGGTAACATCTGAGCCTTCCAAGCTCCAGTCACGGGTTCGATCCCCGTTGTCCGCTCTGTCCCTTATGGGACTTGTAAACTTAAAATGGGTTGAACAAACTTATGAAACAATACATTGCTCTTGCTGCACTTCCTTTAATGGCAGCACCTGCTATGGCAGCTCCTTATGTAGAGTCGAAAACTACTGGTGATATGGTCGATGGTGACTACACTGGTGCTCAAACTGAACTTCGTATCGGTTATGAGCAAAAGCTGAATGGGGGAGTAACTCTGTTTGGTGAAATTGGTCCTGGTTACGAATGGCGTACTGGTGAAGACGGTCAAGCTGTTGCCGTTGGTGAAGTTGGTGCCACCTTCCCTGTGGGTGAAAGTGTTGCCATTGAAGCCAAAGTTGCTGGTGAGTATGGTGCTCAAACCGAAGTGTTTGGTCTCGGTGGTGAACTGAAGGTTCGTTATACTTTCTAATAGTTGACAGATCTCCCTTGTAGGGTGTATAATTGCTATATACCCTATAAGGGTTCTTGCCCGAATGGTGTAATTGGTAGCCACGCATGACTTAGGATCATGTTCCGTAAGGAGTGGAGGTTCAAGTCCTCTTTCGGGCACCTAATGGGGGTTCAAATGTCTCTTATCTCACAAATAGATCGCCAAATGGCTATCGAAGCATTAGAGTATTATGTTCAAAAATTGAAAGATGATAACTGTAATCAAGCAGCAATCAATTCCTTCCAGACCCTTCTTAACTGGATCGAACTGGAATATTTCAAACATGAAAATTAATCTGTGGTATTGCTCTCACATGAAACAGTGGAGATGGTCACTCACAGATGATCATCGACCAATTGTTCGTCAAGAATCTGGACAACAACCTTTCCTCCGTGATGCAATGAATGACATTGCAAATACAGTAGAATATATGATGGACACTAAACAGTCCTGATTTTCATTCCCAAGTAGCTCAGCGGCAGAGCTATCGGCTGTTAACCGATTGGTCGCAGGTTCAAATCCTGCCTTGGGAGTTGCTACTTGCGCTGGAAAGATAAACCAGAATGCCGTAGCAAAAAGGCACTGTACTGATTCATGCTTTACAGTGTAACAGGGTGGCATTGTCACCCTCCTGGGAGATTGGCGCAGTGGTAGCGCAGCTGCTTTACACGCAGACGGTCGTTGGTTCAAATCCGACATTTCCCATTTGTTACATATATACTTTACTGAGTATAGTATGTAACATGTTAAAGATCAGATGTAAAGTATGTAATAAAGAATTAGAAAGTCATCCATCACAAACTAAGTGCTGTGGATGTCCAAACATGACTTCTATCTGTGGTGAAAAAATTAGTGCTGTAAATTTATCTGATGTGATAATTGTTAATCAGCACGAAAGAAGTAATAAAGGTTATTTAAAACCAGAAGATCTTGCATATCAAGAAGCAAGACGCCAACGCAAAGTAAAGCGTTTGGATTTTGAAGTTCGTTAAGGACTTTTTTGGAGAGTCAATCCGATTGGCGACGGAACCTGTCTTGAAAACAGTTGAGGTGTTAAAGCCCTTGGGCGTTCGATTCGCCCACTCTCCGTTTTAATATTTACTTAATGTAAGTTATGATTTACTAACAATAGTTGATGTTTGAACATCTTTAATTATTATATAGTTATATACGAAGTATCCTAATGGATCAACATTCCTACGAAAATTGGGTGAAGATTAAAGAGCTTTATGAAGCCTCAGGCAACACGAACAATGTGTTCTATAAGAGAGCATGTGAAATTGTAAAGACCAAAAAAGATCCTTTGGATCAATTGTTTAGAGGAAAAAATGAGTCACAGGATGGATCAAATAAAACCAGAACACTTAGTCACTCAGAAAGAGTGTCAGGAGATGATTGATGCTGCTATCCGCCGTCATAATCGTAACGCTTCTATCATCAGTATGTGTGTTGGCTGGGTGGTACTTGCGTTATTTGCTGAGGGACTCTTAAGACTTATTGGGATAATTCCGCCACTACTACCATGGTTAAACATTACCCTGAAATAATAGGGATTATTTTCTTATTAATTTTTGCTGCCACGATGTGTTATCATGGCACAATGATCTCTAGAGGTCATAACGGCTATAGGCACCCTGCGAGAGATGAACACGAATCGGAAAATATGCGTCGGAGGCTAGAAGAAATGTTAAAAGAAAAAATAAATGATCACTGAAGAAGATCTACAAGAACTTCAAGAAAGAGTTCTACAACAGAAGATGTCTGAGTTGTTTGAAGAACCATCCACCTACGAAGACGAAGATTATGGAAATGACAGAATTTATTGATTTTATTTCAAAAGAACTTTTGATTTCTGTTGTGTTTATTGGAGGGGTTGTGATAGGTTATGTAAATGGTATAAAAGATTCTGGAGGTTTATGAGAAAACTCAACGATACATTACTTGGAATCACGGTAGCAATCATTGACTTTATCTATCGTGGATTACCAATACAAAGATTTTGGGTGCTTGAGACGATTGCTAGAGCACCATACTTTGCTTTTCTAAGTGTGCTACATCTCAGAGAAAGTCTGGGACTAAGAACAGAAGCACACTACTTTCTAATGAAAGAACACTTTGCACAGACAATCAATGAAACCGAACACCTTATCGAAATGGAGTCGCGTGGCGGAAACGACCGCTGGTTTGATCGCTTTTTCGCTTATCATCTGGTTCTCATCTATT
>Ga0194129_10000378_pt1 | contig 87841 bp, 36 predicted proteins | sample TA2KigCa35mmetaG_FD_150862 | JGI IMG/M metagenome (GOLD analysis project Ga0194129, IMG submission 150862) | Freshwater microbial communities from Lake Tanganyika, Tanzania - TA2015038 Kigoma Deep Cast 35m | ecosystem: Environmental > Aquatic > Freshwater > Lake | place: Tanzania: Lake... | reverse complement strand
TGCGTGTCCTCGAGGAGACGCAGGCCGTACATGAGCTCGTTGTCGATGATGCTTCGGAGCTGCGGCTCGTCTGCGAGCACGTTGCGGTGCGCTGCCTCGTAGTGGGCAAGCGTCCGCACCGAAGCGGACTCTGCGACGAACTGGAGGCTCGACTGTGGCTTCGCAGCGAATGCGGAACCATCGCGCTGGGCGACCGGTGCCGCATTGTTGACGGCATCCGTGCCTGGCGTCGTGTACCCGAAGTGACGGAAGTACTCGATCGTCGAGGCCGTGGTCGAGCGCGACGGGAACAGGTCCCTGACTCGCTTCGTCCTCGTCGGCTGGGTGACCATCGGGTCGCGCTGGACCGTTCCGAAGTTCGGATCAGCACCGTTGGCGAGGTTGCCCGTCGCCATCGAGGTGTAGACGTCCTTCACGCCGTACTGGGTCAGCGAGCCGCTGAACTGCCACGGAGCTGCCATGTTGGCGCCGTTGCGACCGCCCTGGAGCGACTTGAACTCCGGCGAGTCGACGAACTGCTGGCCGATCGTCCTAGGCGCCTGCGCCACTGGCGTGACGGCTGCTGCCTGGGCGGCGACCGATGCGTCTGCCGAGGTTGAACCCCAGTCCTGCACCTTGCCGAGTGATTCGAGACCCTCGATGAGTCCCTTGATCTCGCGGATGTCGGACATGTTCTTGTCGAACGCCGACTTCTGCTCGGTGGTCACGACGACCGTTCCGTTGTCCACGCGGAACGAGTCCGCAATTTCCTTGTTTTGCTGCATCTTCTCGCGGAGTGCTGACTGCAACTCGCGGAGTCTGCTCGTGTCTTGCGACATGTTCTTGCCTCCTGGGCGTTGTTTTGTTTGCTGTTGTTTCCAGACAGCGCCAGGTAAGCACCCGCTGCTTGCGTCTTGCATTCAAAGTTAGCAGAATACTTGAGTTCGTAGTGTAAGTAGCGTTTTTTTACTGAGCTATTTCAATTATCAGCCCGCGCCGTTCCATTTCGTCGTACTCGTCGCGCAGTTTGTCAACCGTTCTCCGATTTTCTGGCGTGTCGGACAGCCCGTAGTGCGACAGCGGCAGTTGGTTGACGGCGCACAACTGCATTGCCTCCCAGGCCGACAGACCAGCCCCGGCCTTAGGCCTGTCCGCAATCTTGTCGCTCATCTCGGTCCTCCAGTGTATCTTTCGGGTCCGGCTTCGGTGGCAAGGTCATTTGCCGAACGGGATGGTTATGACCTTCGTTTTGCGAGGTTCGATCTTGCCCCCGTCCGGTGCGGTCCTGTCCTCGAACAGATACCTGAATAGATACGGGTGCTTCACCTCCAACGTCGAGGGCTGGCCCTGCTGCCCGAGCAGCACCTGGCCGACCAGTTGCGGTCTTTCCGGGTCCTTCTCCGTGTCCCATATGTACAGCTCGTCGAACAACTGTCGTCCTATGAAGTCCGGGATCATTTGCTTGAGGTTCCACTGGATCGTGGAAACGATGTGCTGTGGGACGCCGCGCCCGAACTGTTCCTGTCGTTCAATGACCCTCCGCTGCAGGGTGCTCTCTGGGGCGAAGAAATAGTGCGCGACCAAGTCGTACCCCATCTTCCTCCAGTCCGTGATGTCCCTGAAACCGTCGTTGAATTGCCCGCTGGTGTCGTACACGAGGTCCAGCCCCTCCTTGGTCGCGGCTCTCGCCATCACGGCCGCCACCTGGCGCGACTCTGGGTGAACAAGGGGGGCCGCGTTGGGCATCCTTCTCGCGTACCACAGCCTCGCCTCCGGCATCATGGCCTTTGCGTCGTCGGGGTCGGCAACGACGGCGCTGTCGTAGTTGGGTATCCCCGACAGTCCTGTCTTCCGGGCGAGTGACTTGCCCACGCCTGACGCGCCTCCGAGGATGTAAACCGTCGGTCTCTGCTGGTCGTTCGGTACGTCGCCCTTCCTCGCCCGCTCGAGGCTGAGTTCGACGTACGGCCTCCAGAGACTCTCCACCCTCGTCTTGTCCCCCCACGCCGCGAACAAGTCGTCGGCTGAGACGGGGTCGACGCCGCCGCCCCTGGAGTGCCCGACCTTGTAGAAGCCCGCGGTGTCCGCTCCTTTCTCGAGGAGACTGGCGGGCATCGTGCTCTGGACGGACAGAAGGCCGAGCTCCCTTGGCAGCGAGTCGTCGATGGGTGAGGCGGACATTCCCGCCTCGGCATCGGGCCCGAATCTCCACGAGGAGCTCGCAACCTTGTTGCCCCACGGCATCATCGGGTGCGGCATGTCGCCCTGCTCGGGGAACAACTTCTTGCCCGTCGCCCTGCGGACGAGGTTGACCATGGCGATCATCTTCTGGTTCCTCACCCTCGCGGCCTTGGAGAGCAACCCGAGCCTTTTTGCTATCGAGAGACGAATGTCCCCGTAGGGGTCCGACGACGGGTCTATCTGCATGGCGGCCACGGCCCTTCGTATCCATTCGGCGTGCCCGAAGGCGAGCCTGTGCTGGCCCGCTGCTATCTCCGACAGGGGAACCCAGCGCGCACCAGCGGCGTCGGACGCGGCCACGAGGGACGTGTCCCAAGGCAGGACGAACATCCCGGCGCCGACTTTCGCTCCGTTGACGAACCGGGGATCCCAGTCGGGCGACTCTATCGTTCCTATGTACTGCGCCTGTAGCGCCCTCTCCAGGGAGACTCCGACCTCCTCCGCCGTCTCCCTCGCCGCCGTGGTCATGAAATCCTCGCCCTCGTCCCTCAGTCCGCCTACGAGGGCCATGGCGTCCCTGAAAGGGCCGCTCTTGCGCGAGATCATCGCAATCTCTGCCGTGGCCAAGTCGCCGTCTCGCATCCTTATCATCACGGAGTCCGCCGCCTCGACGTAGGTCTGATCCTTGTTGAACGACCATTGGCTCGTGCTCCAGTTGACGTCGTCCTCGTTGCCGTCGAGGTTGCGCGAAATGTCGAAGGGCGACCCGAGCGACGCGACGTCGGCCGCCTTTCGCAACTCCGCCTCGCTCAGGTCCGCGTCGCCGTAGATGCCCTCGTAATACTGCTTCTGCCCCATCTTCTCCGAGCGCCCGAAGTTGTCATTTATCGGCTCGATCATCTCGTTGAAATTTCTCGTCATGCCGGCCTCGGCGTCCCCCGATTCGTCTGGCATGTGCTCGTCGTTGTCGAAGTAGAGGCGCATCTTTGACTTGAGTTCGTGGAACCTGCGTTGCTCCATTCCGTCCGTCAACAGGGCGTCGGCCCTGTCCATGGCGTGCCTGATTGCCCCGACGAGGTCGGTCGGCTCCTGGCCGTTGTCGCCGTGGATGAGGCGCGAGTTGGTCTGCCTGATCGCCGCGTTGGAGAAGGGTGATTCCCCGCCGCGGAAGTCCACGGGCTCCAGTTCGGACCTCGCGGCGCCGATGGCGTAGATGTTCATGAGTCTTTCCACCTCGTCGACGAGCTGCCCGTCGGTCGCGGTCCCCGTGGCGACAGGGATCTGTCGGTCGGAGTTGAACCACATGCCGTTGGCGAGCATCTTGTTCCTCTTCAGGTCGTCGCGTCGGTCGGCGGAGTTCAAAGCCATGCGACTGGCGGACATGCCGGCCTCGGCGTCCGGGAGCGGCTCCCTGCCGCCAGAGATTCTTGACTGCGCTAGGGCCATCCTTATCACGTTCGGAGAAATGTCGGCGACCTTCAGGGCTTCATCGACGCCGTCGTCTTCACGTCCCCTGAGTGACGGGTCGAGTATCGCCTGCAGCAGGTCGCCGAGATCGATGAACTCGTCGCCCCTCCTGGTGGCGGCCCGTATGGCCCCGATCATGGCGTTCTTGGCAGCCGTGGAATAATCCGTGGGTTTCGGCGACGGGCCGTCCTTCGGGGTGGTGATGCTCGCGAGCGCCGCGGCCATCCTGTCCGGTCTTATGTTGAGCCTCCTTAGTTTTGACGCGTACGAGCCGGGCCTCGTGTCGGTCATCAGCGCCCTCCAGGCCCCTGACAGCATGTGCCCGAGGTTGAGTCTTGACGAACCCGACTTGGCCGAATCCTCGTAGCCCTCGATAACCGCGGACGCGGCGTCATCGGTGAATCTTGCCATCACGGTCCTCGTGAGGGCCGACATCGCCGCCTCTCCGTCGCCACCCGAGCCACCCTTGTCGTACGTGAGGTCCGGGAACCCGCTGGCGTCGAGCCACTCGTTGAAGGTCCTCAGGTTCTTGAACTTCTCCTCGTCGGTGAGCAGGGAGTCCTTTACGGGGTCAATCACCTCTCGCTTGTACCTCTGGAGCAGGGTCCTCCTCTTGCGCGCGCGCTCGGTGGCGAGGATGAATGGCTCCATCTCCCTCACCGCCTCGCCGATTGTCTTCACGCTTCCGTAGAAACCGCTCCTGACGTACTGCCCGAATGCGTCGCCGAAGGTGTTTTGTGCGGCGGTCATGTACCCCTTGTACTTGTCGATGAACTCGCGTCGCTTGTCCTCCTCCACGCTGTCCGAGACGGCGTCGTCTATCAGCATCATGAACGTCATCACGTCATCGGCGCTCCCGTTTGCGATGGCATCCATCACGGTGTTTCCGAACTCCAGGTCTCCGAACATGGTCGTGGCTCCGGCGCGGGCGATCTCCATCATCAGCTTGGAGTGAGTGACGTCGTTTATCGATCCCTTTTCGCGCAAATCGTCAAGCAGTGATGCGATGGTCATGAGCTCCCGTTGTATCCCGCTCATGGGCGTCGCCTCGGTCAGACGCTTCAGACCCTCGGCAAACGATGCGACCTGCCGGAACCCGATCTCGATGTTTGTCCTGTGCAGTGCCATCAAGCCCTTTATCACCGGGATGACGTACAGGTTCATCTGCTGCAATGCCTTCTCTCTGTCGGCGTCGGGCGTCAGCGCGCGGTTGGCCGATTCCGCGGCGAGACGGAGCTGGCCCCTGCCGCGGTAAACGGCCGACAAAGTCTCGGGGCCCAAGCCTCCCAGCGTCCTGCGCATCTCGTTGACGGCCTCGTTGAAGCTCGTGCCAACCACTGGGTAGATGTCGTCCATCCTGTCGATGTCGAGCCACGGGAAAATGTTCTTCAGTTGGCGGAGAACGGACTCCTTGGTCACCGTCCCCTCCGGCATCCCAGAGATGATCGGCCCGATCCACTCGTCGAATCGGTCGAGCTCGGCCTTCGGGTAACCCATTGCGGAGAGTCGTCCGACGAGTCTCGTGAGCATCTGGCTCGCCTTCTCGTCATCCAGCTCGCCCTCGCCGTACATCGACAGGGATGCGACGTAATCGGCAAACTCCTCCGGGTGCATGTTCAGTATCTGGTCGTCGGTGAGTTCCCCGTACGCGGCCTCGGTTTCCCACCAGTATTTGCCCGGGGTCTCGTCGATCACCCTCTGGAGCTGGAGCATTGCCTCCTTGTCCGCCTTGACGGCGTCGGCGGCCAGCTGCGCTCCGTTCCTTCCAAGTTCCGAAATCGGGTTGGTTTGGTCGTTCCACCCCGGCTCGTATATGTCTCCACCCGTGCCGGCGTAGACGATGTTCGGCCCGTACATCGACCAGTAGCCGAACGAGTCGACCCTCGGTCTCGCCAACCTGAACCAGTCGGTTTGCATCTCTTCCTTGTAGAAGGGCGACGTCCTTCCGTCGTCGTCCTTCGCAATCGATTGAACGGCCTTCCTGTATATGCCCGTCGCGAGGACGTCGGCCAAGATGCGGGCCAGAACCTTCGTGGACATCCTGAGCGCCTCCGCCTTGGACGGGTTTGTGCCGGGGTCGCCACCGTAGAGCTGCTCGAACTCCCCGCTCGGGAGAGACTCGAGGATCGTCATTTCGGGTGACTCCGAGACTCCCTGCAAAGCCTTGAACAACGAGTCGAACGCGAAGGCGAACACCTGGTCGTCGACCTCCCTGGTCGGGAGGTACAACGGGTCGCCGAGCATGATGCTTGCGCCGGGCTCGTCCGGGAGGTTGGGGGAGGCGGAGCGGAACCGTTTCATCGGCATCATTTCGGCGAACGCGTTCACCAGTGGCTCCAGGGCCGTGTACATCCCGTACACCCAGTTGGAGAGCATGATCTGCCGCGGCGTGAGGTTGTCCACGATCTTCCTCGCCCCGAGATCGCCCGTCACGACGGAGCCGAGCAGCAGGTTCGAGAACATTGGGACGCCCGTGAGGGCCATCTCCTCGAATTCTGCGTCCCTGGTCCCACGCCAGAGTTCCACGCCGCTGATGGTGGACGACTGAATCCTGTCCGCTGGGTCTCCGAGGATTCCTTCGGGGGACGCGCCGTGCTGGGCGCGCATCGTGTTCATCTCGTCGGCGTTGGCCATCAACGGGATGATCGTGCGCATGACCACCTCGTCGCCCGGCTCGAATAGCGGGGGTGCGTCGACCATGTTCGGGTTTCGCATCATCTGCCTGAGCTGCCACAACTTGAGGCGGAGCTCGTCGCTCGCGTCCCTCGGCATTTCCGGCTCGTCAAGCAGACCGGCATCCACGAGGTCCTGGGTGCTGACCCCCTCCCACGATCCCATTTCCCGGTCGGACAACTTTTTGAAGTACTTGTCGTAGGTGGCGAGGATCATCCCCCTCAGCATCGGCAGTATTCCCGTGTAAACCCCGGTCGCGTCGAACTGGGGGCGGATGATCGAGGGCACTGCGTTGACGGACAACAGCTCGTTGGCGGGGTTGTCCTGCCGAGTTGCGATCTCAAAGGCCTTGAACCTCTTGCCCCGAACGGGGTCGGTCATGCCGATCTCGAACTCGGCCTCCTCGAAGCCCGGGCTCCCGCTGTCGCCGAAAATTCCGGCCATAATCAGCTCGCTCTGGGACATTTCCTCCGTGCGGTTCTTGAAGTAGCCCCCCTCGAGCGCGAACGAGATCCAGGCTGACAACGCCCTCGCCCAGTTCTGCATCCTCTCTGGGTCCTTGATCTCGCCGTTGAGACCGAGCGAGGCGGGGGAACCTGGCGTGACGAAGGGGTTGGCGACGTTCGCGGGCGGGCTCTGCGTCTCGCGGTCCACCAGCGTTCCGTCGGCCCTCGTCTGCCTCTCGTCCCTCCAGTCGGGCTGCGGTCCGTCCGACATCGGGGTATTGTCGGGCAACCTGCGGTTTGACATCCCCGCCTCGGCGTCGCCGTAGGCGTCGTCCATCCTTGATCCGTCGCGCGACGACCCGATTATCGAGTCCAGGGTCTTCGCGCCTATTCCGTACTTCTTCATGAGGGCGCGCTTTGACAGACCCGACGAGAAGTCGGCGACAACCGCGTCGCCGTTGCGCGCTATCCACCTCGGTGAGCCGACCACCTCGGGCAGCAGGCCCTGTTTCCTCAGCTCGTGCAACGAGTTCCTGACCGTGTTGGGGTTGAATCCAGTCGCGTCGATTATGTCCTGCTCCCTGTATCCGGAGGACGCCAGTATCTCCACGACTCCCTTCCTGCTCCTCGGTGCGATTGAAGCGACGAATGACTGAGCATCCTCGGTCGTTATCTCCTCCAGCCCGACCTGGTCGTAGAACCGTCCCACCGTTCCGTCTTCGACCAGTTGCGTCACCCTCTCTGCGACGAACTGCCCGTTCGGCATGTCGGCGGCGACCGCGTACTGGTCCGCCCCCTCGCCTATCGCCGCAATTATCTCGCCCGACCTGTCCCAGGTCGACCCGAGCCAGTAGAAGTTTCCTGGGTCGGCATCCGATTGCGGCGCGTCTGGCGGCCACACCTCGGACGAGATCTTTCCGAAGGCGAGCGCCAGGCGCTCCGCGGCTTCCGGCGATGCGGCGGCTCCATCCCTCCTGAACTCGGCGACGACGTCGTACGGCGCGCCGAGGAACCGACTGAGAGCCCTGTCCGACATCTGGGATATCCCGGGCACCGCACCCATGAGGGCCGAGATCTGGTTCCTGCCGTTTCGCACCATGTCGCCCCGGCCGAAACCGACTGATGAGAAGATCGGGCTTCTTCCGTCGGCCGTGATCAGCTGCCTGCCGAACGCCCCGGTGCCCGTGGCGTTGCCCGTGATGATGCGGGCTAGCGCAGGGTACGGGCCGTCCATTGACCCGAAATCCTCGATTTGCGACTGCAGCTTGCTAAGTTCGTCGTTTACCCCCGCCCTCCCGAGCGAGTTGAAGGCCTCCTCGGAACCGAGCCAAGACTGCCTGTCACGGAACGTCATGAAGTTCCAGTCGTGCGGCAGCGGGTTGCTCAGCTCGGTGGGTCGCGTCCGTGGCGCCGCCGATGCCGAAATGACCTGGGCGACGTCGTCGGAGACGCCGAAAGCCGCCGCCGCAGCGCGGGAGTTGAACCTCATGAGTTTGTTCAACGAGATCGCCGAATTCAGCTTGCGCGACGACGCATCCGACGGCGAGGCAAAAATTGATTCAAGGAAGAGCGAGCCGAAGTTTCTCAGCTCCGGGAACCTGTTGTTGGTCATCCGGAGCACGGAGTTCCTGCCGTAGGCACCGGAGAGGCTTGACGCATACGACTGGGCCATCCTGAGCAGATTGCTCGTCTTCAGGATCATGCTCTCCGTGGCTATTGCGTCGGACACGTCGTCGGGTTCCAGGTTGAGGATGTCGGCCGTTCTCTGGACTGGGTTGAACACAGACATGTACTTCACGTTGCGGATCGCCTCCGAGTACATCGTCAGCGCCGCGTCCAGGTCTGCCTCCCTGACGGCGTTCGCCCGCATGGCCTCGGCGACGCCGTCGACCACTATGTCCTCGACCACCCTCCTCGTGAGGCCCGGCAGCGTGTTCATGGCGAGATCGGAGAACCGCTTGAAGCGCGCGCCCAATATCCTCCGGGTCGTCGCCTCCGCCTCCGCGTCGGCCCTCATCATCATCGCGGCGGTGACCTTCGCCTGCTCGATCTCGCCCGGATCCCCCGTGCGAATCTGCGGCACGACCCTGTCGGGGCGTCCCCCTCTCAAAGTCTCCATGGCGGCCCGGATGCTCGGCACCTGCCCGATCTCGTCAACGTTGTTCTGCGAGAACATGTCGTTCATCCTCGAGATCGCGGACGCGAGCTTCTTCTCGTTCGTCGTGAGCAGCCGTCTCGCCCGCGGTGCCCCGACCCTGTCGCCGCCGACCACGCCGAACGTGGAGCGCCCGATTGATGAGCCGGCTTTGTAGTCGTCCGACAGACCGGAAGGGTCCTCGGCGAGGTTGTCGAAGGCGTTGTTGATGCCCCTCATCAGGGCCATGCCGGCCTCGGCGTCCCTGCCCGTCAGGCGCGCCGCCTCCCTGATCTCCTCGATTCTCTCGCGTATCTCCTCCTGTTGCCTCTCGACGGCCGTGCGCGCGCGGTCTGAGGCGGCGGCCTTCCTGCTCAGGTCCGCGATCATGTTGACGGCAGCGTACATCGTCGGTTGCATATCGAAATACAGTTTTTGCAGATGATCGACGGCTTGTTGCGAGGTCATCTGTCCCTTGGCAACTTTTCCGTCGACGAGCTTCCTCTCGTCGACCCACGAGCCATACAACAACGCCCAGGCGGAGTAGATGCTCTGTATCTTCGCCCTGATCCTGTCCTGATAGTGGCGACTGAGCTCCTTGTAATGCTTCTCGAGCGTCTTCTGGAGCTTGGCCAGTCTCAACAGCTCACCCTTTATTCCTCCTCTATTCCTGGCCATTTCGTTGAGGGTGTTCTGTATCGTTTGCAGGGCGACCGAGTTGAATCTCGCAGAGGCGGCGGCCTGCGCCGCGCCGAGGTACGCGTCAAACTGGCCAGCGAGGTTATTGTCCCTGGCGTATTTCCTCAGGCCGGCAAGTATCGCATCGGGGTGGAAGTTGTCGCCCTTGTCCGTCACGGCGACGGCTGCTATCTCGAACTGGTCCATCAACGTTCCGGTGGTGAACATGGTCCACCAGGATTGCCTAGCAGCGGCGCTCGCCTTCGCCGTCGACGTGGCTATCTTCTTGTGCCTCGCAATGTCCGCGGCCGGTTTGGAGAAGGTTTCCACGTAGTCCGGGCTTGGGTAAGAGGTCATGCTCGGGAAAGGACTGGCGTCGTCGGGGTCCGGGCCGAGGCTGCGCGCGTCGGCGACCAACCTGGAGCCGTCCACCCCGAGCAAACTGTGTTGATCGACAAACTGATCGACGACCTCGCGGATGACCTTTTCCAAATCCATTGAGGAAGGGTCGGCCCTGACCAAATCGATTATTCCCGTACCGAAGCGGGGCTGCCCGCTGTCATCCAGCTTCTCGTAGTGCATTCCCCCGAGGATTCTCGAATACCTGTTGTCCTGATCCAACCAGTCACTGAAGGCGGGGAACTGCCGTCTGAGGTGGCTCAGTGTACGGTCGATCGACTGGATGAGGGGGTGCTCCGACGGGTCGCCGACGAATTCTTCCCTAGCTACGACCGCCTCGTCCGCGCGGACAGCCTCGTTGGGCTGACCCGGGTTGTAGATCAGCCTGTAGTTCATCAGATCGTCATCCTGTATGACCATCTGGAAGTCTTCCCTGGTGAGCTCGAATGAGTAGCGAGACGGCTCCCTGCCCGGTGCGTCGTCGTAAATGGGCAACGCACCGCCGCCGAGGGCGAGGTGCAGTGACACGTATTCCTGCATCGCCGCGAGGAAGAAGGACTGCCTGTCCTTGTCCTTGTCGCTCCTCGGGTCGTATGGGCCAGCCGGGAAGTCGTAGGGTGGGTCCGGCATGTTCCTGATTTTCTCGAGCGTCCGCGCCGACAGGGCCCTGAAGATCAGCTGGGCCGCCGAGTAAATTCCCTCCGACCTCATGCGCTCGGCGACGTCGTCCGGCATCTCCCCCTGCTGGACGGCGAACAGGGCTGAAATAACCTTCCGGGCCAACGTGGCCTCTTCGGGGATCGCGGTCCGCGGGAAGGTCGGGTCCCCGAAGGTCCACGTTCCCTCCCGCACGAAACCGGCTATGTCGTCGCCGAACAACTTGCGCGCCGTCTCCTCGGGCATGGCTTCAAGCCTGCGTTTCGACGGCTCATCCGGTGGCACCGGAGGCCCCGGGGTGGGTGGCGCCATGCCCGCCTCGATGCCCATGGAGTCCCAGAATCCGTCGTCATCCGACTTGGGCGCGTCCGGTGCGACGTTGGTTACGCTCCCGTCGTCTGGCGGTGGGGGCGCGTCGGGGTTCGGGTCGAGCGGCGGGAGTGTCGGATTTTCTGGGACTTCCGCAGTCGCTTCCTTCATGGCCCGCGACGCCATCCCGTACTGCGACGGGTCATCGAAGATTTCAGTGCCACCGGAGATGAAGTAATCGATTATGTCGCCGTAATAACTGCGCTCCTCGCGGGTCAACATGGACAAGTCTGAGACCTTGTCGCCGAACGCCTTTGACAGTGCCTCGTCCGTCCTTGAGATGATTTCCTCAACCGTGTTCCCCGAATCCACCGTTCCGAAGGTGAGCAACTCCAGGCGTCTGCCGAGGTTGTCTATTCTCGCCCTGGTCTGCGCTATGGAGCTCTGCTCCAGCCTCGCCTCGTAGGCCTTCCTGTCCATCCGCTGGATGATCGACGGGATTATGTAGTTGTTCCTCAGTCTCTCGATCTGCGAGTCGGTCATCGCTTCGACTATCTTCGCTGCCGATTCGGGGGTTCCGTCGTAGGCCCGGATCGCCTCCGCCAAGCTGATGATCTTCGCCTCTCCCTCGCCCGGTTCGGGCACGACGCGCACCGGCTCGTACCCCCTGCCGTCCTTCGGGAGGTGGTCAATCGTTCTGCGGGCCATTGCCCTCCCGCCGTCTGGTTGCGACTTGAGAACGCCGAGCGCCTTCGCCCTGAGCGTGGCATCCCTCTCGGCTTCGTCGATGCTCGGTGGCAGCAGTGCGGTCACGAACGTGCCCTTGGAATTGCGACCCATCTCCCACATGACCTTCACGAGGCTGTTTTCGTTGTCGTCCGTCGGCTCAATCTCCGAGAGGGCTTGCGATGCGGCTACGTCATCGTCGCCGACGACCGCGGTTATCAGTTTCTTGACCGGCTCGCTGATGGTCGCGTCCCCGATCAGCTGCGACGCCTTGCTCCTGAAAAAGGTCGCCTCTTCTGGCTCCAGGTCGGCGAGGCTCCTGATGGCGAACAACTTCCTTGAGGCGCTGGCGAACGATATCGCCCGTGATTCCGCCTTGACGAGTTCCTTCGCCTGTTCCGTGGAGATTGATGCCGACGACACGTACGAGAGCTGTGCGCCGTCGAGAGTTGACACGAACGCAACGAGGGACTCCGAGTCGAGCGGAGTTATTGCGTCTGCTGCCGCTATCTGCTCCATGTGGAGCTGGGTCGGGACGTACTCGACCTTCCCCGCCCTTTTTGCGATCGTCTGTCTTACGTTTCTTTCCTGGGTCTCCACCTCCTCCGAAAGTTTTCCTCTTGCTTCCTCCGAGGTCTCCGCACCAGTGAGAAGCTCCATCAGCTGCGCCCTGTCGATGGCTAGCACCTCCAGGGCTGCCTGCGCCTTCGCTTTGAATGACGGCACCGCATCAATATCGGACTCGGATATCGTCATGTCCAGCGGGGGCGGCAGAATCTCATCCCAAGAATTCATCTCCATCTTCGACAGCAACTCGTCGTCGCTGAATCTCCCCCCATCGGGCCTGAAATCCGGGTCGTCCATCGTTGTCTTGGCTTTCGCCGCGTTGTAGAGCGTCATGTACGGGGACGACAAGCCGCCGGTGAACATGTCGCGCCTCGCTTGATTGACGAAATTCTCCAGGGCCTGCCAGGTTGCGTCAACCTGCGCATCCGACATTTCCTTGATGTACTTGTACAGGCCACCCATGCGTTCCGCTATGGGTCTCAGGTAGAGGGGGGACCTCTGGTCCGTGACGCCCCTCGTCACGAAGTCGAAAAAGCCGTCGGGTTCCGTCATCGACAGGAGCCTGCGTCGCCTCGCCTCCGTCTGCCGCATCTTGTAGTCCTTCTCGTCATTCATCTTGGCGACACCCCCGAGCTCCCTTATCTTCCTCTGGGCGACGTACCTCTCCCTTATCCTGTCGACGATCGGGCCCGACATGCCCGCCTCCGCGTCGCCGCCGCCAGAGCCCGAGTAGTCCATGACGTCGTAGAAATCCGGGAACCTGTCGGTCATCCTCTTTTTGATGGCCGAGGTGGTCAAGTAGTTGTTCTCCATCACCTGCTCGGAGAAATCCGCGAGGGTGGCCCTGCCGTCGCTGGTGCTCAGCGCGCGGACCAAGTCGTGGAACTCCGAGGAGTTCCTCACACCAGTCCTCCTCCTGAGGTCCCTTACAAAATCCTCTGTCGTGCTGCTGACGCTCGCCCCTATTTCCTCTAGGACTATGGACATCAGGTCGTCGAGGTACCGGACCGCGTCTTGGGACACGCCTGCGAAGGGATCCGAGAACACTGCTCGCGGGTCGTCGGGCGCATCGGGGAGCGTCTGGTCGGCGACCTCGTCCAGGCCCTCATCGGAGGAGAACGGAATGTTGATTCCGGCCGCCCTCATCTTTTCTCTCCACGAAGCCGCGTCGTTTGGGTTCTTGGAAATGTTCGGGTTGTCGAGCGAGCGGAAGATGCGCTGTACCTCGCCGTAGATGGTGACCATTTCCCCGTCCGTCATCCTCCTCCTCGGCGGCGTAGGCGGTAATTCCGGCATCGGCTCGACGATGGCGCGCGGTTCGTCGTCCGGGAATTCCGGCATCGGCTCGACGATGGCGCGCGGCTCGTCGTCCGGGCCGACCATGCCGGCCTCGGAGTCGGATCGCGCGCGTGGCTGATCGGTCCGTCCTAGCCTGCGCGCCAGTCTGCCCACCGTCCTCGACGGGATGTCCCCCGTACTCGCGAAAAATTCCGTGTTGCCGTCATCCATGTTCTCTGCGATGTCCTCAAGGGCGTCGGTGAACATGTCGGCCAGGAGCTGGCGCTTTTTGGGATTCGGAACTTCCTGGACCATCTCGTTCATCATCTCCGCAACGTCCTCGTAGAAGGAGGCGGTGGTCTGCTGGTCCCACCGGAATTGCTCCGCAGTCACGAGGAACGTCTCTGCTATGTCAATCACTGGCCCCTTCGGGTCCATGCCGATCCTGTCCACGAGGTCGTCTGACTGCTTTGCCGCGAGCAACTCGTTGGCCCTCTCTATCAACTTTCTTCTCATGCGGATCTTCGGCGTTCCCTCAGTTCCGGATCCGAGCGGTGCGGATCTTGACATGAGCGTTTGCCTGATGTCCTCCGGGACCCCCCTGTTGACCGTCATGCCAGCCTCGGCGTCGGCGGAGACGCTCGGGAAAATTCCTCTGCGACGCGATGTGACGGACCTCGGCTCCGTGTACAGCGGGAGGACGGTGAAGCTCCAGGAGTTCACCTCGTCGAGGATGTCCATCACCCCGTCTCGCTCGGATCGCGACGGCGCCATCTTGGCCGCCGCCGCCAGGTTGACGCCGATCGCCTTCAGCAGGCCCATCCTGCTACCCGGGTCAAATATGGACTCAAGGTTCGTCGGGTCAAACTCGTCAAGGGCCAGCTCGGCGACGTCCCTGTTCCTCCACCCGTCGCTTGCGTAATCGGCCATGGCGAGGGATCCGAATTCTATTTTTTGCTTCATCAGGTCGATCAGCTCGGCCGCCTCGTCGAGGAGTTCGGGGTAGGAGAAGTCCACGAACCTCGCCAAGTCCGCCGAGTTCGCCGCTGGGGCGCCATACCGGGACTTGTAGCGCTTGATCGAGTCTCGTATCTTGTTGGCTATTGGCGACCAGTCGCCGCTCTTGCGTCTGTGCCTCGGGTAGTTCCTTCCGTACCTTGACGCGGTGTTCGTCATTCCCGCAGAGACGTCTCCTGCGGAGACCATCGCCCTGGACGCCTGGGTGATTGCGTTGCGTGAGGCGCTCCATGTTGAATCGTTCTCTGTCGCGTTTGATATCAGGTTTCTCGCCGCCATCAGGAGCCCGTTCCCCGACCGCGCCAGTTGCAACGACCCGTCGTATGCGTCCGCCAATCTCTGCTTGTTGTTGGCCACCATCGCCGAGAAGATGGCGGAGGTCTCGGAGGCGTTGTTGCCGACCAGCTCGTCCACGGCGTCGAGGAGGACGGGCGAGTCCGAGCCGTTGGCTATCGCCGAAATGTGGTAGTCCTTCGCCCGCATGAGGTGGGCCGCGACCTCAAACGGATCGTGGTCTATGCGGGTCACCCACGAGCCGGCGGGTCTCAACTTCTTCCTGGCCGATCTTGCCGACAGGATCAGTGGTCTCGGGTTGACCGCAAGGAAATCCTCCACTGACTCCGGCGACATCTCGAGTATCGCCGCCGCCACCTTCGGCAGCCTCCCCTGCTCGACAAGGGTCGCCAGTTGCGCGGCGTACGGAGAGTCGGTCGGGGCGACGAAGGTTCGCAGGAAGTTTTGGTCGCTCATGGCGTCGTACAGCAGTTTGGCGTTCATCGGATTCAGGCCGTCGACCCCACCGGATGCGATCAATCTCGCAGCCGAACCGTCGGACGGCGTAGGTGCGGGGACCGACGAGGAATCAAAGACGTCGAGGATCCCGGTGGGAATGCCGACGAGATCCATGCGATTCCTGGTGATCAAATCCTCCTCCACGTATGTCCGCGGATCTCGGCGCCTCCTGGTCGCCACGCTGTCCCTGATGCCAGTGGCTTCCCTCATTTTCCTGATCACTTCGTCGAGCGAGCTGGACTTGGCGGTGTCCTTGGGCAACAGGTCACCCGGGAGGTCGGTTGACCTGTCTCCGTCCAATACCTCTGCGATGTCGTCGGCGACGGACGGGATGTCCCCGGCGTCGGCTATCGCGAAACCGGCGTCGCGCAGGGCGTCCATGGTCCTCGTGACTCTCTCGAGGGCCCTCGACCTTGCCTCGTTGGACCTTTGTCTGGCAAGGCTGGGTGACAGGATTTCGAGGCTGCGGCCGGTTGGGTGGGGGATCCAGCCAGTTGAATTCTCTATTCCGAATATCCTCGCCAGCAACTCCCAGCCTCCCTGGACTCCGATCGCGCCCCCGAGTATCGCCTGTATCAGGAAGGCCCACACGCCTGGCTTCCCGCCCGTGTCCGCAACCCTCCTCGCTCCGGATTCCAACAACGACGACGTAAGTCTTCTGACAACGTCGTCCCTCCCGGTCATGGCGTCCGGCGGATTGTTCATCAATTCGGACACCGTTCCGAGAACCTTTGCCGTCAGGCGCGCCGAAGTTGCGTCCGCGGCGTCCCTTCGGGTGCGACCCCTCGGCACGGAAAACTCTGGTTGCTCGTCGACCGCCGACTCAACCCTCGAGGCGACGTCCTCAACGATGGAGTACAGGTTTTGTTTGAGGTATTGGTCGGAGTCGTCGTCCCCCAATGCGTCCGCGTCGATAAAATCCGCGACGGCCTTCTGCCAGGAATTGGCGAACAGGTCGTCCTTCAGCGCCGCCTCCACGTTGTCCCTGTACTGCTCCATTCGCAGCTTCGCACTCGGACGATTCATTCTCCGATCGCGCTTGCGAACGGGCGGCGTTGGAACTTCCTGCGTCGGCCGCGTCCTATTTGACATTGCGGCAATGGCGAAATCATCGTTGGTGACCTGGAACGGAGACCTGTCCATCCGCCTAAGGGGTGACGTCGGCGCCGATGGAATTTGCGCCCCTCCTGGCGTAGGGTCGGGCACCCCGCGGCCCATGTTGATATGCGCCAGGCCCTCCAGTACGAGACCGTCCAGGTCTGCGTCTATGGCGGTGAACGGGTTCGTGTTCACCTGACCGCTGACTGCCCCGATGGTTGAGCCGAGGGCCTTGGTCTCCAGGCCGTCGGTGAAGAAGGTTTTTAGCATCCTCCTGCGCTGTCTCCGCGACAAATTGTCCTGGCCGGTCACCTTCCTGTAATCGGACTCGTTGCTGCACGGCATCCAGACGGTGCCACCCGCCGTCGAGCTGTATTGTCGTATTCCGATGCACCCAAGCATCCGCGCCCTTGCGCGGGCCGATTCCTTGTCAACGTATGCGTCAAAACTATCCGGACGGACCTGTCTGGGACCGAAGGCGATGCCCTTCTGCTCGATTTCCGCCCCCGAGATAGGACAACAATCGCCCTGTTCTGTTGAGTCGTCCATCTTTTCCCGTCCGCTCGCGTGTTGGGCGCGCTTTTAGTACCGATAAGGATACTTCAAGGTAAGCGTCGGGGACGTTAGTCCGCCAAAAATCTTGAGGTCGTCAACACTTGTCTGACTTCCGTGCCGATCTTTTGCAGATCAACGGACTGCGACTTGGATGTCAGGCCGAGGTTCGGCGTCGAAACGATCTGGGAGGGACCCCTCTCGGTGAGCTTCTCCCATCTCTTGCCCCTCTTCTTGCGACGCGGCCCGGGTCCGCGGCCTTCCGTCTCCGTGAATCTCTCCATCACGAGCGTCTTTTTCACGATGATTGGGTAACCGGACTTGGTAGAGGTCTTCCTCGCCCTCGCCGCGGCTTGCGTGTTGGCAACGAACTGTCGTCCCCTCTTGCTGCCCTCGCGCTTCTTCTTGTTGGTGGCGGCCCTCTGGGACGGGCTCAGCTTTGACCAGGCCTTGGCTGGCAGGTAGCGCCTCGTCCCGCCCTGGCGTATCGCGGGCTTGCCGTCCGATGTCGTCCACTTCTCCTTGGTCCACTTGGAGAGTGAGCGTTGCTTCTTGGTTTTCTTTCCCCTGTACCCTCCGCCGCGCTTCTTGTACTCCTGCGCGACGAGCTGCGCCTTGCGCGCCGACCACTGCCCTGGCTTGCCCCCCTGCGAGCCCGCCATGATGCGATTCTTGATGCTCTCCCTCAGTTTCGGCTTCGTGTAGTTGTTGGCCGACTTTCTCTCCCCGAACTCCTGGGGTGGCACGTCGAACGGTCTCACTCCCCTCTTCCTCCTGCCGTTCATGTCCACGTTCGCCGCCACGCCCCCGACGGGTCCGTTCCCCGAATGCACGTCCTTTTGAAAGCGCAGCAACCACGCGTCGTCCTCCGCCGCCGAGGACAGACGACTGAGCGTCTCGGCGTCGGCGCACGGCAACCAATCCCCGTTTTCGCCCTGATGGACCCCCCGGCAACCCATGTAGCGGGCGATCTTGAGGGCGTCCTCCCTGGTGGCCTTCTCTCTCACAGCGGTTCCCACGGCAGAAATTCAAGATCACCCATGTACTGCGTCTTGGCCTGCAAGATGTACAGCCTCTCGGCACTGTACTCGATTTCTTCGGCGGGGACGCTGGCGTCCCTCAGGGATCGCGTGAGGACCTCCATGGCCGCTTCCTGCGGGGAGTACGCAAGCGACCTCCACGCGCGTGATTCGACCAGCTCATCCGAGTATGCCTCCTGCACGGCCCGAAATGAGTCGTAGGGCTTTTCGCCGTAAAGGAAATGGTCGTACTCCTTGGAGAGGATCAAAAGGAAATCTTCGTCCTTCTGGTTGCCCGGCACCGTGAACGGTGGATACTTCGCGTCCTCGGCCACCGACGCGTAGTCGGACATCATCTCCAACTGCTCGGGCTCCGTCATGCGTATTGCGCTGGGGTCTCTCATGTTCCGTCCTTGTCGTCTGCGGGTGCGCCCGATTTGTAGTCCGGGTCGTTTATCCATTTTCCGTGGAAGGAGTTCCAGACCATGCTCGGCTCTCCGGGCTTCCTTATCTTCGGGTCCCTCACCGACTCCACGATAGCCAGCTCGCCGGCTCGCGTGAGTGGCCGGGAGACGAAAACCAATGCCGACCGGTTGTAGACCATGACGTGGGTGCCGATTTTGTAACCCTTGAAGATTCTCGACGGGTTCGTGGTGAGGGGCAAACCGTCGTCGGCGGAGCCGACGTCCACTCCGAACAGCATCGCCTGGACGAGTTCGTCATTCCACCAAGTCATGATTTCCTGGGCGGCGACGAGTTCGGCTATTCTGTCGTTCCACGGAACCTTGCCGAGGGCCTTCATCCTCGCTATCTCCATCGACTTGAGAATTTCCATTTGGATCATCCATCCGAAGACCTGCGCCCTCGTGGCGTTCCACCATTGCGGCCCGGCAAGGCTGTCCATTGCCCGGTCGGGGTCATTGGCCTGTGTGTCGTCTTCTGCGAACGGGCCACCCCCTCTTGCGACTTCCCTCCGTGATTTCTCGGAGGCAAGGAGCATTATCACATTACCGAGCCCCCTAATCGCCTCGGGATCGGCGGTGTCTATTTTCGGGATGGTGACGCCCATTTCTCTCGCAAGTTGGGCCAGTTCCTCGCCCAAGAAGCTTGAGCCCCTGTGGGCCGAAATAGATACGCTACCGTGCGGCACGTAGTAGCCGTGCGCCGTGTTCGGTCTTCTGGCCCTGTAGAACGGATTGGCCCGGTTGTCCGGCCTCCAGTCCGGGTCGTCGGTGGCGTCAAGGTCGATCGCCAGCGTTTTTTCGGTTCCGTTGAAGTGCGTGATGCCGGTGAAGAAGGCTCCGAACATCTCCAGCAATTCCGCGTACAGCCCGTTCATCCTGGATCTGTTGTCGACGCGCGCCGTCTTGGGCACGGCGGCCAGGATCAAGTCCCCCAGCGGGTCGGAGCCCCCGTAACCGTCGACCATTCCAGCGTTGGGCCTTGCGAAGTTGAGGCCGTAGCCGCCGGCGGTGGCGCTGTCTATCTTGGTGTAAAGCGGCCCATTGATGAGTTCCTCCGCCATGGCATTGGCGGTCTTGCCGCGTTTTGAGCGTGCGATTCCCCTGCGCACTATGTAGAAGTTGTACGGGAAATTGGCCGGCGCGACGCTCTCGGTTTGGTCTGTTAGGAAAGAGGTTCCGAGGAGCCCGAATTCCTCCGCTGTCACCGTGATCGGGCGCCCCTTGTTCCCCGTCAAAAACTGGAGGGCGTTGTGCAACAGGTACTTGTTGTCGACTGCTTCTGTCGTCACTTCCTGCAGCGGTCTGCCCGTCTCCGGGTCCAGCTTCATTTCGACGGAGAAGGCGATCGCCGCGAGCGTCTTTATCGCCTCATCGGAAATTTCGGATATCTCCGGCGCATCGTTGGGCCCCAGGTCCCTTGGAATGTGCGGCAGGAAACCGAGCGACTGGTGCTTTTCCAGCATTGCGAGGATTTCCTGCGGCGAGCGAGGCGGGAGCGGGCTGCCGGTGGCGTCGACCGGCGGGACGAGGGCCCCATCCTCGAGGCCGACGACGTTCCGGACACCGAGAGCCTGCGCCCGCTTGCGCATGCGCCCCATGTCGTTCGCGATCTTCGCCCGCAGGCTCTTCTCTTGCCTGACCGAGTCTGCGACCTTGTGCATGTTCGGCCCGAAGATGTCGGTGATGATTGTCTCGAGTTGCTCGACGAGGTCGCCGGCCAAGACGAATTCCCGGCGCGGTCTCGGCGTCCTGCTCGTATTCCCTTGGGCGCTCTCCCACGATCTCAGGGAGGCGTCGCGGGATTGCTTGGCCGTCTCGTAGGTGCTGCGAACCTTCTCGAATGCGTCGTACCAGTCCCTGGAATCGTCGCTCGCCAGCGCCTTGTTGACGGCCGCCGCCACCTGGATGGTTTGCGTCACCACTGGACTGTTCCAGTGACGACGCGCGTCGACGTCGTAGTTGTCTGGGTGCCTCCATAGGACGATCATCTTGCGAACTCTCGGCTTTGCGGTGGCCAGCATTCCCGGGACGAGGACGGTGGCGTTTTCTCCCAGGTTGCCGGCGTCCTCGTCGAATATAGAGGCCATACGACGTCGGGAGTACGAATTTCTGGTGGCCCCCTGTAGGTGCTCCGGGAGTATCTTCGAGTCGGGTATGTTGGCCGCGGCCCTGGTTTTGTTGCCGTCCGGTTTGAACGAGAGGAAATCCACCGGTCTCCCGGCTGCGACGTAGGCGATGGCGATGTCGGGCCTCCCGATGTGATTCAGGTAGGTCTCGATCGGATCCGAGCTCTCTGGGATGTCCACGACGTCCAGCAACTGCAAGTTCAGTTTTTCGCTATCGGGTATCCCCGTGCCGATTGACGACACGTTCAGCAGCAGCATCGCCGCCTGCCGGAAGTTGTCCATTGACCTACCCGGGGCGACGTTGGGGGCGAAGTAGATGACCTTGCCGACCAGCTCCTGCGCCTGCTGGGCGTCTATGCCGAGCACCTCGGTCAACATCTCAATCTGCGTCTTTTTCATGTTTGTGTTGAGGCCGTAGGGTTTGTTGGCGTCCGCCTCCCTCAGGGTGATCTGCGGATAGCTTCGCACCGGCATGCTCCTTGATTTCTGCACCGGTAGCAGCCTCGACGCGGGCGTTATCGTCGTGTCCACCGATATCGGAACCCTCGAGTAGTCGGTCAGGTACAGCCCGGACGCCGGGTCCCTGTAGATGCCGAGGTTTCTTTCCATCACGTAGGTGATGCCGTCCTGAATGACCGCGTTGGTTAGGTCGTACTGATTGTTTGCGCCCAGGGACTTGATCGGTTTGGTCTGCTGCGTTCCGTCCTCGAGGGTCCATGTAACGACCTGGTCCGTGACATCCAGAACGTCGAGTGAGTCTTCGACGACGCCGCCCTTGTAGGCGTCAATCTTCCCTGGTGCGGTCGACATGCCGATCGGCACGGGCACGCCGGGAACTTTTGTCGGAGCATTCGGTGGCGCCGTCGGACCGGTCTGCGGTGTGGATGGCGGCTTCGGCGGCCGCGTCCTGGTCTTGCGGACGTTCGTCTTGGGAACCTGCGGCACCAGCCCCACGCTCGCATTCGAGAGGATCCTGTTCCTCGCCGGTTCGGTGAGACTTGACCACTGAACATCTGCTTCGTTTTTGTCGGAGCCGATGAGCGATGGAATCATGCCGTCAAGGACGATCAGGTTGTGTGCGTACATGCCGACCCGCTTCGCGGCCTGCTCGTCCAGCCTTGACATCCAATCCGCCAGCATGTCCTCGGTCAACTCCGTGTCAGCCGGGATGCCCAAGTTCTGGCGCAGGAAGTCAACGATGTTGCCCCTCATCTCTATGGCGCTTCTCAGTACCGCCTCTCGCTCCACATCGGAGTACTCGGAAAGTTCTTTCATCCCGACCGGCTTCTCCGGCTGGTACCTGAGCCTCATCGGCTGGAGTTTGCTGAGGGAGAGCATCGGCCCGATTGGAGACTGTTGCTTCGGCGATTCCCCCGCTATGACGGTCCTCTCCCCGATTGATCCCTGAATTCTCGTCGAGCCCGCATCCCTGACGTCCCTGCGCTGAATGTCCGCCCTCTTGGACACGACGCTCCTGTTCCTGTTGTCGATCATCCTCCACGCGGACGCCCTTGCTTCTGTTTCGAAGTCCTTCGAGGAGAGCATGTCGTTGATCGCCACGAGAGACATCACGTCGGCGTACAGGTTCACACCACCCGGCCTCAACGACACGAAATCGTTTGCGATGGCTTCCATCACCGATTCCGGGGTGACAACCCCGTCGCTTCTGTAGTCCTTGTCCGCCGAAAACTCGGGAGTCATCAGTTCCGTCACGATGTTGAGCAATTCGTCGCGACGATACCCAAGCTCGCGCATCAGCGCCGACTGCTCGGACGGCGTGAAATCCGGCCAGTCCACCTCGTCCTCCCCGAATCTGGAGCTGAACGTCGCGTACGTGCCCGGCTGAACGGCCTTGACCAACGCCGCGAGCAAGCGTTCCCTCGTGTCCCTGTCCATGACCCACGGGTCCTCCGACACCACGCGCGGCGTCTCGACTGGCGCGGACGGTATCTCGGTCCTGTCGTCGAAGTCTGGCTCTGGCGTCTTGTCTTCGCCGGTGGCGATCCGATTGGAGATTCTGGAGAATCGCCTGGAGAGTCTGTTGAGAAGGCCGCCCCCGCTCCCGCCCGGGTCGCTCCCCCTCTCGCCGCGCGTCGGGTCACCCGAGCTGGGCACAACCTCGCCCGGCGTCCTCTGCTCAGCAGCCCTGACCACCGAGGGCGTCTCCGGGGAGTCACCCCTCTCATTCCTCATCGCGGCCTCTGCGTCTGCCGTGAAATTGCGCCTGGTTCGGTTTTCCTGCGTGGCGATGCGGGCCTGACCTTCGAGCACCCTCCTTCTCTCCCTGCTCGTCGCCGGGCGATCAAGCCGCAACGGCGAGACGTTCGCCGGCTCTATCGCGTCCGTGAGCGCCGACAACCTCCTCCTGAGCCTGCTCTGCCCGGTCGCCCCGCTCCGCGCGTCGGGGATTATCCGGTTGAGGTCGTTCGTCGTCGCGGTGATGGACCTCAGGCGGTCCGCCTCGTCTTCGCGCCTCGTCATTCTTCTGACCCTCGACGGCTTGTCCACTATCTCTGCGAGAACCCCGCCGACGGACCTGATGCCGCGAACGACCTGATTGGTCCCCGGCGGAGTGGGGTCAAGTATCCCCCTCCCGCCGTTTATGTACGGAATTCCCTCGTATATGAACGGGTCGGAGTCAGCGTTCCGCACGAGGTGCGGCGGGGGCAGGTTTGCCATACCTATCGGTAGCAACTTCTCGAAGTACCCCTGCTTGTCGAGATGCGCGAAAGCGCCCGTCTTGATCTTCCTGTCGAACTTGTCGAGAACGTCCGACACCTGCCGGCCGACCACGGGCATGGTCCTCCAACGACCTTCGGAGACGGTCGCCCTCGACCCCTTGACGCAGGTCACGAAAGAGGCGAAGTCCATGTTCCTCGCGAATTGCCTCGCCTTGAAGTTGATTGCCTCCGCCTTGATCTGGACGTCGAACATGCTTATCCCGACGTCGGCGAGCAGCCACGTCGCTATCGGCTCGGATTCCGGCTCGTTTTCCGGCTCCGTCGACGGAGCCTTATCCTCGTTTACATCCGCCGCCTTGGCGTCCTGCTTTTCGGACTTCGCCGCGAGGGGCTCGGGGACGGACTTGTTCTCTATGATGCTGGCCAGTCCCTTGACGGTGGTCGGGCCGAAGGATGAGTACCTCGACATCAGGTTGTCCCTCGTCAACGGGACGAACTTCGACATGCGCAACGAGGGATCGAGGGACAACGAGACCTGGTCCACCGACTTCTTGCCCCGGTTCACCCAGTCCGCCCAGTCCTTGCCCTGCTTCATGGACCCGTGCGCGGTGACCCTCCCCCCGTCGACGACGACGACGGCGAACGTCGTGTTGGTCGCCGAGTCGGTGATCGTGGAGAAGAAGGTCTCAGATTCCATTTATTACGTTCCTAACGAACTTGAGGGAGCCGGAGAGGGTCCTCACCCTGTTCTCGTATATTGCCTTGACTATGTCCATGTGCCTGCGCTCGGCCTCCGAGAGCTTTCCGTCTATCGCCATGCGCCTGAAGAATTCTCCCATATCGAATCTCCTCGCCCGCTCAAGCATCTCCTCGAGCAGCGCTTCCGCGCGCCTCCTCTGCTCCTTTCGCAACCGCATGAAGAAATCCCGGTACATGGAGTTCTCGATCTCGTTCAGCACCACCAGCTTCGGGGCGTCTACCCTCTTGGCGAGCTCGTCGCGCGTCAGGCCGGCCCCGCCGGAGGATGCGACAGGTCCGCCGAAGGTCCTCTTCCGCGAGGTGTCGCCGACCGTGAAGAGGTTCGACGGGTTGCGATCGCGAACGTCCGTGAGCACGTCGGCGATCATCAACCTCACCATGTCCTCGGGGTCGGCAAGGTCCATGCCGGTGCTCCTGGCGAACCGTCCCAGCGACTCGGAGTCGTCCGGGTAGGAGATGATGTACGGCCTGCGCGATCCCGACCCCGCGAACCACACCTCCGGCGACAGGGCCCCGAGCTGCGACTGGACCTCGGCGGCGACCATCACCCCGATGTGCTCGTTGGCGACGGTGGGGGTGACGGCGGTGAATGTCTCGTCCCCGATCCTGTAGTTGGTCGTGCGGTTGTTCAGGCGCCTGCTCTCGGCGACCCTGCTCATGTCCATCGCGGGGATTCGCAACTCTGGGGATATGTTGCCGATCTGGCCGCCCTGGTTCAGCATGCCTATGGCGGAGCTGAGGTCTTCGACCATCCCGGCCTCGTCCTCTATCTGCGTTGTACGGGAGGAGGTCTGGCTGGGGGCCTTGTCGAGCATGAATGCGTCCCTGTACCAGCGCCGTATCTGTCGCTGCCTTTTCGTCTTCGGATCGATTATCGTGATCATGTCGTTCGGCCCGCGCAGGTCGCCGAAGGATTGCTCGTACGAGATCGGACCGTCCATCTCCGCAACGATGTGCTCAATCCTGGCGGCGGCGTCTGAGCCATTCTGCATCCTCTCCGCCTCGGCCACGAGCTTGCCGAGCTTGCGTCTCTCACCATTGCTCAGGTTGCGCGTCTTCCTCAGGGTGAGCGTCCCACCGTTGGGGAGCACATACACCAGCGAGTTGATTCCGCTGTTAGAGAACATCCCCAGCTCCTGGCCACCGATCTGCGTCGGCTTCATGACGTAGGAGATGTAAGACGCACCCTCCATGTTCCTGTTGTCGGGTACGGTCCTCAGGACGGATGGGGAGACCAGCGGGGTAAGCACGACTCCGTCCCTCCTCACCAGCCTGGCGACGGGCTTCGTGCTCTCGGTCATCTCGGAGGCGACGTTTTTGATCGCCTGCTTGTACGAGCCAAAGTTGGTCGAGCCGACCTTTGGTATCTCTATGTCGGGGCTCCTCGTGAACGACACCTGACCCGCGTTGCCTATCGGGACGAGCGGGATACCGGATATGTTCAGCTCCCTCGTGAGACGCGGCGACCTCAGAGGAATTTGCTGCGGGCCACCCGTCAGCATGGACACGGCGAGGACGAAAAGCTTCTTGCCGCACGTCGAGAAATACTTGTCGGTGAACTGCCCACCGAACTGGAATCCCTCCGGGCAACGGAACCCCCTGTCGGGCTTCGGGAACGCCGCGGCGGCGGCCCTGGCGAGCGGGTTGGAGCCAACCCTCTGGATCGGCGAACTCCCCCCGGGCGTGAGCGCCGACCACATCGCCGAGCGCCCGGGGCTCCTGAGGCTGGAGATGTTGCCCGGGATGGCCGCTCCGGCGACGGCCTGCGCCGCGCGCACGACGGGATTGTCCGACCTGACGAGACCGGCCTTGAACTTGATTCTGTGGTCGTACACCTCCGCGTGGGGCCCGACCTTGACCAGCTGGTAGCACTTGAAGTCGACCGCATGTTGCTTGCTCATCGCCACGGACAACGGGAGGGTGTAGACGCTGTCCCTCGACACGGCGATGGACGGCAGGATCGTCCTGGTCACCGTCTCCTTGCCGGGACAGCACTCGGTCGCCTTCGTTAGGTCATACATCCGAGTCGAACATCTCCCAGTTGTTGTCGTCGCACACGAATGCGACGAATTTCGTCTCCATCTTCACGAAGTCGTCCATGACCTTCCAGGCGTGGTCCCAGTCGTCGTCGGTGATGACTGGGACGAACGGCTCGTACGGTGGCGCCGCGTCGATTCCACCGCTGGACCGGAGGTCCTTCTTCTTGGTCGCCCTCCTCGTCAGCTTCCTCATGCGGTCGTCAAAATCCGAGTCGCTCCACAGCGACCCGTTCACCACTCCGCGCAACTTTCTCCTGCAGTTCTTCATCCCCGGGTGGTGGCAGCCCTCGTTGGGCCAGAGGCCCGTCGTCTCGTGGTGCAACCAGGCGCAGATGTTGTTCAGCGGGTACAGCTCGGGGTGGTCCGCCAGGATCACCCTGCATCTCCGGAAGCCGCCGGGCTTTTTCATTATCGGTCTCCAGTAGCGCAGCAACCGCTCGAGGTTCCCGCGCCGCGGGCCGTAGCCGCGCATTATGTCGCCGGTGACGACCTCCTGCGGCAGCAGGCCGCCAAGCGGATCCGCCTTCACTCCCGTGTCATCAGTTTTCATCGTCGATCAACCTCCGTATTTTGTCGCCGATTCGCTCAAGCTCGTCAATCTCGAGGTCGACCGAGGTCGCCTCTTTTCCGCCCGCGAACGTTTTTGCGATAATCGGTACAGCAATTGACATAGCAATCCTCGTTTCCAACGGACTGTCTCCATTTTGAATCGAATGGTCCAGCAGGCGTGCAACCATCTCTTTCGCCAACGGATTGACGCGTGGCGGGAAGAAATAGTCCGCGGTCTTGAAAAGCATCCGATTGACCTGGCTCTCGTCCAGCTCTCCCAAATTGAATTTGGCAACTAGCTCGTCGTCGGACATCGCCTCTATTTCCCGTCTTATTTTGATAAATTCCTCGTCGTTCATGGCGTTGTGCCTCCCTGGTTGGTGCTGTTTATGACGGCCCTGGCCATCGCGATCATCTCTTCGTGCAGGCGCTCCACCGCTCGCCTCTCCTCGGCGGTCAGCTTTTGCAACATCCGCTCCATTCTCATCAGGATCATCGGATGCAGCTCGGCGTAGGTTTCCTTGTTGGTTGACATTTGGGACTTTGGCAAAGGAATCGAGAAATCGTAATCCGCCGGACCGCCGTAGTCGGTGAGTTTGTCAGCGGCGGACTGAACGAGCCCTATCTCCTTGTCGGTGAGATTCTTCCAACCGTTGGTCCCTTGTAATGCGTGCCAATGGTTTATCACCTGCAAAAGCTCGATAAGGTCCATGCCCTTCAGGTTGAAGGGCCCGCCCCCCAGGATGTCCTTCAGGTACTCGGTCGCATCGAACGCTCCGGCGCCGTCAAACCACGGTTTGCCTTCGTTGCGTCCGTAGATCTCCATGAACTCCCGGACCATCGCAGGGTTGATGGTCAACAAATCGGTCATGATCTTCCTGCCGGAGTCGAGGACGGCCTGGTCCATGTCCTGCTGGGTGACGTTGTTCCCGAACCAGGGGGCTAGATACGCGAGAGCTTGTTCTGCCTGCTGTAGTTCACTCATCTCCCTGCTCGTGTTGCGCATGAAGGCGTTGAACCCTTTGAGGTAGTTGTTGTGGGCCGCTATCGCCGTGATCGCCAGTGCGATCGCGCGTTGTTCGGGTTTTTTGAAGAGACTGATTCTTTCCTCCGCCGCCTTGATGAGACCATCTATTTCTTGAACGTAGAAGTCGTACTGCTCTCTGGCCCCGGGGTCGGCCAACGCCTTGATGCTGTCCTCCCCTATTTTCCTGATCTGGCTTATGGCCTGTTCGGCCATCTTCGTCAATTTCGCTGGATCGGACTTCAACGTAGGCTCAAAATGGTCGGGAGCCCCCGCGATCATCGATCCCGGCATGATTGTCCTGTTGATGGCGCCCACTTCGTGGCTGAGCATGCGCTCCCAAATGCGGGTGATAGATCCGACGGCGGTCGCGGTCTCGGCCGGGGAAGCCCGCTTGCGGAGCATGCGCTTCAGGGAGGCATCCATCGCCATGAGCCCGTCTCCGACTTCCTGCGCCATCGCCCGCACCCCCGGCAATGATTTCCTCCTGGATATGATCCCAATCATTTTCAGGAGTTTTTCCTTGACGAATTTCCTTGCCACATTTTCCGCTAGGTCCGCCTTTATGGGGTGGTCGAGACCTTGTGCAAGTGCTTGGGCGACGCCCAAGTCGCGTTGCATCTCGTACTTGCTGTTCAGGCCACCGGACGTCTTGGCGATAGCGTTCAAATAGTCGGGGGAGCTTTTGTAATTGCCCAGGTGGTCGAGAACGTGGCCTATTTCGTGCATCGCCGTCACCATCGCAATCGCTTTTTGGGACTCGGAGTAGAGTTCCGACATTCTCTGTTCCAGCGCCCGGACCGACTGCAGGGCGTTCGGATGGGGCGTTTGGGACGTCATGTCTTTGAGTTGCGATATTTTCCCTTGCAGGTTTTGGATTTCCTGCAAATAACCCAGCGCCACGGACGAGACCGTGGAGTCGATGAGCGCTTGTCGCGCCACCCCCGTCGCCGCGAGGACCTTTTCCCAAAGAGCCAGATTTTCCTCCATTCGCTCCATGTAATCTTCCGGGATCGCGAGTTCGCCGATCTCTTGTCCGCCGTACATCAATTTGGTTGTCTTCTGGCCGTTGCTCTTGTATGTGGGAAAGTTGACGATTAGCGGCAGGCGCGCGCCGGTGGCGACCCCTCCTTTGGTGCTAGCGGTGGAATGCGACATGTCTTTGACACCGGTGTCCGCCCTGACCTGATCTGGGGACAAGACAAGCACCCCCCGCGGAACCTTCCTCGCGGACTCGGATTTCGGGGAAATCTCTAAGTAGGACGGCGGGTTCGCCGCGCTCCCCCCCATTGTTGATGCGCTTACCTCGTCGGGATTGTTGATCGTCGCGATCGTCAAATGAACATCCCTGAAGGCCTCGGGATAATCGATCAGGTTGACCGCAATCGCGTAGTACAACCCGTCGTCGTAACTGGACATCGGCGTGGCCGGCCCGGCAAACCTTGGGCTGACCTGAGCCAACCCTGGTTGCATTTGCGCCAGAAAATATGCAGGGTCAAGCAGGAAGTTGTTGCCGTTGGCGACCCCCGAATTCACGATGTTCTCCAATTTCTTGAGGTTGTCCGTCGCCTCCTTGAGCGTCGCCGGTTTGGGCCCGAGAATCGCGTCGACGCGGGTTTCAATCTCCTGCATCGGCCCCGATAATTCGTCGATCGGGTAGATGTTCTCTGGGCGACGCAGAATTCTCGGATCCGTCATGGCCGCCATTGGCCCGTCCGCGTGGCTCATGGTGACCATGGGACTTGGTCGCATCGCGACGATCCGCGCCGGGGTTCCCAGGTTCGCCTGCGCCTCCCTCCTCAGCCTTCTGTTGAGTGGTTGCGCGTATCCTGGCGTCGGGTCGATGATCCCGCGGCCCCTGTTGATCCACGGGATCCCCTCGTAGATGTAGAGGTCCATGTCGGCGTTCCTCACCAGGTGGGGCGGGGGTAGTGGCTTGGCGCCGATGGGTCGCATGACCTTCGTCCTCACGGTATCCGCCAGCTGCGTCACGGACGACAGGGCGGCGTCGGTCTTGTCGTCGACGAACGAGTCTCGACTCGTGCGCTTGGAACCTATCCTTCTGCGAGTCATGCGGGCCCGCCCTCGACTCCGGCGAGCCTGAGCAACTCGCTCACGAATTGATAGCTTCGTCCGGTTTTTTGGGCTATCTCATCGATCGTCGCTCCGCCTCTCGCCAGCATGATTATCCTCGACGACTCCACTTTCCTGCGCGCCTGCATCACGGATTCCGGGGTGACCTCTTCGCCGCTTCTCCTTAGCGATACCGCTCTTGCGGCTAGGGCCATGCCTATGTCGCTGAGATTGGTTCTGTAGTTGGCGGCTGACGCCGCACCGAAGGAGAAACCGAAAACGGGTTTGTTGATTCCGAGGATCTGAGCCTCGTTATTCGGGCTATTGCCGAAATGGCTCGTGATGGTGTCGTCGCCTCCGATTACCAGCCACTGGGTTCCCCTTATCGTGTTCTTCCAGCGATCCAGCATCCCCCTATCCTTCACGTTCACGAAACCGTCGGGCGTCCTCTGCCCGCGATCGTTTTGCTCGGCTTCCGTGAGGAAGGTTCCGATGTTCGCCGGAACTTTCTTACCCGAGTTTCTGCCGAAGTATCCTTCAATCGTCGTTCCTTCCGGTCTTAGCGGATAGGCGCTGACGTATCCGAACTTGGGGCTTTCGCTGATCCTTTTCAGAATCGCATCCTGCCTCGTCAACGACGCGCGATCTTGTTTGATTTGGATCCGCATCTTCTCGGCGATCCCGCGCGACAGTGTCGCACCGTCGACGCCTGGCCTGACCTTGTCGAGATCCACCGATTGACCGGCGGAAAATCTAGATGAATTGGTCTTTCCGTTGAGCAAATCGGCTTCGGTCTTGTCTCGTGGGGTTATCGTCGTGGTGCCAGATTCGAGTTCCTGAACGAGGCGTTCCGCCGCTTTGAGTTTTCCCGCCGTTTCTTCTCTTTGTCGCCGGACGTTGCGAATCTGGTTTTGATTCATCGCACCGGTGTTGCCGCCCCCGATGGCCATCGTTTCGTCGCCGGACGTAAAACCCGGGTCCAAGACGCCGTTGTCGAGCGTGTCGCTGCCCACGTGAATGGCCGCTCGTTCTCCTGCCCCCGGGGATAGCGGGTCGGGCATTCCCATTCGGTCCAGTTCGGCGTCTATGGCGATGGGTTGTTGGTCCAGGTCCAAATCGGCGAATCTCGGGTCTCTTCTCAGTTTTTTCTTGGCTTCGTCCCTTTGGGCGACCAATCGCTTGATGTCCTCCGCCTCGGCCACGAGTTGTTCCAGCTCTTCCGCCGGGATGTCCTCTAGGTCGAGAACGTTTTGTTCCCTGCGCGTTCGTTTGTCCGTCGCCACGCGGGCGAGTCTCACTTGCTCTTTTTTGGCCGTCGCCAGTCGCGTTTTTGCCCTGGATATTGCGTCGTTTTGTTTCGTTTCTTCGGCACTCAGGTTTCTTGGATTCTTCGTTCCGCCCGCAGTCCTGGTCAGGTATGCCTGGGTGGGCATCGCTTCCGGTTCCACGTCCTCGAAACTGACGCCGAAGTCGGCTCCCCTCCATTCCCCCGTGGCCTCGGCCTGGGCTATCGCAGCCTCCAAGGCGTCAATTTCCGATTGGACCAATCTGGAGTCGTCCTCTATCCCCCGAACGTTCGCCTCGTAGTTTTCCGTCGCCGTTCCGCTCCGTTGCGGGGAAGCAGCGCTGGTCAGCGGTCTTCCCTCCCCGTCGGTGCGGACCACCGGTTTGTCGGTGCCCCCGCGACTCATCCCTGCTTCAGCGTCGCCGCCCCTCGAGTCGGCACCGCGCCGTCTCCTGACTCTCCGACCAAGGTCCTGGGCTCTCTGCCTCGCCGAGTCGACGACGTCCTCGCCCATCTCGGCGAGCCTTCTCCTGTTTTCGGGGGTGTTGATCCTCTCGTTGAAGAGGTCGGCCGCCTCCGAGAAGGCCCTGCCGAGCCGCCTCTTCGCGTCGTCCGGCAGACCGTCGGGGGCTATCCGGTCCACGGCGGCCATGGCCTTGCGGGCCTGCTCGTCGTCGATCTTGCCGCGTCTCAGCAACTCGCCTATGGTGAACTCGGCGAGATCCCTGCCGCCTCTCCTCGCGGCCTCGACCGCCACGTACGTGGCCGCGCCGGCCGGCCCCCCCGCGCTGAACGCCGTCGCCAGTCCGAGGCCGATCTTCACCTTCTCCCTGGTTTCCTCGTCCGCACCGGTCCTGTCGAGGACCTTGTCGAGCAGCTTGGCAATTGCCCGGTCCCTCATGCTCCCCCTCGCGATCCTCCCGAGGGAGCTGGATCTGTTGCCGCTCGCCATCCCGGCTTCCGCGTCGCCGCCTCTCGGTGTTGCCCTTATTATTTCTGGCCCATCGGTAATTGGTTCCGTATATCTTTTGCTTGGTGCTTCCGGAAGTGGGCCAACGCGTCCTAGAGCTTGCTCAAGTTCGCGTCTCAGGCGTCTTTGTTCGTCGTCACCTCGCCCCCCCCTCATGGCGGCGTTCGGTCCCTCCGCCGCCGACCTAGCCCTCCTCGTCTCCGCCGCTTCGGCTTCCGGGTCCCAATCCCTGATCCAATCCGGGGGCTCGAGCGCCGCCAGCGACTCCGCGATTTGGCGGGCCCGCCTGTCATCCAGCGCCTCCTCCAGCTCGGCATCCGGATCCCAGGGAGCCGGCCCGAACGACGAACCGTCCGTTTCGTCGCGCCGGTTTCGGGAGCGCCGGCCGAGCCTGTCGGCGATCCTGGTGAATCTCGACGATTTCGGAGCAGCAATCTCGGCGGGCGCCAGGTCCCTCCTGTACCCGATGATCGCGCCTTCCTCGGCGAACAATCTGTCGGCGCCCTCGAAATCAACCAGCTCTTCCGCGGTCGCCGAAGTCTCAAAGTCCCCGGATCGGCCTCTCTTGTACAGGGAGGATATCCTCCGCCTCTCCTCGTCCGAGAAGATTCCCGGCTTATTCGACAATGCCGAGTCTATGATTCCGATGAATTTTTGTTTTGCGTCATCGTCCCTCCAGGTGAACCCGTTGCGGGCCCAGTGGGTTGCGCCGGTTCCGATCACCTGGTCCTCGAACGGGTTGTTTGTGCTCGTCATCGAGGAGGAGGATCCGCTGGTCGTTATGCTCCTGACCCCGAGGGCTTTGTATAGGTTCTCGTTCCTTGCGTTAAACTCGCTGGCTATCCCCATGCCGCGGAACTCCGGCGAGATGGTGAGGGAACCGTGATGGACGGTGACTCCGTCGTCGCCTATCTCCAGCCTCCTCGTGGCGTACCCGTAAATCGTTTTGCCGTCGGCGGACTTTATTTGCATGGTTATGGGGATGCTCGTCAGGTCCTGGACCTGGACCATCTCGTCCCAGTTCACTTGCGCATCCAACCTGACCATGGTGCGACCGTTGCTGAGCAACTCCGTTCTCAGCCTCCCCTCAAAATTGCTCTGCACCCTCATGTCCCCGGAGAACAGGTCCTCGAACGCGGCGGCGACCGCCTTGGCCTCCTCCCTGGTCACCAGACCCCCGTTCCTGCGGGTGCCTATCCCGTCGAGCGTTTGTCGCGCCCTCGCTATCTCGTCTCGTTTTCTGGAGACGACGTTTGCGTGCGTGCCGACCAAGGTTTCGTACGTTCGGCCCATACCTGCTTCAGCGTCGCCACCTCGTCTCCCCCTGATGGGGATTCCCTCCTCGAGTTTTCGTGCGTGCTCCGAGAACAACTCCGCTGTCCTCTCGAGGTCGTCTATCCTTCTCTCCAATTCGGCTATCTGGCGGTTCAGCTCCTCAACCCGTCTCTGCGCCTGATCGTCCGTCAGGTTGCGTCCGACGACGCCGTTCTCAACCCCGTCCCTCTCGTTTATCAACCTCTCGCGCTGCGAGATGGCCGACTCCCGGCGCTCGACGGCTCCGTCCCTTTGCAGGCGGGCCTGCTCGGGCGTCATGAAGGCCCCGTCGCCCTCCTCCAGGAACTCCCTCACCCCGTCGGAATCCGACCTCTTCCTGGTCGGCGGCGCCATTCCCACATCCGGCTCGTCGTCGTATCCGGGAATATCGTCGGCCAATCCCGCCCGAGCACGTCGGGCCCGCTCGCGTCTCACCCAATCGGGCTCATCTGGTTTTTGATTGCGAACTGTGCGTACGGGTTTCGTTCGCGGTTTTTCTCGCCCACTGGCCTGTCTCCTTGCGGGAGCGGTGGGTTGCCTCACGTCCGGGGCGAAGCCCTCCGCCCTGACTTCATCCATGATGCGAGCGTTGCTCGGATCCACGTAAATTATTTCCCCCGTGGTCTGGTTGGTCATTCGTATCTGCCGTTGCGGGGTTTCGCCCTCCACGATGATGCCTTCGGGAGTTTCCGGTCGTTCGTAAGATCTCCTCGAGGGATCCCTGGTCGTGGCGGGCGTCGGTGTATCGCTCTTCGGTATCCGATCCTCAAGCTCCCTCGACTCGCGCAGCAGCCTGGCGTTCTCGGCGTCCGCGTCGTTCAATTCTTCGTAGGCAGCCCTGTAATCCGCCCACGCCGCCGGGTCGCCGTCCCCTCCCCTGTCGGGATCGGATCCCGTGCGCCTCGCCCTCCTGAGGGCTTCGTCGTGGCGAGTTTCCGCGTCCGCTACGCGCGCCGTGGCGTTGACTCGTTCCTCGCGAATTTGGTTCAGCCTCAACCTGTCCGCTTGCGAATCGGCGGTGGGTCCGTCGGTCTCGGAAGAACGAGTGCCCAAGAGTTCCGAGGCTTCGCTCTTTCCGAACATTGTTTCGGCCAAGGCCGTTCTAGAAGCGACGGATTCGGCCGAATCGTCGATCGAGTCGGGTCCCTCGGTCCTCTGCCATTCCGGAACGCTGCTTTCCAATTTGAACATGCCTTGGTCGTCCCGGTAGAGTGGCGTTCCGTTTAGGTCGGCCAGGACCGACAAGTCCGCTTGTCGGCGCTCGTTGGTTCTGTAATCTATTTGCCCAGCTTTATACATCAATTCCGCTTCTAGCGCGGCGGCGACTATTTGTTGCCCTCTACGTTCTTTTGGATCGGTTGCGACCGGAATTCGATCAATCGCTCTGCGCCTCGCCGCAACTTGTTCGTCCATTGTGCGAACGCGCCTTTCGCGATCTCTAGGGTTGATTCGATCATCGGACGAGATGTTGCGTTTTGCATCTTCCACTGCTTGCTCGACGTCCCCGTAGTGGCCCGAGTAATACACGGCTTCCGCCCTCCTGCGGGATTCTTCTACCCTTTTTTCAAATTCCTCCCGCTCCGCCGGAGTCTCTTCTACATCGTCGAACAGCTCGCGCAACCTTCTTTCCCTGTCCGCGTCGGCTCTGCGTCTTTCCGGCGAAACGCGATCCGCATCGGTTTCAGGTCTGACCGTCGGTTCTACGAGATCGTCGTCGGTCGTCTCCGTGAGATCGTCGTCGGTCGTCGGCCTGGTCGGTCTCCTGACTCCCGTGCCACGGACCCTCGATGGAGCCCCGGGCTCCGGGGCGTCGCCGGGAGCTTCTGGACCTTCGTCCGACGGACGCGTCGGAATCGTCGGCCTGGTGGCGGTTCCGCGCAACCGCGGGGAGGCTGGGGGCGGAGTCGTATCGTCGGGAGTGGGAATGTCTGGGTCGTCGGCTCGTGGCACCATCGGAATCGTCGGCCTGGTGGCGGTTCCGCGCAACCGCGGGGAGGCTGGGGGCGGAGTCGTATCGTCGGGAGTGGGAATGTCTGGGTCGTCGGCTCGTGGCACCATCGGAATCGTCGGCCTGGTGGCGGTTCCGCGCAATCTTGGGGAGGATGGGGTCGGGGCGGCGCCGCCTCCCCCACCCGTTGGCGTCCTCGGTGGCGAGGCTGGCCCGAGGGGGATCGTCGGTATTCCTGGTGCTCCGCCCGGTGGCCCGCCAGCGCCAGGTGGCCCGCCAGCGCCAGGTGGCGGGGGTGCCCCGCCTCCCGGGCCGACAAAGCCAGGGGGCAGTGCTCGTGGTCCAGGCATTGGTTCCCCGTAAAGTCTGTAGACCTCGTCCTTCCCCACGTATCTGGCCACGAGCGTCATGAAGTCGGCTTCGGTGAGCTGGTGTATGTTGCGGGCGGGGTCGGCGAGGAACTCCCTGATGTCGGCGAGCGCGCCCTGTTTGTTCAGATGCGTCCTCAGCTCCGCCGCGAATTCATAGTCGTTCTCGCCGGCGTAGGTCCCCCCTATGAATCCGTGCAGGAGGTTGGAGACGGAGTTGTCGAGCCTCGCCTGCCCGAACGGGGGCTGTCCAGGCCCGAAGCGTGACGGATCAAGGTTATCGGGAAATGTGGCGACGTTGTCCGAGAAGGGACGATTCATCGCGTCTCTTCTTCCCGTCCATCTCGGTTGCATGTTCATCACGTTCAGCGGGTACGGGTTCAGGAGCCCGGTGCGCGGGTCGAGAGGGAACTCGAACGTGCCCGTCGCTGGGTTCCAGTAACCCAGAGGCGTGTCGATCATGTCTTGCCAGAAACTGAAGGACGGCACCCCGGTCTCCTCGGCGTAGCCGCGCGCCCGCAGGTTTTCGTAGATCTCGTTGAGCATCGCGGCCTGCTCGTCCTTAGAAAGGCGCTTACCAGGCGTGAAACCCGCGCCCGATCTGTTCATCCACCTCGCGAAGTCGGACATCGTCTGCTCGTCGAACCTCATGTTCTGCATGTAGAAGAACCAAATCGCCTTCTGTCTCTCGTAGGGCGTCGTGGCTGTGGCCAGTTTTGCGTCGAGTTCCGCGATCTGCTGCCCGAGGAAGGTGTAGTTGGCCGCGTCCTTGCGGAGGTCTATCACGTTCGACCAACGACCACCCGTGGGCGTGCGCGTGTACGTTTGCTGCGACAGCCTCTGCATCCACTCCTCCCGGCCGCCGCCGAGTTCCCCCCAGTATCCGAGCTTGTTCCCGAGCCTCTGCGCGAAGTCGTCTATGTGGTTCAGCTCGTGGTCGGCGGTGTGCGCCCAGAACGCCTCCCTGCTCATGTCCATCCCCAGGTGTTGATCGCCGAAGCCCGCGAGCTTGTCCTTCTGTGTTTGCTGGTTTATGAACCACAGCGGATTAAGGCTTATGGAGGCCACGAACGGAATTTCGCCTCCACTGGTCTGGTTCTCATGCACATACAACGGCATAGAACCGGCGACGCTTCCATAGCGCTGCCTGCCCGCCGTGAGCGGTCGTGCCGCAGTCATCCGCCGATCTGTACCCATCTCCGGGACAAAGTCGATCACGTCATCGATGCCCGGTTCAAAACCGTTGACCGCGGTGACCACCGCCGCATCCCTGAGTGAAGGGTTCCGGTTGCTGGGGTCTGTCTCGTGAATTATGCGGAAATGGGTCGGTATTACCTCGGCGAAGCGTTTCTTGTGCTCCGGGTTGTCCACCAGGATCCTGCTCCCGTCGGGTTGGATCTGCTCTATCTTTTCCGGCCCGCCGGCGTTCTTCATGGCGAACAGGGTCTGGAGCCCGTAGTCGTATATGTTCCTCTCGACCTCCTCCCTGATCTTCCTCTTCTTGGCCTCGCTCAGCATGTCGAAATTACCGCCCTCCACCAAGTTCGGGTTGCGCACTACCTGCTCGACCATCGCTTCGAAATGGGTCATGTCGGTCACTTCCCCGTCCACGACCGCGGTGTCGGCCAACCCGCCGAAGCTTCCCACCGGGTTGCCAAACTCGTCCGTCACGGGGTTGCCGGCCGCGTCCCTGATCTGTCCTTTCCATCCGACGTGCTCGGCCAACCAGTTGAGTTTCTCGCCCCTGTTCGGCAGCCTGCCTTTTCTAAGCGTGAAGTCCTGCTCCCAGTCGCGGTACTCGCGCGTGGCGAAGGCCTCCCTGGCCATCTCTTCCGCGGATCTGTGGGTTTTCTCCCCCTTCTTGCCGCGCTCGCGCCGTTTATTGCGGTTGACTAGAGATCGGACGAACTGGAACGCTCCCCTCTTGTCGGATCTCCTGCTCAACACGTCTGACATGCCTGCCGCCGGGTCAATGTCGCTCGGCATGTCGGCCACGTAGTGCGGCGTGTGCCCGCCCCGGACCCTCGTCAGCGCCGTCCTGAGCCTTTCGCCGAGGGAAGGTTTTCCGCCCGGGAAGTCCATTCCGTCGGCCGCGTCGGCGACGCTCTCCCTCGCCCCCTCGATCCTCCCCGCCACCTCGTCCACCGGACCGGGAACGTCCACCCCGGCCCTTATCGCGCCGACGATGTTGCCGGCCGTGTCGGCGCCCGGCACGTCGCAACCGGTCCCGAAGATGTCGGTGAACCTGTTGGCGTTCGGTCCCGACCCGCAGCGAATCTTGTTCAGCTCGTCCTTCCACAGGCCCCTCGCCGTGAGGATCGAGTCGGCGATGTTGCGCGCCAGGTCCCTGATCTCCCTGCCCAGGATGCCCTTCTGCTCCATCCGCGGGAGGCCCTTGGTCTCCATCTCGGGGGCGAAGGCGAGGGCGGGGTTTATGTCTGGCAAACCCATGTCCGCGAGGACGCGCTCGACGACCTGGTCCACCCCGAAGTCGTCCTGCGAGTAGGAGGTGTCGTTTATGGATTTATTGCACAGCGTTTTCCCGCCGTAACCCGGCATCATCGGGGGCAGCGGGTCGCCGATCTCGTACGACGCCGCCCAATCAAGGAACTCCTTCGGGATCATCGGCATCAGTCGCGAGAAAGCCTCGTCGGGAATCTCCTCCCCGGGCTGGTCCGGCGCCTCCTGCGGCATCCTGGATTGTTTCGGTCTGAGTGCCTTGGTCTGCGCGAACGAGGCGGAGCCGCCCTTGGACGCGACGGCGACGATGCGCGAGTCGGCCCACGCCGAGTTGTGACCCGACCCGTAGGTCCCCGTCCCGACGTCCCTGCTCCCGTCGAGGAAGGTGCGGTTCTTGGTGTGGTCGACGAACGCGAGGCGCCCGTCCCTGAGCGCGTACACGGACGTCGTTCCGTGCCTGGCGACGATTTTCGCGTTGAACGGAATTCTGAACGGGGTTGGCGACATCTGCCCTTTATCCTCTATTCCCGGCGACGGGATTTGACAATTACTCAACAATTATAGACGTATAGTTGTTAGCTATCGGCATCTCCGTAGCTTGTCGTCCTCGGGCCCCTCTCGCGGACTATCAGGTCCCAATCCGCCTGAGCCTCGGCGTGCGACCCGTCGTCGTCCTGCGGATCAGGACCGGCCAGCGCCCTGCCGATGGCGTCGAGTTTGGCGGCGGGAATCTCGACCCTCAGGATCGGCGTCGCGTCGGTCGGTTTGTTCGGTTCCATCAGTTGCTTCCCCCGATTATTTTACTCGTTCCCCCGTAGGGGTAGTACATCTTCGGCACCAGCAGGTCCTGCACCGTGAGCAGTCTGAGGACGGGCATCAAATCCGCAAATTGGCGGACCCTTTCAAGGTCTCGCCCCGCGAACTGCCTTCGGATCAGCGCCTTGATCTTCGCCTCGTCCTCGCTGGGCGACCCGTGGAATTCCGGGAACACCTGGTCCATTATTTCTCGCCTGTCCTCGGCCGAGGAGAGCATCTCCTTCAGCCTGTCGTAGATGGCCCTGCCGATGGTGTCATGGAATGTGCGCGAATACCCGAGATCCAGCTGGTCGGTCTTGCCGCGGCCAAACTCCTGCGTCATGATCCTGGAGACGAACATCCCAAGCTGACGGGTGTCGTTCCAGGCCCACTGCATGTGCCCGTGGTAGGAATCGATCAGATCGACCGGACCCCTGAACGCCACGTACTCCCCGTGCCTGGTGAAACCCTGGCCCAGGAAGTGGTGGAAGAACTCGTGCAGGCCGAAATCCTCCTCCTCGCGGGGGCCCTCGCCGGTGATGGCCTGGCTTATCGGCGAGTACCTCGAGGAGAACGCCTTGACGCCCAGCCTCGCCGCGTGACCCAGCACGTTCCCCGGTTGCACCGTGGCGAGTTTGAACGCTGATGCTTTTCTCCAGTGTTCGTTGACAACGAAAGCCACTTCTGCGTCCGTCAGGCCAGCCTCCCTCATGAGGTCGTAGGCGGTTTGCGCCCACTTCCTCGCCAGCTCGCCGTGTCGCCTGGCGTGGTCCAGCACTATTCCCGCCTGCTTCCTGATCATGGGGGCGAACCTTCTGGAGATGTCGTCGTCTTCCCTGATTATGATGCCCTCGAAGAGCGAGGTGTCCCCCCAGGACCGGTCCTGATAGGTGACGCCAGGTGTCCTCTCCGCGGCGGGGGAGAAGGCCAGCCCGGATCTGACCCGTTCCGGCAACGCGTCGATCACGGCCTTGAGGAAGTTGGAATCGTTCCCGAAGTAGCTGAACGGGTCGAGGTACAAGGAGGTGCCGACCTGCGGGATGTCCCACAGGTCCTGGGGCAATTTCGGGCCCACGAGCATGACATTTCCGAACAGGATCGCCTCGTTTACTTGGTCCGCGTTGAGGACGGAGTCGGAAAGGTACTCCGCCCTCGCCCTGATGAGTGCGTTTACTGCGTATATCGTCAGCAACTCGTCCGCGGTCGGGAACGTTCCGAGCACGGCGTCGGCGACGGCACTGGGACCTATCAGCCTGTCCGCGAACTCCTTCACCACCGGTCCCTGGACCTTGGGGGTCGAGTGCCCGGTGACTTTGTAGGTTCCCAACCCGGCGGCCTTCAGTGCCGGTGAAAGGGACTGGATTGCCGGGTCCGACGCGTCCAAACCGTTCACGTCTATGTGCGGAGCCAGGAGGTACGGCTTCATGATTGCGTTCTTGCCCGGGGCGACGGGCGCACCGTCGGTGCTCCTCATCCTGACGCTGGCGGCGACCCCGGGCACCGAGTACAGGAGACTGAGCTGCGCGTCCTCGTCGGTCACGCGCGCGAGGAGTTCGGACGGCGCGTCCCCGCGCGCGTCGGGCGGTTGCGGACGGAACCTCGGCGAACTCCCCGCATGGTAGATCGTGTAGTCGGCCCCGATTTTGTCCAAAAATTCCACGAACTGCGAATCCACGCCCGGCATGTCCCCGACGACGAACGTCGCACCGTCGTCGTGGGCTTTCGTTATTGCCTGGATGGTTTCGTCCCTCAGCGGGATGCCCCGGAGCTCACCGTTTCTCGCCAGCATCACGACCATGCTCCCGGCCCGGTACGACCCGAGCGTCTCGAGCGTCGTCCGCGAACTGCTCCTCTCGTCGTTCGCCAGCTCGACTATGGCGCTGTCCGCCACGTCCCTCATCGCCAAGTCCTTGCCGTCACCCGACGGAGTCCCCCTCCCCTTGCTGCTGTGGCCGCCGTTGAATTTGGGGATTTTTCGGGAGGACATCCCCGCCTCGCCGTCCGCCCTTACGCCGAGTTTCCTGAGTTTTGCCGCGTACGGGCCGCTCGTCGTGTTGGGGTACTTCTTCAACTGCCGCCTGATCGCCGTCCCACCGGTCGCGGTGCGCATGTCGAGGATTATCTCCTCCTCGCCACGCCGCGTGAGGTACGCGAAGACGTCGTCCTTGGAGACCTCCATTTCCTCCATGAAGATCTTGTCGTCTTCCCTTGCGAATCTCCTGGCGAACCACTCGGCCACTCCCGCGTCGGTGCTCCACGACATTCCGAACTCCTCCTGGTCGTTCTCCGAATAACCGCGGTACACGGTGAACTGTGGCTGCAACGCCGCGAATTCCGCTCGCTCGTCCTCCGTCATGAAGGACTCGCGCGAGCCGCGTTCGCTCAGTAGCAGGTTCCTCCAACGATCGGGTTGCTGCCCGATGTTCTCGCTGTCCACCCATATGTCCGAGAGTCGGCTCCAGTACTCCTGGTCCGTCAGCTCGTCCATGATGTCCTCGAAGGCGTCGATGCGGTAGGGGCGTTCGTGTAGGTATATGTACCTTCCCCAATTCTTTTGTCTCAGGGCTTCGTCCGCCGACGCCCGTTTTTTCGCGAAGGACGCGTTTATCAAGTCGACAACCTCCGGGGTGATCCGGGCGAACCAGAGGAAGAGAGGATGCTGTATGGACAAACCGAACACCGGATCCTCGTAGACGTAATCCTCTAGTTCCCCGTCTATTCCGTCCGGCAGATCTGCAGAATCCGGGCCCGACATCCCGGCCTCGCCGTCGGATCCGTCGGTCGGTCTCGTTTTTCGGGAGGAAGCTCCCGTGACGTTGCGTTTGACTGGGTGCTTCTTTCGCTTCGTCCTCAATTTCAACAAACCCCTTTTGCCCGCCACCCTCAGGAAATAATTAAGGTTGCCGATTGTGGTGCCGAATTCCGTGGCCATCTCGGCGCCTGTCTTGCCCTCGTTGTATCTTGCCGCCATCCGTTCAACCAGCTCGTCCACGGTGATGCCGAGCGCGGCGGCGACCTTTGATCTTGGTCCCCTACGGCGTGGGGACTTCTCACCGGATGTCACGGCCCTGTCCACCAGGTACTTGGCGTCAGCACCGGTGATTCCGAGTTCCTTGGCGATCTGGTCGTACGTCCTCCCGTCTCGGTATAGTGCCACCGCTCGTTTTTGCATCCCCTCCATGAACTCCTGGTACCCGCCCGATGTCGTGCCGTTTTCTACTCCCTCGAGCCACTCCCGAGAAAGTCTGGGACTCCGTCGCAACCCGTCCGTGGCGGACAAGTCCGTGCTGTTGCGACGCTTGAGGCGTATTCCCCGCTTTCTCACCTTGCTAGCCAACCATTTGACGGAACCCTCTGCGACGTTGAACTCCCGCGCGATCTGCTCCTCGGGCACTCCGTCGTTCCATCGCGCGGCAAACCTCATCATGTCGGAATCGGACAGTTGGGTCTTGATGCCGGGCATATGACCGAACTTAACTTGCATTCTGTACCACAAGAGCATTGCCTGGGCTCTTTGCTTGGACCATCCGAGCTCCCGCTGGGCCCTGAGCACGGAACGCGGCCAGACGCCTCTTCCTTTCGCTCGTTCCTCCTTCACGATGGTCGCGAATGCGTCTCGCTCACTGTCGGTGAAAAAGTTTTTTTGAAATCGTCGGCGGATCAATCCCCGGCTTCTCAGGTCTTTGGCGATCTCGGCGGTCTGCCCGGCGGTGAGTCCGAACACCGATGCCAGCAAGCCCATATCGGCCCCTTCGTTGGACCACTCGACGAAGACCCTTTCGTCTTCGGGGGTGAGACGCAGTGAGTCCCCCGAGGTGCGCTTGGTCCTCGGGAGGATTTCCCCGCTTCTGAGGAGCGCCGTCTGTATGGCGGCGCCGTCAAGGTTGGATATTCCGAGCTGCCGATTTATGGCGACGAAGCTCCCGCCTCCGGCCCACAACTTGATGTACGACTGTTTTAGGTCCTCCGGAATTTCCTCCAGCGTTGGGATTGATATTTGTCTCACTGGCATGACAGATGGCGGGACGGGTTCGTCTTCTCCCTGGGTGAACGCCCTTGACACCTCCCTGCCGAAGATCAGGTCGTCGGTGACCTTGTCGGCTTCGGACTCTATGAAGTTCTGTATCTCCGTGTCGCTCAAACTCATATCCGAATAATCGGGTTCTTCGTCCATGCCCCGGAAGCGTCTTCCCATCCCCGCCTCGCCGTCGGGGGCTCCCGAGTCCCCGGGGGACTCGGATGAGTTCATCAACCTGGCTTTTCTTCGGTCTGGAGCAAGAATTCGTCTGGCCCTCTTGATCAAGTTCGTGACCCGAAGGTATGGAACGTTCAGTTCCCGCGCGATTTGTCGCTGGCTCTTGCCTTGCCCGAGTTTGGTCATTATTTCTTTCGTCAACTCATCGGCGGCGTCGCTCGCTCTCTCTATTCTGTCCCTCCGAATCAAACCGAGCTTCACGGCCCTGTTTGCCATATTTTGCACAGTATTTATATTGACGCCCATTTCCTGCGCGATTTCGCGGAATGACTTTCCTTCTTCGTACTTGATCGCCACCTCCAGCATCAGTTCCTCAACCTCGGACGAAGTTCGATTGCGACGGGGGCCCGTGTCCAGTCCCAGGCGTCTCGCCTCCGCAACGAGTCTTATGACGGAGCTTCCCGGGACCGCGAGTTCTTCGGCGATCTGGGCGAACGTCTTTCCCTCCCTGTACTTGTCGGCGGCGGCGGCGATGTTTTCGGGGGTTGTTACGGTGTTCCCGAATTTTCCGGACCCTCGAGGGTTGTAGTTGCGAAGTAGCTTGCGCGCGTTTGCTCGTTGCAGAAGGTTGCTGATCGTGTCCCGGGGAAGATTCATTTCCCTTGCTATGTCCATCCGGGGTTTCCCCTCGTTGTACAACCTCGCAGCCTCGTTCATCAACTCATCCATTTCTGCCGTAGTGCGCAGTTTGCGCGCCATCCCCGCCTCGCCGTCGGGCGAGTCGGTTGATTCGTAGACGGCGTCCTCGTACAACGAGACGGGGTTCTCCAGCGCGTCGGCCAGGGCGTACAGGATGTCCCCGTCGTCCGGGTACAGGCCCTCCTGCTCGTTTGCGTATCGCCTCATTTGTTCTGCGGACTCCAACCTGTCCGTGAACTCCTCGTCGGGGAACTCTCCGTCCATCAACAGGGAGACGGCGAAGAAGATGTCGTCGGCGATCAGCTGCCTCGTTTCTTTGTCGATTCGCTCGTACGGGTAACCGAACTCGATCATCTCGTCGGGTTCCGACAGAATGTCGGCTAGCTCCTCGGCGTCGGACACGACCGGGAAGATGGGGGTTGTGAAGCTGTCGTAGGCGTCCCACGCCCGATCCTCCTCCAGGAGCGTCATTTGCGAATCGTCGGAACCCCGCTTGGGACCCTGTGGCATCGGGCGGTGCGGGCTCGTCCAGCTGGTGGCGTCGCTCGCGGGATACCGCTGTCTCCACTCCTCTTGCCTCTCCTTCCACGATTTTCCCAGCGACGGGACGTCGTCGACCGTCCCGGGTGATTCCCAGTAGTCCTCGTGGTTGAATCGCACCCCCCCGGCTGCGAGCGAGTCGTGCAACGCGAGCATCGACTCGAACTCCCTCTGGAGCCCGAATATCTGCGCCGATCTGGTTGCCTTCCACAGCCTCGTCGGGTAGGCCCGTCTCCAGTCCTGGCCGTTCTCCCAGTCGAGCTTTTCCACCCAGTCCTTGTCGTACAAAGACCAACCAAGGGCGAGGGCCTGTATCTCTATTTCCCGCGCGAGGCTGGCCAGGAATTCCGGGTCTTCCCTCAACCTCCGGAGTGGCTCGCCGGCCACGTTGAACGCCTCGCCGTACTGCCCGCTCCCCCTGTCTATGGGGTACGCCCACCAGTCGTAATGGTCACCGTGGATGTCTTCCCAGCGGCCCGCAGCCACCAATCCCTCGTGGTCTATGCGCACGATTCTCTGCTCGTTCTTGATGAGGTCGTCGCCGCCGTAGGAGTCTGAGTATTTGATCCTCGGTTCCGGGTTGGGTATTTGCGCCACCACCGGGACCTCGGCGGGGGGCTTGGAGGCGGGTTTTTGTTCGTCCGCCCCCTCGTCGTCGCCGTGTTTGCCGTTCGTTATTGACGAGAGGATTTTTCTGATGCCGCGATTCTTTTCGTTCGTCATCCCGGCCTCGGGCCCGCTCGTGGGATCAGCAACCACGTCCGAGAGGTCCGTCCTGTACAACGGGATCCATTCTCCGGTCTGACTCAGAACCTCGATGTTTTCCGTCGGTATCTCGATGTCGTTGAACCACAGGGCGTCGCTCAGGAGACCAACCGCAACTTGCGCCCGGGAGTCCCTCGGCCCGATCAGATTCCCATCCGAATCTATCGCTAGGGACCCGGGAACCGTTGCCCGATCGACATCGCTGACCTTCGCGAGGCGGGAGAGCCTCTCGTTCATCGTTTGGGTCGGGCTGATCCGCAGGAACGACATTCCCTTGATCGGTGACTTCAGCCGAAGGGGGGCGTTGTGCGGGAACTGCTCGTTCCACACCGTCGGTGACGCCCCGAACCACAGCTGACGCTCGGCGTTTGCGACCAGCCCCTCCGCGAGTATCTTCGGCAACGAGCCGGTCGGGGTCGCGTGGTACAGCGGGTGTCCGTCCGTCCACCTCGAGTTCTCCCTGTCGCGGAAGGGGAAACTTCGGGTGGCATTGAGGTGCCTGACGGTGGCGCCCGTTGAATCCGTGTACTGGTCGTAGTCGGACTCCTTCGGGTGCTGGGGGAACGGAACGTTGTACCCGCCGACCTCTATCGTCTCTCTCTTCATTGCGTCGTAGATGGCGCGCTCGACCTCCATCTCCGGCGGTGGCGGGGAGTTCCATATCCCCGTGTCGTCCCTGACGGCGTCCCAGTACGGCTCGGTCCATTCGGCGTGGAGATACGTGTTGACCGAAGCCGGGCTCGTGTTCCTCCGCTCCCTCGGCGCGAGGTTCAGGGCCGTGAAACTCGTCTGCCTCCACATCGGTCCGGATTCCCGCGGAAAATGGCCGTCCGGATTCCTCATGTCACCTGGGTCTTTTGCCTCGCTGGCGCTCGGACGACGATTCGGACCCGACATCGCCGCGACGGCGAAATCCTCGTTGGTCGCGTAGAAAGGCGATCTCAATCTTGGCGCCGACGGCGTCTCCGCGGCTCCGCCAGGTGTGGGGTCCGGGACTCCTCGACCGAAGTTGACCGCCTCGATGTCCTCCAGGACCAACATGTCCATGTCGGCGTCCCTCGCGGTGAACGGGTTCATGTTCCTCGGCGCACCGCCGATGGTCGGTCCCAGTGACTTCTCACCCGGGCTTTTTCTCAGGTGTCGTTCGAGGCGAGTCACCTCGACCCCCTTAGTTCCAGTTTTCCGGAATCAAATCCTCTTTGCCGAGGGACTTGGCGCGCTTGACGATGTGGGCCTTGGCCTTGTCCTTGTCCTTGGCCCTGCCGTACGCCTGGATCGCGTTCTTGAGGTCTGTTTCGTTGACTATCGGGTACGAGCCGTCTGGCAGGGCGTTGCCCTTCTTCGCCTGCTCCTGCCTCTGTTCGTCGCTGAACATCCGCTTGAAGTAGAGCTCGGCCTCCTCCTCCTGCTTGTGCATCATGCTGCAATTCGACTTGCACTCCGGGCACGCTTCGGCGACCATCTGGCCGCTCGCCTTGCACATGAAACCAGCGCCTTTTTCGTCGGTGTTCGACGACTTGATCTCCTCTGAGATGAGCTCAAACTCGGCGAGACTCGAGAGGAAGTTGGCGTCCCCCTTCGCCTCCTCGTTCTGCTTCTTCTCCTGCAACCACTCGTCGGGGAGCGACTTCTCGAGACCGAGGACCCTGGCCCTCGCCATGATGTGCTCCTTCGCCTCGGTGCGCTTCTTGGATCTGGGCCACGACATCACGGCGTTCCTCAGGTCCGAGTCGTTTGCGATGGGCATCTCCCCGTCCTCCATGGCGTCGCCGCGCTCGGCCATCTGCTTCCTGACGTCGTCGCCGTAGGCGCGCTTGAGTGCTATTTCCGCCGCCTCGGACTCGATGGCGAAGGCCTCCTGTTGCGTGTAGGTGTCGTAGCCGAGCACCTCGCCGTCAAGCGACACGAACACGTCGTAGGACTTGCCGTCCACTCCCTCCACCTCCACCGCGTAACTGTCGAACCCCTCGAACACGTCTGCCTCGACGGACACCACGTCGCCGTTGATGCTCTTCGTCGCGATCTGCGCCGCCTCCGAGAATCCGATCATTTGCGTCGGCTGGAATCCCGACTTCACGTTGAGCACCTCGTCGTTCAGCAGGTGCCAACCCATGCACTCTCCCGTCGTTCCGTCGAAGAACGCCTCGACCGGCTTTCCGTCCTTGCGCTCCACGTCGATCACGAAGATGTCGGCCTTGTCGGAGTAGCCGGAGTCAAGGACCTTGCCCCTGAACATGTCCTCGGCGACGCCCTCCATCTCCAGGAGCGCGGGCATGTCGCCCTCCTTCACGCAACCACCCGGGCAGTTCTCGCAAACCGGGGAGTTCGCTGGGTACAGCTTCCTCTCTATCGCGCAAATGAACGGGCTCTCGCCCATCTCTCCCTGCTTGAAACCCATGGATGCGAGCCGGGCGTCCGCGTAGTCGGACTTCCTGTACATGCCGTAGCCCATTGTCTCGGCGTCCTCCTCCATCTCCTCCTCGTTCGGATCGTCCATCATTTCCTCGAGCTCGTCCTCTTCTTCGTACTCGCTTCTGCGGAGAGGTTCGTCCACGTAGGCACTCTTCCTCTTCCTTCGCGGGGGCATGCCCATGGCGATGGACTCCGAAATTTCCTCGTCCGGGTCATCCATTTCCGGCTCCTCGATGTCGAGCTCCTCGCCGTCCTCCATGTCGTCCTCTTGCATGATGCCGAGCTCCTCGTCGTCCACGAAGTCGCCGTAGGCCCTCGCCGGTGGGTTGGCGTACTTAGCCGCCTTCTCCGACATCTCCTCGTCTTCCTCGTCTGCCTCGTCTGCCTCGTCTGCCTCGGCGAACGGGTTCTTGCCACCCTTCTTCTTCTTTTTCTTCTTCTTGAAACTCGCAAGCAGCTCTGCCGGCATTTCGCCCTTGAAGGCCATCATGGAGCAGTCGCCCTTGCACTCGGCGCAGGGCTCCATCACCGTCTCGCCGGTCGCCTTGCACATCATTCCGTCGGCCCCGTCGTCACCGTACATCTTGACCTCGATCGCCGTGGCACCGCATGCCGCGCAAACGGAGTCCCCGGCCTTGTAGCCGCAGGCAGCCGTCTCGGCACCCTTGGCACACTGCAGAACCTGACCGTCGTCGCCGATCTTTACGGTTGGTGCTCCGGTCTCAGGTTCCATGTTTTCGCTCCTTGTATTGCATCGTCGTCGCTAGGCAACCCTTGTGGTTGACGCAACTGCCGCATGGAAACTGGCGTTTCTCGCCCGTCGCAATGCAGTGATATTTCAATTTGACTGCGTTATTTTGTGTAGGTTTATCATAACCCATAACACGGTTCCCGCGGGTGTACCCGCCGCTTGGTCTGCCGTTCATTGACTCGCTCGTTTACGCTTCGCCACCGTAGTAGTAGTCGCTTCGCCCCCTCGGGAACCTGCGCGCTCTGTTGGCCCCCGACAATCTGTCAGCCGGGCGATTCGGGCGCGCGCGATTCTGACGCGCGCTCTCGGCCCTCTGGTTCGACGTGTCGGGTCTGGCTCCTCGTCGTCCTGGGTTGAGATTTCTGCTTGGTCCACCCGGTTCTTGCAGTCTGTCCACTGGTCTTTGTGGACGAGCGCCGGCTTGACGCGCGCTCTCGGCCCTCTGGTTTGAAGTGTCGGCGGGGCGCTTGCCTTGCAGGCGGCGGTTTTCGTTGTCCCTGAACGAGTCGTCGTAACCAGGTCCGCCAGCCCCGGGCAACCTGTCCACGGGCCTACCGGCTGGGCGCCTGCCTTGGTTGCGGGCGTCCTCCGCTCGCTGGTTCGACGTGTCGGGTCTGGCCCCTCGTTGTCCGGGGTTGAGACTCCCGCTTGGTCCGCCTGCTCCTGGCAACCTGTCAACTGGTCTCCCGGCGGGCCGCTTGCCCTGATTGCGCGCGTCTTCGGCTCGCTGGTTGGACGTGTCGGGTGGGCGCTTGCCTTCCAGACGGCGGTTTTCGTTGTCCCTGAACGAGTCGTCGTAGCCGGGACCGCCTGCTCCCGGCAACCTGTCCACGGGCCTTCCTGCGGGGCGCTTGCCTTGATTGCGAGCGTCCTCGGCGCGTTGATTTGACGTGTCGGGTCTGGCCCCTCGTTGTCCGGGGTTGAGACTCCCGCTTGGTCCGCCTGCTCCTGGCAACCTGTCCACGGGTCTACCTGCTGGGCGCTTGCCTTGATTGCGGGCGTCCTCGGCGCGTTGATTTGACGTGTCGGGTCTGGCCCCTCGTTGTCCTGGGTTGAGACTCCCGCTTGGTCCGCCAGCCCCTGGCAACCTGTCCACGGGCCTTCCTGCGGGGCGCATTCCCTGCTGTCTGCGATACTCGGCGTCCTCGAAGGAGGTGTCGGGTCTTTTGCCTCGCTGTCCCGGATTGAGCTGAGGTGGCTCTCCACCGTAACCGAAACCGCTCCTGCCCTGATCGTCAACTCTTCCCGCGTTGACGTCACCCATGCGGTTCTCGAAATTGCGCTTATCTGAAGCCTCTATTCTGTCGGCGGGAATGAATCCCTCACCCTCGAGCGCTATCCTGTCGAATCGCGCTCTCGCCTCGGTCCTGAACCTTCTCTCCTGCTCCGATCGTTTCGGGCCACGGTTGAGTTGCACGCCCTGCCTGGCGGCTTCAGAACGCACGAACTGCCTGCGTCGCGCCTCCATTCCCTCGGGCGCGCCACCGCCGACCGGCTTGCCGTCGCGGCGCTTGTACGGAACCCTCTGCTCCTGCGGAGTTCCGTCGTAGATGTATCCATCTCCGTCCCTGTCGATCATGTCCCCGGCGGCGCCGCCACCGGCCGCCGGCCTGGCTCCGCCGATCGTCGCCCCGAGGGCCTTGATCTGGATTTCGTTCAGTGCGTCCTTCAGCTCATTGACGAGACTCGGACCGATACTCTTCGCGTCGTGAAGGATGATCCCGTCGGGCACCGCGCTTGACATCATGTCGTAGTCGGAGAGGACCGCGTCTATGGCCGATTTTGCGTAGAACAGTTCCGATTGCGGTATCGGCAGAAGCACCTCGTCCTCGGGCTCGTCCTCCTCCATCATCGCCAGTTCGCCAAGGGCGTGGTGGTAGGCGGACGTCATCGACTTTATGTTGTATGTTCCGGCGTATTTCATGATCCCTCCAATTGTAGAAGACTGTTTGTTTGATGACTGCATGAGTAGCTATTCGGCAAGGACCGACCCCACCGTTTCCGTAATCATTGACAGGCGCTTGCCCCTCGTCGCGGTCTCGGCCGACTTCGACGACAGGCCGTCTCCCATCAGCTCGGAGACGAGGCGAGACATCTGGCCGCGCGCCATCAGCCCATCGGGTTTGGTCATTTCCATCCTCGGCTTGTTCGCCTTCCGCCTCTCCCTCCTCAGCATCTCCTTCGCCTGCGAGTGCGTCAGCAGGCCCACGTCCACGGCGTTGACGAGGTAGGCCAGTCCGAGTCTCGCGCCGCCTTCGGAGAGCATCCGCGACAGACCCGCGGATATCAGCTCCCTCCTGAGCAGTTCTCGGTCGCTCCCGTCCGTCCTGTCGGCCATGGCCAGCAGTTGCGCCCCTATCCTGACCGAGTTCTGTCCGAACTTGACCATTGATTGCCCGGTCATGCGGGAAATTCGCGCGACGTCGCGCTGCACCGACCTGATCGCTTCGTCGTACCTTTCCCGTACCGAGTAGTCGGACGAGCCGATCAACGATCCGATCCTGTCCGCCGCGTCGTTGCTGACGACCTCCAGCGAGGAGACGTCGCCGGAGGGGCGCATGTAGCTCGGCGAGTTGGCGCCGGCCTGCGCGTCGTCCGTTTCCGCACCCCTCGGGAGTATGTAGACGGGCAGGCTCCCGACGCCGAACCGGCTCGAGGACTCCCTGGCGATGCCGGCCCTCTGGGAGTGCCAAGACTCAAGCGTCTCGAAATCCGGGTCACCCGGGTCGAGTCTCTCCATCAGCTGGTTGTAGAAGTAGTTCCTCCTCCGCTGGAGTTTCGAGAGATTCTGTACGAGACCCCTCATCTCCTCCTGCTTGGCGGCGGAGTCGTCGGTGGGCGCCAGTTGTTCTATCCTTCCGAGGACGGTGTGCAGGGCGGAGTCGCTGGATGCGTACCCGCCGATCAGTCTCGAGACCGGCGCGTCGTCGGGTGACGGGAAGGGGATTGACGCCCGACCGGATTCGTAATCCGACATGGCCGAGCGGACGTTGTCCGTGCTGACCTGTTGCTTCCCGCTGTTCCTCGCGACGAACCTCAGCGTGCTGGGCAACCCGGTGCTCGACATGCCCGCGTTAGCGTCGCCGTCGTCGTTGAACAGCGTCGGTTGCCTGCCGGGATCGGACATCTCCTGCATGCTCGGGTCCTCCGCCACGACCTCCGCCGCGGTCTTGGGCTCCGACGGCGGGGGGGCGAACGGGTCGAACGTCTTGTCTCCCCTGTCCATGCGTTCGGCCCCTCGCAGGGCCTCCCTCCTGTCCTTGAAAACCCTGCTTGAAATAGCGTTCCTGTTGTCGGTGTCTATGATCACGAAGCCGCCGTCGACCGGCTTGAAGTCGTAGCGTTGCCTGATGAAGGGTTTCTTGCCAGCCATGCCGGCCTCCCCGTCGCGACGCGGTTCGCTCTGCGTCATCTTCGTGGGGGGTTTGTCCATCCCGAGGAAGCGGGAGATGTTCTTGAGCGCCGAGGCTGGCGTCTCGCCGTAGAACCTATTCGTCTCGTCGTCCATGAGCTCGGCGAAATCGTTGCCGAAGACCCCGGACCGACTCTCCTCCCTGTCTCGCATGATCGACGCCTCCGCCATCCAGAGCGGGAAGTCGTCGCCCAGCTCGCCCCTCTTCTGCTCGGTCAACCTCATGAAAGCGCGTCTGCGACGCATCGCATTCGCATGCTCTATCCTCGACTCCGGGTCCATGGCGGCGAGTCGGCGCACGAGCGCGACGTCGCGCCCTCTCTCGACGAAGCCGAGGACCTGCGCTGCGGGCAGACCCGTGAACGATGCGACTCTCTCGATCACCCCGGTGACCCCGACGGGGGCCTGTCCCGCGTCCGCCACGTCGAACTGGGAGAAGTCGACGGCGTCCACCCTGTCGCCCCTTATGACGAGGTCCTCGATCATCGAGTCGTGGTTGAGCATCGTGGCGTAGTGGTAGATGTCGACGAGGTCGTCGTCGGTCGGCGAGTTCCAGATCCTGTCGGGCAGCGTCCTGAAACGGTTCCCGAACCCAGTCGCTATCTTTTCGTAATTTGTGCCGAACATGGCGTGGAGCCGCGCGTCAAACCACTTTGATCCGCTCAGAATCGGTATCCCGTCGGCGTCGCCGAACGGCGACGAACCGACAGACCGGCCCATGGCCGCCTCGGCATCCGAGGATGTCGCCGCGGTCCTGGGGGATGGGGACAGCCTGTCGAGAATCCCCATGGCCCTGTAGGCAGGCACCAGACCAAGGCTCACGGCCTCCGCCAGGTACGCGACCAGCGCCCTTCGGCCGCCCCTGGCGAACAGTGCGGCGGCGCCGGAATCGATCATCTTGTAGGTGACGTCCAGCCCGCTGACTCCGGAGCCGGGGCCAGCCCCCGGTGCGGAACCCAGAAGTCCGAGCATGTCCGTCGACCCCAACTTCACGTCGTAGATGAGCGCGAGGATCTTCGCGGCGGACTTGATCAAATCGCGCCCCAATGGGGAATTCGCGGAGACGCGGGCTTTGCTCGGGTCGAATACTCGGTCAATCGCCAGACCGACGACGCTCGCCCTGCCTTTCAGCGCGTCGCCGAACGCTGCGAACTTGATCGCCTCCGTCTGTACGTCCGGTCGCCGGGCGAAGTCGTCGATTATCTGGTCGGAGAGGCGCTTCCAATCCTCGTCAAACCCTGCGTCCCTGGCGACCTCGAAATCCATGGATGGGGCGATTCGCACGAAATCGCTCATCACGCGGCGGAGGTCGGGGTCCGGGGTGCCCATGCCGGCCTCCGCGTCCGCTTGCGGCGAAGACAGGTGTCTCCTCCTGATCTCGTCGCTCAAGTCCCTTATCTTGTCCTTGATCGCGTCGGACTTGACCCTGAACTCCGGATCGGAACGCCTACCGTCATGGTCGAAGGAGAACAGGTCCGAAACCGACTCGTTGAACTGGTTGATGAGGTCGTCCGCCTCGCTTTGCGCGTAGTTCCTCCCTCCCCTCCTCAACCCGTTGCCAATGTCCAGCGTGTTGATCCCCAGCCTGCGCAGCGCCGATTCCACGGCGCGCGCAGCGCTAGCCGGATCCGAGGCGGGGTCAATTATCATTCCAAGCGAGGAGGGGGTGGCGACGCCATCGGACACCATCTCGGACGTGTTCCTGAACGCCCTTGACGTGATTGCGTCCGAGTACGTCGAGTAGTCGTGCGTCGAAAGCCTGCCGAGGAGCTCGGACCTGGGGACTCGCGACAACCTTGAGACCCTCTCCAGGGCCTCCGCAATCTCTCCGTTGGCGACCGAGTAGTCGAGCATCAGCGACAGGTTGGCGTTCCTTGCCAGCTCGGCCCTGTCGGCGACGAACTCACCGGGGAGCTCGTAGCTTCCGTCCATTATCCCCGGTGGGGCCCTGAATTCGCCGGTCAGCTTGTACCCCATCCTGCCCATCGACACGGAGAATCCGTTTTGGTCCGTGCTGTCGTTTGACCTGATTCTCATCACCCTGTTGGCGGCGGCGACCGAATCGAGCGCCCTCGACATGGCGGCGTTCGAGGACGGCCCCGAGTGGAAAGCGTTCTCGAACCTGAGCCTGTGCGCAGCGAGTTGCTCGGATAGCTCGACATCGGACATGTCCGCCATGGCCACGTCGTCGCTGGTTGCGACCCAGTAGGAGGATGAGTCCGTCGCTCCGTCCCTGTTGGTCAGGCCCGCCATGCCGGCGAACGGTCCGTCCGGCGACCTCCTTCTCCCGAAGTTCCTCCTCCTCATGTGGTCGGCGTACTGGGCGGGCGTCGTAGGTTTGCCCCCGGGGCCGGCCGACGTGCGTACGCCGTATATGTTCGCGGGAAGCTCCGTCAGCTCGCTGGGTCTCGGGGGGGTGTTGCCGCCTGCGTTTATCTGGGCGAAATCAAACTTCTTGAGTTTCCCGTCCGCTAGGTCAATTCCGTGGACCACCAAGTCGTTTGGCCCGAGTGCCTCCGACTGCCTGACTCCCGACTTGGTCGTCAGCTCGATTGAGATGATTCTGTACGCAGCCGTCGACCCGTCCGGATTCCTGCCGTAGTTGAACTCGATCGCGAATCCTGCATCCCGCGCCTCGTTGAACGTGGCCAAAGCGGCGGTTGCGGGGCCCGGCCCGTCCTTGGGTGAGACCGACTTGAACTCGTAGTGGATGCCCGTGGGCGTCTCGTATACGCGGACCCCCGAGACCGTCTGGTACAAAAGCCTCCTGTTCGGGTCTCCGTCGTCCCTGGGTGGCGTCCCTCCGCCTCCCGGTGGTCGGGTGTCTCCCCCGCCTGGGGGCGTGGACGCCCCACCACCACCGCCCCCTGGTCGCGGTTCCCTTGGCGCGTCTCCGCCGCTGGGCTGCGTCGGCGTCTCCGGGTCGAACAATCTCTCGCGCGGTCGCTCCGTGATGCCGCTCTGGTTTCTCCAAGCGCCGAGGTCGGCCGTGTACTGGTTGTCGACCTGGTCCTGCGCCCATTGCACTAAATTTGGGTCAAACATCTGATCGGCCCTTCCCCACCGCTCAGCGAGCGCCACCATTTCCAGGAAGACCTTGGCGGTAACGTTTATGTCCGCCACTGCGTCGTGCGCCGCCAATACGGGCACGTCGAAGTACCGGGCGAGCGCCTCGAGCGCGTTGGACGACACGAACTTCGGGTACCACTGTCCGAGACCCTCCTTTTTCAACATCGGTATGTACTTCAGCGGACCGGTGGCCCTGCGTCCTATCCTGTCGAGGGCGTCTGGTTTGCCACCTCTTCCCCCCCACGACCTGGCATGCGGGTATTCGGGATGTTTCCCGCGGATCGTGATGACCTTTGAGATCCAGTTGACGAACGGGTTCATGTCCCTGTCGTAGTTTTTCTTACCGGACTTCGCCGACGGAGAACCATTCAGGTGTGCTTGGATCTGCTTGAACCTGTAGGAGTCGATGTGGAACACCCAGTTGGCGATGGCGAGCGTGTCCATCCAGCCGGCGGTGGGGTATTCGCCCATCACCTCCTTCCACAGCGACATGTCGAAATTCCTCATGTTGTGGGAGATGATTATTCCGTCGGCCCCCACGACCTCCGCTATTAGGCGCCGCGCCTCGTCGACGGGCACGAATTCGCCCGGTGAGGTCGCTAGCGCTTGACCGACGGGGATGCCGTTCTTCTTCACGTTCTTCTTCGTCCAATCCGACAGCGGCGTGCCGGCGGGATCTATCCACACCTCGAGTCGTTTGGGGTTTGCGAAATCCCCGTTTTCGACGACGATGATGCCCACTTGCAGTGGCCTACCCGTGTCAATCTCGCCTATCGGAATGCCGGTCGTCTCCCAGTCGACGAAGACGAGCTTCTTGCGCCTTATGAAGTTCATGAACTCAGGCCAGCTCCTGATTCTGTCCATCTCGGCCTTGATGCCTGTCGGAAGCTCCCTGCCGTCGGGGCCGATCGGATTTCCCCAGGGTCGCCACGCCTTCCTGAAAGGCGTTCTGAGGGCGGTCTTGCCAGTTTTCGGATCTATCACCTCCTCGCCGGTCTCTTCGTCTATAACCGCCCTCTTTTTCCAGGTTTCGATCCACTTTTCGGTGCCCAGCCTTATTCGCTCCCACAGCCTTTTTTCGTCCGCCCGACCCGCTTCTATGGCCTTGGGGTCGTTGCGCGCCAAGCCCCGCGCGACCTCCCTCGCCGTGGGTTTCGCCCCGTCGATCCCCGCACCGGGTGCGACGTACTCGGGCCGGGGATCGAGCGTCACTGCGTCGAACTCGCCGGGTCTGGTTTCGATCTGGCCCACAAGATTTTGGTCGTCGGAGTCGCTGGCAACGATTGGGATCTCGCGCGTGTCCGGGCTGTCCGTCGCCTCGCTTGTCGTGTCAGCGGTGGGTCGACTGGTCGCCGGCCTCGGTTTCGTGCTCTCGTCGTCGTCGCGTATCACCGGCCTCATCCTGTCGGTGCTGAACACTCTCCTCTGCTTCTTCCCGTCCACGTATTCGTCGCCGACCACGTATGCGTTGAGGTCCCCGACCTGCACGTCGTTGTTGCTGGAGTGGTCCCCGAGTCTCTCCTCGTCGGTTGCGAGCTTGGACAGGTCAACCTGCGACATCGGGACGAGCCTCGTTATGCCTCGGTCGTCCGTCACGAGGATCCGGGTCTCGCCGATGGTTTTGTCGTACTCGCCGTACACGACGAGTGGGTTGAAGATGGTCCTGTTCCTGTCCTCCTTCACGCCCGGCTTGTCCTTGACCGAGCTCGGGTAGGAGAAGACGAGACCCACCTTTCCTCCGGCGTCCCTGTCCCTCTTGCGAACCGCGGCGACGATCCTCCTTATTATTCCCGCCGGGCTCGTGTCGAACGCACCGCCGTCCCTCGCCCTCGCGGTGCCGGGCAGTTTGGATATCTCGATGTAATCACTGTCCCGGTCGCCGCCTTCGCCCCTCAGCCGCATTTTTATGTAGTTGTAGAGGTTGGACCTCGTTGGGGAGGACATCCCCGCTTCCGCATCCCCGCCTGGAGCGCGGTTCCTCGACGGCGAGAATTCGTCGTCGGCTCGCCTCGGCGAGACGCGGTCGTATACCAAGTCGGAGATCTCGACGGCTATCGGCGATCCGTCGGGCAGGTACCCGACGATGTGCGGGGTTCCGTTACCGTCGAGCACGAACTCCCCCGTGATCTCGTCCATCACGCCGCTGACCACCCTGGGCGAGCGGATGACCCGGTCGACCAGCGACGGTCTCGTCTTGGAGCCTGGCTTGTAGCCGACGACCTGCGTAACCTTCACCGACTTTTCGTCCTTCTTTATGCCGGCGATCAGTCTCTGCAGGTCGGCAAAGTTCTCGGACCTGCGCAGGGCGACGACGCTGTCCTCCTGCCTCCGCGGCGCGTCGGACAGAACGACGTATCCGTATGGGTCGTACACGAACCTGTCCCTGAGTCTGGGTGACTTGTCGCTGGCCGCTCGGCGGAGAGCGAGGATTATTTTCTGCGGAGAGTCGCCGGTGAAGCCGAGAAGTTCGTCCATCTGCCTCGTGCGCGAGGCCTGGAAGCGGATCTCCTCGCTTAGGACGTCAAGCTCGACTCCCTCGTCCTCCCAGCTCGCTACTCGCTGCGAAACCCCCGGAGCGGTTCCCTCGGGGTGGTTCCAGGTCCTAAGCTGCCTGCCGGAGAGAATGAGCGCGTACTTGACCTGCGACGCGGGGTGGTACTCGAACGTTGAGGCGTCGGCGATGCTCCTGCCGATCCTGACCGGGACGTACTCGACCGGGTTCCCGCTCCTGTCGTAACGAATGTGCGTCGTCGTCCCTGGTTCCACGAACGGAATGAGCTGCCCGTATCCCCTGTCGGTGTCGGCCGCGAACGTGTCGTACATCGAGACGCCGATCTCGTCCCTTTCGTGCGGGAGCTCGCCCCTCAGGCTCCGCAGGCGACGGAGGGACTCAGCCTTGAGCAGGAGCATCCGCCACCTCTGCTCTCCTCCGAGCGTCATCGCCTTTCCGCCGAGCGCGTCGCGGAGCAGGCCGAGGAGCTCCGCCTGCTCCCTGTCCGGCATGACGGACTCTGGGATCAGCCAGTCGTTCCTGTCGTCCGACGGGAAGTACTTCTCGGTCCTTGCGACCAGATCGGCCGTGCGGGGAGCGAGTGCCATCCCTGCCTCTGCGTCGCCGCCGGAGCGACCGTAGGGGCGCGGGTACCCCATGCGGCGAACGCCGTCCCCTTCGTAGAGCTGCCTGGTCACTTGGGAGGTGACGGACAGCTCCTCGGCGGAGACTATTCTCCCGACGATGCTCTCCGGCTTGATCCTCACCTCCCTGGTGTCGTCAATGAGGTCTCCGTCGTAGGTTGGGTCGACGTCTATCACGAAGTCCATGTACCCAAGGCCATCGGTCGTGGTTCTCCCAGGTTCCCCTCTCGCGACCGCCTCGGGGTCGATTCGCCTCCAGAACGGTCCCCCGCCGGGCTGGGATTCGTCGGCCTCGTTTGACAGTCTGAACCTCAGGATTTCCCTGATCCTGATGATTCTCGTGATCCCGCTTCCGGGGGGACCCAGAAGTTGCGGCTCGTTCCTGACGTCGACGACAAGGTAGGTCGGGTGACGTTCTCTCGGAGTGAAATCGTCCGGGGGGTCGAACTCCGATCTTTCGACCTCGTAGCCCCTGTCCGAGAGCGATCTCTCCGAGGCTTCCCTCTCCTCCACCGTCAGGCGGTTGATGTCGTTCAACACGTGAACCAGGAAGTCCAGCGGTTCCCGGTCGAGCATCAGATGCGGGCCCGATTCGTTCACGGGGAATTTTGCGTTGTCTGGCGGCAACGCCGAGGGTGCCACGACGTGAACCAGTCGTTCCGGGTAATCCTCGTCCAGTCCAATGGCGATGTCCGCCGCCGAACCCGTGTACCCGATCGCCCACGGAGCCCTCCTCGTCTCGGGCGTGAGGTCACCAGGAGGGGCCTCGATGAACGTGGACGGAGTCTGCGGGACGAGGAGTCTCTGCATCGGTCCATCTGGCAGATCCCTCTCCTCCCTGTCGTCCAGGTACGCTTGGTCGCGCGTCAAAATCGGGTCGAGCCTCCCGCGCTCGTCGAGGATCGGCCTGCGCGGTTCCAGCGCGGCCATACCGGCCTCGGCGTCCCCGGTTCGCGCGACGTAACCCTGCGGCGCCAAGTCCGGGTCCGTCAGGACGGTCTCGATGTCGACGAACCCGTCGCGCTTGTGCATCTTTATGGCCCTAGCCATCAGGGCCGGGCCGAGGCTCTGCACAAGGAACTTCGGGTCGCTCGGCGCGACGTCGTTCGTGATCCTGACCGGCGTCGAAATTCCGATCAGGGGTTTGAGTGGGGCTATTATCTGCGACTCGCCGCTCGGTCCGAGCAGCCCGCCCCTGACTATCTCCGCGTCCAGCCTGCCCGCCGCCAGGAACGCCCCGCCGCGCAGCGAGCCCGTCAGCTCCCACCGGTCGAGCATCGTTTCGTCCACGGGGGTCCACCTTCTCGTGAGCCCGTCCGTGAACCCCGGCGAGAAGCTGACGACGTCGCGGGGCAGGTCGAAATCGGCGTACCTTCCGTAGAAGTCGAGGGAACCGACCGCGCGCGTGGCGTCCGACTCGGCGGACAGCATTTGGTCCATGTCCCTCCCGCCGAACTTCGTCAACGAGTCCCTTATCTTCTGGTAGCGCTGGAGGTCGCGTTTCTGGGCGTCGACGAACCTGTTGACATCCGCGACGATCGCGGCGACGCGCGCCTCGTCGAAGTTCTCCATGTTCAGCAATCCGCCTTCGCCGAATGCCATCGACAGGAGCTGGGATTGCGCCCTCAACGCCTTACGTATCGACGGGTGTGCGGTGACGACCGTCTCGCCTCGGGCGATCCTCGCGGCGAGGTCGGACGAGTGCCTGACCATGTCGGACTTCGCCTCCGCGGACTGCAGGAACCTCGCCACGTAGATCCTGTTCGCCCCCCTCGTGTCGCCCTGCCCGGCCACCGACCCGGCGCGGCCCTCGACGCCCGCCGACATGCGAGGGTCGAGCACGCCACCCGAGAGCCTGTCAGGCCCCTTGTGGACAACGTAAGCGAAACCGTCAGCGCCCCTTGACACGCCGGCGGCGTCGTAATCCTGCCCGGACATGGACGCAAGGAATCCGGTTTCGTCGGCGAGCATCCTCGCCGTCTCGTCGTCAAGCGTCTCGAGGTCAACGACGTTCTGGGAGCGCCTGACCTCCTTGGAGTCCCGGACGTGTTTGAGCCTGTCGAGCTCCTTCTTCGCGATATCGACCTTCCTGCGCACCTGGGCGAGCCGGTCCGACGTGGCTTTCTGGACGTGCTGCTCCACCATGTCAGCGGGAGCGTCCGGGTACCTGGACAGGAAGAACTCCGCCTCGTCCAGCTCGAACTGCTCCTTGGTCCTGTTGCGCGGAGTGATCGGCGTACCGTCGTCGTCGGAGTCGAGTCCGTACCTCATCATGGTCGCGTATTCGGGGACCCTCCCGGTCACGTTTGCGTCGCCTCCGATCCAGTCGCCCGTGCTAATCAGGTGGTCCAGCGCCCTCATGAGACCGCTCAGTCTCCTCTCGGCGCCCTCGACGTCCTGGTCCATCTTCGTCCTTGCCGCCGAGTCGTTGGCCCTTATCGCGCCGACCCTCTCGGCGACGCTGGGGGCGGATTCGTTGATGACGCGCGAACCGTAGAAACGAACTGCTTTGCCCGAGAGGTCGGCCACGCCGGTGATCCTTCCGTCCGATTTCAAAAGAATCGCCGGGAACTCGAGGTTCGCCCCGCGATCGTCGCCCAACAGCTGCCTGCCGATGAGCGTAGACACCGTCGCCTGGTCGTCGCCCCTCACCGGCATCATCATCACTGACTCCATGCTCGGGTTCGCCCTGTCCCTTCGGACCGTCCTAGTGACCACGTATTCCCTGCCCCCGTCGCCGAAGTCAGCGAACACGACCCTGCGGTTGGGAGGCGACATACCCCCGGACGCGTCCGAAAAGTCGCCGGGTAGCCCCATGCTCATCGGCCCGTCACCGATCCTGTTGTAGGTGGTGGCCCCGGCGTCGTCGGTCAGCTCGACGAACAGACCGAACTCGTCGTAGAAGATCCTCCCGTCAACCACCCTGCTGCGCATCTCCGGTGAGTTCACGTCTACCTGGAGCTTGGCTAGCGCCGCAACCTTCGTGGCGGCGACGCGCGCCGCGTCGTACCCGTCCCCCATCCTCTCGGCAATGTCAAGGTCCGATGCTCCGTTGAGCCACTTCCCAACGATGAAGCGCTCAATCGACGTCAGGGTGTCACCGCTGCTCTGCAGGCGCCTAAAAACCTTCATCCTGGCCGGCCTCGCCGAGGCGAGCAACCTCAACGTGTGGGCCGCGGCTCGCAGGCGAACGATCTCCTCGTCCATGCCGAGGGTCCTGGCGACAGCCGCGAAATCGTCGTTCGTGGACCGCAATGCCTCGAAGACCTGTACGTTTATCGGTCCGTCAATGTCGAGCGGATCCTGCTCATCGTTCGCGATCTTGATGGCGGAGGAGACGAAATCCCTCGGGCTGCCCGTGGTTATCTTCGCGGCCTCGGCCAGCGAAGAGAACGGGCCGCGCATGGACTTGTTGAGCTGGTCAACCTCCGGGGCGACGGCGGACAGGCGGCGACGACGCGACCCGCCGACCATCAACTGGTCTATCTTGTTGCTGATCACACGACGGAATCGCATCAGGGCCGCCAGTCGCACCCTCTGCGCGTTGCTCAGTCCGTCCTCGCCCAACTCCTTCAGCGAGTTGAGGATCTCTATGAAACTCGGATCAACCGCGTTTCTTCTTCTTCGGCTTCCGGGCCTTTCGGCCCCTGGTGCTTTTGGGCGGGCGGCGTCCACCGCCCTGCCTCCACGACCGAGGGCCATCGCACCCGACGGACCATCATCGATCATCCTGTTCCTCAGCTTGGCGAGGGCGAGCTGCTCCATGCGCCTGATGGCGAACCTGTCGGTCCTCAATCGCTCAGCCGCCTCCTCGAGCAATTCGCCGTCGAAACGTCGCCTGAGCAGATCCGCCTCGGAGTCGGTGAGACCGGTCATCGGGTCGTCGACCATCGCCCGTGCGAGCCTGTTGGCGTGCTGCTGACCAAGGTCGCGCAGGTACTTGTGATGGAGTAGCTCAAGCTGCCTGGCCCTCTGCCGGGACGTCCTGAAGCGACGGCCGGCCTCGTCCAACGACAGCTTGTCGTGGGTCCTTGCCAACCAGATCTTTCTCCCCAGGTCCGCGTTCTCCGCCCTGGTCCTGGCGCGACCGGCCATTCCGGCTTCCGCACCCGGGGGTGGGTCCGTGATGGCACGTTCTCCCGGATTCGGCAGGTCAATGTCCTCCATCATGTCCGAGATGTCTTCCCCGCTCCTTCTTCTCCTGAAAAGTTCCTCGAGCTTTTCTCCGGAATCGATTACCACGGCGCGCCCGCGGCGTCTGTTCCTGTTCGGACCGGCCATTCCGGCCTCCCCGTCGTCGTCGACGATCTCCCCGTCGACGATGTCGTCGTCCCTCATCCTGGGCCTGGAGGCGATTTGCTCCGCGCTGAATATGACCTCTTCCTGGTTCGGTATCAATTGCCCGCGATTGTCAAGCGGCGGTGCCGGGTCGTTGATGTCCATCGCCTGCCCGAAGTCGACGCCCCTGTAGACGAAGTCGCCCCTGGTGTTGAAACCTATTGAGTCCCAATTGGCGAGCAGACTCTCGCGGATCCAATCGGCGTCTTCCGACTGCACCCCCGCTATGTCCACGAATTCCCCGTCAAAACCGTCCCCATCCTCGAAGTCAGTGGAGTCCCTGTAAAAGATTCTCCCCGTCGAGGTGTCAAGCCAGAATTCACCCTGACCGCGCCAGCTCGGGGATCTGACCGAATAATCCGGAGACATCCCGGCATCCCGCATCTTCTCGCGTCGTGCCGACAAGTTCGCAAGTCCAATCCGCTCCGCCTCAAGCATCTCGATCTCCGCTCGGGTCATCCCGGTGGCACCGAGTTGCTCCGCCGTGAAGATTATGTCGTCCCCGTCTGGTCCGCGGACGACGAGGTTGCCCTCTCCGTCGTAGCCGACGTAGTCGTAGTCGTCGATGTTGAAGTCGGGGAGCGGCGCGTCGTCGCCGGTGTCCCGGTCGCCAGAGTCCGCCAGGTAAAGTCGCCCGTTGGTTGGATCCCGGTAGATGCGTTCGTTTTCCGAGGGGCGGAAGGTGCTCTCCACGAGTTCTCCCAATTCCCCGTAGGTCCTTCTGCCGTATTTCCTTCTATGACCGGCCGAATCGAGCTGCTCCGCCGTAAAGATTATTTCGTCCCCGTCGGGGGCCCGGCTGACGAGATTGCCCGCTTCGTCGTAGCCGACCGAGTCGTAGTCGTCGATGTTGAACATGTCCAGCTCGGCCTCTTCGGAGTTGGCCAAATACACGGCTTCGTAGGCATCGGCTTCGCGAATACTTCCGTCCACCGGATCCAGGTGGAGAGTTATGTTTTCGGCAGGACGCCAAGGGCTCTCAATGAGTTCGTCCAGTTGCCCGTAGGTCCTTACTATCTCTGCGTCGACGATGTCGTCATCCTTGGGCATCGCGAGTCGATCTTCAAGGATGTCCGCGGCCTGCTCAAAGAGTTGGGCGGCTTCTTCGTCGTTGTAGTCCGTCCTCATTATTTCGGCCTGCGACCGCATGGCGTTGATGTTGTCTCGGTCGCTGTACTCGTACCTATCAACTTCGTTGGTCTTCGGACGGAAACTTCCGCGCAAAGAATCCTCAGCCTGTCTAAACATTGCCGACGTATCGTCGTCGAGACCTCTGCTGCCGGGCTGCTCTCTCTCCTCTCGGGCCTTACGGAATCTGTCGGCCAATTCGTCGGGGCCGCCTCCGCCTCTGCTCATTCCGGCTTCCCCGTCGCCTCCGCTGAATTTCCTGAAGATTTCGTCGCGCCTGGGCCACAGGTCCCTGTTGTTCCTTCCCCTGTACACAGGGTTGCGGGACGAGCCGCCAACGTAATTATCCTCGTTTATGAATTTTTCGACTGCCTCCTCTGCCAATTCCTGCGCCAAAGAGGCGATCTCATCGGCAGACGGGACGTAATCCGGATCGTCTTCGTTCTCGTCTCCGAGATATTCCAAAATATCGTCGAGTATTCGGGGACGCAGAACGCTCGTGTCGCCAGTCGTGAGTGCTTCGTCGGCCCTTCGTTCGTCCAGCATCAATTCGTAGAATTCCCGTTCCCGGGACTCGACGTCTGTCCGCCCCACGAATCGGCGCGAGTCCGGGTCGCTCATCCCGGCTTCCGGGCCATCAATATCGCTGATGTCGCCGCGTGCGGCGTCGTGGGCGTCGCGAATTCTCTCCAGAATTTCCTCTGGCGTATCCCCGGCCGCCTCCCCTTCTCTCATTATCCTGATGGTCTCGGGGGTGTCCAGATCCCATGCCCCGAACCTATTCCTTGTTGCATTCGTGAGATCTTCCATGGAGTAAATGGCGTCGGGATCGCCGCTCGTAATCGCATCCATCATTTGTTTCCGAACTTTGTCGTGGAGTACGACTTCATCTGGATCCGTCGGGCGCCTAAGCTCCGGATCGTATGTGAGGAACATGGTTGCCCTCTCGCCCCTCCACTTGCTCTTCGGGTTGTCGCTTTGCCTGTCGGACGGATAAGTCATTCCGGCTTCCGGTCCGTCGAGCAGCATCAGTCTCCGCATTTCGTCGATTCCCTCGTCCCTGAGACGACGCTGCCTGGTCTGCCTGCTCGGGCGGTCGAACGAATCTGCTCGCGCCAAGTCCTCCGCCAACCTCTTTGGAATACGCCTCCTGCCAGTCGGAACGAGGGGGCGCACGGGCACCGTCGGCCTGATTGGTTGCGGACGCACCGGGACCGGCTCTCTCTCCGGCTCGGGCACGGGAACGGGCACGACCGGCTCCGTCTCCGGTTCCGGTTGCGGAACTGGGGTCGGGGGCCTGTTCGGCTTGGGCACGAACGGCGACGGTTCCGTCACCGGCTTTGGTTCCTTGGCTGGTTCCGGGACCTCGGTCGGCTCGGGCACCGCCGGCATCATCAGCGGGCGTCTTTGATTCATTCTGTCGGAAACCCTCGGAACGTTCGGATCACCGAAGCGCGGCCCATCCGGGATCCCGAACGGCGTCGGGTCCGGCACTCCGCGGCCCATGTTGACGAGCGGGTTGCCCTCGAGCACCAGCTTGTCCAGGTCGGCGTCCCTCGCGGTGAACGGGTTCATGTCGACGTTGAAACCGCGCACGGCACCACTTATGTTCGGAACGCCGAGACCCCTGCGCATGGCCATCCCCGCCGGGTTCACGAACTTCCGGCTCATTCCCTGCTCTATCTTGTTGACGACGAAGTTCTGCGCCTCAACGGAAAGGAACCCGAACCCCTTCAGGAGGAAACCTCCGTTGACCGGCACGACCTCAAAATTGAGCTGGTCGCCGAGCGACTTCAGTTTCATGAAGGCGATCCTCGGACTCTCGCCCCGCGTGAGCGCCACCGATGCGTCGCAGTTGCCGCCGTTTCCGCAGGAAGGACAGCAGTGCCCCTCGTGACCGACGTGGCCTGCGTGGTGCCCGACGTTCGGGGTTATTCCCGTCGTGACCCCGCCGACAGTCTGGCCGGATGTCGTCTGGTTGATCGGGATGTAGACGGTCTCGGGCTTCACCTGCTGAGCCGTGCCGAACATGAACTCGTCGCCGTCGTAGTGGTACGCGACCCTCATCGTCTCCACCGACGCGCCAGCGCCCATCTCGAACACCGCTATGTCGTTGTCGGCCGTCACCAGTCTCACGGGGCCGCCGAACCTCGCGGCCAGCGCCCTGGTCAGCTCGGATGCCCTGCCGAACGTCTCGTTCTGCTGCGCACTCGTGGCGGAGTAGATGGCCGCGACGTAGTTCTTGTTCTCCACCGAGTCCGAGTCGTCCTTCTTCTTGTTCTTCTTCTTCTTCGAGTTCTCGTACCTCTCGAGCAGGCGACGACCCTTCGCCGCCAACGCTGATGCGTCGGACGCGTTCTGCGGCACCGGCTCACCCCACGCCGCGGCCGAAAGGGCGAGCCTCGAGGGCTTGCCGTTCGGCTTCTTCATCGGACCACTCGGGTTGGTGAAGAAGCGGGTGAGGAAGGAACCCTTCCTGCGCATTTTCTCCGGCGTGTCGGCCGCGCCCCTCACGCCCGGTTTCAGATTTGCGCCCTCGGTTCTCTTGAAATGGGCCCGACCAGCCGCCGTGAGTCCGCCCTTGGGGTCGCGCAAGACGGGCTTGCCCGCCTTCTCCTCCGGGCAACACTCGTCCTCGAGCGATTTGCCGTTGATGGGCACGCAGTTGGGAACCATCCTCCCGCGCTTGCCCTTCTTCATGCCGACCTGTTTGTATCCGGGCCAGCAAGGACCCTTCCCCTCCTTGGTCTGCGTCTCGGCCTCGTCGGCCTTGATCGATATCGTCCCCGTCAGCTGGTTGGCTCCGTGCAAGACGGGCGACACCTCATAGAGCTCCACTTCCTTCAGGAGGTTGGCGGTCTGCACCGGGTCGAACACCGCGTCCAGGGTCTTGTATCCGATGGACCACTCCTGCTCCATGCCGAAGAACGACACGTTGGCGAAGGCCTCCCTGCCCTTCTCCGCCTTGAGGTTGAACTGCACCCTCGCGTAGAGGCCGCCTATGCCAGCCTTGCGCATCTTTGCCGGCAGGCGCGGATCGTTGGGCCCGACCTCGTAGATCTCGAGCACCTTGCCGATCGGGGAGTTCCAGTCGTGACCCCAGACGACGCGAGGCTTCCTGCGCTTGAGGGAAGAAGTGAAGCAACCCGGCAGACAGATGTCACCCACGGAGTCCTTGTTGCCGACGCCGGCGACGAACGCCTCGACTATGCCCTGCGCCTCATCGACGTTTATCTGACCGTTGAGAGACTTGTAGAGATAGTCCAGATCGTCGGAAGTTTGCTGGTTGGCCATGTCTCGTTACATAATAAACGACGAGAATTGTTTCTGGCGTAAGGTTTTCGTATTCGTTTTAGTAAACCGAAACGATGTTTACTAAATCAGAACCCGAACCTCACTTTGCACCGGCAATTCATCGTCAAGTTGATCGCCGCCATCGGATCACCCGGGTACCTGATGGAATTTCCGCCGAAGACGAACGGCTCGTAAATCGCAACCGTCTCGCCGTGCATGGCGGCGTGCTCGGGCCTGACCTTCGCGTCTCTTTCCGATACCCAGGTTTTCGTGGCCGCGCCGACCGAGCGACCTGCGTAGAACGCCCCGGCGTTGTAGGCGGTGTGGGACTCGTGCTCCGCAGTCTTCCTCTTCCGCTTGGACAGCAGGTTGACGAATATCGCCAGCAGGGCGGCCTTCAGCATCCCCATCTTGTCCTCGCCGTCGCCGAGGGAGAGCGATATCAGCACGGCACCCTCTATCTCCTTGGCGGTGGTGGCGTTCATCTGCTGGAATCTCTCGATCTGTTCCTTCAGGTGCTCCGCCGCCTCCTTCTCGTCTATCTCGGCCTGCATTCCGACCTCCTGGGAGACGAGCGTCGCGGCGTCGTTCATTATCCCGCTGAGGATCGGGCGCATGTCCTCCGCCAGCTGCTTATCCCATATCCTCTGGTCGAAGATACTCTCGTAGTCGAGGCTCCCCGCCTCCAGCGACTTCCTCGATTTGGAGCCGGCGGCTTTCTCGAGTATCACCCTCTGCTGGCGCTCCACGAAACGCTCAAGGGACGAGTCCAGTATCTCGGTCCACCTGTCGAGCGAGTTCTCGGCCTTCTCGTCCCATTCGTCCCACAGCGACTTCGTCGTCACCTGGTCACCGAACGCCGACGCCTGCCCCATCTGCCCGGCTTGCGCTGCCGCGACCTCCTCCGCCTGCAGCGCCGCCGTCATGCCCTCCTGCGGGGCGGGTGCGACCCCCTCGACTCCCGGGGCGCCCGGAACCGGTGGCATTTGCCCCATGCCGGGAATCATCGGTCCGCCGGGTGCGCCCGCCGGCGGCGGGGCGCCGCCCATCCCCGGAATGCCCATCTGCTGCTGGACGAACTTCTTGTTCGTGTACCCGATCGGTGTCAGGTTCGGGTTGGCGAGCATGGCGTTCATCAGCTCGGAGTCGATCACCTTGCGCCCCGCGCCCTCCCTGTACTCGTTGCCGCTGATCAAGCCTGTCTGGTACTCGCTCATCAGGTACCTGTCTCGCTCCTGTTTGTAGAGCACCAGGACGGGCACGTCGGTAACGTCGAAGTCGATGTAGTACTCGTCGTCGAGCTCGTCGAGGGCGCGGGCGATCGTCTCGAGGTGCGGGAGCATCGTCTCGTTCCAGAACACCTTGTGCTCCTCGGCGGCGTTGGCGAACGTCCGGCCGGCGGCGTTGCCGATCACGGACTCGGGGACTCCGAAGGCGGCGAGAATCTCCTCCTTCTGTATCTGGCGCATCTGCACGTAGTTTGCGTCCCTCGGGCTTTGGCCTGTGTCCACGAAGTCGACGCCCTCGTCCGAGGACAGCACGGTCACGGCCCCCGCCCTAGCGACGTTTCCCCTGAACCGGTTGCGCAACTCGTCCTTGTCGTCGTCGTCTATCTCGCCCCTGACGACCAGCAGGCCGCCCGGCCTACCGTCGTTGAGCAGGAAGTTCCTGTTGTAGAGCTTGGAGAGATTCTCTATCTCTATGGCTATGCCAGCGGACTCCATTGGCGTGAGCGACAGGTACGGGTCTAGGGGGTGCGGCTTCCTGATCCAGACCACGTCGTCCGGTTTGAGCGTCACCTTCGTTCCGTTGCGCATGTCCACCTCGAAGCCGGACACGAACTTCTTCGGGTCGGGTATCGGGGCGGTGTGCTGGGGTGGCAGCAACTGGAGGGCGATCAGCTCGCCGTCGCGCCCCCTGATCTTCTCGATGAAGGCCCCGCGCGACGACATGAGCAGTTGCGACGACAACCTGTAGCGGAACACGAACGAGTTCTCCCCCATGTTCGCCTTGGTGTTGAAGATGTCCAGTATCTTCCTGTCCGTCTTCCTGACCACTCTCCCCGACGGGTTGTTGTCCTCCCGCAGGATCATGGGTAGGCGAGATTGGTTCCCGGAAATTGCGTCGATGCAACGATTCACCCAGGTGACCTTCTGGAATCCCTCGCGGTATGCGCGCTCGATGTCCCACGAGTCCCGGTACGGCCTGCCGACCTGCGATGGGTTGTAGGCCACCGGGGCGCCGGGATTCAGCGCCTTCGTCCTGTCAGTTCCGAGGTTCTTGTTGGTTCGGGAGTTCCACGCCATTTTCTACGATTACTCCTTGCCGAGCAGATAGCCGACCGCCCCCGCGGTGACCCCGAATACGATGAAGCCGAGCGGTGGGTTGATCAAGAAGGTTCCTATTGCCGTAAACAGTATAAATGAAGACATCAGCAAGTTAGCGACTGATTGTCTCGTGGCTATTTTCTGGATAGCTATTTGGAACTTGTTCATGGCGGATTTACGTCCTGGAATTTGTGCCGACACCTATAATGTAGTACCCGGACAAGCTCGGAGCGATGATGGAAGAAGTCAATTGGGAGAAGGTGCTGGAGTGGCTCCAGCCGATAAAACCCATGTTTTGCCCAGAGGAGCCTTCGTTGACGCAGAAGGTTTTTCTCAGGACGAACTGCCTCGAGGGCCTCTTCGGGGGCGCCGCGGGAGGCGGCAAATCGTCCGCGCTGCTGATGTCGGCCATGCAATACCTCGACGTGCCCGGCTACTCGGCGATCCTGTTCAGGCGGACCTTCGCCGACCTGTCGCTTCCCGGGGCGCTCATGGACAGGTTCCGCGGCTGGATAGCCATGCACGAGAACGTGCACTGGAACAACAACACCTACGTGGCCACCTTCCCGTCGGGGGCGAGAATATCGTTCGGATACCTCAACAACCAGAACGACTACCTCAGGTACAAGGGCTCCGAGTTCCAGTTCATCGGCATGGACGAGGTCACCGAGATAAGGGAGAACGACTACCGCTACCTGTTCTCCCGTCTCAGGAGACCGTCGACGGGCCCCCTCTCCCTGGTGCCGCTGAGGATGAGGGCGGCATCCAACCCCGCCCCGAACTGGGTGAGACAGAGGTTCATCGTCGAGGGGACGGATTCGGGGAGGGTTTTCGTGCCCTCGAAGCTGACCGACAACCCGGGGATTGACGCCGACTCCTATCGCATAGCCCTAGCCTCGCTGGATCCGCTCGAGAGGAGAAGGCTGGAGGAGGGCGACTGGTGGGCGACGACGCTCGGAACGATGTTCGACAGGACGTCGTTCGTGGTGATCGACTCCAGCGAGGTCCCCAAGATGGGCCCGACGGCGAGGGCCGTGAGGTTTTGGGACTTGGCCGCGACCGAGCCGAGCGGATCGAACCCCGACCCGGACTGGACTGTCGGAACCCTCATGCTCTTCGAGGACGGGGTGGCCTACGTGCTCGACGTGAAGAGGGCGAGGGTGAAGGGCGACAAGGTTGAGCAGCTGGTCGCGCAAACAGCCGCCGAGGACGGGCCCGCCGTGTCCGTGAGAATGGAGCAGGAGCCGGGTTCATCAGGGAAGGCGCTCGTCGACCAGTACTCGAGGTACGTCGTCCCGGGGTACGACTTCATGGGAATAAGGTCCACCGGGGACAAGGTGACGAGGGCGAGGCCTTTCTCCGCCGCCGCCGCCAACGGGAACGTCAGGGTCATCAGGGCGCCCTGGATGACCGACTGGCTCGACGAGTTCTCTTCCTTTCCCGAGGCCAAAGTTCACGACGACCAGGTTGACTCCGCCGTAGGCGCATACATGTTCCTGGCGGGTTTGGGCTTGCCATTTAGGAGAGCAGCCACTATCCTCGTGTGAACTACGTAGCGAGGAGTAAGTAACACATGCCCAACGAGACCAGCAAGATTGCGTCGCTCGTGAACGAGGTCATCAGCAGGCTGATGGCGATAGACGCGGAGACGAAGAGCCTGGCCAACGATTCCGTGACCGTCGAGTCGGCGTGCTCGGACCTGTCCGAGCTCAACCGCCTCAAGCTCGAGGTGTCGGTGCTGTACGACTCCTCGGTGGCGATAGTCGCCGAGAAGATGGCCGACCTCCCCGAGGTCGTCCTCGCCGACGGCACGAAGCTCGAGAAGAAGACCTCCTACGACAGGAAGTCATGGAAGCACGACGAGCTCGCCGACGTGGTGTCCAGGCGAATCGTCCAACTCTCTACGGACCTCGACACTGGCGAGGTCGGGGCGACGCCCGAAACGGTCGGCAGGGAAATGCTGAAGTACCTGCAGCCGTCGTACTGGAGGGTGAAGGCTCTCTCGGGGATCGGCGTCACCGCAGACGAGTACTGCGAGGTGTCCGAGGAAAGCAAAACCAGCGTCATCGTCAGGAGGCCAAAGGAATGAACGGGCAAAGCACCAATCTGTACACCGCCCTCGCGGAGAACTTCCCGCAGGAGATGGAGAGGACCGTCACCAAGGGCGGCACGGCGCTCACCTACATCCCCGTCAGCGAGGTGATCAACAGGCTGAACAAGGTCCTCGGGGTGGACAGGTGGTCCTTCACCATCGTTCGTTGCGAGCGCGACGCCGCCGACCCGGATTTCGTCGTGGCCCACGTCAGGATCGAGTACTTCGCCACGGACTTCCAGCCGATCGCCCGCGACGGTTTCGGCGGGCAGAAGATCAAGCGAACCAAGCAGGGCCAGATACTCGATCTCGGCGACGAGTTCAAGGGCGCCATATCGGACGCCCTGAAGAAGGCGGCGCAGACTCTCGGCGTCGGGCTGTACCTGGCCCGAAGCGACGACGCCATAGAGATCGAGCAACACCTCGAGGCCGAGTCGGTCCAGGACGGCAAGGTCTCGCTGTGGAACACGTTCGTGTCGCTGGCCAAGGGTCTCGAGCCGGACCAAAAGAACAAGATGCGTGAGCGTTGGAACGAGCGGACGAAGGGGGAGCCCGTGCCCAAGTCGATCGACTCGGTGTCGGTGGAGGACCTCGAGTTCATCGTCGCCGAGGTGAATCGCATCAAGTCCGAGTAGGGTCCCATGTCGGACCCGCTCCCATACGAGCTACCCGAGTACGTCTCGCCGTCCTCGCTGGCGACGTACTCGCAGTGCCCGTTGAAGTACAAGTACTCCCGCGTCAACCAGATACAGGAACCCCCGACGCAGGCGACCCTGCTGGGGAACTTCGTCCACGACGTCCTCGAGTCGTTCTACGGGTCGCTGGACCCCGATCAGAGGACTGCGACATCGCTGAGGTCGCTCAGCACGTCCGTGTGGTCCGACGGAAAGTGGGCGGACCGGATTAGGGGCGTAGTTCCCGAGAAGGAAGCGCAAAAATTCAGGTGGTCGGCGTGGTGGTGCCTGGAGAACATATTCAGGGTCGAGCAACCATCGGCCGTAACCGTAGGCGGCGTCGAGACGGAGCTTGACGGCAGGGTGGGAGGCGTCAGGGTGAAGGGCTTCATCGACAGGTGGTTCGTCGACGATGGGATGGTTCGCATATCCGACTACAAGACGGGCAAGACGCCGCGCGAGCCGTACGTCGACGACAAGTTCATACAGCTGATGATCTACGCGACGCTCCTCTCGGGTGTGTCCGAGCACCCGATCGGCTCGGTGGAGCTCCTGTACCTCAAGGACGGCAAGCGGTTCATCAGGCTAGTGGACCAGTCGAAACTGGACGAGGTGCACAGGCTCATAACCGAGACGTACGACGCCATCGTCTCGTCGTTCAACGACAACAACTGGCCGGCGAAACCGACAAAGCTTTGCAACTGGTGCTTCTTCAAGGATACGATATGCGAGTATTGGAAGAAGGAAAAAAAATGAACCACTACATAAGCGACGACGCCTTCGCGCACATGGTGGCGCAGGAAGTCAAGAACAAGGCGTCGGACGAGCACAAGCAGTTCCTTTGCCAGTCGCACAACCTGGACAGGTGGATGAGGGCACTCAACGCCCTGCTGGATAATTTGAACCGCCAGATCGAGGGCCTGACGCAGGACATGATCGCCGACGACAAGAGGTACCTGAGTCTCGGCGAGGACGGCGTGAACCTGGGGGTGGAGGCGAAGATGTACTACGAGAGCAAAATCGCCAAGGCCGATCGCTTCAAGTTCTACGTCGTCAAGCGCGTCTCCGACGTCGCCGGCATGATCTCGCTGCAAAAGGCGACCGGCGCCGACCGGGAGAATTTCTACGAGATGTGCCGTGACGCCATAGAGGCCCACAGGACGTATCTTTTGAGGTATGACATTGAGACGACGCCGGCCGATGAAGCGCTCTACAAAGCGCTCAACGGAGTCTGGGCGTTCGAAAGACTCGGCGCCCCCGAAGAGGAGAACGAAACTCAGGAGTCGCTCCAAAAAAACTGAGTCAATTTACGTCGAGCGACGGGCCGTCGTCCGAAAGATTCTGACGGAGAGGAAATGGTGCGAGGCGTGCCCTGTGTTCGCCAAGCACGACGGCAGGATCACTTACATCCGCAAACCGGCGCAGGACGTCCACGAGCTCGTGCGCAGATCGCAGGGCGGCTCGATACTGGAAGAGAAAAATCTCATGGCCGTGTGCAGGCCGTGTCACGAGAGAATCGGAAAATATCCGCAAAAAGCCTTCGAATTGGGTCTGTCCATTGAGAGTTGGAAAAAAACGTAATCGTATAACTATTACCCTTTTCAGTATTAGCTATAAGGATACAATCGTGGCAGGTAACTCGACAAGGGAGGGGGTGATCCGTTCTGGCGGTTAAATCCGCGACGGGTTAGGCCCCCATCGGGCGCCGCGCCTCCGGGGAGTGCAGGCCCCGGGGGCAGCCCGCCAAGCGCGGTAGTTTTCGTTCGTGGCAAAAGAAAAAATCTTCATGGGGCTGGATTTGTCCCTCTCGTCCACGGGGTGGTCCGTGCGAGATTCCCGGGGCGCAATAATCCCGAAGAGCAGGGGCACGCAGAGGCTGATCGACATATCAACCACCGTGATGGAGCTCGTCCGCTTTCACCGCGTGACCGCCGTCGTCCTGGAGGGCTACGCTTTCGCCGCCCGCTCTGGCCAGGCGTTCTCGATCGGCGAGCTCGGCGGGGTCGTGAGGTACGTCCTCTGCTCCGCCAACATACCCTTCGTTGAGGTGGCGCCGACGACGAGGGCCAAATTCGCCACGGGAAAGGGCAACTCCTCGAAGAGCGAGGTCGTTTCCGCCGTATCGGCCAGGACGGGGATTGCGTGGGTCGGTCCCGGAGCCGACGACATGTGCGACGCATGGATACTGGAGGAAATGGCATTGATTAGGCACGGCGAGGCAAGGTACGATTGGCCCGAGGCAAGCCGAGCCGTCGCCGACGGAGTCGACTGGTCGCCCGTTGACAACTACGAAGGAAGGTGCAGTGACTCGCAGTACTCCGATTAGCCAGGTTGAAGTCGAGGAGGAACTCCTTCGTCTGATGGAACTCCTCGAGGGCGAGACCGAGGCCTTTGAGACGCTCTCCATGGACTCAGCAAAGAAGGAGGCCAAGTACAAGGCGAACTGGGCGAAGTCGTACCTGGCCGCCAAGGGTTCCATCAAGGAGCGCGAGGCCTGGGCCGACTACCAGATGAACGACGAGAACTACGACTACAAGATCTCCGAGGCCCTCGTCAAGGCGAAGAGGGAGAAGCTGCTGTCGCTGAGAACCTCAATCGACGCGCTCAGGACGCTGAACGCAAACGTCAGGGCACAAGTGTGAGCGACGAAAACAACGACGACGGGAACATCCACCCCTCCCTCGCTGGTCTCGCCGTCAGCATCGACCTGCTCAGGCCGATGGAGAAGAACCCGCGCATCGGCAACGTCGAGTCAATCGTCGCCTCCTACAGGGAGTTCGGACAAGTAAAGCCGATAGTAGTCATGCCCGCCGGGGACGGAAAGTATTCCGTGATAGCCGGCAATCACCAGCTGATCGCCGCCAAGAAGCTGGGATGGAAAAAAATAGCGGCGATCGTTTACGACGTAGACGAAAGTCGCGGCCATGCGTTCGCCCTCGCCGACAACAGGACGACGGAGCTGGGAAACACCGACCAGCAGGTCGTGCTAGATCTCATATCGGAGATCTCCTCGGACTACCCGGACCTGCTTCTCGGTCTCGGCTGGGACGAGTTCGAGGTCGCCTCCATAAACATGGACATCATCACCAACGAGAGGAACGACAACCGGGGCGGGTACACGCCGGCCGTGATAGTCAACCCGTTCCAGACCGCAGACGACGAACGGATCGTCGAGACGAAAAACGAAAACGACGAAATTGACTACGTCGCGACGGACTCGGTTGACAAGGAGGAGGCGATCACGAGGGGAAGCACGGCGGTCGGCGTCAAGGGCGGGGAGAGGGCGATAGTGCAGTACACGCTCGTGTTCGACGACACCGTGCAACAAAAGAGATGGTACGACTTCATCAGGTACCTGAGGAACGACCCCGCATACGTCGGCGATACCACGGCATCCAAGCTGATCGACTTCATAAACACGAACGCGGAGTTCTGATGCCGCGCAAGCGCCTCTACCTTGACATGACCTGCGTGGACGCGGCGAGAAAGAGGATCAGGCACGTCTACGACACGTTCGACACGGTCTGCGTGCAGTTCTCCGGGGGCAAGGACTCGACGGCCGTGCTCCACCTCGCCAAGGAGTTGCACGAGGAGCGCGGTCTCGGCCCCGTCAGGGCGATATTCAGGGACGAGGAGATGGTCAGTCCGATGGTCATAGATTTCGTGGAGAAGGTCAGGAACTACGACTGGGTGGAGATGGAGTGGTACTGCCTCTCCGTCGGGGTTGAGGTGTGGTCGATGGGCAAGAGAACGACCGAGATGACCTGGTCCGGGTTGAGGGAGAAGGAGGGTCGTCTCGTCAGGCCGATGCCGAAATTCGCCATAAACGCGGAATCGTTCGGGCTGAGCAGGGACAAGGACATGGGGGACACCGACTATTGGACCATGCAGGGCAAGAAGGGGAGGACGGCCTTCCTGACGGGCGTGAGGGCGAACGAATCCATGGTCAGGTACAGGTCCCTCGTCCAGAAGCTTCACGAGAACTACATCGTCGCACCGTACAAGGCGCCCAGGAACCTCCCGATGAGGTTTGCGAAGATAATCTACGACTGGACGAGCGACGACGTGCTCAGGTTCGTCGCCGAGGAGCACGGCGCGGAGTACTGCGAGTACTACGACGTCGCCGCGATGACCGGATCGAACACGAGGGTCGGCATACCCCTGTACTGCGTGGCGGCGAGGAGGATGGGCGATCTCATGGTCACCGAACCATTCTTCTTCGACCAGCTGCAGAGGGTTTGGCCGATGATCGACGCCCAGCGGAGGCTGTGGGCCGACTACGACGTCGAGAAGCTGATCATGGGCTACGCCCGCTACGGTTGGGACGGGGTGAAGGCATGCATAGACGATCACATGATGAGCGAGTCGGACCGTCACTACGCAAAGGCGTTCTGCGCGAAGTTCAGGATGAAGATGCGAAACGACCCGAAGAGCTACCCGATCCACTGGTTGATCCGGACATTGTTGCTGAACGAGTTCACCGCCGCCTCCCCGACGCCGATGGGACCGGGCACGAAAGCCTTCGGAATAGCGAAGAGGGAGAACGCGGAGGAGAGCGATGAGTGAGGGTCGGCACGAGAAGCTGGAACCGAGCGTCCTGAGGAGCGCCCCGTGGCGCACCACCTACATAGTCAAACCCGATTTGAGCCTGCTGGCCACCTCGCTGCACAGGTACGGGTGGATCTTCCCGATCGTCGCATGCGGCAAGGCCGAGGACGGGGGGCTTCTGGTGGTCGACGGTCACGAGAGGCTCGCGCTCGCAAGTGCGACGCCGCAACTCATGATCGAGGGTCGCTTCGTCCCCGTCGTCGTTTTCCCGAACCTGTCCGAGACCGAGGCAATGATCATGCACGTCACCCTGAACAGGGCGAGGGGCCAGGTCATGAACGCAAGGCTCTCGCACGTGGTCAGGACCATAATCAAGTCGGGCGCCCACAGCAGGGAATCCCTGATGCTGACCCTCGGCATGACCACCGACGAGTTCCAGGTCCTGCTGGACGGGTCGCTGGTCAAAATGAGGAAGGTCGCCGAGCACTCGTACTCCAAGGCGTGGATCCCGATAGAGGCGAGTCACGACGAGAGGGCACAGTTCGAGAGGCCACCGAACCCAGACAGGTAGCCGTTCCGACCGAGAGGTCTCTCTTGCTGTAAAATTTGCGTAACCCAACAACTGGAGAGCGCAATGCCCCCTAAGAAAACCAAGGCTGTCGAGCTCAGCCCTTCGTCACCGATGGCTCAAGCGAGGCTCGCGGCGGAGCTAAGGCGAGTGCTGGCCGAGCAGCGGGCGCAGGGAACCATTCTTCCGTCCACGCTTCCGCCAGTGGCGCTCCCCCCAATCAGGGCAAACGAAACGACGGCCTCGGCAATCAACAGGGCGGTGGAAGCCTCAATCCCGCCGGCGACGACCCCGGCAGAGCAAACCGCCCGCCCCGGACTGATACGAAGGGCGATCAGGGCCGTCACGAACAGATTCGCCGAAGCATTGCGCAACGCCGGTTCGAGGAACCGAAGGAGACGGGGCGACGACGACGCCAGGGAGTAAAAAACGGACATGATCGTAACGGTCGCCGAATTGAAAACCTTCATGGACATCAGCCTGACGAACAGGCAGACGGACGCAGCGGAGATGATCCTCGAGGGCCTGCAGGGCGAGCTTGAGGCATACCTGGGTCGCCCCGTGTCCGTGGACGACTTCGTGGAGGACCACGTCACCTCGTCGTACGAGTTCGGCGTTCCGAGCGATTCGGGGTACATGTACGACAGGAGTCTCGACACGACGGGCGATCCGATCCGTCACATGATCAGGGGTCCGATAATGATCGCCCTCCGCAACTCCCCCGTCGCCGCGGTGACGCGCGTCAGCATCCGCAGCTCGTCGATGCCACCCAGGAACCTGGCCGAGGCGATGCGCAGGGACGCGACCGTCACCGGTGCATCGGTCAGCGGGGCGAACGTCGTCTACACCGCGGACAACGACTTCGTGGTCGGCCAGTACCTCAGGATCCACGGGGCGAGCCCGGGCAATTTCAACCTGCAGAACAAGCAGATACTCTCCGTCACCGACACGACGTTCACCGTCGCGCACGACGTCGCCGGGCAGACCTACGCCAGCGGCGGGTCGGTCGAGGCGACAGGCTCCGACTACAAGGTCCTCCCGTGGGGTCTCGAGGTGTACGCCGCCTTCCCGAACGACGTGCTCACGGTCGAGTACTCGGGCGGTCTCGACGGGTCGCAGCTAAAGGTCCTGAAGCTCATGATCCTGAGGGCGGCGACGAGGGAGATGCAGAACATGCACGACGACACCGTGGGCGTGAAGGACCTTACGACGCGCGGGGTGTCAACCCTTGAGACCGGATTCCTCGAGAAGGAACTGCTGGCGCTCAAGAGCTTCAGGCGCAGGAGGATCGCCAAGTAATGGTCGACGAATTGTTTCCGCGGAGGAAGCAAATAAAGAGGACTCGCAAGAGCACCGGGGACAAGGTGAGGGAGGCCGCCCCGATTGACACGACCGGCCGCGACTTCGTCCGGACCTCCGGGGTCAGGGGCAAGGGGGTCAGCCTCGGCATAGACGTCAAGGTGAACCACAAGAGCTACGCGAAGACGGTCAAGTCAATAAGGATGCTCGAGAAGAGAATCCACAAGATGGGCGACGATCGCACCAGCAGCTCCAACCCGACGCTCACGCACTTCGCCGGCGTCTACACCATGATGGCCAAGATGTACGGGCGCGCGCAGGTTTGCGTTCCGCCCACGATCACGATCATAAAGCCGCAGGTGGCGCTGATGTTCGCCGAGAACTTCCTGAGCAACGGTCTCCCATCTGGCGGCTGGGCGCCATTGAGCCCGGCCTACGGCGCGTGGAAGGCGCTGAGATACCCGGGCAAACCCACAATGCAGGCGACCGGTCGGCTCTTCGAGAGCCTGACGACAGGGCTGAGCACGGACAAGATAACGGACGACTCCGTTGAGTTCGGCAACAAGGTCAGGTACTCGACGTGGCACCAGTACGGAACGACGAAGATGCCGATGCGTAGGCTGGTCTTTGAGCGGCCCGGCTTCGCGAAGGCGGTCGGCAGCGTGTTCGCCAAGTACGTCGCCAATCACGGCGTGAGCGGTCTGGAACTGAGATGACGGAGACGCTCGCTTTTGAGGCGATGTACGGACCGCAGTTCGCGAAACAGTTCGTCAACGACTACCTGAAAGTGGAGATTCCGAGGAGACTCATCAAGTACAGGAACTACTGGGGGGCCTCCAACGACGAGATGCCGGACCCCGCCGAGTACCTGGACTACGAACCGGCGACGATGGACGTCTGGCCGATGGTAATCACCGTCTCGTTGTCCGGTCGCGGATTCACGAGGGTCGGTCACATGAGGTACGGCGACCCCGAGTACGAGGTGTCCTACAACATGAGGACCTACGTGTGGGCCAGGACGGAGGGGGAGAAGTCCGTCACGGTGATGAGGGACAGGCTCATCGTCGTGGTCCGCTCCGCCCTCATGGATCATCCGTGCCTGAAAAGGAGGAATCCGGAGAGGCAGGCGGTGATTGACGAGTCGACGATCAGCGAGGAGTACTCAGAACTGACGCTGCTGAAGGGCGACCGTTACCTCGCCGGAGCCTACGTCGGTTACGAGCTGAAAATAGAGGAGCCCATAGTCCGGGAGAAGATCGCGGACTACGTCGGCACGGACCTAGGGGTGGAAAGTGTAAAATTGACCGACGGCATCCCCGACCCGGAGGACTAAATGGAAAAATTCATCTTGATCTCAGGATCAGACGGCCCAGACCAGACAGACATTCCATCGTCACACGTGGTGGTTCGCAACGTCACTTCGATCACGGTCAGAGTCACCGATGACGGGCACCGGCTCAACCCCGGGGAGCAGGCGTACGTCCAGAAAAACTCCAAGGCGCTCGAGAGGGCCGTGTCCAGGGGCAACGTGGCCGTCCTGGACGGAGGTATCAAATCAGAGCAGGCCGAGAAGAAGCAGAAAAAGAAGGCCGACCCAAAAGACAAAGCTTCGGCAGGGGATACTGCTGCCCGCGCGGATTCTGAGACCAGCGAGGTCGCCCAGCAGGAGCAACCCGCCGATCCAGCTCCGCAAACCGCACCCGAACACAACGAGACTACCGAGAAAAATGACTAATTCAAAAACGTGTAGTTTGAAAAGCAGTCGGAATGCTATCATTCCTATTGAGCAAAACCCCCACAACGGAGGATCGTAAATGCCTGGAATAGTCTTATCGACGTCGGTGGTAACCGGCCCGTCGTCACTCACCGTTTCGCCGACATCCACCCTATTCGTCGCCGGGGTAACGACCCGCGGACCGGAGGGGAAGGCATTTCTCGTCCAGAGTCTCGCCGAATTCGAGGACATCTACGGCGGTTACACCGCAACGGGGTACGTCCACCAAACCCTCCAGACCTTCTTTGAGGAAGGTGGCTCCAGGGCTTATGTGTCGAGGGCAATCGGCACTGGCGCGGCCGCGGCGACGGCAAACTTGAACAACGCCGCCGCGACGCCCGCGGCCGTCCTCGCCCTCACCGCATCTGGCGAGGGAGAATGGGCGAACACACAGCTCAAGGCCGAGGTGACGCAACCGACGGCCGGCTCCACCTTCAGGATCAGAATCCTCCTGGACGACGTGGTCGTCTACTCGACCCCGGTGCTCACGAACCAATCCGACGCCGTTGAGGAAATCAACAACAGCGAAGTCGCCTCACTGTACGTGACGGCTGCTGCCGGCGCCGGCACGGGAATTCCAGCCGTGGCGGCCAGTGTTTCGTTCTCGGGCGGCTTGGCCGGCGCGGCCCCGACCGACGCGCAGGTGGCATCGGCGCTCGACTACTTCGTGAGGACGCTCGGCACGGGCTCCGTTTGCACCCCCGGGGTCTACGGCGAGGACACGTGGGAAGCGCTCATGGAGCACGCCGCCGAGAACTCGAGGATAGCTATCCTCGGCTTCGACAGGGACGAAGACATCGACGACGTGATCGATACGGCCGGGGACCTCGCCGGACACACTGGCGCGGAGTTCTCCGCCTGGTACTACCCGTGGATCAAGGTCGAGAGGAACGGCCTGATGCTCTCCAGCCCGTGCGAGGGTTACGTCGCCGGCAAGAGAGCCAAGCTGCACAACGAGAAAGGTCCGTGGACGGCTTACGCAGGCATCTCCACGAACGCCGACTTCGCCAAGGGCACCTTCGCGACTCTCACCAACGCCGACGCGAACGCCCTGAACGACGGTTACGTGAACCCGATCAGGGTCATCAACGGAGACATCAGGATCTACGGAGCGAGGTCCGCGTCCTCGGACACGGACAACTACAGGTTCATCACGGCCAAGGAACTGGTCAACTACGTCATCTCGCAGGCGGAGGCAAGGCTCGAACGGCTCGTCTTCAGCGTCATAGACGGCAGGGGGACGCTGTTCGGGGAGGTCAAGGCGACGCTGGTCGGAATCCTCGAGCCACTTTCTCAGGCTGGAGCCCTCTACCCGAGCTACACGGATAGCGGAAAATTGATCGACCCTGGATACAAGGTGACGGTCAACGAACAACTCAACCCGGTGACACAGCTGGCGACCGGCACGGTCAAGGCTCGCGTCGGATTGAGGGTCTCGTCGCTCGGTGAAACGATTGAGGTCGAGATCAGCAAGTCAAACCTTACCGCATCTCTGGCCTAATCGGAGGAAAAAAACATGGCAAAGTACACCCAACGGCAAATTCTGGCTAAGATCCAGCCGAGCAACACGCCGTCACCCTTCCCCGACATGGGCGAGTTCTTCGCCCAGGTCTCTGGCGGCGAAATCACGGCCGCGGTGGAGAAGATCTACGTCGGCGGGGAGAAGTTCCCGGAACTGCTCTGCGCCCCGTCCGAGGTCGGCGACGTCACGGTAACCCGTCACTACTCCGACGCGGACAGGCCCCAGCTCAACGTCCTCAGGCAGCACGTGGGCAGGGCCATCTACGACATCACCATCTACTACGCCAACTGCGACGTCGCCGATGCCAAGCCCGACAGGCAGTACACCAAGTGTCTGCTCGTCGGTCTCACCGAACCGGACGGGGACGCCTCGTCGGGAGCCCCGGCGACCTTCGCCATGACCTTCTCGGTCAACGGCAAGCCGACGGAGATGGTGTACACCTGATCCCGGGTCAGTAACAGGGGGTTGCGCCACGCGGCGCGGCGACGTGCTAGGTTTCCAACATGGACGAAATCACACCAGCAAACATGCAACCAACAAACGCTCAAGAACCAACCCTGCTCGACCAGCTCAAGGCCGTCATTGCCAAGAAGGTGGAGAGACCGAGGGTGTACATCGAGGTCCCCGAGCGACCCGGCGTCAAGCTGCTCGTCAGCCCGAACCTAACGCAAGCCCAGATCCGCAACTGGCAGAAGCAGTGCGGCAGCGAGACACAGAAGGGTCTCGACGCGACCAAGTTCGCCTGCACCGTCGTCGCCCACTCGACCAAGGGCGTCTTCCTGCAGGGCGAGGAGGTCCTCGACGACTCGTGGCCGGTCGGGTTCGCATCCAAGCCGATCCTGGAGATGACGGGCACCGACAAGGCGATCCCGGACTGCGTGCAGAAATTCTTCGGCATCGACGCGCACGTCGAGGCCGCCGCGCTGGCGATCATCGACGCCTGCGGTTTCGGCGACACGATCCAGGCTGAGTCAACGGAAAACCCTACGAAGAACTAATCGAGGAGTTGTCGGAAGACAACCGCGTCGTAGCCGCCGCTCGATTAGGGGAGCTATGGGGTACGGACCCCGTCAGGTTGCTTGACTCCCCGCTGCACGAGTGGCTGGTCAGATACGCCTGTGCTAAAGTTATATCTGCGGACCGCGAGAGGGAACGAAAAGAAGCGGATAACTCTGGCTAGTCCGGGAAGCCCGATTGCTGGGAGCCGATCTTGCCCGACGAAATAGTCACAATACGCATAGATTTCGAGGCGAACCGCCGCGACATGGCGCAGGTCCTCGCCGAGATACAGGCGTTCTCCGAGGCTGCCGATCGCGCGAGCGAATCCGGCGACAGGTTCAGGGAATCGACGAGGCGGATGTCGAGGACGGCCAGGGAAGCCGACGAGCCGATGGCCGCGATGAGGAAGAGATTCTCGGCGCTGGACAACTCCGGCAAGAGACTCCAGAAGAACCTTACCGCGGGCGCGAGGGTGATGGGTTTTTTCAAGAAGGCGGCGAGACTGCTCTTCTTCCAATTGATCGCCCTCGCCGCCGAGTTCGTGATAACGGCGGCGACGCTCGCGTCGGTCAACCTGCTGTTCAAGACGGGCCAGATAGTGGCCAAGGGGTACAACCTCACCCTCGGAGCCGTCGGAGCCGCGCTGGCCACGGTGGCCGTGGCCGCGACGACTGCGGTGGCGGCGTTCAGGGAGTTCAACGCCGCGGCTTCGGCATGGCAGTACAAGGGCGCCAACGTCTACGGCTCGGCGACCGGGGCGGCGGCGGCCGCGATGAGGGGACTGTACACCGACACCAACCTCGCGACGATGGGCGTCACGAACCTGACGCAGGCGTACAAGGCGATGTCCCAGCAGGGCAGGGTCACCGGGGCGCAGACCAAGGCGCTGTCCGGCGCCATGGACTTCACCGCCAGGTCGCAGGACCAGGGCAAGTCGTTCCAGGCGATGGCGAACTTCGTCGCGATACTGCAGAAGGAGGGCAAGGTCACCGGCAAGGCGAGCACGGCGGCGTCGGGGGTCAGCAAGGAGTTCGCGGAGGCGATAAAGAAGTCGAAGGGCAAGGACGCGGCGAGCATCATGGCGTCCATGGCGAGCGGCAAGCTCGCCCAGCAGGCGGGCGTCAGCGGCGAGTTCGGGTCGATGAAGGGGACACTCGTCGCGCAGTTCAAGCAGATAACCGTCGCCCTCGCGACGGACATGGCCGACTTCGGAGAACAGTTCCTCAACGACACCCGCGAGGTGCTCGACGGTCTATTCAAGAACGTGCGCAACGTGCTGGCGAGGCTGGCGCCGGAGTTCACCTATTTCGGCAAGAACAAGCTGTTCCCGGCGATAACGACGATAGGCAACGCGCTCGAGAAATTCTCCGTCACCCTCGTCAGGAAGTACCTGCCGATGCTGTTCGGAGCCTCGGAGTGGTTCAAGAGGACGTCGGCGTCGTTCATGAAGTCGTTCAACCAGTTCAAGAACTCGCTCGAGAAGTTCCGCGAGGGGTCGCGCATAATCAGCGAGACCTTCAAGGGCCCGCTGCTCGCCATTTTCAGGATCTTCGGCAGGAACGCCGAGTCCCTCGGCTACCTCGCCGAGGACAACGAGGAGCAGTTCAAGGCCTGGGGGAGCGCGCTGGAGAACCTGATATTCGCAATCGGCGACTGGTTCGGCGCGCTCAAGGTGGCGTTCACCGAGGCGCTGCCCGTGCTCACCTCGATCGTGAACATCCTCACCAAACTGATCAACGGGATGGCGTCACTCGTGAGGGGAATCGGAACGTTCAAACTGGGGGGCGGCGAGGGGTTCCTCGGCATGGGCGGATCCGGCGGCGGACCCAGCGGAACGGTCGGAGGCGGTCTCGGACCGGGCATCGGCTCGCTATTCACCCTCGGCCTGCTGTTCGGCGGGTTCAAGGGAAGCAGGACGGCCTACAGGATGCGCAGGCGCGGCGGCGGAACGGTCAAGGACCTGACGAACCAGGCATCGGTCTACGGGGCGCGCAATTCCCCACGGAGCATTTTCGGCGGCATCCCGGCGATGTTCTCGAGGTCAAGGTACTCGGGTAACGCCGCCACCATGAGGCTGACCCCCGCCGAGGTCGCGGCCAACGTGGCCTACGTCCAGAACATGAAGGACGCGGGAAGGTCGTACCACGACCCGGGCGTATTCCCTCGCGACAGAACCTTGGTCAAGGGTGCGGAGATGATGGGCCTCGGGAAAAACGTGATGACGTTCTCGAGAAACGGCTTCGAGAGGACCGGTTTCGCCGACGCGAAAGCTTACCGAGCCTACATGACAGACCATCGGGCATTCAACGTTGGGGGTCGTGGGGACCTCAACTCGGTGCAGCTGAAGAGAAGCTTGGATGCAGCCGAACAAAATGCCCGAAACACCTACGCCAGGGGCGGTGCGGCGGGGTTCGCGATGCTCTCCGCGGACAAGCAAGCCAAGATTATTGCGGCGGCACAGACCCCCATCGTCGAGCAGCACATGAAAATGCGGAACGCCCAGAGGGACCTCATGTACGGGAAGGGCACCCTCAGGGAGTTCCTGCGTGGTGGCACCGTACAGGGGTCCTTCGACGGCGTGAGCACGGCTTCCGTCCAGAGGGAGGGAATTTTCAAGACCCTCAGCGGCAAGACGATGGCGCGCGATTTGGATCAGGCGCGACTAGCCGCTGGGGGCGCCGCCATGGGGTTGGGACATTTGGCTGCCTTTCAAGCCACCGACCTGCAGAAGGCGAGGTTGACGGCTTTCAACGAATTCATCGAGAAGGACAGGCAGGGCCAGGGAAAGTACGTCGACAAGGAAACCGGCGAATTAAAGAACAAAAGGGCGGCGGAACGGGCGTTCGCGAGGGAGCAGTTCAAGGGTCGCACCGGCGCCATGTTCAAGGGCACGGGCGAGGCCGCCCAGGCGAGCATGCGCAAAACGTTCAACCCGATGATGGGGTTGATGGGCGGCATGCTCCTTTCCACGGGGGTGACGAGCAAAATCGGCGACAAGGACATGCAGTCGGCGGCCAACAACGCCCTCGGAGTGGGGGCGATGTTCGGAGCCCGAGGAATGGGAATCGCCGCCGGTCTGACGCTGATGAAATCGACCAGCTCCTCCAAGTCCGCAATGGGCGGGGCGCTCGCCGGCGCCGCAGTCGGAAAGACGATCAGCGACGCGCTCGCCCCCGTCCTTGGACCTGCCGGTCCGCTCGCCAAGGCCGCGATCATCGGTGGCTCCGCGCTGGTCGGTGGCATAGCCGGCTTCTTCAGGGCGCAGGGCAACCGCGAGAAGGAGGCCAGAAAGATCGGTGCCGGCATCGGCGAAAGAATGAGCGGTCAGATCGTCGCGGCCATGGTCGGCGCGAGGGTGGACCCGAAAACGGGCAGGTTGGTCCAGACCAAGGGTGGTAGCAGCTTCCAGAGAGGGATCAGCCAGATCGACAAGCACCAGAAGAGGGTCGGTGAAATGGGCATAGGAACCCTCGTCGCGGGCCAACAAAAAATAAAGGGTATGTACAACCAACCCGGCTCCGCCTACCAAATGAACCTGGACCTGAACGCCACCAGATCCCAAATTCTCGAGGGAATGAAGAACACCGGCGTGATGTTGAAGTCGGATTACAAGAAGATGCAGGAGTATCTGAAGCAGGCAAGGGGTGGCGATACCGGGGCGATGGACAGTTTTGACGCCTTTGTGACGGGGTTCCAGGAGGAAAATCTCGGATTCACGATCAACTCGGCGGGCGAAAAGGTCGCCAACACCAAGATACGAAGGGCCGAGGACTTCTTCGCGCGCGGCACGGAGGGCGGGACGAGGGGCAAAACCGCGAGGGGCGAGCTGTTCCTCCCCAGCGAGGGTCTCGGGAGATTCGAGGTCGCCGACATCATGATGAAACGCGGCAATTTCGTGGTCCAGCACCTCGCCAAGATGACCGGGAAGACCGAGAGGGAGATCATGGAGCTCGGCTCCAAGATGGACGTGAACCTGGGCGACCCGACCAAGTCGCTGACCGAGCAGATCGGGGCGCTTGGCCTCGCCACTCGCAAGACCGTCGACGAGATGAAAGTGGCGATCAGGGACATCGGCACGGCGTCGCTGAACGTGTTCGACGAATCGATCAAGAGGCGAGCGGAAGTTCAGGCGTTCACTGCCAGCAAGGAGAGGCTGATGGGCCTGGGCGGAACGGCCACGATGGACGACTTCAGGGATTACGCCAGGCTGCTCGTCTCCACGACGTCAAGGGACAATCCGGACAACCCGTTCGCCGTCCTCTCGGCGACCAGAGATTTCGCTCAGGGAAATCTGGGAGCTTTCGGAAAGATGGACGCGGGTCTGCTCGGTGCGTTCGCCAACGAGGGTCAGACAGAGGCCCAAACGGCGTACGAAACGCAACTATCGCAAATCTCGGGCCTCGGCATGCAACAGATTATGGGGGGCATGGCCGAGCAAGGGTTCGTGTTCAAGAACGTCGGAGCGGCCGACAGGCTCAAGGGTCTTCTCAGCGGCGTCTTCGGGGACGAAAACATTGGCGACCAGGCCAAGACGAACCTCCTCAATTTCGTCACAACAGGGCAATTACTGGACAAGGGCGGAAATCTCAATCTGGACAAGCTGTCGAGCATTGGCCCAGCCGGACAGGCGCTGGCAGCCGCAATTATGAAGCCGACCGGTCTTGGCACTGGTGCCGATCGGCTGGACGAAGGGATTTTCGCCACGGAGACCTCCAAGGTCTACGAGATAGCCGGCGATGTCGGATTCACGACCGAAGCCGAGAGGAGTTTCGCGAATGAGATAGCCAACGCGATCACGACGGCCTTCGACAACAAGCCGGAAATCTTCGAGGGCGAAGCCCCGCAGTGGTGGGGCGACATGAAGAACTACAAGTGGCAGGCAACGGGAAACACGCTGCAATTGATTGCAATGGACACCAGATCCCCCCGCAGGGGTCGGGTCGGGGACACCCCGACCTCGAGGGCGCTGAGGGGAACGATGGCGGCCCACGCAAAATTCAACTCCTTGCTGACGGGGAAGCGGACCGTCACCAGTGCGCTCCGTTTCGACAACCTCGGGTCCATGAGCTCCGACCACGCCGCCGGGAGGGCCTACGACCTGACCGGGGACAACCTCGGCCAGTACCAGAAGATGATCTCGAACGCCGGGGGCTTCGCCGAGTTCCACGGCTGGGCCGGCAGCAGGCACCTGCACGTCGTCCCGCCGATCGGCAACACCAGAACCCCGCGGTCGAGCCTCGTCGCCGGGGCGGCCGGGACCATGAACCAGAACGTCACCCTGAACGTGTACGGGGCACCGGGCCAGTCGGAGACCGCCATCGCCCGCCAGGTCGTGGCCGCGCTCGAGCAGCAGCAACGCGCCTACAGGGAGAGAACCTAAATGGCGCTCATAGGACGCAGGGAAAGACTGACGGCGACGACGAAGGTCGTCGTGATGAGGGGCGCCATCCCGTCCACGACGCCGCCGAACAAC
>Ga0194129_10000377_pt1 | contig 87856 bp, 64 predicted proteins | sample TA2KigCa35mmetaG_FD_150862 | JGI IMG/M metagenome (GOLD analysis project Ga0194129, IMG submission 150862) | Freshwater microbial communities from Lake Tanganyika, Tanzania - TA2015038 Kigoma Deep Cast 35m | ecosystem: Environmental > Aquatic > Freshwater > Lake | place: Tanzania: Lake... | reverse complement strand
TGCGCGTTCATGCTGGCCTCAGCTTCGGACGGTGGTCCGCTCGTCGCCGTGCTTCGGCTTCCAGTCTTCGACGGCTGCGCGGTCGGCGTCGTCGTCGAGCCAGGTCCCGGCCGGGAGCCGCGCGCCCCGACGCTCGGCGCGGTGCAGGTTCGTCCGAAACATCGACGCGCCGGTGAAGTCCGTGCCCACGAGGTTCGCGTGCGAAAGGTCCGCGTACGAAAGGGTCGCACCCGAGAACGACGCGCCCTCGAAGGCCGCCCCGACGAGGTACGCCTCGGTGAGGTCGGCGCTGCCGAAGGTTGCCCCAGGGAGCCTTGCCTTCTCGAAGATCGCGTTCATGAGCTTCGCATTCCCAAACCGCACGCGTGACCCATGCGCACCACCGAAGAGCGCGCGCGGGACGAGCGCATTCGTGAAGTCACAGCCGTCGAGGTCGCAGTCGGTGAAGTTGCACTCGGTCGCGTCGCAGCCCGCAAAGCTCGAGCCCGCAAGGCTGCCGCGCATGAACTGCGTTCGGAAGAGCTTGGTCGTCGCGAAGGCGTGCGCCCCGAGCTTCGCTTCGACGAAGGTCGTCAGGGTGAGGTTCGCACCGTCGAGCTTCGCGCTCGAGAGGTCGAGCTTGTAGTAGGTGCCGCGGTCGAGGTTCGCGCCCGAGAGGTCTGCGCGATCGAGGGTGACTTCGACAATATTTGCGCGGTCGAGGTTCGCGCCGACGAAGGACGCGCCGTCGAGCTTGCACTTTACCCAATTGGCGATCGGGGCGTGCGCCCGCGCGAACGAGGTTCCATTCGCTTCGCACTCCGCGAAGGTCGTTGCGATGAGCTGGCTCTCGTCGACTTTCGTCTCCGAGAATCGGCATCGGAAAAAAGTCGCGAGGTGGGCGTCGCAGCCGGAGAGGTCGCAGGCGTCGAACGTACACTCATTGAACGTCGACTCCTTCAGCTGAGCGGAAGCCATGCGAGCCGGGAAGCGCACGCCGTCGAACACCGCCCCGCACAGATCCGCGCCAGTGAGATCGAGCAGCGACAAGTCCGCGTGCTGAATCGGCTCGCCGTGCTGCACCTTGTCGAGAAGCTCGTCGAGGTTCATGCGCTCGCCCCCTTCTTCGCCTGGTCGTCGAATTTCGTCCAAGCGACGACGGCCTCGTCGAAGCGCGTCGCCTCGTCCCCGATGGCGCCCGTGAAGTCGGTGCGCGTCAGCTGCGCACCCGTGAAGTCACTCGCGGCGAGCCGCGCATTCGTGAGGAGGGCCTCGTTCAAATTGGCGCCTCTCAGCGAGGCACGGTCGAAGGCCGTGCGCATCGCGAGAGCGTTCTTGAGGAGCGCTTGGTTCAGCTTGGCGCTCGTGGCATCGCACTCGGACAGATCGCTCATCGTCATGCGGGCGCTCTGAAAGGTCGCTGCGCGGAGCACCGTCGTTCGAAGGCAGCATCGCTCGAGGTTGGCGCGGTCGAAGTTCGCTTCCGGCAGCTCGCTCTTATGGACGAACACCGCTTCGTGAGCGTCGGCGCCGACGAAGGAGGGTCGCGTCCCCTTGCACGAGATGACGCTGGCCTTGTGCAGGTTGGCGCCGTCGAACACCGTGTCGTCGAGCGTGCACTCGAGGAAGGTCGCTTGTACGAGGTGCGCGTCCGTCAGATTTGCCTTCGACAGATCGGCTTTCAGGAAGGTGCAGCGCTCAAAGCGCGCGCCTCGGAGATCAACCCCTTGCCAGTGGACTTCCAGAAGGTCCGCGCCCTCGAGTTCGGCGCGGCGGAAGCTGGCGCTCGTCGTGTGGGCGCGCATGAGGATCGCCTCACGCATGTCCGCTCGCTCGAGGCTCGCGCCTTCGAGGTTCGCTCCTCCAAGGTTCGCTTGCCGCAGCCGCGTCGCGACGAGCTTTGCCCCTCGCAGGTCCGCCTTCGCGAGCACCGCACCCTCGAAGTTCGCACCCGAGAGGTCGGCGCCCCGCAGATCGGCCCCTTCGAGGAACGCGCGCGAGAAGTCAATCCCCGTGAGGTCCATGTCGCGGAAGTCCGCGCCGGTGAAGTCCCGCTCGGTCAGCGACTCGTTCGCGTCCCGCGCCATGCCGACGATGAGCTTCGCCATCGCCGAGGCTTCTTCGGTCATTGGGGAGGCTGCGGAAAGCAAGTGGGCACTCCGCCGGTATCCAAGACGGGTGAGCTCTTCGAGCTGCTCAAGCTTCTTCCGCAGCGCGTCGGAGGCGAGAGCTGCCTCGGTTTCAACGTCGGGCATGCCACGCGAGCGAGCCGTAGCCGTGCGCTCGGAGATCGTTGCGAGCATCGCCGATGCGCGAAAGTGCGGTGGCCCACCGACTTGCTCCCCGTCCCCCGATTTCGCCATCCCGCTCGAATCGACCGGTAGCGTCGCGCGGGCCTTCGCTTGCGCCGCGACGGCATCTTGTGACCGGGCAAACGCGACGACCGCATCGAGATCACCAGGGGGCGGAGCGCGGGTTGGCGGTGGGATGGGCTCGTCGAGGCCATAGCGCGCGGGGTCCCCACCCTCAGCAAGGAGACGCGCCCGCGCTCTTTGCCGATTGCGCTCGGCGCCACGGTGCATTCGATCGGCGCGCAGTCCTTCGAGATGCGTCCACTGTCCGACGGCCTCGAGGTCGATGTTCGGCGCGATCCCGTGCCCCTCTTCTGGCATGAGGTCGCTGTCCGAAAGTTCGTAAAGGGCTCCCTCGACTGGGTCGAGCCGCCGTTGGAGCGCCGCAACGTAATGCTCGCGAGTGCGAGCCTCGTTTGGGGCTTCGCACGCCGCCACGAAGTGGCTCACCTCGCTACCGTCGCGGCTGTCGATCGGTACCGAGCCGTGCGCGACGACGGCGCCTATCCCTGCGCTTGGAAAAAGCCACACCGTATCGAACTGCAGCGCCACCTCTTCGAGGGACTCGATAACACCGGAGCGCGCAACGAACGCGCGGGTTTTGAGTCCAGGCAATCGACTCTCGATTCGAGGCTGTTCGGGGTGCATGTTCTCGACGAGAAGCGTCTCGTCTCCGCGCCAGAATCCAGGTGCCTGCTGGTTCGGCAGCCCGACGTTGAAGAACTCCGGCTCGCAGTCGCGCGGAATGGCTGACGCGTCGCCCTCCGACGAATCCGCCGCGAAGCTGCCCGCCCTGCGGCGCCGCGGTCCGAAACTTAGGTCCATCGGCAGTAGGCTCGCCGGTGATGGCGATTCGCTCGGACTCGTTCGTCGCGAATCGAACGCTTCGACGTTTGGGAGCGGCAGGACCATCGTACCCGCGCGCTCCACTTCGACCGTACCCATGCCGAGAGGGTTCCGGTCGTCGTCGGCGCCACCCGAAGTGTGTTGCCAATCAATGGGAAGCTCCGTCATCGGCAACGGCTCAGAGGCGCTCCGACCGACCCAGTAACGGTCGCCCGCGACGAAGAGTGTCTTCTCGAGGGCGCCGACGCGCACGCGAACAAAAGAAGTCCGAACCGCCTCGCCTCTCGGTGCAAAAAATTTTCCTGCTACGAGGAACTCCGAGTGCGGCTTACGGAATCCTTCATCGAAGACCGTTGTTCCTAGCTCTCCGGCGATCCTGGGCCACAGTGCGATTTCGTCTACCAGAACCTTCGGATTCGCGAGCTGAAACGCGAGTACGGTCGTGACATGAAGCTCGGTTGCGCGCGCTGTTGTGAGGACCCGCGTGAGCACCGGAAGTTTGATGGGCTTGCAAATCTTCAAGGAGCTTCCTCAAACCTTGGTGAACGCGCACGTCCAGATGTTGGCGATGTGTTGCCTCAAGCTGGTGCCAGTCGTTTCGCGCGTCAGAGCGGCCGCAATTCCAATATCGGCACACGTCGCCTGCCAATGGCCATTCGTGGTGATCACCACGCCCTTCGTCTCGAGCTCGATGCCGTGTAACGTTTCAACCATCGCAACTTGCTCGGTCTTCGCGAGGCCGGTTTCACCGGAATAGAAGAAGAACTTGTGCTCGTTGCCGTAGTTGAAGAAGTTCTCTTCAGCCTCGACCATTACCTTCTTACCCTTTACGGTGACGACCCGTGCGTCGAGATCGATCGTGGCTCCAGCGTGCATCTTGAGTGCGTCCGTGGAGGCGGTGATCGTGACTGTCTCGCCGGCGAACTTTGCGTTCCAGTCGCCCGTGACGGTCGTGGACCAATTCGCGTCGAACTTGTAGGTCACGTCCTTCGTCACGTGGAGGCTCGCCTCGCCATTGACCGTCTGTTCGAGCTTCGACTTGATGGTCTGCTTGAGACCCGTGCCGTTGATCGTGTCCTCCTGGCCGCTAGTCACGCGGGTCGTGCGCTTCGAGTGATACTGCTCGACCGAGTTGCCGCCGACATCGAGGTTGAAGTCGCCGAGGTAGCCGTGATTGGCGCCCTCGTAGACGAACCAGTTCTGCTCGCCCCACACGTTGACGTAGTACCCGCCGCCCGTCTCGAGCCCCGCGTTGCCGTCGGTCGTCTGCCAGAGGCTGAACGGGACGTCGATCGTGTTGTTCGTGTCCCCGTCGACGGCGGCGGAGGGGTGCGTGATCGCGTAGGTCTCGTCCTGGCCGGTGTAGACGCTCGACTGGGCTCCGGTGGGGGAACCCATGTAAAACCCTGTCTTGTTGTTCGGCGTGCTGATGAAGACGAACTCTTTGCCTTTCTCGTCTTCGAGGACGATCTGATTGCCGCTGCCGCTGCGGATCACGTTCTGCGTGTGGTTCCGCTCGCCGACCACGCTCGGCTTGTGCGCGTTCGGCACCACGCCCGCGATGAACGGCCGGTCAGGGTCGCCGCCGAGGAAGCCGATCATCACCTCGGTGCCCTTGCGCAGGGGGAAGTGGAAGCCCTCCTTGTCGCCGCCGTGCGGCTGCAGCATCCGGACGCGCGTCGAGGCCTTGCCGTCAGGCAAGTCGCTCGTGTCGAACTCGAAGCGGACCAGGTAGCGACCGTCCTTGTCGAGCTGGGCGTACTCGCTCGACGTTTCGCCGCAGACGACGCCGTTCTCGAAGCCGTAGATCCGCGGCCAAGCCGTGTCTTGCGGCGCGCGGTACTGAACCGACGACGGGATGGCCACGACGCGCATCTGATAGGTCTCGCGCGTCGATAGCTTGGTGAGGCGCGCGACCTCGGGAGTCATCCCGGCGAGCGCGCCGGCGTGCTCGACCTCGAGCGCGAGCCACTTTTCGTCGACCTCTTCGGGGCGCTCGTCAATTGCGAAGCGGTAGCCCGCGCGCGGGCCGAGCACGTCTCCGCTCGCGCGGAGCATCGTCTCGCGGCAGCCGAGCGCCTGGCCTCGCACGCTCGCGAGCCGCTTCATGTTGTCCTGGTCGAACGAGCGGTAGCCGTACTCGGTGATCGTGCCGTGGCCACCCTTCGTGACCGCGCCCTCGCTGCGGAGCGTCGCGGAGGGGTTCGCGTAGTTGTAGTCGGCGACGGTCACCGACTTCGGCAGCCAGCGGGTCTCGGCCTCGAGCTGGTGCAAGCCTTCGGGGGCCGTCACGTCTTCGCCGAAGATGGGCACGTACGACACGCGTCCGGTGCCCGGAAAGTCGACGTGCCGGCCGCGTTCGTCAACGACGACCATCACCTCGTTCGCCGCGTCGGCCTTGTGCTCGAAGTAGTAGTAGAGGCCCTCGCGCTCGAGCCAGCGGTGGAAGAAGTCGAGGTGGCTCTCGCGGTACTGCGCGACGAACTCTTCGGTCGGGTAGAGGTCGTCCTGAATGTCGAAACGAAACTCGTTCGATGCGACGCCGCCCGCCGTGAGCGTGTCGGAGAGGAACTCTTTCGGGGTGCACTTCGTGAAGACGTAGCTGCGCCAGAACTGCCGCAGGAGCCAAACCCTCGGGACGAGCAGCGCGTGGTAGAGCGCCCGCTCCGCCGTCTGGTGCAAGAGCCGCACGCTCGCGATGACCCCGTGCAGGACGAACGGCTCACCCGAGTCGGTGCGCTCGCCTCGGATCGTCGCGCGCTCGCCGACCGTGCCGCGCACGGCCGCGCCGATCGGGACGGTGAAGAACAGGTCAAACTCATAGGGCTTCGAGACGTGCTCGGTGCCACGGAATCCAACGAACGAGGCTCCCTCGAGCTTGTCGCACTTCAGCGTGAAGACGTCCTGACGCATGCATCCTCCGGCGGGAACAGTCGCCTCAATGTCGAGCGCACGGCGCCGCGTGTCAATGACGACCGTCGCGAAAGTTGTCGAAATTCGTCGGGAAATTACGGATAGTTCGTGATCCAGCCGTCCCTGGTGGCCGCAGCCTTAGCCGCTCGAACGGTGGCTCGGCGTCGCGTGTCGCGGAGCGTCGAGGAGCTCGCGCAGCTCGTCCAAGGCCGCGGCGAGGCTCCGCGCGAGGCTCGCGATGGCGACGGGATCGAGGTTGGCGTCCTCCTTCGAGAGCACTCCACCTGGTCGGCAGACGAGGGGCCGCGCGACCTCGAGCTGCATCGCAAAGCGCGCGTCGGCCAGGCGTGCGTGACGGCCGACCGAGTAGCCGCCCGGGAAGGGGCGCTCGAGCGCGACGGTGAGGCCTTGTCGCTCGAGCGAGCGAGCGAAGGCTTGCGTGAGCTCCGAAGGCGCGGTCGCTCCGTCCTGCGACCCCACGACGATGTCGGCGCTCTCGCGGCCGCGCGCCGGGTAGGTGTGGCCCGACACGAGCAGGACGGCCGCGAAGCCTGCGGCCGCTTGATCGAGCTCGGCCTCGACGGCGCGGTGGTAGGGCTCGAAGATCGACGCGACGGCCGCTCTGACCTCGTCGCCGGTTCTCGCGGGCTCGTACCACTGGGCTCCGCTCTGCGAGCGACGCCGGATGTCGTTGAGGCCCGGCGGGCGCTTGTCCTCGTACGGCGTCGGGAGCCGCGGGGTCGTGTTGAGATCGATCACGTAGCGGCTCAGCGTCGCGGTGACCACCGTCGCGCGAGCGTGACCGACGGCCTTGAAGAGCTCGCGCGCTCCTACGTCCGAGTCGGCGAGCACCGAGCCTGCCTCGAGCGCCTTCGCGGGGACGCGTAGCCGCGTTGCTTCGTCGAGCACGAGCCCGCCGTGCGGCACCTCGAGGACGAACGGAGTGTCCTCGTCGGGCCGGGAGAGCTCAAACGCATCGAGCATCGAACGATGCGCCACGTTAGCCGCTCTCGCGGCGTAGGCGAGCATGCGATCCGACAAAAAAGCGAGCGGCGACGCTCCGTGTTGGGGCGCCGCCGCTGCGAGCCGTCGCGATCTCGCGGTCAGCCGGCGTTCACGATGTCGACGATCTCCTTCACCGCGACGGCGCTGTCCGCGAGCATCTTCTTCTCGGCGTCGGTGAGCGCGATCTCGAGGATCTTCTCGACGCCGCCGCGCCCGATGATGGTGGGGACACCCATGAAGAAGCCGCTGTAACCGTACTCGCCCGACAGGTACGCCGCGCTCGCGAGGAGGCGCTTCTGGTCGTGGAGGTAGGCTTCGGCCATCGCGACCGCGCTGAGGGCCGGAGCGTAGTAGGCGCTCGTGCCCATCAGGCCGACGATCTCGCCGCCGCCCTTGCGGGTCCGATCCACGATGGCGTTGAACTTGTCATCGGCGACGAGCTGGCTCGCGGGGACGCCGTTGATCGTGCACGCGCTCGCGACCGGCACCATCTGGTCGCCGTGACCGCCGAGCACCATCGCGCGCACATCCTTCACCGACACGTTCGCCTCGCGGGCGAGGAACAGCTGGAAGCGCGCGCTGTCGAGGACGCCCGCCATGCCGACGATCTTCTCCCTCGGCCAGCTCGTGCGCTTCATGAACTCGTAGACCATCGCGTCGAGCGGGTTCGAGATCACGATGACGAAGGCGTTCGGGCAGTGGAGCTTCGCGTTGTCGGCGACATTTCGAATGATCGGCAGGTTGGTCCCGATGATGTCCTTGCGGTCCTGCCCCGGCTTGCGCGGGATGCCGGCGGTGACGATGAGCACGTCCGAGCCCGCGCAGTCCTCCCACTTCGAGGTGCCGGTGACCTTGGTGTCGTAGCCCTCGATCGCGCCGTTCTGCTCGAGGTCGAGCGCCTTGCCCTTCGCGAAGCTCTCCTTCTGCGGGATGTCGAAGAGCACGACGTGCTCTGCGAGCTCGCGGCGCGCGATGGCCGCGGCCAGTTCACCACCGATGTTTCCGGCACCAATGAGCGCGATCTTCGTCATGGGCGACGGCTCTAGCCCGACTGGCGCGGGTCCGCAACGGGCCGCCGTGGCGTCCGAGGGCTGCCTCGTACTATCGTGCCGCCGTGGCAGACGCGGAATGGTTCCAGCGCGCGCTCGAGGCCCCGCTCGAGCGGACGGAGCTCGGTGCGCTCGGCGTCAAGTACGAGGGCAAGGTGCGCGACTGTTACGTGACGCGGGATGCGCGGCGCTTCCTCGTGACGACGGACCGCATCAGCGCCTTCGACCGCGTCCTCGGGACGCTCCCCCTGAAGGGGCAGCTCTTGCAGTGGGTGAGCGCGTTCTGGTTCGAGCACACACGCGCGCTCGCGCCGAATCACGTGCTCTCGGTCCCGGATCCAAACGTGATGGAGGTCGTCGAGTGTCGGCCGCTCGGCGCCGAGATGGTTGTCCGCGCCTACATCACGGGCGTCACCGGCACGAGCATGTGGACGCACTACGCAAGCGGCGCGCGCACGTTCTGCGGACACGCGCTGCCCGATGGGCTTAAAAAGGATCAGCGCTTGGCGCGGCCGCTCCTCACGCCGAGCAGCAAGGCGCCGAAGGGGCACCACGACGTGTCGATGTCGAAGGACGAGCTCGTGCGCGAGGGGCATCTCAGCGGCGACGAGTTCGAGGAGGCCGAGGCGCTCGTCATGGCGCTCTTCGAGGCCGGGCAGCGGCATTGCGCCGCGCGCGGTCTCATCCTCGCGGACACGAAGTACGAGCTCGGCCGCGACCGAGATGGGCGGCTCGTCGTCATCGACGAGCTGCATACGCCAGACTCGTCGCGCTTCTGGCTCGCGGATTCGTACGAAGAGCGCTTCGCACGAGGCGAAGCCCCCGAGTCGTTCGACAAGGAGTTCGTGCGCCGCTGGCTCGCCGAGCGAGGCTTCACCGGCGAGGGCGCGGTGCCCGTCATCCCCGACGACGTGAAGGTCGAGGCGATGAGACGCTACGCAGAGGCGTGCGAAGCGATCGTGGGCGCTCCGTTTGCGCCCGAGCTGTCCGACCCACACTCGAGAATCCGAAGCAACCTGGGGATCGCATGACCGTCAAGGCCACCGTGTTCGTTCGCTTGAAGACCGAGGTGCTCGACCCGCAGGGCGAGGCCGTCCGAAAGGCTCTCGCTCACATGGGGGTCGAAGGCGTGCGCGGCGTGCGCATCGGTCGCCTCGTCGAGCTCGAGCTCGACGACGTCGACGTCGAGGAGGCGCGCCGCAAGCTCGCTCGCGCGGCAGACGAGCTCCTCGCGAACCCCGTCATGGAAGACTACGAAGTCGTCGTCGGCAGCCGGTAGCGCGAGACGAGCTCGGGCGCCACGTCGAGCGACGCGAGCGCGTCAGCGAGATGCGCGCGATGGATCGACACCATCGTCGGCATACCCCCCGACAACCCGAACCGCGCGAGGAAGTCGACCCCGCTGTCATAGGCAGCCGCGAAGGTCGCGGTGTCACCGTCGACGACGCAGGCCATGCGGACCTGCGCTTGCCCGAGGAGCAGCAACGTCGTCTTGTCGTAAGGCCCGCGACGCCCCGCGCGATCGAGATCGACGAGGAGGAAATCGGGCCCCCCGATCTCGTACGCGTGCGAAAGCCGCCCGGCCTCGTCCTCGAGCGGGGCGATCTCCGCGGCCGCTTCTTCGATGAGCTGCCACGCGTCCTTCGTCATGCGGCTCTCGAGGAGGTCGAGCACGGCACGGAGCACGTCCTCGTCGCGAGGGCGCGCTCGGATCGCGCGGTCGAACAGCGCGCCGGTCCCGCTCGGCGTCCCACGTCGCGTGTCGATCGCTCGCGCGTCGTCGTCGCAGCCAGGGTACGGCTCGACGCCGCCGAGCAGCCATTTGGCAGCGCTCGCGAGCCCGTCGAAATCGGTGTGGCAAACGATCGTGTCGGCTGGCCCGAGTCGAGCGACGAGGGTCGGGTCGAGCATCTCGGGGCACGCGCCGTGCTCGGCCTTGGTCGACAAGACGAACCTCGGCTCGCCCAAGAATCGCGCGTGATGCGCGCTGTCGTGGTGATCGATCCAGCCGACCAAGCGGTCGCCCAGCTCGTCGATGAAGCGCAGCGTGTTGGACTCGAAGTCGTTGCGCCGACCGCCGCTCTCCGAGGCGAAGGCGATGTCGAGGACGACCACGCGCCCCTCGAGGTCGCGCGGCTTCGGCAGCTTTCGCGGCGTCGCGAACGCGACGTGCACGCCGCTCGGCGCGACCCAGGAACCCTTCCGTCTTCCCATCTTCGAGCGGTGCTACTGTAACTGCCGAAGTCATGCGAGCCACAAGCATTCGAACCGGCCTAGCGGTCGCGTCTCTCCTCGCCGCGTCGGAAGCCTTCGCCGAAGGCGCTGCGCCATGCGTCATCGAGGGGGTCACCTCGCCGGCCCCCAATACAGAGCTCTTTCTCGAGGCCGCCGGCGGTGCGCCGCACGCGAAATTCACGGGCGTGTTGCTGCGCGTGAAGCTCGTCGAGCCGACGTTCGCTCCAGGGTCGCGCCTCAAGGTCGAGACCGGCGACGGCACGAAGCCCTACCTCCGCGTCAACGGTCACGCGACGCCTTCGGCATTCCGTTTCTTCGCGAAGGAGGCGGTGTCGCTCGTCGGTGGGCAGGTGTGGCTCACGAAGGGCGTGGAAATCCAGCCGAAGGCCGCGGCGTCTGGTGAGGTCGAGTTCGAGCACGCGGTGCTTGGGACGCGTGCGGCCGACGGCGCTCCGACGAAGCTTCGCGGAAAACTCCCCTGCGCCGCGGTTGGGCTCGCCCCGATCGCGCTCGAGGCAACCGAGCCGCCCAAGGGGGCGCGCTGGTACCACATGAAGACAGGCGGCTTGAAGCTCTTCGATCGAGCGCAGGGTGCTCAGGTCCTCGAGCTCAAGATGGATGACGACGCGCGCAAGGTGTTCTGGAGCACCGAGGTGCGGGCCGGCTGGGTCCACGTCGTGTCGCCCGGCGACGTGACGCTCGACGGGTGGGTCCGCATGAACGAGCTCGAGCCTCAGATCCACGGCGAGCTGATCGACATGAACGCCCTCGCGCCAAAGCCGCTCGCCTCGCCGACGCTCGCGCTCGCGGAGCCTCCGAAGGTGCTCACCGCCGTGATCGCCCTCCCGATCGCGTCGAAGCCTGCGGCGGGCGCCGCACCTCTCGGCCTCGTTGAACCCGGCGCGACCTTTCACGCGATGGACGTGTCGACGGAGTGGACAAGCGTCGTCCCGACCGACCTCGCGCTCATGCCGCTCGACGGGAACGGCTTTTGGGTGAAGACGAGCACGTTGCCGCGATGAGCGCGCGAGCCCTGCGGTGGTCGCGGCTCGCGGTGGTCGCACTCGGCCCGAGCGTCGTGCCTGCGAGCGCTCAGGCCCTCGAGGCGCCGCTGTCTGCCTCGGTCGAGGGTCGCGTGCTCCACGTCCAAGCGTGTCGCGGTGGGCGCTGCACGACGACGGACCTCGAGCTCGCCGCGGGCCTCGGGCCTGCGACGACGGAGCCCTTGACGCTGGTCAATGGTCGGCCGGCGCTCCTCGTCGAGGCGCTGCCGACGGGCGGGCCTGGGCGCTTCGTCGTGATGGTCGCACAGGACGATTCCGGTGCGCCGAGGGAGCTCCTGCGCGGGTTCATCGACCGTCCGCGCGGAGGCGACGACGGCGCGACGCGAGTGCTCTTGCGCGAGCCTGGCGCCGGTGGCGTGGACGTCTCGTTCGCGTGGCGCTCGTCGCGGCCCATTGCGTGCGGGCGTCACGTGCTCTCGAAGAGCCAGCGCCTCGACCCACGCGAGCTCGCCTGGCGCCCGGCTCCCACCCGAACGCTAGCGGCTGCCGCTGCTCCGCCGGTCACGCCTGCGTTCGCCTCGCGGGGCGGGGCTGCTTCGCTCGATGGGCCGCGGCTCCTCGTCGCGACCGTGGCGACGAGCGCGACCGCCGACGGTCCGTCCGGCCTCACCGATGGCACCCTCGAGCGCGGCTGGGCCGAGTCTGCCGATGGACTTGGCGAGGGCGAGGTCGTGGTCATGTCCTCCTCGAGCGACGTCGCGATCGAGGGCTTCGAGCTCGTCGTCCGTGGCCGCGGAGAGGCGGGCGCTACGCCACGGACGCTGCTCGTCTACACGGACCGCGAGGCCTTTCACGTCACGATGCCCGAGGACGCCGGGGCGCAGCCGGAGGGCACCGGTTACGTCGTCTCCCTCGCCACGCCGATTCGCACCGAGTGCGTCGCGCTCGCGCTCGAGGGCGCGTACGGCGCGCGCGGCGACGTCGTCCGGATAGCCGAGTTTCGCGCGCGCACGGGGCTCGAACGCGAAGGCTTCGAGGCGCTCGTCTCGCGGCTCGACCACGGCGGCGACGAGGCACGTGCCGCCGAGGTGTTGCTCGCGCGCAGCGGCTCCCTCGCGGTCGGCGCGACGATGCGCGGCTTCGACGCCCTCGGTCCCGCGGGGCGCGTCCGCGCGCTGGACGTGATCGAGAGCGGGAGCTGCGCGGAGACCGCGCGGTTCGTAGTCGAGAGGCTCGTCGGTCGCGGCCGTGATGCAAGGTGGGACGCCGATGGTGACGAGTCCCTCGACGCGCTGCGCGAGCGCACGCAACGCTGCCTTGCCGACAGCTCCCCGATCCTCGAGGACCTCCTCCTCAAGGGCCTCGATGATCGCGAGCGCGGGCTCGCTGGCCGTGAGCTTGCAAGCCTCGTCCCCGCCTCGTCCCTTTCGGTATTGCCCCGTGCGTTCGATGGGGCGTCCCCCGCCTTGCGCGCGCGCCTCCGTGACGCCGTGCACGCGGCATCGCAGAATCGACGTGCCAGGCTCGCTCTCGAGGGGCTCTTTACGCCTGCCGCGAGCGAGGGGCGCTCGCGCGTCGCGACGCTCGAGCTGCTGCGAGCCCTCGGCGACGTCGCGCTCAGCGTCCCGGGTGCTGCGACCGCGACGGCCGAGCTCATGCGGGGCGCCGATTTTCGAGAGCGTTATCTGCTGCTCCAGCCGGCCGCGCGCTTCGCGGGGCGAGGTGACCCGGAGGCCCTTCGTTTTCTCGAGGCGAGCGTGTCGCGCGAGCCCTCGGCCGAGGTCCGCGCGCAGGCGGCGCGCCTCGCGAGGGGCGTGCCCTCGTTGAAGCCGGCGCTCCTTCGTGCGCTTGGCGACGCGTCTCCTCGAGTGCGCGAGGCTGCCCTCGTTGCGTTGGCAGGGCACGTCGAGGGCGTCGAGGCTCCGCAGGTGGCTTCGCTCCTCCGCGATGACCCGTGGCCGTTCGTTCGCGTCGCGGCCACGGCCGCGTTCGGCACGGCGCGGCTCGACGAGTCGACGGCTTCGGCGCTCGTCGGAGCGCTCGACGATCGCACGCTCGCCGTGCGCCTCGGCGCTGTGAAGGCCCTCGGCGCCGCGCGAGTCTCGTCCGCGGCAGATCGCGTCCGCGCGGTCGCGTCGGATGGTCGCCTCGACACCTCGCTGCGAGCCGCGGCCCTCGCCGCCCTCGGACGTCTCTGCCGGCAGGACGATGCGTCGCTTCTCTACAAGCTCGCATCGCGAGCCGTCGCGCCAGAGCTCGGGTACGACCGCGACCTCGGCGTGGCCGCGCTCGCCGCCCTTGAGGAGCTCCGCCCCGTTGATCGCGCGAAGGAGCTCTTGCCCTACGTGCGCGATCCTAGGACGCCTCGCGAGCTACGGGCGATCCTCCGACGGGTCGTCGAGGCCACGGGCCGTTGCGGCGCGTGAGCCCCGAGGATGGCCGAGCCTTGTTCGAGCAAGACAGGGTGAGGTACGGTTGTCGTATGCGCTCGATCTTCAAGCTCGTCACGGGTGCGGGGCTGCTCCTCGCGACCGCCGTCGCAACCCCAGCCTGCGTCGTCCAGGTCGATGACAACATCGGCGATGCGGTCGATCGGTTCTGCGACCGCCTCGTCGCCTGCGGCACCTTCGACCTAAACGGTTTTCCTTACAGCCGCTCGTCCTGTCAGGACGTCTACGGCACCCTGCGACTGCCGGTCGGCTGCCCGGGCACGGTTGAAGGGGCGACCTGCGCCGAGCTCGACAACCCGAACTCATTTCCCTACGAGGTCTGCTTCCCCCTCTGCAGCGTGACGACCTGTGGCATCGACGGCGATTCGCTCGACTTTTGCCGCGACGGCTTCCTCTACACGTACGACTGCGACGCCGAGTGCTCCCGCAGCGGCAAGGTGTACACGGGCGTCTGCGGCTCCACATACCAGGGGCAGACGACCGCGACGGGCGAGCCAGACTGCTGGTGTCAGTGAGGGTACTCACGCCCCGGTGACCTGCGTCTCAGGGCAAAGATGCGACGTCGGCCGCAAGTTGTCGCTCCGCTTGAGCGTGCGTTAAGTTGTCCTCATGATGAACTCTCGCACGCTCGCTGCTTTTGGTTCCTTTGGTTTCCTCGCCGTCGCGACCCAGGCCTGTCTGGTCAAGGTCAACGACAACAACATCATCCTCGACACCCCGACCGAGCGCGTCTGCGACAAGTTCGCGCAGTGCGGCGTGCTCGACTCGAACGGCTTCACGTTCACTTATGGATCGTGTCTCGGGGATTACCCCGAGGGTACGTTCTCCACGAGCTGCGCGAACGCCGTCGAATCCTCGAGCTGCGCGTCGCTATACGACGGGACCTCGTCGGCGCTCGACCTCTGCTTCGACGCTCCGCCGGTCGGCGACCCCGTTACTCGTTTTTGCAACCGCCTCATCGCCTGCGGCGCCCTCGACAAGAACGGGAATCCCTACAACAGCGCGACCTGTGAGGAGGTCTACGGCACGCTCCTCCTCCCCTCGGGTTGCCCGAGCGCCGTCGAGTCCGCGACCTGCAACGACATCAACAACCCAAACTCACAGCCCTATTTCGTCTGCTTCCCCGTGTGCAGCGTCACCAAGTGCGGCGTGGACGGCGAGTCGCTCGATCTCTGCCGCTCGGGGTTCCTCTACACGTACGACTGCAACGCCGAGTGCGCCTTGAGCGGCAAGTCCTACACCGGGTTCTGCGGCACGTCGTACCAGGGTCAGATGACCTCGACCGGCGAGCCCGACTGTTGGTGTCAGTGAGCCTCGCCCCCGTGCGGCCCGCGCTCACTTCGATGGGCGGGCCGCCGGCGTCCCTCCGGACGGCGTCGCGTGGGCATGGTCGGTCACGAGCGCCGCGAGGCGTGAACGCTTCTCGTCGAGCGTGAGGCTGCGCTTGGCGCGCTCGTCGTCGCTCATGCCCGCCCGCAAGACGAGCAGTTCGTCCCCGACTCCCAGCACGTTGGAGCCACTTCGTAGGATGAGCCACTCGGCCTTCGTCGGACCAACGACCACGCGCGTCGCGCCGTCGCCCGGTCCCTTCTCCGGTGCCCCACCTGCGGCGAGCTTCGCGAGGGCTGCCTTCGCGTCGGCCTCCGACGTCGTGGCCGCAGCGAGCACGCGCCAGCGCCGGTCACCGTCGCGGTAGAAGCCGAACGCTCCCGCGCCGCCTCCCGTGACCAGCAGGTCCGCGAGCTCGTAGCGAATGCCGTTCGGCAGGCGGGCCTTCGTCGGCAAGAGCTTCGCGGCGCCAGGGAGCTCGGTCGGCCCCGTGAAGCGGTCGCCGACGTCCTTCACGAGCGCGGGCAGCAGCTCGTCGCCGCGCTTCTTCAGCTCGTCGACCGAAAGCTCCGCGTCGTTCACGGTGATCTCCGCGAGGTCCGACCCGCGCCAGACGTAGGCATTCCCAAGCCCGAGCGTCGCGAGCCCTCCTCCCTCGATCGGTCGCGGCGTGTCGGGGTGGGCCGGATCGCCGGCGCCGAGCGCGCGCTTCGTGAACATGGCGAGCGCTTGCTCCGGGCTCCCGAAGCGCGAGTGCTTCACGTCGACGGTCGCCTTCGAGCCGCCGTCGTCCACATAGCGCGCCTCGTTCACGCGCTTCGCCCCATGCTGGACGTAGATCTCGCATTCGCCGTCGAACACGTCGCAGATCCCGGGTTTCAGCGGCTCCTTCGCGCCGTCGCCGTAGCCTCGATCGCTGCCGCTCGGATCCAGGCAGAAGTTCCCCGCGCGCGGGGGGAGCGCGGCCACGTTTGAGGGATCGGCGACCTTTGTCGGACGCGCGCAGGTCGCGCCTGCCGGCTTCGCGGTCTCAACTGGCGGAGGCGGCGCGCCGCGCTCGACAGGGCCGCGAGACGCGTCACAGCCCGACAGGATGACCGTGGCAGCCGAGAGCGCGAGCACCGTGTGGAAGCGAGCCATGGTCGGGGGGTAGAACTTTTTGCATAGCCCCGCAATCGGTTCCTGTTCTCGAGCCGTCGGATGCGCGGAAGATGCGCTCAAATGCATGGAACGATGAGATGTTGATGGGGCACCATTCTTGCGTATCAACCATCGACCATGTGCCTGATCAGGGTCTCCCGACGGCACCGAGCCGGCTTTACGTTGATCGAGATGATGGCGGTCGTCGCCTTCATCGGGATCGTCGTGGCCGCCGCTACGCCGTCTTGGATCGAGCTGACGAAGGACCGTCGCGTCGAGAACGCGGCGCTCAACATCGCCGATCTTTACCGCACCGCGCGCAGTCGCTCGATGGGCCGCGGCAGCGCCGTGCTCGTCCGCTGGGATGCGAACGCCGCCATGCCGTCCGGCGCGAACCCGGCGGGGCACTTCACGGTGCGCGAGGCCGTCGCTGGACCGAGCGGCGCCTCGGCCAACCTGCCCTCGGCGAGCTGCTTCTCCCCCGATTGGGGTGACTCCGGCACGACGAGCAAGTTCGTGGTTTCGTTCGACGAGCGCCGAAAGCGCTTCGAGCCCGCGGGGGCCGCCTTCCTCGACGACGTCGGCAACGTTCAACAGTTCGCGCAGGTGTGCTTTACGCCGGCGGGGCGTACGTTCGTCCGATACTCGTCCGCGGGCGCATTTTCGGTGCTTACCGGGGTCCCTCGCGTGCGGGTGACCAACACGAAGACGAACTTCGCGCGCTTTGTCGTCTTTCCGCCGCACGGCTCGGCGAGGGTGGTGTCGCAGCTATGAGGGCGACGCGTCCTTCGCGGGCTCGCGTCGGGAGTCACGCCCTCGGCTACACAATGGTCGAGGTCATCATGGCGCTCGCCGTGCTCGCCGTCGGTGCGACCGGTGTCGTCGCCATGCAGAAGGCCACGCTCCTCGGCAACACACGCGCGCGGGACCTCTCGACGGCATCGACTGTCGCGGCCGCGTGGCTCGACCGCATCAAGATTGATGCGCTCGGCTGGCGCAAGACATCCACCGGCGGCTCGACGGTCAACGACACCCGCTGGCTGAAGGTGATCGGCGAAGACTACCCGCAGATCGGCGGAAACGAGAACGTCTGGACGCGCCCCGGGGTCGACACCGTCCTCGGTTACTCACCCGGCGCAGATGTGCGCGGGCACGACATCACGGACGCGGCGAAGCTGAGGGACGCGGCCTTCTGCACGAACGTTCGCATCGTGCAGCTCTTGCCGAACATGGCGCGCGCCGACGTCCGAGTATTCTGGCTCCGCAACCGTGGCACCGGCGTGAGCAACACCGTCGCCGGCACCATCAACGGGCAGGAGCTGTGCTCGGGGGATGCGGGGTACGTGAGCAAGGTGGGCGAGTCCACGTCGCGCTACCATTTCGTCTACATGAGCGCGTCGGTCGTGCGTGCCGGAGCGAACCTATGAGCGTGCGCGCCTCTCGAAGCCGACGTCGTCGCTCGCGCGGCTTCACGCTCATCGAGCTCATGGTCGCCATGAGCGCGGGCCTCGCCGTCGCGGCAGGCGCCTTCATGCTCGCCCGAAACGCGGCGTTGTTCTTTCAGCGCGAAGCGCGCCTCACCGGGGCGCAGTTCGCCAGCATGGTCGGCATGACGCGGCTCTCGTCCGACATCCGCCGCGCGGCGTACAAGTCTACCCCCAACGCGCGGAAGGACCCGAACGTCTGCGCGTTCTCGGAGACCTGGCCGACCCAGATGAAGGATCTCGCTGGGATTCGCATCACCGAGGGCGGGTCGAAGAGTGAGAACCCGGGCGATCACAACCTCAGCGCCACCAACGGGCTGAACCCCGACTCGCTGATGCTTGGCGGCCTCATGAACTCCACCGAGCACTACAGCGTGGCGGTGATGCAGGCGGGCGGTTCGGGCGGCTACGACATCTACCTGTCGCAGGACGGCGCGTACTGGCGCACGAAGCTGGCGGCTCAGACGGGCCAGGGGATATTTGAACGCATCTTCGTCGTCGGGGGAATGGTGCGGCTCGTCGATCAGGAAGGACGCTCGACCTTCGGCGTCGTGACCGGCATCGACGAGTCGGGTACCAAACCTCGCATCAGCGTCTCCGGTACCCCCAAGCTCGCGAAGCGTGAGACCCAGACGACCTGCGGCTGCACGGGCCTCTGCGTAGGCGCGCTCCTGAATCCCGTCTCGTTCGTGAAATACAACTTGCGTCGCATCGACACGGCGCTCCACCCCCGCTTCGCGGGGATGTTCCCGAAGGCGAACGTCAATGGGTTGAAGCCGAACGAGTTCAAGGGAGAGGTCGAGCCCGACCGCACCGAGCTCGTCCGGGTCGAGGTCGACGTCGATGGCAAGGAGCTCAGGAACACGCTCGAGGTCGTGGCCGAGTACGCGGTCGACCTCAAGTTCGGGGTGACACGCACCGAGCTCAGCACCAACGTGAACCAAACCCCGAACGTGCTCCGCTACCCAATCGGCGACAAGCGCGTCTATGAGAAGACGAACGCCACCAGCAACTCGGGGACGCCCCAGTACACGTCGGCGGTTACGGTGCGGCTCAGCACCCGCGCGCCGATGACGGACCGTACGGTCGGGCTCCCGAAGACCTCCGACGGCGGCCTCCTGCGCTACGATCTCGGCACCGATCTCGGCTTTGCGCGCGTGCGCACTCTCGTCGCGGACGTCTACCTCTCGAACCAGGCGGGGGTGTCTTGGTGAACGCGACCATGCAGTGGCAGCTCGCGCGCCGGCGCTCGCGTCGCGGCGAGCGGGGCGCGGCGATCTTCATCGTGCTGCTCGTCATCAGCCTGATGAGTGCGCTCGGCATGTACGCGGTGCGCTCCGCGAGCCTCGCGGACCTCGCGAGCGGTTACAACCGACAACAAGTGCAGACGCACTACGTCGCGGACTACGCGGTCTCGGCGCTGTCCGCCGACATCTCGACCGAGCCGAACAAGCACGCTCAGAACATGGAGAAGGGCAAGGGCTGCCTCGGCTATGACAAACTGACGACGCCGTCGTGCGCGCGCTACTCGCTCTCCGATCTCCAGACCGTGGTGAAGAACGTCTCGAAGTCAGGTACCCACAAGATCCTCTCGGCGAGCACAGCCTCGGACGCAGGGAGTCTCTCGCAGCCGGGCGTCTACCTTGAGGGGGATATGAAAATCGAGATGACCGATAAGCACCCGGCCTGGCCGCCGGTTCAAGGCAATCAGGTGAACAGCATCGGCGGCGGCTCGATCATGACATACGTCATGGTCACCATCTCGGCCGAAGGCATGGTGCGCCCGAAGCAGACGACTGCCGGCACCTGGGACACCGCCTCCGCCACCGCGGCCGGCGTCGAGCTGTCGCGCGCCAACGTCATCATGGGCCCCGTGCCGCAATGAGACCCGCTGTTTCCCGACTTTCGATCTGAAGGACGATTGTATGAGCCACCACAAGGATCGCACCGTGCTCCGGGCCTCGCGCTGGCTGCTCGCCGCCCTCACGACGACCGCGGTCGCGTTACCGGCGGCCGCGCAGATCGACATCAGCCCGCCGCTGCCGAACGTCCTTCTCCTCATCGATAGCTCCGGCTCGATGGAGCAGATGTCGGACGGCAAGATGCCGACGACCTGCAGCGTCGACCCGAGCAAGAACTCGGATCTCAACAAGTGGCAGTCGCTCGTGTCGGTGCTCACCGGCACGGTGAAGGGCCGCGGCTGCCTCAAGATCGATCGCGCGTCGACCGACTTCAAGGACGAGTACAGCATCCAATCGACCTCGCCGTACGACTTTGGCTATGAAACGCCGCATCACCGGCTCGTCTCGAACGAGTGCGTGGCGGGTCCGGGCACGCTCCCGTCCAACGCCTATGACTGGCCGAAGGATGCGATCAAGTATCACAAGTACAATAGCCGTTCGACGACCTGCACCAACTTCGAGCAGTCGACCGACGGGATCCTCGATGCGTACCGGGATCGCGTTCGCTTCTCCGTGATGACGTTCGACTCCGCCGCCGACAAGGGTACCGGCGTCTCGGGCGACTCGTCCGAAGTCAAGGCGGGCTTCGACGGTCTTTGGAGCTATTACCTCGACTGGAACAAGGGCGGCTCCGCCGTCACCGGCTATCCACCCGGCTGCAAGAGCAGCATCCAGGAGGTCGGCGCTCGCAACCAGGGGGCGCCACCGTGGGAAGGCCGCCTCATCGCGTTCGGTCCGCCCGACTCGAGTCTGGATGACATCTATAAGGGGAACGACCGCATCCAATCGATGCTGCTCGCGATGCGTCCGTACGGCGCGACCCCGATCGCCGGCCAGCTCGCCGATGCTTTCGTGTTCCTTCGCCAGGACAAGTCGAAGGATCCGCTCGACAACGCGCAGTACTTCGCGCCCGCGGCAGACGGCTACACGACCGGCGGTTGTCGAGCGAACTACGTCATCCTGCTCTCGGACGGTGAGCCGAACCTTGACCTTCGCCCGTTCTGTGAGGAGAAGGGCGGCAGCTGCCCCTTCAAGAAGCCGCACGAGATCGCGTACGACCTCGCGCATCCTTCGGACCCAAAGACGGCGGTCAAGGTGTACACCGTGGGCTTCGGGCTCTCCACCGTCTCCGGGACCGACTGCCGCACGCTGAAGATGCCGACCGACTTCGAGTCGGGCGGCAAATGCGTCAACGCCACCGGCGGCCTCAAGGCCTGCTGCACGCTGTCACGCATCGCTTACGAGGGCGGGACCACCGGCGCCTACTTCGCGGACGATATTACGAGTCTCAAGACCGCGCTCTCGTCGGTGTTGTCGAACGCATCGAGTGGCACCACGAGCCGCACGACGCCGGTCTTCGGCAACGGCAGCGGTCTCGTCTTGACGAGCAGCAACGCCGATGCGGTCGCCTGGGAGTTCACATCGTCGTTCAATACGAAGGCGAGCGACCTTTGGACGGGCAACCTCGAGCGACGCCGCTGGCAGTGCAAGACCGTGAACGGCGAGCTGCAGGCGCAGCTTCAAAACGTCGACGCCTCGAAGGGCGATGATTTCGCGAAGAACATCAACTCAGGCAAGAGCTCCGCGGCGCGGCGCTTCATCACCGTGATTGCGGCCGACGCGGGCTCCGGCGCGCGCCACTCGGCGAGGTCGATTCGGCCCAACCTATCGGTCGACGACAGCGTCGGAATCTACAGCGGTACGACGAAGGACGGGAGCTTGACGACCATTAGCGATGAGGCCAACAACTACCCGTCGGCGTGGGACCTCAACCCAATGCCTGCCGCGTGCAAAGACAAGAACCTGGTCGCGTCCTCGGCGGGCGACTGCGGACGGCGCCTGACGAAATGGCTCCTCGGAGGCAGCAATGGTGGCGGGCTCTCGACGCGAAGCGGCGAGGAGTTCGGCGCCATCTACCACGCGAATCCGACCGTCTCGACGCCGCCCGTCGCGCGGCTTCGTGACGCCGACTACGAGCAGTTCGCGCTGCAGCAGTCGAAGCGTCCGGTGGTGCTCTATACCGCGACGACCGACGGCCAGCTCCACGCCCACAAGATCGCTTCGACCAACTCGAAGGACACCGACCTCGTCGACAGCGTCAAGAACAACGAGCTCTGGTCTTTCCTCCCCCCACACGTGCTGCCGCAGATTCTCGGTGTGTATCCCAACACCCAAAAGGCGCTGCTCGACGGCACGATCGTCGTGCGGGATGTCCCCTACGAGCGTACGCTTGGGCAGGCGAAGGTGTCGGGGACGACGAGCGGTTCGAGCTGGAAGACCGTTCTGGTCGCCGGCGGTGGTGGTGGCGGTGGGTATTATTTCGCGCTCGATGTGACCGATCCCACGAAGCCGACCTTCCTCTGGCAGCTGTCCACCACGAAGAACGGCGCGAAGCTCTTCGGTGACGACGCCGGCACGCCAGCGATCGCGACGCTTTCGATGAGAGACGGCACCGGCGTGAAGGAGGTGGGCGTCGCGCTCCTGCCTGGTGGTGGTGCACGGAAGGGCAAGGCCAAGGGCTCCTGCAAAGCACGCATGCAGACCGACTACGCGGCCATCACCGGCAAGTACAAGCCACGCTCCTCCGCAGCTTGCTGGGATGCGGGTAAGGACCGGATGCTCTACGTCGTACGCCTGAGCGACGGCCAGGTGCTGCGCGTCATCGGCGACAAGTCCGAAAACCTGCCGGCCGGGGTCGATAAGAGTCTCTTCTCGCAGGGAAACTTCGACGCGCCTCTCACGGGCGTGCCCGCGCCCTACCCCAGCGCGCCCGGCCAGGTCGCCAATCGCGCGTTCATCGGTGACGCAAGCGGCGGCCTGTACCGCATCGACTTCTCGAGCAGTGACCCAGCGAAGTGGACGGCCGATCTCGTCTGGGACGCCTTCTCGACGGCAGATGACAAGGCAAACGACGCCCAGCCCGTCGAGGGCTGGCCGATGCTATCGGTCGACGACGTGGGCAACTTGGTCATCATCTACTCGACCGGCGACCAGGAGCTGCTCAACTACAAGAGCGGCATGAAGAACCGCATGTGGTCGATCACCGAGAAGCCGGTGCCGGCTGGTAAATACAATTATACTATCGAGCCGAACTGGTTCTTGCCGTTCAGCGATGGCAAGCGGGTCATCGGTCCCTCGGCGGTCTTCGACGGCGTCGCTTACTTCGCGACCTACACGCCTGCTGCCGACAACTCGTCCTCAGCTTGCAGTGCGGGCTACGGCTCCGTGTGGGGCGTGTCGTACAAGCAGAACGAGGACAAGGGCGCAGGTCCGCGGCCGCTCGCGCGATTGCCGAAAAATCCAGATTCGGCGACGACCACCTTCACTGATGAGGTGAAGCAGGACGGTGGCACGGTAGTCTACGGGCTAGCGATCCAGATGGAGCCATCGTGTATCGAGACCTCGACCGTCAATGACTCGTACGTCGGGTCGCACACCGGCATCTCAAACTCGAGCGCGCCGCGCTTCAACTTGCTCTTCCACACGGGGAACACGGGCAACACTTACGGCGGTAATGCGGCGAAGAGCAAGGCGAGCACCGTGCGGCTCTTGAGCCCGCGCAATCAGCTGCGCTTTGACTCATGGGCCTCGGTCGCGGAGTAGTCCGCGACTTGCGTCGTTGGCGACGGCGAGCGAGAGTGCGCGCGATGGCCGTGCGTCCCGCGCTCGTTCTGGCACTTCTCATTGCCGCCGCGTGCAAGCGGTCTGACGCGCCGCCGCGCGAGATCCTCCCGGTGCCCGTCGGCTCGTTTCGAGTCGACTCGGTGCCTGAGGGGACGCTCGCCGAGGGGAAAGTGGAGGCGTTCGGTCTCAAGCTGCCTCGCGGCATGTCACTGGATGGGTCGTTTCCCGACGCGGTCTTCGCGAGCGGTGGCTTCTCGCTCGAGAGCGTGTCGAACTACATGCGCGAGCGCGTCGAGGCGGAGCGCGTCGAGACGACGCCGAAGAAGACGGTCTTTCGCAGCGCCAAGCTCGGGGGGCAGGGGCGCGTGCTGCACATCGAGGTGAGCGCCCGCAGCACCAACATCGTCGAGGTGGTGGTGCGAGACGAGACCCCGCGGCCCGCGACGCAAGGCCTCACCGAGGAGGAGCGCTGGAAGCAGGTCGGGCTCACGCCCGAGGGCAAGGTGTTGCCCGAACAGAACCAGTGAGCGGGCGCAAGCGAGGGGACCGCGGCGGCCTGCGGCGCGTCCCTGCTTGACGGGACCTGGCTCCACGAAGAAGAACGTCGCCGTGAAGCCCGAGCACACGCCGACGCACCTCAAGGCGCCCCGCGGCGCGAACACGACCGAGATCACTTGGGGCGATGGCGCACGCGCCGTTTACCCGAACGCGATCCTCCGCGGCTACTGCCCGTGCGCGCACTGCCAGGGCCACGGCGGCACGATCAACTTCATCCCCGGTGGCAACGCCGAACTGCGAGAGATCGAGACCGTCGGCTTCTACGCGCTGAAGCTGGTCTGGGGCGATGGCCATGACACGGGGCTCTATACCTTCGAGTACCTCCGCTCGTTGGCCGACCGGCCAGAGGTGACGCTGACGCGTCCCGGTGCGGCCTCGTGAGCACCAACGTCTGGGACATCCTCGACGCGTCGTTCGTCGCTGGAGCACAAGGCGCTGCGCACCTCCCCCCGGAGTACGGGCTCGAGGTCGCGTTTGCAGGGCGCTCGAACGTCGGCAAGAGCAGCCTCATGAACGCCCTCATGTCACGGCGAAACCTGGTTCGGACGAGCTCGACGCCGGGCTGCACGCGGCAGATCAGCTTTTTCTCGGCGCGCGCACGCGACGGCGCCGAGCTCTGCATGGTCGACCTGCCGGGCTACGGCTACGCGAAGCGAAGCAAGGGTGAGCGGGACGCATGGGCAGAGCTCATCGAACACTACCTCTTGCACCGAGCCTCGCTCCGCGCCGTGGTCGTGCTCGTCGACGCGCGCCGCGGCGTCGAAGAGGAGGAGGCGCAGCTCCTCGAGTTCCTCAAGACCCGCGAGGAGCCGCGACCCGCGACGCTGCTCGTCGCGACGAAGCTCGACAAGCTGCCGAAGAGCCAGCGACGCGCTGCGCTCGATCGGTTCGGCTCGGGAAAGCGTGTGCTTGGTGTCTCCGCCGTGGAGCACGAGGGGATTGACGAGGTGTGGCGCGCCCTGCGCCGAGTCACTGGACTCGCAGGTGAACGTCGATGACGCGGCCCTGCCTGGCTTCGCCGTCCTCGAGCACACCCATCGTCGCCTGCTCGATCTCGCAGTTGCCGCGCTCGTCGCAGCGTGGCGCGCGCAGGTAGCCGAGGTCGAGCCGGTAGACGCCGAGGTCCGCGAGCGGCCGGAGCTCGCGCGGCTGGCTCACGCGGTCGCCGTTCGTGTCGCCCCACGCGACGAGCCGCGCCCACACCGGATCGGCCGCGTCGATCCGACCGTCGTGGTTCAGGTCGTGCTCGGCCAGCGCCTCGAAGCCGTTGTCCGCGAACTGTCCGTTCGTGAGCCGCACCGCCGAGCCGAAGAGCTCGGCGCCGCTCTCGATCGCGCCGTTGCCGTCGACGTCCAGCGCGAGCCAGGGCGTCCGCGCCGACGGCCAGTCGAACGTCTGGGTCGCGCCATGCTGGCTCAGGTCGAACGTCACCGCGCCAGCCTCGGTCGTGTAGCTCACCGGCCGGTCATCGAACGAGAGCACCAGTGGCGTGTGGCATCCTGCGCACGTTTCTCCAGCGCAGCAGTCCGCGCAGCCCGGCATGGAAGGGCGCGCGCAACAAAACCCGTTCCACTCCTCGTACGAGGGGTCACAGTTCGCCTTCCCCATGTCGGGGTTCACGGCGCACTCGCCCCAGTCGTTGCCCGCGGGCGTCGAGACGCACGAGGCGATGCCCTGCTGGTCCGCGTCCACCTGCTGCTGACAAATCCGCGTCTCGCCCAGCTTGCAGACGCCCACCGACTCCGAGTCGCCATCGCCGTTCGCTCCGAGCCCGTCCGCGCTGCTGTTCAGACAGGCGGGCGTCGGGGCGGCCACAAGGACGAGAGCGAGGGTGAGGAAGCGCGGGGTGCTGTTTGGGTGGGTCATGGCCTCACGTAAAGCAGACAGCGTGCCAGAGTGGCCTAAGCGACAATTGCATGAAATGACAAAGGAATCTATCGACGAATGAACAGGAGTGCGACGTGCTGTGAACGCCATGGTTCCCTGTGGCTCACTATGGCGCAAGTCTTGGCTCAGCCTGCCGCGCACCGGCCCCTCGGCGCCTCGATGCTGAGTCCCGCTCACCCCGTCGGCGCACGACCTTCGCTCGCCATGGACCTGCCTCGCCCCTCCCAGAATTCACACAGTCTGCTTGACCCCGCGCGTTCTGTCTCCTAGGGTCCACCGCGCCGAAATGTCCGACTTTTCCGGAGAATTGACGCACGTCGAGCTGGCCCGAGTGCCGCTCTGGTTGATCGCACTCCTGCCCTTCCTCGGCGCTGCGACGAACGCGGTGTTCGGCCGGAAATTGCAGGCCAGCGGCTGGCGGAAGGACCTGCAGAAGTCGCTCCACATCGGCCCGCCCGCGGTGAGCGCAGTAGCGATCGGCGCGATGCTCGGGGCCTTCGCGCTCGCGCTCGTCGACGTCATCCAGCTCGTCTCGCTGCCGGCCGAGAAGCGCTACCTCTACACGTTCGCGTGGCAAATGGTCCGCATCGGCTCGCTCGACGTGAACTTTTCGTTCGCGATGGACCCGCTGAGCGCGATGATGACGCTGATCATCACCGGCATCGGCACGCTCATTCACATCTACGCCTCCTCGTACATGGAGAAGGAGCCCGCGTACTGGCGCTTCTTCACGTACCTGAACCTCTTCATTTTCGCGATGTTGTTGCTCGTCCTCGGCGACAACTTCGTCGTGATGTTCTTCGGCTGGGAAGGTGTCGGCCTCTGCAGCTACGGCCTCATCGGCTTCTGGTTCAAGGACTACAAGAAGGCCACCGCGGGCATGAAGGCCTTCGTCGTCAATCGCATCGGCGACTGGGGCTTCGTGTGTGGCATGGCGCTCCTGTTCTGGGGCCTCGGCGGCGCGTGGATCGACGCTCAAGGCGGTGCCGGCGCGGAGTACATGCCCGACTACCGCGCGCGCTTCATCGCGGTGAAGAAGGAGCCGCTCCCGCACGGCCACGACGCTCACGGCGGCCACGACGCTCACGGCGGCCACGGCGGCAAGGGTGAGCACGGTGGCCATGGCGATCACGGCGGCAAGGGTGAGCAGGGCGGCAAGGGTGAGCACGGCGGCAAGGGTGAGCACGGCGCCGACCACGGTCCGCACGGGCTCGTCGACACGACCCCCGACCTCCGGCTCGCGCAGGCTGGCGAGCACGAGCACGGGAGCGGCAAGGGCCGCGGTGACCACTCCGGCGGCGGCAAGCAGGACGGCATGGGGAAGGGCGCTGCGAACGACGGGCACGACCACGGCCATGACCATGGCGCCAAGCCTCGCCTCGACGCCGCCTCCGCACCTCGCCGCGGCCTCAGCTCGCACGGCGGCGGCACCGCGTACCTGACGATGACCTCGCACCCGGGCGCGCGCGTCTACTTCGATGTGAGCACGGTCGACCAGCTCGAGAAGCTGAACCTTCCGCCTTGCTCCTCGAAGCCCGAGTGGGCCCAGACGAACGGCTCCGAGCCGCAGCTCCGCGCCGACTGTTATGCGGTCTCGCCATTCCTGCGCAAGCGCATTCCGTCCGGAAAGGGCTCGGTCGTCGTGGTCCCTGGAGACGGCGCGACCGTCACGGGCGACGGTGATGAGTTCGCGCACGTGAGCGTCGACCTGCCGAAGGACAAAGAGACGATCGTCGCCACGGTCGGTCCGACGCTCACCTTCCGCGAGCTGCACGACCAGATGGTGACGAAGGACGCCCACGGCAAGCAGTTCCTCAAGGATGCGCTCAACGCCAAGACCGTGTGGGGCATCGCCCTCATCACGCTCGCGTGCATCTGCTTCTTCGTCGGCGCCACGGGCAAGAGCGCGCAGCTGCCCCTCTACGTTTGGCTGCCCGACGCGATGGCTGGTCCGACGCCGGTGTCGGCGCTCATTCACGCGGCCACGATGGTGACCGCGGGCGTCTACATGATCGCGCGCATGAACTTCCTGTTCTCGATGTCGCCTACTGCGAGCGGCATCGTGGCGCTGGTCGGAGCGCTCACCGCGCTCTTCGCCGCGACCATCGGCTTCTTCCAGTACGACATCAAGAAGGTGCTCGCCTACAGCACCGTTAGCCAGCTCGGCTTCATGTTCATTGGCGTCGGCTCCGGCGCTTACTGGGCGGGCGTCTTCCACCTGATGACGCACGCGTTCTTCAAGGCCTGTCTCTTTCTCGCGTCCGGCTCGGTCATCCACGGCATGCACCACCTCATCCATGACGAGGTGGGCTCGCAGGACATGCGCAACATGGGCGGCCTCGGTCGGGTGATGCCGAAGACCGCGTGGTGCTACAAGATGGCCTGCATCGCCATCACCGCGGCGCCCCCCGGCTTCGCGGGCTTCTGGTCGAAGGATGAGATCCTCTGGAAGATCTACAACCAGAACGGGTACTTCGTACCGGGCTGGCTCATTTACGGCATCGGCCTCCTCGCGGCGCTCGGGACGTCGTTCTACATGTGGCGCAGCTACTACCTCACCTTCGAGGGCAAGCACGCGCACGACGACATTCCGAAGAAGGTCCATGAGTCGCCCACCGCGATGACCTTCGTGTTGCAGTTCCTCGCCGTGCTCTCGATCGGAGCCGGCGTGCTCTTCGGCGTGTCGTCCCACATCACGGGGGGTGTCCTCGCGGGTGTCTTGCCACACGAGCCGCTGCTCGAGCAGTGGCTGCACCCGGTGCTCGCGCACAGCTCAGCGACGATCGGCGACGCCGGCCTCGCGCGCGAATACCTCCTCATGGCGATCTCGATCACCGGCGCGGCCTTCGCGTGGTCGGTGGCGAAGAAGCGCTACGGCGCCGAGCGTCCCGCGAACTGGGCCGAGATCGAGTCGAAGCTTCCTGGCTTCCGAGTCATGCAGGACAAGTACTACGTCGACGAGATTTACCAGGGTTCGATCGTCGCTGCGTTCATGCGGCTCCGCCTCGTCCTCGCAGACATGGACCGCTTCATCGTCGACGGCATCGTGAACGGCGCGTCGGTGGTGGCGCGCGGCGCGTCCTGGGTGAGCGGCGCCATCGACAAGAACATCGTCGACGGCGCGGTGAACCTCGTCGCCGACGGGACGCTCCAGGTGGGCGGCAAGCTGCGTCAGGTGCAGACCGGGCGCGTCCAGAACTACATTTACGGCATCCTCGGCGGCGTCGCGGCGCTCGCCGTTGTTCAGTACTTCTTCGGCTGACGCTCATCGTTTTTGGCTCCTTGACTGACGCCTCATCGCACGAACAGAACCATGAACACTCGCATTCGGTCCCTGGTTTGGGCGCTTGCCTTCGCGGTGCTCGCGATCGTCGCCCCCTCCCGTGCGTTCGCGGACGACGCGGCGGCTCCGGCCGCGGCTCCGTCTGCCTCCACTGCGGCTGCCGCTGCACCAGGTGCGGCGAAGCCGTCGGGTGCGGTCGAGCTGGTGTCCGCGTCGGGCGAGCGTTCACTCGAGCTGACCGCGCAGGGCGACGGCGTCTTCAAGGGGACCTTCGTCATTCGCAACGTCGGCGAGGGACCGCTCCACGTGTCGCGCGTCGCGCCCCGCACCTCGGCGAATGACCCACGACTCCCCGCGGGCGTGACCGCGAAGCTCGAGGGGCCCGCCAAGACGATCGAACCCGGCCAGGAAGCGCGGGTCGAGGTCACCTGGGCGAGCAACAGCACGCGACGCCCGACGAGCGAGCTCTACGGCCACGTTGTCGTCGAGTCGGACGCGCGCAGCGCCGAAGGTGCGCTCGGGATCCCGCAAGCGATCGGGATCCACGCCGAGAAGCACGGCTTCCTCGGTCAGCACATCCTGACCATCATGACCTTCCTGCCGCTCCTCGGCGTCATCGCGATCTTCATCGCGCACCTCATTGGCTACAAGAAAGACGAGAACATCCGCACGCTCACGCTTGTCCTGATGGGCGCCGAGCTCCTCCTCGCGGTCTGGCTCTACCTCAACTACGACGCGTCCTTCACGAAGGTCGACGGAAACGACGGCTACCAGTTCATCGAGCGCGCCGTGTGGGTCCGCTCGTTGAACCTCGAGTACTCGATTGGCATCGACGGCATCAGCGTCTCGATGGTTCTCCTGACGGCCCTCATCTCGTTTGTCGGGTGCATCGCGAGCTTCAGCATCGACAAGCAGCTGAAGGGCTACTTCGCGATGTACAACCTGCTCGTCGTCGGCATGTACGGCACCTTCGTGTCGCTCGACCTCCTGCTCTTCTTCGTCTTCTGGGAGGTGATGCTGCTGCCGATGTACTTCCTCATCGGCATCTGGGGCGGTCCGCGCCGACAGTACGCCGCGATCAAGTTCTTCATCTACACCCTCGCGGGCAGCGTCTTCATGCTCCTCGCGTTCATCTTCTTCTACCTGAACGCGGACCCGACCTACCTCGTCGACGGCGACGTCGCGACGCGGACGCTCTCGGTGCTCGAGCTGCAGCGGATGGCGTGGGCCTCGAAGGGGCTCACCATCCTCGGCGTCAGCGCCGTGAAGCTCTGCTGGGTGTGGCTCTTCGTCGGCTTCGCGATCAAGATCCCGATGTTCCCGTTCCATACCTGGCTGCCCGACGCGCACGTCGAGGCGCCGACGGCGATCAGCGTGATTCTCGCCGGCGTCCTCCTCAAGATGGGCACCTACGGCATCCTGCGCATCAACTTCACGCTGCTCCCGGAGGCGACGCGCTGGGCTGCACCGGCGATGGCCTCGCTCGGCGTCATCGGCATTCTGTACGGAGCCTTCTGCGCCATGGCCCAGAAGGATCTGAAGAAGCTCGTTGCTTACTCCTCGGTGAGCCACATGGGCTTCACGCTTCTGGCGCTCGGCGCGCTGACGCCGCAGGGCATCGAGGCCTGCCTCGTCCAGATGTTCAACCACGGCCTCATCACGGGGATGCTCTTCACGTTGGTCGGTGTGGTCTACGACCGGGTCCACACGCGCGACATCGATAAGTTCGGAGGACTCGCGACCGAGATGCCGCTCTATACGGCGCTCGTCGGCTTCGCGTTCATGGCCTCGCTTGGCCTTCCGGGGCTCTCCGGCTTCTGGGGTGAGGCGCTCACCTTCATTGGCGCCTTCCCGCGCTTCCGCGGCCTGACGGTGCTCGCCGCGACCGGCGTCATCGTGACGGCGGCCTACCACCTCTGGGCCATGCAGCGCATGTTCCTCGGCAAGTTCCGGGAGGAGTGGCGCACCAACCACTACCTCGCGGAGTACGGCGGGAAATTCCCCGAGATCAACAAGCGTGAGCTCGCGAGCCTCGCGCCGCTCGCGTTCCTCGTCCTGCTCCTCGGTTTCTGGCCTCGCCCGCTCTTCAACCTGATCGACAAGGGCGCGGCTCAGATGCACCGATGGGTCGATGCCCCTGGGCCGACCCAGGTCGCGAACCGCGCCATCGTCGATGGGCCGCGTGTCACCGAGACGACCGGCGCCGCGAAGGCCACTGACCTCACCACGGGCCTTTGACCATGTCCGAGTCGCTCAACAACGTCCAGAGCCTGTCCTACTACGGTCCCGAGCTCGCGATCATCGGCGCGATCCTCGCCGTACTCGGGTGGGACCTCGTTGCGAAGGACGAGCGCTCGAAGGTGCTTGGCGCGGTTGGCATCAGCCTCGCGGGGGTCGGCTATTCGGCCGTCGCGTCGATGACCGCTCTGTGCCGCCACGCCGAGCCGCGAAACCTGTTCTACGGGATGCTGGCGTTCGACGATTTCGCCAACACCTTCCGGGTGCTCTTCGCGTTCGTGACCGCGCTGATCGTGCTCTTCGCTGCGCCGGCCTACCTCGGCGACAAGACAAGCCCCGGCGAGAAGAAAAACGCCGCCGAGATGTTCATGCTCCTCCTGGTGCTGACGCTCGGCATGAACATGATGGCGTCAAGCCGCCACCTGCTCATGATCTATCTCTCGATCGAGATGGTCAGCATCATCAGCTTCGTGCTTGCCGGCTTCAAGCTTGGCGACCGCAAGTCGAGCGAGGGCGCCCTGAAGTACGTGATCTACGGCGGCGTCGCGTCGGGCGTCATGCTTTACGGCATGAGCTGGATCTACGGCGTCACGCGCTCGTTGAACCTTGGAGAGATCTCCGTCGCGATCGCGGAGCTGACCAAGGCGCAGGGCAAGGTGCCCGAGGCCGTCTTCGTCGGGGTCGTCTGCATGCTCGCGGGCTTCGGCTACAAGATCAGCGCGGCCCCGTTCCACATGTGGACGCCCGACGTGTACGAGGGCGCCCCCACACCGGTGACGGCGTTCCTGTCCGTTGGTCCGAAGGCCGCGGGGCTCGCGGTCATGATGCGCTTCTTTATGGATGCGCTCTCGGCGAAGGGCGTCATGGACGCGACCTCCTCGGCCGACCCGGGAGCCGCTCCATGGGCGGTCGTTGCGGGGTGCCTTGCAATGGCGACGATGAGCGTCGGAAACCTCACGGCGCTCGGGCAGACCAATGTCAAGCGCCTCCTCGCCTATTCGAGCATCGCGCACGCGGGCTACATGCTGCTCGGCGTCTCGGTCTTCAACCAAGCCGGCCTCGCGGCGATCGTGTTCTACGTGCTGTCGTACTGCTTCATGAACCTCGGCGCGTTCCTCGTCGTCATGGCGCTCGCGGAGGCCAACGGCGGTGATGAGTCGATCGACGCGTTCCGTGGGTTGGGGAAGCGCGCGCCGGTCGTCGCGGTGGTGATGACGATCTTTCTCGTCTCGCTCGCTGGGATCCCGCCGATGGCCGGGTTCGTCGGCAAGTTCTACCTGTTCGCCGCGCTCGTGAAGTCCGGGACCACCTGGAACTGGGTCCTCGCGGTGGTCGGCGTCGTGAACAGCGTCATCTCGTTGTTCTATTACGCGCGCATCATTCGGGCGATGTACCTAGAGGAGTCGACCGCGACCGGCGAGGTCGGGCTGCGACAGCTCTTCGGCGCGGTGAGCGTTGCGCTTGCGATCCCGACGCTCATCATCGGCGTATACTGGGCGCCGGTGTACGACTTCGTCGCGTCGTCGCTCGGGATGATTCGCTGAGCGCGCGGGCGCGGCCCGGACGAACCGTTCGATGACCGTCACACTCGGCACACACGGGTTGACGGTCGACGGGACGGACGTGCCGCTCCTAGCAGGGGCGGTCCACTACTGGCGGCTTGAGCCAGCGGATTGGCGGTCCGCGCTGGTGTCGCTACGCAGCCTCGGGGCGCGTCTCGTCGACGTGTACGTCCCATGGTCGGTACACGAGCGCGCGCCTGGGGTCCTCGACCTTGGCGAGCAGACGCCGGCTCACGATGTCGTGCGCTTCCTACGGATGGCCGAGGAGGTAGGGCTCCTCGCGATCGTGCGGCCGGGCCCCCACATCAACGCGGAGCTCACCTACTTCGGGATCCCCGAGCGCGTGGTCTGGGATGAGCGTTGCCAAGCGCGAACTCCGCGCGGCAATCCCGTGATGCTCCCATCGCCTCCACGCGTGTTTCCTGTGCCGAGCTACGCGAGCGAGGCGTTTCGTGGCGAGGTCGCGCGCTTCTTCGAGCTACTTGGCCGCGCTCTCGCACCGCTCGTCTGGCCACGCGGGCCAATCGTGCTCGTGCAAATCGACAACGAGGGCGCGATGTACTTTCGCGATGGCGCCTACGATCAGGACTACCACCCTGACGCGCTTGCCCTTTATCGGGGGTTCCTTCGAGCGAAGTATGGCTCGCTCGGCGCGCTCACCCACGCGTACGGGGCGCGACTCGTAAACGAGGGCCTGGACTCGCAGGCGTGGGCGGAGGAAGCGGGCCGGTTGAAGCCGACGGGCGTAGAGGCCGCGCCTCAACCGGCGTTCCAGGACCCGAACCTCCTCGCGTGGTCGGACGTCGCTCCACCGCAGGCGTTCGAGGCGTCGAGCACCGAGGAGCTTGCGCGATACCTCGACTGGGCGGAGTTTCACGAGCAGCTGCTCGCCGACACCTTCGCGCGTTTTCGCGAAGCGCTCGTCGCCGCGGGCCTCGGTGGAGTGCCGACGGTTCACAACTTCCCGCCCGCGCAAGAGACGACGCCGCTCAACGCCGCGCGCATCGTCGAGGTCGTCGACATGATCGGCCTCGACTATTACGGCAAGGCTTCCGAGGCAGCACGCCGCGACATCGCGCGCCGGACGAGTGAGCTCGCGTGCCACGCCGAGCATCGTGGCTTTCCCGCATTTGCCTGTGAGATGGGCGTTGGCTTCCCGCCGTTTTTCCCGCCCCTCGACGAGCGCGACAGCCTGTTCACCGTCATGTGTGCGCTTGCGTACGGGTTGCGCGGCTACAACCTCTACATGGCAGTGGACCGCGATCGCTGGCTTGGTGCGCCGATCGACCCGCGAGGTCGGCGTCGCTCGCTCGCGGACGACTACGAGAAGCTCGCTCGGGCCCTCGAGCGGAGCGAGTTCTTCCGCCTCCGTCGCCGCGCCCCCGTGCGGCTCGTGATGCCTCGCTCCGAGCGTCGACTCGCGCGTGTGATGCATGCGTTTGGCCCCGTGAGCGGCGCGGTCTTCGCGGTGATGGGCAAGGGGGTGCGCGAGGGCTGCCTCGAGGACGAACTCGGACTCGGTTACCCCGTCGCGATCGAGGCCGATGGCTTCCTCGCCTCGTTCGAGGAGGCGCTCGACGGGCGAGGTGTCCCGTACGCGTTCGTCGGTGGAGAGCTACGTGGTGCGGCGCTCGATGGGGCAAGCTGGATCGTGTGCGCGACGTCGGGTGGCCTTCATCAGGAGCTCGTCGCAGAGCTTCGACAGGCGCGAAGCCGCGGCGCTCGGGTCACCGTCGGCCCCCACCTCCCGCGCTTTGATGGCGCATGGAAGGCGCATGACTGGTCCGCTTCGCTCGAGGAGTTCGAGGTCGTGTTGCGGCACGATCCTGCGACGGTGGACACGCTGGTGGCACAGCACGTGGATTCGCTCGGGCTGCCGCGCTTCGCGTGCGATCCTTCGTTCGTGCACGCGACCGTCCACGAGTCGCTGGACGGCGTGGGTAGGGTTCTCTTTCTCGTGAACTCCTCTGCTGAGGACACGGTCGCGCGTTGCTCGGTGGGGCTCGATGCGGGTTGGATGGACGCCATGACGGGTGCTGAGGTCCGGTCCCGAGAGGGCACCGTGGAAGCGCGAGTGAGACGGCGCTCCGTATCGATGCTGGTGCGCGCCTGACCGGGAGGCAGAACGGGCCTCTCCCGCCCATGGTGCGAGCGCGTCATCCTCGGACGGGGGGCTTGCGCGTGCCGCGATGATCGACCCCACAAACGACGACGGGCCCACCGTGAGGTGAGCCCGTCGCAGCTCGTCGCGCCCTTCGGCTACTTCGAGTTGATGAGGCCCGGGATGGTGTTCGGCGACTGACCGTACTCGGCGGCCTTGTTCTTGTCGCCTCGCGCGGCTGCGAAGACCGCGGCGGCCGAACCAAACGCCGTCGACTGCTCGGCGGTCTTGGTTGGGTCATCCATTCCGGTCACCGGGTTGAAGCCGAAGCCGTTGCGGTTGTTGACCTTCAGCGGGTAGCACTGGCCGAACCAGCCATTCCGGATGTTCGCCTTCGGATCCATGACATACATCCAGTTGCAGCTGTCCGGGGTCGCGTCCGGCCACGTCGAGCCGACGAGCGGCGTGTGCGGCGTGTCGCCGTACGCGACGAACACCGTGTTCTGATCGAGCTTCTCGGTCGGGCTCTCCGGATCCACCTGCTGCGACAGGTAATTGTAGAAGCCATCGAGGACCTTGCCGAGGTGCTTCGTGGTCATACGACCCTGTGACATGCGCATCTGGTTGTCGAAGGTGACGTGCGGGTCGGTGAAGGTGGTCTCGCCTGTCGACCCGGGAGAGAGCGCCACGATGGCGGTCTTGCTCAGGCCGAGAGCGAATGCCTTCGCGACGACGATGAGGACGCGACCGAACTCCTCGATGCCGTTCTTCTGGCCGCTCGTCATGTAGTTCGAGTTGATGCCGACCTGGTCAATCATCTCCTGGATGCCCATGTCGACGATGTCTTGGTTGGTCGGCATCAGCTGCGACGCGAAGTTCAGGCCGATGATGCGCGCCGCGTTCTTGGTCACCTGCATTTGCGGAGCCCACGACGAACGCGAGGCCGACTTACGCAGGCCCGCGAGCGCCTTGTAGTAGGTCTCGAACAGCTCACCGTCGACCTTGCTCGACAGCGTGAACTGGCTCGCCGCGCTGTTGAACAGGTCGATCATGCCGGCCGAGCTTGGCACCGTTGCGATGTCCGGGGCACCAGGAGCGCGTCCGTACTTGACGGGGTCAATGCCGAGGACCGGGACGATGGCGCTCGAGCTGGCCGCGCCGAGCGACGACAAGGCCGCCTGGAGCGTCGCGGTGCCCGACAGCGTCAGGGACGAGACCGGGAACTCCGTGTGCGTCTCGTCCTTGCCGGACATGTACGCAGTGACCGGATACTTCGGCGTGCCCGTCTGATGGTCGAACCACGGCGCGTGGGGGCTGTAGAAGAAGGGACGGTCACCGCCGAGCCACATCTTCAGGCCGTTGACGCTCGGGGTGGCGTTGCCCTTGCCCGGCGCGTAGGTCCCGCGGTACCCGTCGCCTGGAGTGTACCCGTATTGCGACGTGTAGAGGTAAGACGAGATTCCGCCGAGGTTTCCGCTTGGGCCATTAGGGATCTGCCCGCTCGGGACATTGAAGCCCCCGACCGCCTTGACGGCCATGTCGGCCTGCGGCCAGAGCTCCTGCATCCACGCGTAAACCCCGTTCGGGCACGGCACGAGCAGGGAGCGACCGTAGGTCGCACCCGCGGCCTCGGCGAGGCCGTGGCCGCCCTCGTCGGCGAGGAAGTTGAGGAGCTTCGTTCGCTCGACGCCCACCGCCGCCGCTGCGACGGTGGCCATCTTCAGGAAGGTACGACGCCGCTCGTCGCGGAGTTCCTTGAGTTTCCAGTTTGCCATGTGTTGGTACCTCCGCTTACTGGCACGAGTGGGCGGCGCTGAGCAGAGCAGCGACCGCGATGTTGCGCTTCTTGGCCACGTCGGTCGGGTCGGCCACGTTTGCCTTCTGCACGATCAGATTGCAGAGCAGCATGTGGTCTTCCGAGGCGGGCGTGCCGATGATGCAGCTGACGGACTCCTCGACGCAGCTCCCGTCCTTGGGATCGAACATCGGGAGGTTCTTGCCGTTGAGGCTGCAAGCCGGGGCCTTCGAGGCATCCCCGATGTTGGTGATGATTTGGGACGCCGACTGAATGAAGATGTCAAAGAGGCGCAGGGCGCTGGCGGTGGAGTGTTCTTCCTTCTCCCCGAGGCGAGAGTTCAGCTTCGGTACTCCGAGAGCGTCCTTGCCGTTGAAGAAGAGGTAGCCGGGGGTTGCGGGCTTCGACACGCAATAGCCATCAGCCGCTTCGTTCTGAGGAGCGTTGTTGCCGACGTCGACGCAGTTGGCGTTGACGGCGTTCATCTTGTCGCTCTGGTTGCAGAAACACACCTCACCGCTCCCGCAGAGCGGGTCTGCGCCGTTGCCGACGCCGGGAGTGTTCTGAACCTCGCACGCGTTCCCGCTGCCGCCGAATACCTGCTGGAGAGACTGCATGCTCCCGAAGATGTTGACCTGCGTGGTCTTCAAGTCGGAGATGTCACCCGGGGGGACCGCGACGCCGCGCCGCCGGAGGAAGTTGCCGAGCTGGAAGTAGGTCACCTTGTGGCAGCCGTGAAGCCGTGATGCGATTTCTGCCGCATCCGGCGGAATAAACGACTCCTGAGGCTCCATGCCGCTTCCTGTGGACGTCGCCGTCACGGCAGTGGTTACCGTGGTGGTGGCGGTCGTCGCGCTCGTCGAGGCCGCGGTCGTGCCGCCAGCTCCAGTGGTCGCCACGGTCGTGGTGACCGTGGTACCCGGGGTCTCTTCGGTGGGGCAGTCGTCGCTGCCGATCGACGGGGCTTCGGAGCCGCATGCCGCCGACATCGCGAACGACGACACGAACACGATTCCGGGCAAAGCCCAACGCATTCCTTTTTCGCTCATGACTTAGAACCTCGTGAAGTCGTCGGAGACGAGGACGGCCCGAAGAACCTTCTTCAGGTTGTAGTTGTTGGACTTGAAGTTCGCGACGAGCTTCGAAAGCGTCACGAGCTCCGCGTTCGGATCCTTGCGGTCTGGCAGGTTGACCCAGCTCCGGCCGCCGATCTCGGTGATGTCCGCGCGTCCCATCGCGTAGTTCCAGACGCGCTTGACGGTGCACTCGATGACCTCATCGTCCTTCGCCATGGCCTGACCAAGCTCGGTCAGGTTCGCCGCAGGGGCCGCTTGCTCGACACCGTCGACCTTCATGGTCTTCTTCCAGGCCGTGGATACGTTCGGCGGGCAGGTGGCCGGATCGACGCAGAGCCAGTCCTTCAGCTTCGCCTTGGGCGAGCCAGCGACCGGCACGAACACCGAGTATTCGCCGCTTGCATTGACCGGCTGCCACATGCCGTTCGAGTCGAAGTTTGCGAAGAGCGGTGAGCGGTGATTCCAGGTCGCGTGGCAGTTCGCGCAGATGTTGCCGGTGTTGTAGTCGTGGAAGTCGACGCCGCCGGCGTTGTTGCAGGCACCCGCGATCTCATTGACTGGCCACTTGTTCTGATAACCGGGGATTTTGTCCTTGCCAGCGCAGGGCGTCTCCTGAGGCGGCATATCTGTCGGCTCGCCTCCCGCCTGCTCGTTGCCGGAGCGACAGAGGAACGTCTCGTGGAAGAAGCGATTCCGTCGAAACGCAAGGTTCCCGTAGAACAGGCTCTGCGTCCCGGGGTCAGTCAGCATGCCGGAGTGCATCATCCCTGCCGGGAGGTTGTTGCAGCTACCGTCCGCGAAGGTCTTCGTCGTCGGGTTGTAGGTCGGGCAGGTGTTCGTCTGCTGGGTCAGGATGCTTCGCCAATCCTTCTCCTCGAAGACGATGCGCGCGGCAAAGGTCGGCGCCGTTTCACGCGTCGGCTCGCCACTGACCGTCGACGCGCCACCCATCTTGAAGGTGTACTTGAAGAAGTCGAGCATCGAGTCCGCGAAGCGCGGATCGGCGAGCAGTTTGTCGACGAGCTCTTCGTACTTCGCCTTCTGCTGTTCGGGAGGGAGGTCGCCGAGCTCGTAGATTTGAGCGAGCGTCGGAAGGTCACCCACCACGAGCATGCTGGCCGTGCGGAGGGCCTCCGAGTAGTCGAGCTCGCGGTCGTCGAGTTCGGTCTTCTCGACCTTCGGGCCCTCGCTGCCGCCCCCGCTTGTGGTGACGCCAGTGGTGGTGACGCCAGGGGTCGGGCCGTTGCCGCCTGTCGTGGTGGTCGTCACGCCCGTGGTCGAGGCCACGGTGGACGTGCCGCTCGTCGGGTTGACGTTGTTGCCGCTTCCAGTCGACGGCGTCGGGCAGTCATCGAAGACGGCCGAGGTGTCGCCCGAGAGCTTGTGCGGGTTGGGCCGCTCGCAGCCGTACGCCGCGATGATCGCGGACGCGGCGGCGAACATCACGCCCTTCTTGATGACGGTGCCTTTTTCCATTGGCTATCCCAGCGTTTGAGTGGTGGTTAGCGTCGCCAGTCGATGCGTCCTCCGGCGGTGGGCTCGCGTTGATACGGCCGCCTAGTGCGCTCCCTCGTGAGTCGTGCGACGCACGGACAAGGGGCGAAAAGAGTAACGCCATTCCAGTATCGCCGGAGATCGTGGCGATGGGAAGATGCTTGCTGTCTCCCCCGTTCGTTTATGTCGGATAAGCGAGGTGTGTCGCACAGCTTTGCCTTCACGTAAGCCTGTGCAAGATCACCGGGCTCTATCCGTGAATGCAGCCTTCGTGCCCCGATTTTGATGGTGCTTTAGGATTCCAACTATCCGGGATCTCGAGTCGCTGGTCCGTCGGATGGTGAACCTATGAACCAGCCATGGAGCATTGACGGTCCATGGCATGCGGCGGCCCTCGCCGAGGGTTGCTCGACAGTTGGCCCAGGTTTCCGTCGCGTGCGAGCACTCCCGCGAGTATGGCTGACCGCCGCGGAGAGAATCTGGCCGACGAGCTCGACTCGGCCGTGCCTCGGAGCGAGTCCGAGCTTTTCGGACTGAGGAAACGCGCGCGCGCCCTCGCGCGGGACCGGAAGGAGCGACCTTCCACGGTTCATTTGCTCGCGGCGATTTGTGCGATTCCTGGCCCGGCTCGAGAGCTCCTCCTCGCGCGAAAGCTCGACGAAGCCCGCCTCCTCTCGGCGACGCGCTCGTCCGAGGAGGCTTCGAGCGATCCGCTCGGTGAAGCGCTCGGCGCGGCGCGCGAGCTCTTGCGTCGACACGTCGCGCTCCCTGGCGGCACGCAGCCCCTGTCGCCGACTCCCGTGCACGTCCTGCTCGCGCTCCTCTCGAACCGTCGCTTCGCGGCGCAGCGTGTGCTCGAGCAGTGCGGCGTCGACGTCGCGCGCCTTCGAACCGCCGCCGCGCGTGTCGCGAATGGCAGCGTGCATCCGCCGCGTCCGGCCCCGCGAATCGAGGAGCCGACGCCGACCTCGAAGCCGTTGCCGCGCCGCACGGGGCGCGCGGTCGAGGTCGCGTGGATTCCGTCGACGGGGCTCCCTGCGTCCGCGCGAACCCCCGTACCGACTCGGGCTGACCTACGTCGCGACGATGAGGACCTCGACGAGGTCGGATTCGTGGGAGAGGCCGAGAGCCCGCTGCCGAGCCCGATCGCGTCGCCCGTGTCGACCGCCGTCGCGCTCGAACGCCCGATCGTCTCCTTTGTCGATGGGCTCGACCTCGACGCCGCGGCCTTTCCGCTCCTCCACCGCATCGGCAGGAACTTGTCGGCGGCGGCTGTGCGTGGAGAGCTCGAGCCGGTGATCGGACGCGCCCTCGAGGTCGAGCGCGCGCTCGACGTGCTGGCGAAGCGGCACGCCAACAATCCGCTCCTCGTGGGCGCACCCGGCGTCGGTAAGACCAGCGTCGCGCGGGCGCTCGGTCGGCGCCTCGTCGAGGATGGCGTGCGTCGGCGGCTCCTCGTGGAAGTCCAGGTGAGCGAGCTGCTGTCGGGCACGGGCGCACGCGGCTCGCTCGCGGAGCGAATCTCCGAGCTGCGCGTCGAGCTCGCGCGTGCCGCCGGTCGCGTGGTGCTCTTCATCGACGAGGTGCACGAGCTCTTCGGCGGCGCCGCCGACGAGGCGATGAGCGAGCTCAAAGCCGCGCTCGCGGCTGGCGAATTTCCAATGGTCGGAGCGACGTCGCCGGAGCAGCAGCGGAAGGCGATCGATGGCGATCCCGCGCTCGCGCGACGCTTTTCCGTCGTCGAGATCGACGCCCCGAGCGAGGTCGAGGCGCGGACCGTGCTCGCGGCTGTGTGCGAGCGGCTCTCGCTCCATCATCGAACCACGTACCAAGACGAGGCGATCGCGCAGGCGGTGAGCTGGTCGGTGCGGTATCTGACGGGTCGCGCGCTCCCAGACAAAGCGCTTTCGATCCTCGACCTCGCGGGCGCGCGGACGAGCCGCCGCGCGCTATCCGCGACGAGCGGGCTGAAGCCGCCGCGGCTTCGAGATGCCGAGGTGGACGCGCGCGCCGTCGCCGAGGTCGTGGCCGAGATGGCAGCTGTCCCGATCGAGCGGCTGCTCGAGACCGATGGCGAGCGCATGCTGAAGCTCGAGCAGACGCTGTGCGAGAAGGTCGTGGGGCATCAGGCGGCATGCGGTCGCATCGCCGCGGTGTTGAGGCGCAATGCGGCGGGCCTAAGAGGACGCAGGCCTATCGGGAGCTTCCTCCTCCTCGGTCCGACGGGCGTCGGCAAGACCGAGACCGCGAAGGCGATCGCCGAGATCTTGTTCCACTCGCCCGACGCCATGACGCGCCTCGACATGTCCGAGTACGCCGAGGCTCATGCGGTCGCACGCCTCGTCGGTGCGCCGCCCGGCTACGTCGGACACGAGTCAGGAGGGCTCCTCACGGAGGCGGTGCGCAAGCGCCCTTACCAGGTGCTCCTCCTCGACGAGATCGAGAAGGCCCACCGCGACGTGCTCGAGTCGTTCCTTCAGGTGTTTGACGAAGGGCGCCTCACCGACGGGCGCGGTCGAACCGCGGACTTCACCAACACCGTGATCGTGCTGACCTCGAACCTCGGCGCCGAGGAGATGCGCGTCGCGCAGACCGAGAAGCGCGTGGGCTTCGCCTCGACGCCATCGGCGTTGAGCGACGGCGTACGTCTCGCCGACGTGGCGCTGCGCGCCGCGCGCGCGGCCTTGCCGCCCGAGCTCTACAATCGCCTCGACGAGGTCTTATTCTACGCGCCTCTCGGGCGTGACCAGGTCGCCACGATCGCGCGGCGGTTGCTCGATGACCTCGGGCGCGCGCTCGCGCTTCGTGGTCTTGGGCTCGAGTACGACGAGGCGGTCATCGAAGCGCTCATGGCCGCAGGTGGGTTCGAGCCAGAGCTCGGCGCGAGGCCGATGCGTCGAGCCGTGGCGCGTGTCGTCGAAGCGCCGCTGGCCGACCGGCTGCTGTCTGGTGCGTTCCCTCGCGGGACGACCGTTCGGCTCTCCGGTCAGGGTGACGGCGTCTCGATCGAGGCCGTGTCGCCCAGACTCTCGCCGCGGCGTCCAGGCCGCTGATGCGCGTCCGTCGCCGGGGCGCCGGTCAGGGAGGCGTGGCTTCGATCGCCCTGCGGTAACGAGCGCGCCGGCGCTCGTCTGCGAGGACCGAGTAAGCCTCCTCGACGACGTCGAGGATGAGGCGTACGTCCCCTTCGAGCTCCCAAGTTGTCGCGGTGAGAAGGCGCGCAGGCTCGAAGTCGCGGCGCAGGGCCACGTACGCTTGGCGCAGCTCATGCCCCGTGGCGTCGCTGCGAAGTCCGAGCAGCGCGAAATAGTCGCCTCGTCGAACGAGCGTGAGCCTCGTGGCGACCTTCGCGCGTACGGCTGCGTCGTCGAGGTCGCCCGTCGCTGCGGGGGGCGGCGTCGAGCGCTGGACTGTCGCGGATGCCTTGCGATCAAGGCGCAGGATGTCGAGGGCCATCATCGCGGCGAGCAAGGGGGCCACCTCCGGCGACTGCTCGAGGATGCGTCGCGGCGAGCGCCCCGCGACCTCGCGCAGCAGCTCCAGCTCGGTCGGATCCAGCGCCGCTTCGTGCACCAAGCTCCCGGACGCACCCTCGACGAAGCGAGCATCTTCGTCGCCGAGCCGCTCGCGCGCCGCTTCGGCGTCGAGTGCGCGCTTGGTCACCTCGACGAACACTTCGACTCCCGTCGCGCCGCCGAACACGCTGGGTTCGGAGGCGAGTCGCTCGGGGAGCTCTTCGACGAGGGCGCTCGATGCGACGCCGTCACGGAACGCGCGAACGAGCAACCACTCCGCGTGAGCTCGCAGCATGGTCCAGAGCGCGTCCTGCGGGACGAAGCCCTGGGCGATCAGCGCTGCCGCGGCATGCCGACCGCTGCGCGGCAAGCGTGCCGACCGCTCGGCTGCGAGCGTTGATGAGACGTCTCCCCGCTCGACGAGGACGTGCAAGAGCGTCTCCCCCTCGACGGAGGAATCCACGGTCACGATGTCACCGTCGCGGAACACGACGTGACGCTCCTCGCTGCCGCGCCCGGTGCGGAGCACGAGTGCGCCGGTTGCGTGGGCCCGCAGCGCGTCGCCTATCGCGCTCATCGCGTCGTTGCCGCTCGACGGAACGTGAGGCGAAGGGCTCGCCGACGGTCGAAGCGCCTCGAAGAGGGTCGGTCGCTGCTCGAAGGTGGCGGCGCTCAGAGGAGGCGAAGACCTCGGCGCCTCGGTCAAACGAAGGCCCGCCCTCGGGGCTGCGTCACGTGCCTCGAGGGCATCGCCATCGCCGAGGGCCGTAGGTTGCGGTGGAGGCTCTCCCAAGGTCGAGGTCGGGGATCTTCGTCCGGCCATCGCGGCCTCGACGGACGCCGGGCCTGACCGCGCGGAGGGCGTGCTGAAGGACATCGGTGCGGGCGCCGTTGCGTCCTCGAGCGGCGTCGGCGCGGACGTGCGGCCCGTCGAGCCTTCGCGCGGTGAGCCACCCTCGAAGAGTTGCTCGATGTCACGCGCCGCCTCCGCGGAGACGACCAGGTCGGACGCTTTGGAGGTTTCCGGAACCATGCGCTGCGCGCGGGCTCGTGTCGCGGCGGCGAGCATCAACGCCTCGATTTCGGGGCTCACGCTCGGGGCTTCGCCGCCCGTCGTCGATGCGCCCTGCACCAGCAGCTCGAGATCAGGGATGTCGCCTAGCGAGCCGAACTCGCCGAAGAGTCCGTCCGCTTCAAAGCCTAGTGGGCTCGAGCCTCGAGACGACGGCGCCGAGGGCAGCTCCGGTCGGGAGCGGCGCGCGGTCGCACCACCAGGCTCGCTCGACCTCGAGGCGTCGTGCCCTGTCTCCGTCGACATCGCCCTCAAGGTACCCCGTACGGCTCGCGGACGCTCGATCCTCGTGCATGCGGCTCGAACGGGCTAGTGTGCGGGCGCCATGCGTGAGTGGATGGAGCAGGTCCTGGGGGAGGTGTCGCGCGGCGAGGTGTTGCTGGTCGCCGCGGTCTTCGCGACAATCCTCGCCTTCACCTGGGCGCCGCGAATCGGCGCCGCGGTCGGCAGCTGGTTCGACCGCGCCCCTTGAGCCGCTCCAATCGGGAAATCGTGTTACAAAGCCGCCGATGGTGGGACCTCGGCGAGGCGGGCTCGGACGGCGTGGTACGCTGATCCTCTTGACGCTCGTCATGTCGATGGCAGGCTGGGTCACCTTCCGGCGCTGGAGCGCGACGCGCGACGACGGAGGCACCCGGGCGCCCTCGACGCTCGAGCCTGTCGCGCACGTCCCGGCCGGCGCGGTGCTCGCCGTCGAGCTCGACCTCGAGGCGCTGCGAGCCCACCCGGCGACCCGCGAGTGGCTGCGCGAGCCTCGACCCATCGAAGGGATCGGCGACGTCTCCGCGCTGTGCGGCAACGATCCGCTCGAGCGCGTAAGGCGCCTCGTCCTCGCCATACCCGGGACCGGAGACGCTGGGTTCGGCCTCGTCGCGACCGGCGACCTAAATGCCTCGGTGCTGCTCGGGTGCGCCGAGAAGCTGATCGCTCGGCGGGGAGGGACGGCCGCGCGCGAGGCTCGCGACGGAGCGATGTTCCTCCGTGATGTCGCCGCGCCAGAGGCCGCGCAGCTCGCCGTGGTACCCGGGCGCAGCCTCGCCCTTGCCGAGCCTGCGTTGCTGACCCAGATCCTCGCGGTTGCGGATGGACGGCGCAAGAGCCTCGCCTCCGACTCGCGGTTTGTGGAGATGCGCCGCGCCCTCGGAACGGGGGCCCTCGTGGCCACGGCGCTCCTGTCCGACGAGCAGCGAGGCACGCTCCTCGACGAGCTCGGTCGACAAGGCGCCTCGAACTCGCCGCTCCGCGCGCTTCGTGCCGGCGGGTTCTCGGTCGATGTCGGCGACACCCTCAGGGTACGAGGATTGCTCGTCGCCGACGACCCGACATCGGCTGGCGCGCTCGCCGAGCACGTCCGGAGTGAGCTCGGTACCCAGGCAGACTCGAGCCTCGCCAAGCTGGTGGGTTATGGGTCTCTCCTCGCGCGAGTCCAGGTTCGAGCTGATGAGCGACAGGTTCGCTTCGAGGCGGACATGCCGCTCGCCGAGGTGCTCGTCGTCGTGCGCCGCGCCGTGGCGTTGAAGCGACTCGTCGGCGAAGGCGCTTCGGACTCGCGTGGTGTCCCGACGGCCACGCCGAGACCAAATTAGCTGCCTCGATGGGACCTTCCGTCTAGAGTGCGGCGTCCTTCGTGCGCTGGCTCGGGGGCTGCTAGGCGAGGCCTGTCATGTGCGGAATCGTAGGTTACGCGGGGCGGCAATCGGCCGCCCCTATCATCGTCGACGGCCTTCGTCGGCTCGAATATCGCGGGTACGACTCTGCGGGCGTCGCGATCCACGACGGTCGCGGCATCGAGACGGTGCGCGCGCTCGGGAAGCTTCGCGCCCTAGGCGACGCGCTCGCGAAGCGACCGCTCGAGGGGGCGCTCGGGATCGGGCACACCCGCTGGGCCACGCACGGTCGACCGAGCGAAGAGAATGCTCACCCGCATGTCGCGGGTAAGGTCGCACTCGTTCACAACGGGATCATTGAGAACCACGCTGCGCTACGCCGCGAGCTGGCCGCCGACGGCGCGCGCTTCGGCTCCGAGACGGACACCGAGATCCTCGCACACCTCGTCGACCGAGCGCTCTCGCGCGGTGCGGTGAACCTGTTCGACGCGGTGCGCGTCGCGCTCTCCGAGGTGACGGGCGCTTACGCGATCGCGGTCCTCAGCGTCGACGAGCCGAACACGATCGTGGCGGCACGGCACGGCTCCCCGCTGGTGCTCGGGTACGGCGAGAACGAGATGCTCTGCGGCAGCGACATCTCCGCGCTCCTGTCGCACACGCGGGACATGGTGTTCCTCGAAGACGGCGACGTCGTCGAGCTCCGCGGGCCCACGTCCTCGGAGGGGCCCTCGGCTCGTATCACGACCATCGCCGGCGCTGCCGTCGAGCGGCCCCGCAAGCGCATCGACTGGAGCCCGACGATGGCGGAGCGCGGCGGCTTCAAGCACTTCATGCTGAAAGAGATCCACGAGCAGCCAGACGCGATCGCGGCGACGCTGCGTGGGCGCATCGATCTCGAGAACGGTGACGTGCACGGCTCCGAGATCGGGCTCTCTCCCGAGGTCGTGCGCGGCATTCGCCGCGTGTACATCGTCGCGTGCGGGACGAGCTTTCACGCGTCGCTCTTGGGGCGGTACTGGATCGAGTCGCTCGCCGGTGTCCAGACCGTGGTCGAGCTCGGCAGCGAGCTCGCCAACCGCAAGGCGGTCTTCTGCGACGACGATCTCGTCATCGCGGTGAGCCAGTCCGGCGAGACGTTCGACACCCTCGCCGCCGCCAAGGCGGCGAAGAGCCGAGGCGCGCGCGTGCTCGCGATCGCCAACGTGCTCGACAGCGCCATCCCAAGGCTCGCGCATGGCGAGCTCTACACCCGCGCCGGCCCCGAGATCGGCGTCGCCTCGACGAAGTGCTTCACCGCGCAGCTCACCGCGCTGTTGCTCGTCGCGGTTTACCTGGGGCGGCAACGCGGGGCGCTCGACGCCACGCAGGGGGCTTCGCTCCTCGAGGGGCTCTGCGCGGTGCCGGGCTTCATCAACGAGCTGCTCGGCGACGCCGATTACGTGCGCTCGATCGCGACCTCGCTCGTCGACGCGACGGACGTGTTGTTCCTCGGGCGTGGGCTCAACTACCCGATTGCGCTCGAGGGGGCGCTCAAGCTGAAGGAGATCAGCTACGCACACGCCGAGGGCTACGCGGCGGGCGAGATGAAGCACGGACCTATCGCGCTCATCGACTCGTCGCTGCCCGTGGTGGTGGTCGCGCCCCGCGACGCGAGCTACGACAAGGCCCTCGGGAACGTCCAGGAGGTGCGGGCCCGTGAGGGACGCGTCATCGCGCTCGCGACGAAGGGGGATGAAGCGATGCACGACCTCGCGGAGCACATCGTCTGGCTCCCCGACGCTCCGGAGCACGTCCTGCCGCTCCTCACCGTCGTGCCCCTGCAGCTCCTCGCGTACTACGTCGCCTCTCGCAAGGGTCATGACGTCGATCAACCCCGCAACCTCGCGAAGACGGTGACGGTCGAGTAGGGGCCCGGCCCTCTTTTCGCCCATCGAGAGCTGGAGGCGCGTCGGGATGGCGTCGAGGATGGGCACTACCAAGCGTCGCGTCCTCGCGGCGCTCGTCGTTGTGGCGCTCGTCCCGCTCGCGGCCACGGCAGGGATTGCAGGGCTCGTCCTCCGGAGGGCCTCGGAGAACGCGCTCGTCTCGCGAGGCGAGCCCTCGATGGCGAGCGTTGCTCGAGAGATGCAGGCCGCGGTGGAAGCAGGTCGCGTGACCCTCGAGGCGCGCGCCGATGCGCTGGTGGCGCGCGGCGACCTCGCGGCCGCGATCGAGCGAGCCGACCAGGTGGCGCTCGACGCCGCGCTCGCGCGCATGCGCGACGAGGAGCCTTCGCTCGCAGTGGCGTCGGTGGTGAGCGGTGACGGCGGGCTTCGTGCCGAGGTACGCAGGCGCGACGGCCGTGCGGGAGCCGAGACCGAGTTCGTCGTGTTCGAGCGCAAGGTGCAGGGCGCGCGCGTCGCACTCTCTCTCTCGGAAGACGCCCGCGTCCGAACTGCGGCAGAGAGGGCGCGTCAGCGGGTGCGCGTCGAAGAGCAGCGACGAGAGTCGTTCGCGGCGCTCGTCACGGGCCGAGCCCTGCGACTCGGGTTTGGCTTCGTCGTCGGGCTCACCGTCATCGTCGCCATCGCGGCAGGGACCTGGGCCGTGCGCCCGCTTTCGCGACGCGTCCGTGAGCTCGTCGCGGCGCTCCGGCCCGTCGCCGAAGGCGACCTGACCGTACGCGTCTCGGAGGATGGACCTGCCGATGTCGCCGAGCTCGCGCGCGGGATGAACCGCATGCTCGAACAGCTCGACCGAAGCCGCGCGCGCGTCGAGTTCCTGCGGAGGGTCGGGCAGTGGCAGAACGTCGCTCGCCGCCTCGCGCACGAGATCAAGAACCCGCTCACGCCGATCCAGCTCGCGGTCGAGGAGTGCTGCCAGCAATACGCGGGCGATGACCCCGCCTACCGAGCCTTGCTCGCGACCACGCGCGACATCGTCGTGGAGGAGGTGGAGAGCCTCCGCACCTTGGTTGGGGAGTTTGCCTCGTTCGCGCGACTGCCTCGCTCAAACCTGCGCGACGGAGACCTCGCGACCCTAGTGAGGGAGCTCTGGCCACGCATCGAGCGGGACCTTCCGAAGCTCGCGGGCGGCCGGCCGGTGTCCCTCAGCCTCGATTGCGTGGAGGGCCCGATCCCGGTGGCTCACGACCGCACCATGTTGCACCGCGCGCTCGTGAACCTCGTCGCGAACGCCGCCCAAGCGACGGCCGAGCACGACGCGAAGGGCGAGGGGCACGTCTGGGTTCACGTGAAGCGCGACGGCGAGCAGGGCCTCCTCGTCGTCGAGGATGACGGGCCCGGCATCCCGGAGGTGCTGCGCTCCGCCGTCTTCGATCCGTACGTGACGACGCGCAAGGACGGGACCGGCCTCGGCCTCAGCATCGTGCAGAAGGTGGTCCTCGATCACGGTGGCGTCGTCGACCTCTCGGACCGTGAGGGCGGCGGCGCGCGCTTCGTCGTACGCTTGCCGTTCGTCGGGACTGCGCCCTCCGTCGCGGCGCTTCTGCGCAGTCACGCCTCGGCGTGGGGCGCGTCGGGCTCGCAGCCGGGCGCGGGCTAGACGGGCCCGGACCACCTCCGCACGCTGACGGCGTCGCGGCGCTCGTGCTAGGTGGACGCATGCTGCGAGCGAACCCGGACGAGCCCCTTCGCGAGTACCTCACGTTCGACGATGTCATGCTCCTGCCGGCCTACAGCGAGGTGCTCCCCGCCGAGGTCGATGTGAGCACGCGCCTCACCCGCGACATCCAGCTGAGGATCCCGCTCCTCAGCGCGGCGATGGACTCGGTGACCGAGTCGGCGACGGCGATCGCGATGGCGCGCGCGGGTGGGCTCGGCATCGTTCACAAGAACCTCGCCATCGACGAGCAGGCCGCCGAGGTCGAGCGCGTGAAGCGCGCCGAGAGCGGCATGGTCCTTCATCCGGTGACGGTCGGCCCCGACATGCCGCTGTCCGAGGCCGTGGCGGAGATGAAGCGCCACACGGTGAGCGGTCTGCCGGTGGTCGACGGGGAGGGGAGGCCCGTCGGGATCCTCACGGCCCGCGACATTCGCTTCGCGCGCGACCTCTCGCAGCCGGTGCGCGCTCTCATGACGAACGAGCTCGTCACCGTCTCGCCGGGCGTCTCGGTCGACGTCGCCAAGGAGCTCTTGCACCAGCATCGCATCGAGAAGCTCCTCGTCGTCGACGGCGGCAAGCTTGTCGGATTGATCACGATCAAGGATTTGCTCCAGGCCGATGCCACGCCGACCGCGGTGAAGGACCCTCAGGGGAGGCTTCGGGTCGGCGCCGCGATCGGCCCTGGCCCTGACCGGATCGCGCGGAGCGAGGCGCTCGTGGCGGCGGGCGTAGACGTCCTGGTCGTCGACACCGCACACGGACATTCGCGCGGCGTCATCGAGGCGGTCGCCGACACCAAGCGGCGCTTCCCCGGGATTGCCGTGATCGGTGGAAACATCGCGACTGGCGATGCGGCGCGCGCGCTCATCGACGCCGGGGCGGACGCGGTCAAGGTCGGCATCGGTCCCGGCAGCATCTGCACGACGCGCGTGGTCGCGGGCGTCGGCGTGCCGCAGGTCTCCGCGATCGACGAGACCGTGACGGTCGCCGAGAAGCAGGGGATCCCGGTGATCTCGGACGGCGGCGTGAAGTACTCGGGCGACGTGTGCAAGGCCATGGCCGCGGGCGCGAGCTCGGTGATGATAGGCTCGCTCTTCGCGGGCACTGACGAGTCGCCCGGGTCAATGGTCCTGTACCAGGGCCGCAGCTACAAGGCGTACCGCGGCATGGGCTCGCTCGGCGCGATGCGGCGCGGCAGCAAGGATCGCTACGGACAGGGCGGCGCGGCCGACGAGAAGCTCGTCCCCGAAGGCATCGAGGGGCGCGTCCCTTACCGGGGCTCGCTGCGCTCGATCCTCTATCAGCTCGTCGGCGGCCTCCGCTCCGGGATGGGGTACGTCGGAGCACGTACGATAGACGAGCTGCGCACCAACGCGCGGTTCATTCGCATTTCTGCGCAGGGCCTTCGCGAGAGCCATGTCCATGACGTCATCATCACGGAAGAGGCGCCCAACTATCGGCCGCTTTGAGGGCTCCCTCGACGCGCGGGGGCACCGCGTTCAATCGATTGTCAGAAGCGAATAGGGAAGGCTTGCTTGTTGTTCGCCTCGTTTGCACGCTACTGTCGATGAGGGAGTCTGCATCCGAAAGAGAACGCCCAGCGAGGGCCCGCTTCAACATGCATAAAAAGATGACTTGGTCGCTCCTGCTCGCGGGAGCTGTGGTTCTTGGGTCTAGCCTCGCGGCGTGCTCGAGCGACAAAAATCAGGGCAACACGCTGACGAGCGGCGGTCAGGGCGGGTCGACCGCCAACGCCGGCGCGGGCACCGGGGGTGACCTGTTCTCGACCTCGGCTGGCGATACGGCCGTGCTCGAGCTCGAGCCCAAGACCGCCTCCATCGAGATCGTGAACGGCATGTCGCCGGTTGTCCCCTTCAAGGCAAAGGTGGGCAAGGAAGAGGTGTTCCCCGGGACCTGGTACGTCGATCGCGCCGACGTCGCGACGGTGAACTCGAGCGGTGTCTTCACGGCCCTGAACAACAAGGGCGCTCAGGTGAAGGTGTTCGCGAAGGCGAACGGTCAGGTCGCGCAAGCGGTCGTGAACGTGACCTACAAGAAGGTCACGGACGGCGGCGTTCCGGATGACGAGAAAGCGAAGCTCGATCAGCCCTTCGGACAAGACCAAGCCGTCACCTGGACCTACCCCTACGACGGCACCGTGTGGCCGCGCGGTCTGCTCGCGCCCGAGCTGATGTGGAAGGGCGCCACGGCAGGCGACAGCTACCTCATCTCGTTCAAGAGCGAGTTCCTCGACCTCAAGGTGTACGCGAAGGCGCCGCAGCAGTCGTTCGCGATCGACCAGGCCGACTGGGTCTCGATCAGCGAGAGCGGCAATGGCTCGACCGTCGACCTCAAGGTCGCGCGCCTCACCCCCGGGCAGCCTACCGCTCAAGACGTCATCTCCCACAAGTGGCGCATGGCCAAGGCGAGCATGCGCGGCAGCGTTTACTACTGGGTGAACAACCTCGGTCGCGTCGTCCGCCTGAAGCCTGGGCAGCCGGCTCCGGATGATTTCCTCAAGGCCGCGAACGTCAATGGGTGCAGCACCTGCCACGCCGTGTCGGCGAACGGGCAGACGATGATCCTCGGCGGCGACGTCAACGTCTCGAAATTCGACCTGTTGAACAATCAGCCGGTCTTCACGACCACGTCGATCGGCAAGAGCGTCCGCAACTGGGCGATGCCCGCGATCTCGCCGGACGGGAAGTTCGTCGTCGAGAACAACGCGCCACTCCCCGGGCCCCCGGGCGGCTCGGACGGCATGTTCGACGCCGACACGGGCCTCAAGATCCCCGACAGCGGCCTCGAGGGTGCGAAGCTGTGGATGCCCGCGTTCGCGCCGAAGGGGCACAAGCTCGTCTACGTCGATTCGTTTGGCACGCACGACCTCGCGACCTACGAGTTCGACCTCGCGCTCGGCAAGGCGAAGAACCCTTACCCGCTGGTTGCGGCGGGTAACGATCCCAACACCCTCCAGATTTGCTTCCCGAGCGTCTCGCCGACCATCAAGTCCGGTGAGAACGACGACGGCAAGACCTGGACGGTGTACCACCGCGGCACGCCGGGCTCGCTCGATACGCGCTACGGACCAGGGTACCTCTACCTCGCGAGCGTCGACACTCCCGGCGTGGAGATCCGGCTCGCCAACGCGAACGGCGACAGCTATCCATTCGCGGCGGGCGATCGTGATCGGGGCTACGACTACGAACCCACGTTCGCGCCGCAGCCGTCGGGCGGCTACATGTGGGTCGTCTTTACGAGCCGCCGCACCTACGGCACGAAGCTCACGGGTAACAAGAACTCGACGAAGCAGCTCTGGGTCACCGCCGTCGACCTGAACCCCCAGCCCGGCAAGGACCCGAGCCACCCGGCCTTCTGGCTCGGCGGGCAGGACTCGAAGGATCTCAACATGCGCGCCTACTGGGCGCTCGACCCGTGCATCCAGAAGGGTGACTCGTGCAAGGTCGACAGCGACTGCTGCGACGGCTCGCCTTGCCTCGACGGCAAGTGCGGTGGTCCGAGCACCTGCGTCGAGGTTGGTGAGTACTGCGAAGAAGACGCCGATTGCTGCGATCCCGAGGCGCGCTGCTTCGACAACGCTTGCGATTACGACATGCCGGACTGATCGGCGTGACGCGGAGCCGGGCGCTCACTTGCGGGCGCTCGACTCCGGCCGTGGTGCCGCGACCTCGCCGGTGAGTCTTCGGTGCTGAGTCCTTCGTGCTGCTGACTGCGTCCGACCCTCGGACGGGGAAAGCGGAGCCCCGCCCCGGTCAGGGGAATGGAAGCGGCAGCGGGAGCGGGAGGGGCCATGCGCCTGCGGCGCCGCCCGTGGAGCGCCACTGATTGGCGGCCTGCTGCACGATCGGGATGCGCAGCTCCGGCGGTGGATGGGAGCCTTGAAACGCAAACAGCAGGCGATCCGCCGGGTCCATCTGCATGAGCGAGATGAAGAAGTGGAGCACCATGAGTGCCCCCTCTTCGTTCCAGTGCTGCCCGGAACGGACCTTCCCCGCCTGGAGCAAGTTGGTCACGCCGTTCATGTCGGACGCGAGCTCGTTCGGTTGATTGAACACCGGCACCGCGTTCGACAGGAGGCGCCCGATGTCGGCAGGCGTCACGAACGCAGGCTGCGCCCCGGCGCATCCCGTGTGCTGCAAGTAGTGGTGTGCGAGCTCATGCCCAAGGATGAACGCGACCTGCTCATCGAAGAGGGCGTGCTGGCGCGCTACCTTTCGTCCGTCGGCGTCTTGGCTCGGCTCGAAGAAGCCCGGTGCCGGTCGCACGATCGGTTGACGAGCCTGCTGCTGGTTCGACACGAGCTTGATGTAGTCGCTGAGCTTGCTCGTCCCGAAGAGCTCATCGGTCGCCTTGGCGCGCGCCATCTGAGCGATGATCTCGAGGAGCCCATCGCTCACCGCCATGACCGGCCCTTGCTTCGGGCAGGCAGCGAACGCGTTCACCTCGCCCGGCGTATCGTCGACGATGAGCGGGATCGACGCGACCGCGGAGGCCTGACCCTGCGGGAGCACGGAGCGCAGCTCGGTGAGGACGCCGTTCGCGCGCTGCCGCATGAAGGCGAGATCGAGCTGGTTCAGCGGGTCGGCCGACACGGGTGGCAGCGGGGCGCTGGCGGTGGGGGCGGGAGGAGGCGTCGCAGGCCCGGCGGGCGAGGGCGTGCTCGGGGACGGCTGCGTGTAAGCGCCGGGAGGAGCGCCGTAGGGCTGCGTGTAAGCGCCGGGAGGAGCGCCGTAGGGCTGCGTGTAAGCGCCGGGAGGAGCGCCGTAGGGCTGCGGGTATGCGCCGGGAGGAGCGCCGTAGGGCTGCGCATACGAGCCCGTAGGTGGGGCCTGCGGCGGCCGCTGCGAGGGGCGGTCGCACGCGACGACCATGGCGACGAGAGAGCAGGCGAGAGCGAGCTTGACGACGCTTTGCATGCGGACACTCTAGCCTATGGGAGACAAGTTCGGACCTGCCTTGCGGGAGGGCGAGGCCGCGTCCGAATCGTGCTTCGTCCCGCGCGCGTAAGCCGTTCGAGGCTCGTTCGTTGTCCAAGAAAATGTGATGTCGCAACGCAAGCTCCTCGTCGTGCCGTTTTTGCTCGTGGTCGCGGCGTGCGCCTCCTCTCGCGCGCCCGAGACGGCCTTGAGCCCAGCCTCACCGCCGGCCGCCGCAGCCCCGCCGGCTACGGTCGAATCGAAGAGCGAGGAGCGCTTCTCGCGGCCTGCCGGGGCACGCAGCGAGTCCCCGCGTGCGACCAGCGACGCCCCCGCGGATGCGAAGGTGGCGAACCGCGAGCTCGAGGCTGCGCGGGCGATGCTGAGGGAGGGGGAGCGTGCGCTCTTCGCGCTCGAGGACGGGGCCCCGTCCCAGTCGAGGGCTCGGAAGGACGACTCGACGGGCGCGCGCGTCGTCGAGGACGAGGGGGGAGCGGTGGCGAAGCCGAAGAAGAGCGCCTCGCCGTCGTCACCGCCGCCCTCGAGCGCAGAGGGCGCGAGCGGTGGCCGCGCAGCAGATGCCGACGATGGGCTCGGTGCGCGCTGCGCTGTCGCATGCAAGGCCTTCGCGTCCATGCGTCGCGCGGCGGAGCGCGTGTGCGAGCTGATGGGCGAGGGGGACGAGGAATGCCTCGATGCCCGCGGGCGTGTGAGCCGCTCCGGCGAGCGCGTCGAGCGGAGCTGCCCGACGTGCTCCCGCGCGCGGTGATTGCCCCGGACGCGCGCTCGTCCTAGCCTCAGTCCCTCGGCAGGCAGAGGACGATGGCGCGCGAAGCGAAACCCAAGCTGAAGGCTGCCGCGACGTCCGACGTTGGACGGTGCCGCGAGCACAACGAAGACTCGTACCTCCTGCGCCCCGAGTACGCGCTGTTCGCGGTCGCCGACGGGATGGGCGGTCATGAGTCGGGCGACGTCGCGAGCGCGCTCGTCGCGAGCTCGATCGCCGACTTCTTCGACGCGAGCCCAAGCAAGGCGACCCCGAGCGACCTGATCCTACCGGCCGAGGCGAAGCTACCGAAGGCGGCGACGAGGCTGCTCGCCGCGGTGCGCAAGGCGAACCGCGACGTCCACTCGGCCTCTCTGGAGTCGCGCTCGCATCGCGGGATGGGCTCGACGGTCGTGGCGATTCACTTCGGGGAGACCGGCGACGTCGCGTACATCGGGCACGTCGGCGACAGCCGCTGTTATCGGATCCGAAGCGGCGCCATCGAGCTCCTCACCGAGGACCACTCGCTCGTCAACGAGGCCCGCGCCATGGACCCGACGCTGACGGAGGAGGACCTCGCGCGCCTCCCGACCAACATCATCACGCGCGCGCTCGGGCTCGAGGCGGAAGTCCAGGTCGACCTCCGCGCCGTCGAGGTTCGTCCCGACGACGTGTTTCTCCTCTGCTCCGATGGCTTGAGCGGGCTCGTGTCGTCTCGCGAAATGATCGAGGCGGTTCGCCTCGCGGACGATCTCGAGGAGGCCTCCGAGCTGCTCGTGGCCCTCGCGAACGACGAGGGGGGCTACGACAACATCACGGCGTTGGTGGTGGCCCCGCACTCGTGAGCGGACCATGAGGGCTTGGCCTCTTACGCTCGCCTGCTTCCTCACGGCGGCCTGCGCCCAGGTTCTCGGCGTCGGCGAATACGAGCCCACCGCGGCCCCTGCCGGCGCGGGTGGGGCCGCCGGGGCCGGAGGACACTCGGGCCCTGAGTGCGTGACCGATGCGGAGTGCGCGGAGCCGAGCGAACCCTGCCGGATGGCGTCGTGCGACGCGGGCTCGTGCGTCGACCTGCTCGTGCCCTCGAAGTTTCCGTGCGGTGAGGGACGGCGCTGCAACGAGAGCGGCGCGTGCGTCCTCGTCGACGGGGAGAGCTGCGACGCAGCCTCCTCGTGCGAGAGTGGGGCCTGCGTCGATGAGCGCTGCTGCGCGACCGCGTGCGGTGTCTGCGCCTCGTGCGCCGAGCCGGGGTTCGAGGGCACGTGCCGTGCGGCGGCGAGCGGCACGGAGGAGCCTGGCGGAGCGTGCGGAGACAACCGCTGCGACGGGCTCGGGCGCTGCGCGACGGGCGATCCAAAGGGCGTCTTGACCACAGCCAAGTCTCCTGGCTCGGATCGAATCGTCTCCGGTGTGGGGACGAGCGAAGGTGCGTGGTTCGTCGGGGGCACGCACGGCGGAGCCTTCGGGCCGTTCCAGGGAGGCGCTCAGGATGCGTTCGTGGCGCGTCTCACGGCAAAGGGTGAGGTGAAGGCGGCGCTTTCCTTGGGCTCGTCCGGCGACGACGCCGTCCTCGCGGTCGCGGTCGACGGGAAGGACGAGGGCTATGCGGTGGGCTTCTGCTCGCAGGGGCTCGTGTTTCCGGATCCCGCGGCGACGCCGTGCGTCGGGGGGCAGCGGAACGGGATGGTCTTCAAGGTCGACCTCGCGGGGAAGGTCGTCTGGGCGAAGGTGCTCGAAGCCACCCCCGAATCCGACTCGATGAACGACGTCGCCCTGCCACCTGGGGCGAACGCGCTCTTCGTCGTCGGCGAGGCCGGCGTGACTGGCATCGGCGGCTCGAAGCGCGGACGCATCGTGAAGCTGGGGCTCGACGGTGCGCAGCTGTGGTCGAAGGACTTCCTCTCGGCCCAGAGCTACCTGACCTTCGAGCGGCTCACGGTGGCGCCGGACGGCGATCTCATCGTCGCCGGAATTCTCCGAGGCAGCGCGCTCGTCGCGGGGACGACGGTGCTCGCGCCCAACTACGACGACGTCCTCGTCATGCGCCTAAGTCCCGACGTCGACGCCGTGCGCTGGTGGCGCGTGTTCGGGGGCGGCTCGGCCGAGCGCATCAGCGGTGTCGCGCTGTCGCCCGACGGGCTCGTCGCGGTGAGCGGCCGCTTCCTCTACGAGATGTCGGTCGACAAGAACATCGGCTTCAAGGGGGGCGACGCCTCGGAGGGCTACGTCATCGTCCTCGACGGGCAGACCGGCGACGTCCGCTGGGCGAAGCCGTTCATCGGGAACGCCGAGCTGCTGTTGAGCCGTGTCGCGTTCGATGCCGCAAGCAACCTGACCGTCACCGGCACGTTCATCGGCCCAGGAGGCGGCCCGGGGAAGCTCAACCTCTTCGGCAAGGACGTCGACTCGGTCGGGGCTTACGACGGCTTCGTGGTGCGGACGACGCGTGAGGGGGCGCCACTTTGGCGGCGCGTCATCGGCGGACCTGCCCAGGATTTCCTGCTCGCAGCGCTCGTCGACGGGGACTCCGTCTACGCGCTCGGCTCGACGAGCGGTGGCTACCTGTTTGGAGGCGTCGCAGTGAAGACCGCCGACAATCTGGAAGACGGCGTCGTCTACGCCTTCTCGCCCTGACGGCGTACTCGGTCGTCAAGTTGGCGACTCGGGACGGGCAACGCTACGCTCTCAACAGCATGCCGGTGCGCGAGCGCTCGTTCTGGGGAGCCATGGCGCTCGTCCTCTACGTGGGTGCGGCGCACCTGCAGTCTGCGCCCGACGCGCCCGAAGCGTGGGCAGGTCTCCTCCTCGGGGCGCTCGTACTAGGGCTGGGGTGGCGCCTCGCCTCTGCGCCAGCGCTCGGGGCCGATTGGATCGATGCGACCGCCCGTCGCGCCGCGAAGGGGGTCGCCGCGGGCGCCGCCGCGGTGCTCACGGCCGAGCTCGCGCCCGCGCGTCCCGCGTTCGTCGCCGCGCGCGCCGTGGGCCTCGCGCTCGCCGCGACGTCGGCACCGATCGCCCTCTCGCGAATCGGCGCGCTCGGGGGCACGTCGAGGACACTCGATGCCTCGAACGATGCCGCGTGGGCCACGTCACTCCTCTGGATGGCAGCGGTCGGCGTGGCGGCGCTGCGCGCGCTCTCCGGAGACGTCGTCGTCGACGCGCTCACGGTCGATTATGCCGTGCTCGCCGCGTCGCTCGGTTCGGTCGGGATCGGAATGGTCGCCTCTTTTCGGAGCTTTCGGGCGCGCCGGTACGAGCTCGGTGTCGCTGAGCGCGCCGCCGGGGCGCTGTGGCTAAGCGTCGTGTGCCTCGCCCTCGGAGCGCTGGCATCGTTGATGGAGGTCGCCTCGCCCGAGCGGCTCGTGCCACTCGCGTCTCTCGCGTCGGCGATCGCCTTCGTGGCGTGCTCCAATTCGCAGCGTCCCGCGCTCGTCGCGCGCGTCTTGCGGCTCCTCGCGGCCGTCACGATGCTCGCGACGCCGCTGATGTCGATCGCGGTCGTGATCGCTTACAAGGCTCCGACGCACGCGGGTGCGATCCTCTTCATCGTCACGGCGCTCGCGGTCGCCCTCGGCATGTTCGCGCCTCGCATCGCCGAGCGAATGGCGCCTGCGCGAGGACGGACCGTGCGAGCGCTCGAGCAGGCGACGCGCGCGGCCAAGGCACCTGACCCCCGTCAAGCCGTGATCCTCGCTCTCTCGGCCATCCGCGACGCGCTGGGCAGCGGAGAAGGCAGCGCCGCGCTGTATCGCTTTGCGACGAACGACCGGCTGGTCGTCGACCGCGCGGGCTACTTGCATGGCGAGCATGCCGAGGTTCCGCTCGCGCTCGTCGAGCTCGCGTCCTTGGAGCCGGAGCGCGTTGTCAGCACCGAGGTGCTGCGAGCGCTTCAGGTCCGGCGGGGAGAGGTGCGTCCCTGGCTCGCTTGGCTCGACGGTCGCAGCGCGGGAGCGGCCGCCTTGCTCGTCGATGACGACGTACCGATTGGCCTGTTCCTGTGGCCTTCCGCCGGTCGGTCCGAGCCGCTCTCGTACGAGGAGGTGCGCGCGCTGCGTTGCCTTGCAGACCACCTCGCCGTCGCGGCGGGCGCCGAGGCGCGACTCGATCGCTCCCGCGAGCACGCCGTCGAGACCGAGCGTGACAAGCTCGCCCTTTCGGTCGAGATCGACGCCCTGCGCGAGCGCCTCACCCGCGAGGAGGCGCGCCAGCGCGCGGCCGCTGTGTACCTCGCCGAGCGCGCGCGACGGGCGAGCTATGGGCCGGCCGCTCGCATGGCCCTCACGACGGCCGAGCATCTCGGCGCGCGGGGCGAGCCCGTCGCCGTGCTGCAGCGGCCCGGCGGCGATGCCCTCGGCTGGGCAGCCGTCGTCCACCTCGCCTCGCCGCGGCAGGGGCAGCTCATGCTCATCGTCGATGCGATGCGGCGCGAGGAGCAGCTCCTCGAGACGTGGCTCGAGCCGCGGCGCTCTCTGCTCGAGCTCGCCCGCGGAGGGAGCTTGGTCGTGCTCGACGCGCAGGCGCTACCGCTCGAGGTCCAGCGCGCGATCGGGACTGGTCGCCGCGAGGACACCGCCGTCATCGCCGTGTTGCCCGAGGCGCCGCAGGCGATGCTCGCCGCGGGGATGCTCGACCAGCACTTCGCGGCGCTCTTCTCCGACCGGTTGGTTGTGCCACCGCTCCTCGCCGAGCGCGGTGAGGACCTCCGACCGCTCTCTCTCCACGAGCTCGCGCGCCTGGGGGTTCAGCTGCGCGGGGAGGCTCTCGGCCTTGCGCTCGATGCTCAGCGCGCGCTCTCCGAGTACGGCTGGCCCGGCAACGAGGCCGAGCTCCACGCCGTCCTCGTCCGCGCGGCACGAGCGGCCACGGGGCCCGTGGTGACGCTCGCAGACGTCGAGGAGGCGCTCGGGCGCCGACTCGTCGAGGTGCCGAGCGACTCTGGTCCGGTGCGCGTGCCATCGGGAGCCATGCGATGAAGCGGCTCCTCGCGCTCGCGGCGCTCGCGCCCGCGCTGGTTGGTTGCGTCGTCCCCTCGGGGGCGAGGGCGCCCGCGGCCGCCCCGCTGCCCATCGTGGCGGAGGTCGAGGCGAACGGCCGCGTGGTCCCCCTCGCCGAGTTCGTTCGGATGGGCGCGCGCGCCGACGTCGTGTGCCTCGGCGAACAGCACGGGACTTCGACCCATCACCGGCTGCACGGGAGGCTCGTGGAGACCTGGGGGCAGGCGGCGCGCGCTGAAGGGCGCGCCTTGGCCCTTGGGCTCGAAATGTTCGAGCGCACGGCTCAACCCGCGCTCGACGCATACCATCGCGGCGCGCTCGATCACCGAGGGCTTCTCGCCGCGACGGATTGGACCCATCGCTGGGGGCACGATCCGGAGCCGTATCGCCCGCTGCTCGAAGGGGCGCGCGGGGCGGTCGATGCCTTGCTTGCGCTGAACGCGCGCCGTGAGGTGACGCGTGCGGTTGCCAAGATGGGGCTCGACGCGCTGCCGCCCGCCGTGCGCGCAGAGGTGCCCGAGCTGGTCCTTGACGACGCCGAACACCAGCGATTCTTCGCAGCGGCGATGGGCGCACACGCCCATGGGGGAGGCGCGGAGGCGCTCTACACCGCACAGGTGATCTGGGACGAGACGATGGCCGCGACCGCGGCCGCGTGGTTGCTCGTGCCGTCGAACGCGCCGCGACAGGTCGTCGTCGTCGCCGGGAACGGGCACTGCCATCGCAGCGCGATCCCTCGCCGCATCGCGCGACGACTCGAGGCGGCAGGTCGCCGCCATGGGCCAATCGTATCGGTGCTGACGCGCTCGGGACGCGGCGGACTTCCCTCGCTCGCCGCGAGCGACTACGTGTTGACCGTCCCCGAGGAGCGCATGGCGAAGCACAAGAAGAACGACGCCCCCGCGGTCGAGCAGTACGGGGATGGCATCATCGCGAAGAACCGTCGAGCGAGCTTCGACTACGAGCTCAGCGACACCTACGAGGCCGGTCTTCAGCTCATCGGCAGCGAGGTGAAGGTGCTGCGCGCGGGGAAGGCGGATCTCAGCGACGCTTACGTGACCATCGAGCGCGGCGAGGCCTTCGTGCACGGCGCCAACATCCCCGAGCTCTCCGGTACTCCGTTCGGTCATGAGCCGAAGCGCAAGCGCAAGCTCCTGCTCAATCGCGACGAGATCGACGCGATCGAGCGCGCGACCGAGCGCGAGGGGATGACCGTCGTCGCCACGAAGATCTACTTCAGGGGTGGACGCGCCAAGCTCGAGATCGCTCTCGCTCGTGGCAAGAAGCTCCACGACAAGCGTGAGTCGCTGAAGCGCAAGGAGGCCGATCGAGAGGCTCGCGCGGCGGTCTCCGGAAGGCGCGGATGAGCCTCCGTCTGACGCTCCCTGCCGGCGCGACCGCCGAGCTCGACCGTGTCGAGGGCGAGCGCTTCTGGATGCGCGCCTCACGCGCGTACGCTCCTGGTACTCCGCTGAAGGCGGTCGTCGAGGAGGCGGCTGAGGTGCTCGACTTGAAGGTGGCGCGAAGCGTACGCAGAGACGATGGCATGTTCACCGTCGACGGGCGGCTCGTGAACCTCACTCGACCGCAGCGCGCGCTCGTCGAGGAGAGCCTCGGGGCGGCGTCCTCGGCTTGAGTCGCGGCGGACCGAGGGCTCAGCCCGCCTTCGGGTGGTCCTTCACCCAGCGGTTCATGTAGGCGGCGCTCTGGTCCCAGCCCTTCTTCATCTCTCCCTCGGAGAAGGCCTCGATGATGCTGCCGACGCCGAAGATCTTCGCCTCGAACTCCATTTGCATGATCCGCTTGCAGCGGTCGGGGCCGGCGGCCTCGCAGCGCACGGAGCCCTCGGTACGGAGCTTGTCGGCGAGGGTGTTCATCTTGAGCTTGAACGTCCAGAGCCGGCCGCTCGAGTCGAACCGGCCCTCTTCGTCGTAGCCGAATCCGTCGCCCATCAGCTTCTTCACCGCCGCGGGCGCGTCCGCCCTCGGTGTGCCGCGGGTCTTGCGATAGGCGACCTTTCCGCCCTCCTCGCGCTGCTCCAGGATCTCGTACTTCGGGAAGCCGAGCTCGTTCAGGTAGAGCGTGGTGTTGAAGCCCTTGTCGAAGAACACCTCCCAGAAGTGTTCGACCGAGCAGTGGATCTCGTGCGTGAGCTGGAGCTTCTTCATGGCGCGTCTCCTTGCGGCCAGAGTTGCTAGCACCCCTCGCTCCGGGGCGGTAGATCCCGCCCGATGCACACCATCGAGCTCTCCGGCGCCCGGCTCCACAACCTGAAGGGCGTGTCGGTCACGCTCCGCGCTGGCGAGCTCGTCGCGGTGACCGGGGTCTCGGGGTCGGGGAAGTCCTCGTTGGCCTTCGATACGTTGTACGCCGAGGCGCAGCGGCGGTTCGTCGAGAGCTTCAGCCCGTACGCGCGCCAGTTCCTCGAGCGCCTCGAGCGTCCGCCGATGGACAAGCTCGAGCCCGTTGCGGCCGGGGTCGCGGTGGATCGCCGCGCGCCCGTGAAGAGCTCGCGCTCGACCGTCGCGACGATGGCGGACCTCGAGCCCTATCTCGCCGCGCTGTTCCTCCGCGAGGCTCGGCCGCTGTGCGGTGAGTGTGGGCGCCTCGCCGAGCGCTCGGATCCGACCGAGGCGGCGCTCCGCGCGATTCACACCCACGACGGGGAGCGCGCGATCGTCACGTATCGCGCTCGAATCGAGGGGACCGAGCACTACCTCGAGCTTCGCGAGCGGCTGCTCGGCGAGGGCTATCGGCGCGTCTTGGTCGGAGGGGAAGCCCGCGACCTCGACGAGGTGCGTCCGACGGACGTGCTCGTCGGGGGCGGGCTCGACGTCGTCGTCGATCGCCTGAAGCTCGCCACTCGCGAGCGCGCGCGACTCGCAGCGGCCCTCGAGGTCGCGTGGCGCCGTGGCGACGATCGGGCCGAGGTGTTCGTCGAAGGTGGCGTCGTGCTGCCGCTCGCGAGCGGTCTCTCTTGTCCGGGGTGCGGCAAGGGCTTTCGTGCCCCGACTCCGGGCCTCTTCTCTTACCAGTCGCCTGTCGGTGCGTGCGGCAGCTGCCGCGGCTTCGGCCGGGTCCTCGGCGTCGACTGGCACAAGGTCGCGCCCGACCCCAAGGCGACGCTCGCGGACGGAGCGATTCGACCGTGGCGTGGCAAGAAGACCGCCTGGGAGCGGCGCGCGCTCGCCAAATTCTGCGAGCGGCGCGGGATCTCGATGAGCACGCCATGGGGCGACCTCACCGAGGAGCAGCGTCGCGCCGTGCTCGACGGCGAAGGAGGATGGACCGGCGGAAAGTATCCTGGCGTGCGGCTCTGGTTCGAGTGGCTCGAGACAAAGAGCTACAAGATGCACGTGCGCGTGATGCTCGCGCGCTACCGCGCCTACGATCCCTGCGGCGCCTGCGGCGGAAAGCGGCTCGGCCCGACTGCGCTCGGCTACCGCGTCGATGGGCTCGATCTCGGGGACTGGCACGGCCTCGAGCTCCGCGACGCGCGGCGCAGGCTGGAGGCGCTCGCGACGACGAGCGGGCAGGGGAGCCTCGCGCGGGATGAGCTCCTGATGCGCCTCGGGTACCTCGAGCGTGTCGGGCTTGGCTACCTCACGCTGGACCGTCAGGCTCGGACGCTCTCGGGCGGCGAGGCTCAGCGCGTGTCGCTCACCGCGGCGCTCGGCAGCTCGCTCACGGGGGCGCTCTTCGTCCTCGATGAACCCACCGTCGGCCTGCACCCGACCGACCTCCCGCCCCTCGTCGAGGCGATGGGCGAGCTCGCACGGCGGGGCAACGCCGTGGTCGTCGTGGAACATGACCCGCGGGTCATCGACGCGGCCGACCGCGTACTCGAGCTCGGTCCGAGCGCTGGAAGAGAGGGGGGTGCCCTCGTCTTCGACGGGACTCCGACGGATGCGCGCCGGCACGGAGGGAGCACCGCAAAGACCCTCGACGCCGTGACGCTCGGCGCGCCTCGTGCGCTCGACGGTCGTGTCCTTCGAGTGCGCGGCGCCCGCGCCAACAACCTCCGCGGCGTCGACGTCGCACTCCCGCTCGGCAGGGTGGTCGCGGTCTGTGGTCCTAGCGGCTCGGGGAAGAGCACGCTGGTCGAAGACATCGTCTATCGCGCGGCGGCGCGCGCGCTCGGAGAGGCCGAGGGCGAGCTCCCGGGAGCGCATGACGGTCTCGAGGGTCTCGAGTCGCTGCGCTCGGTGCTGCTCGTCGACCAGGCGCCGCTCGGGCGCACGTCTCGCGGGAACGCGGCTACCTACACGGATTGCTGGTCCCGCTTTCGCCAGCGCTTCGCCGAGCAGCCCGCCGCCGAGCTCGCTGGGCTCACGGCATCGCACTTCTCGTTCAACGTCGCGGCCGGTCGCTGCGAGGCGTGTTCGGGCGAGGGCGCAGAGACGGTCGAGATGCAGTTCCTCGCGGACGTTCGGCTCACCTGCCCGGCGTGCGGCGGTCGGCGCTTTCGCCCCGAGGTGCTGGAGGTCCTGCTCGACGGACGGTCGGTCTCCGACGTGATGGCGATGTCGGTCCGCGAGGTGCTCGACTGGTGCGGCGCGACGGAGCCGACGATCGCGCGCGCGCTCGAGCCGCTCGTCGAGCTCGGGCTCGACTACCTCACGCTCGGTCAGCCGCTCTCCACGCTTTCGGGCGGCGAGGCGCAGCGGCTGAAGCTGGCGAAGGCGATCCGTGACGCGGGTGAGGGGGTGCTCGTCGTGCTCGATGAGCCCAGCGCGGGGCTCCACGCCCTCGAGGTCGAGCGGCTCAGCCGCTGCCTGCGCGCGCTCGCCGAGCGGGGGGCATCGGTTCTCGTCGTCGAACATGACCCGTCGGTCATCGCTGCATCGGACTGGGTCGTCGAGCTTGGTCCAGGTGCCGGGAGCGGCGGCGGCGTGGTTGTGTTCGAGGGGACGCCCCGCGAGCTCTCACGAGAGGCGACGCGCACCGGGCGAGCACTCGCGCTCGCGTGCCGGCCCTCGTCGCCGGGCGTCGTTCGCGACGCTGCGGTAGGCCGCGAGGCCGGCGCCCGAGGCGTCGCCGAGTCGATCGTCATCCGCGGGGCCCGAGAGCACAACCTCGCGGAGGTCGACGTCGACATCCCGCGCGGCAAGCTCGTCGTGGTCACCGGACCGAGCGGCTCCGGTAAGTCGTCGCTCGCGTTCGATGTGGTGTTCGCCGAGGGGCAGCGGCGCTTCCTCGAGACGCTGACACCCTACGCGCGCCAGTTCCTGCCAACGATGCCGAAGCCCGACGTCGACATGGTTCACGGCGTACCACCCTCGGTCGCGCTCGAGCAGCGGACGGCGCGGGCCGGCGCAAACTCGACCGTCGCGACGGTCACCGAGATCGCGCACTACCTACGCTTGCTCTACGCCAAGGTCGGCGTGCCGCATTGTCCGTCGTGCGACGGTCCGATCGAGCCGATGTCGAGCGCGACGGTGTTCGAGCGTGTGACGAAGCGCGCCGGCAAGGGGAGGCTGCTCGCGCCCGTCGTTCGCGCGCGCAAGGGGACGCACCTCGACGTCTTCACGGTGGCCGAGCGGGCGGGCGTCACCGAGGCCGTCGTCGATGGGGCGCTTCGAGCCGTGGACTCTCCGCCGCGCCTCGCCAAGACGCGCGAGCACACGATCGAGCTCGTGTTCTTCAAGGGTCGATGGCGAGACTGTACGCGCGACGCGCTCGAGCTCGCGCTTCGGTTCGGTCGCGGTCACGTCGTGCTCCGTCACGAGGACGAGTCGACGACGGCGTTCTCGACCGAGCGAGCGTGCCCGACGTGTGCGCTGGCCGTCCCAGAGCTCGACCCGAGGTGGTTCTCTTTCAACACCGCGCAGGGGCGATGCGATGCCTGCGAAGGGACCGGCGTCGAGGGCGGAGTCGAGGCGGCGAAGTCCCTCGTTTGCGGCTCGCTCGACGAGGCGGCGGAGGCTCCCGACGTCGAGCCGTGTCGCGTCTGCGAGGGAGCGCGACTCGCGCCGATTCCGCGGGCCGTGCGCCTCGGTGGTCGTCGCTATCACGAGATGCTCGCGCTCTCGGTCGCGCGTGCCGCCGCGGCCACCCGCGCCCTCTCGTTCGATGGGCCTCGCGCCGAGGTCGCGCGCGCACCGCTCGTCGAGCTCACGAGGCGCCTCGAGTTCGTCGCCGAGGTCGGGCTCGGCTACCTGAGCTTGGGGCGTCCCGCGCAGACGCTCTCGGGCGGTGAGATGCAGCGTCTCAGGCTCGCCGCGCAGCTCGGCAGCGGACTCACCGGCGCGCTCTACGTCCTCGACGAGCCGACCATCGGGCTCCATCCGCGCGACACCCATCGGTTGCTCGCGAACCTACGAGCGCTCCGCGACACCGGGAGCACGGTGCTGGTCGTCGAGCACGACGCCGAGATGATCCGCGCCGCAGACTACCTCGTCGACCTCGGGCCGACCGGTGGGCGCGGCGGCGGTCGCATCCAAGCGATCGGCGCTCCGGACGAGGTGCTCGCGAGCGAGAGGTCGCCGACAGGGCGAGCTCTCCGCGACGAGTCGGCGCTCGTTCGGCGCGAGAAGCTCCCGCCTCCGACGCAGCACTTCAGGTTGCGAGACGTGCGGCTTCACAACCTGGTCATCGACGATCTTCGCATCCCCGCCGAGCGACTGTGCGTCGTGGCGGGCGTGTCGGGCTCGGGTAAGAGCACGCTCGTCGGACGGGTCCTCTATCCCGCGGTGAGGCGTGCGCTCGGGCTCGTCGGAGGAACGCGCGCGAAGCTCGAGTTGCCCCTGGGGCTGGCGCGGGCCGTTGCGGTCGATCAGGCCCCGATTGGCCGAACGTCGCGCTCGGTGCCGGCGACGTTCCTCGGGATATGGGACCCGATTCGAAAGCTCTACGCGGGGCTCCCCGAGGCGCGGATGCGAGGCTTTGGGGCGACGCGGTTCTCCTTCAACAGCGCGGCCGCGGGCGGGCGATGCACGAGTTGCGAGGGGCTCGGCGTGATCGCGCACGAGATGTCGTTCCTCCCGGACGTCGAGACCGTGTGCGACGCATGTCACGGTGCGCGCTTCGAGCCGTCGACGCTCGAGGTTCGATGGCAGGGACTCTCGATCGGAGATGTCCTCCGGCTCACCGCCGATGAGGCTGCGACGCTCTTCGCTTCGCACCCCACAATCGCGCGTCCTCTCGAGACACTCGCGCGGCTCGGCGTCGGCTATCTCCAGCTCGGGCAAGGCTCACCGACGCTCTCGGGGGGGGAGGCTCAGCGTCTCAAGCTCGCGGCGGAGCTCACCGCGACCGGCCGACATCGCCCGACGCTCTACGTCCTCGATGAACCCACGACAGGGCTTCATCACGGCGACGTCGCGCGCCTCGTCGAGGTGATGGACTCGCTCGTTCGGCGCGGCGACTCCCTCGTGGTGATCGAGCACCACCCCGCCGTGATCGCGGCGAGCGACTGGGTCGTCGAGCTGGGACCGGAGGGAGGCGAGGGGGGCGGAGCGATCGTCGCGAGCGGCCCTCCCGAGGAGGTCGTGTCCCTCGGGACGCCGACGGGGAAGGTGCTCGAAGCGTTCGTCGGCGCAGGTGTGGGGCCCGCGCGCCGAGCGCCGAAGCGACCAAGAGCATGAGGCGTGGCCTCGAGCCGCGGAGCTCGCTCGTGAGCGGCGGAGGTCTTGCCTTCGACCTCGCGATGGGCGACACCCCGCGTCATGTCCGAGGGAGACAGGTCGAAGATTCGCCGCGCTCCAGCGCGCGCACTCCTCGCCTTTTTGCTGGGTCTCCTCCTCCTGCCCGTGGTCGCGTTCGGGGTCGATCACGTGCGCTTCTCGGGCAAGGTGTTTCGGGGCGTCCGTGCGGGCGCGCTTCCTCTCGCGGGTTTCCGTGAAGCCGAGGCGCGCGAGGCGATCGAGGGACGAGTCGCTTCGCTCGCGCTCGAGACCCTCGACGTCCGCATCGGCGATACGACCGTCGTCGTCGCGTTGCACGAGCTCGGCTACCGCATCGACGTCGACGCGACCGTGATCCAGGCGCTCGCCGCCCGCCGCCCCACCGGCTTTGCGCGCATACGGTCTTGGATGTCGAGCCTCGTCGCCGAGCTCGACGTGGGGCTCGTCACCACCATCGACGATGCGAAGCTCGGGCCACTGCTCGACCGCTGGGAGCGCGAGCACGTGCTTGGTCCCTTCGAGGGTGCGGTCGAGGTGAAGGATGGGGTACCGCTGGCGGCTCCGCCGCGGCTCGGTCACTCCGTCGATCGAGCGGCGGCCGCGCGAGAGCTCGTCAGCCTTGCCGCCAAGGCCGAGTTCTCGGAGCTAGGCAAGCCGAGGGTCCTTGCGCTTCCCCTCGTCGAGCGCAGCGCTCGGCGCACCGCGGCTCACGTGGAGGCTGCGCTCGCCGCGGCGCGTGAGCTCGTCGCGGGACCGATCGCGCTCTACGTCGATCGGCGTGCGCTCGCGACCGAGGACGAGCCGAAGACCGGCACGACGCCGGCCTCGCGCGCCGCCTCGGAGGAGATACCCGACGAGCGAATCACCGTGAGCTTCTCTGGCGCGCAGCTCATCGGGGCCCTCAGGAGCCGGCTCGTCGAGGAGCCGCTTGGCGTCGAGGCGTTTCTGGACCCGTCCGCGATCGACTCCGTCCTCGGCGATCTCCGCAAGGTCGTGGAGGAGCCATCGGTGGAGCCGCACTTCGAGATCGATCCGACCGAGCGCGCTTCGGTCGTCCCTGGTCGAGCAGGCCGGGTCGTGAAGGCCGACGCGGTGGTGGCCGCGCTCACCGCGGCCGCGCGCACCGAGACCCGCGAGGGCCGCTTGCCCGTCGAGCCTGGTGCCGCACCGACGATGACGGTGGCAGAGCTCGAGCAGCTCGGGATCACGAGGCTCGTCTCGAAATTCACGACGTCGCACCCTTGTTGCATGCCACGCGTCGACAACATCCACCGGATCGCAGACCTGATCGACGGCGTCATCGTCAAGACCGGGGAGACCTTCAGTGTGAACGCTCACGTCGGCGAGCGCACCGTCGACAAGGGCTTCAAGGCCGCGCCGACGATCGTCCACGGTGAGATGGAGGACACGATCGGCGGTGGCATCAGCCAGTTCGCCACGACGCTCTTCAACGCGGCGTTCTACGGCGGCTACGACATCCTCGAGCGGAAGCCGCACTCGTTCTACATCCCGCGCTACCCGATGGGCCACGAGGCGACGCTCTCGTACCCAAAGCCGGACCTCGTGATCAAGAATGACACGAGCGCCGGCATGCTGATCCGCTGCCTGTACACGAAGACCTCGATCACCGTGAAGCTCTATGGCGATAATGGCGGTCGCAGGGTTCGTCGCAAGGTCTCCCACGTCCGCGACATCGTGCAGCCGCCCGTCGAGTTTCTCCCCGACTCGACCCTCGAGCCCGACGACGAAAAGGTGAAGGAGCGCGGCCAGGTCGGCTGGACGGTCACGGTGTCCCGGCTCATCGACTTTCCGGGCGGCACGACTCGGAACGACGAGCGCAAGGTCGTCTACCAGCCGCGCGTTCGACGGGTGCGCGTGCATCCTTGCAAGATCCCGGCGGGTCAAAAGGGCGCCACCGGCGAGAAGTGTCCCGAGGCCGCGGACGCAGGCGACGACGGGCACGAGGCCACCGAGGCACCTGCGGACGTCCCGCGAGACGGCGACGTGTACCCCGATGCCCCCGTCGAAGACGAGGGCTGAGCGGCGTTATTGCTCGAGGATCCGAAAGTCCACCCGCCGGTTCTTCGCGCGACCATCGGCGGTGTCGTTCGGATACAGAGGCACCGTCTTTCCGAACGCGCGCGAGCGCAGGCGCGTCCCGTCGATGCCTCGGGTCACCAGGTAGGCGCGCACCGAGTCGGCACGCTGTTGCGAGAGCACGAGGTTTGGGTCGCCCTCGCCGCCGTCATCGGTGTGTCCGTGAATTTCCATGAGGCGCACGTTCGGGCGCTGCTTCAGCGCCTCGACGATCCGATCGAGCACCGGACGGTCCTCGTCGCGAACGAGCGGGCTCCCGGAGTCGAACTGGACCCGATCGAGGATCACGAGCGGCGCCGGAGTAGCCTCGACGACCGCGGGAGGTGGAGGCGGTGGTGGGGGCGGAGGGGGAGGAGGAGGCGCGACGACGGCCTCGCGTGCGCATCCGACGAGCATGACGACGACCGCGACGGCGAAGGTTCGGCGGAACTTCATGCGCAGACCCTAGGCTAGCTGGAGCGGCGCCGACACCGATGGGCGCATCAGCCCTTGCCCGAGGGTGTCGTGGCGTCGGCGGGCACGTCGGTACCCGCGGGCGGTTCGACGCGCGCTCCCGCGGGGCGCCGCGCGGCCGCGAGCCGGAGGCTTCCGCCGATGACGCCGCACAGCGTCGCCGGGATCCACATGCGCGGCAGGGCCAGGAGGACCGCCGCGGCGAGGAACCACGTGCCGAGGATGGGGAGCCAGGGGGGCGCGCCGGCACCGTCCCCAGGCTCCTCGGTCGTCGTCTCTCGCATGGCCTCACGCTAGCGCGTGAGGTGGCGGTCGCGAAGTGCCTACGGCGCTGCTCGGCTCGGGCTCGAGGTGCCGCTGCGCACGAACGATCGGCGCGACGTGTCCTCCCGCATCTCGCGAGGTTTGACGCTCGTCGCGCATTGCCTCGATGGAGGCCCGGCGTGTAGAGAGCACCTCGTCAGTCGCGTCCATGACCCGGACCGAGGACGAGCTCCATCTTCGCGACAGGGTCGAAGCCTTCAACGTGAGGCGGATGGTGGCAGGCCTCGACGCACCCCTTCGGGTCGGGGGCGCGGACGATGAGGCCCTTCGTCTCGGGGCTCTTCACGTGGCGTGAGCCTGGACCATGGCACTCCTCGCACTGAACGTTCTGGAGCGTATCGTTGTGCGTGACGGTCGAGCCTCCAGCCTTGCCGTAGCCCGTGACGTGGCAGCCGACGCACTCGAGGTTGTACTCCTTGAAGCCGTCGACCAGCGTCTTGTAGGCGTGCGCGTGCGCCGTCCCGTCCCACACTTTCCGCTCTTCGTCGTGGCAGGTCGTGCACTCCTCGACCCCGACGAACGACGCCTCGTCCTTGCCGGGCTTCGGCGCGACGAGGTCCTTCAGCGCGGCCTTGTTGTGCTCGTTGATTTGCTTGTAGAGGGAGACCATCCGCGTTGCCACGGCGTCGTCCTTGCCCATCCCGTCGCGCACCTCGTGGACGGCGTAGCGGAAGTAGCTGCCGGTAGGGGGAGGCGGGGCGGGTGGGACTGCGCCGCGCTCCGCGCGGAGCTTCGCGAGGTCGGCCTTACGCGCGGCGAGATCGGCCGCGTCCACCTTGCCTCCGCTCTCCCAGTTGTTGATCCGAAGCTCGAGCTCGCGGATGCGACGCCCGAGCTCGGCCGCGCGCGCCGCCTCGGCGATCCCCCCGGCATCGGCGAGCGTCACCTCGGGCGCGTCGCCTCGAAGGTACACGTCGACCACTGCGACCGTCTGCAGGTGGTTTGCCGTCTCGACGATCAGCGTCGAGCCGATGCGCTCCGGGGGAGGCTGCGCTGTGTTGCCGTGTCCGCGCCCGAGCTCCTTGCCAATCACGAGCACGTCGAGCTCGGGGATCGCGTCCGCGAGGCGCAGCGCCGCACCACGCTGGGTCGCGGCCGTCACCACGAGGAGACGGGCCCCCGCCTTCTTCAGCGCGTCGATCTCGGCCTTCACGAGCGGGACGAGCCCGGAGGCATCGGGGAGCGCGAGCCCCTCGGGAGCCTTGCCCGCGCCGTCCCGCGGGGTGCTGACGCCGACGATGCCGACCTTCACGCCGCCGACGTCGGAGAGCAGGCTCGATCGGATCGGCAACCCGTCGATGGCGCCCCCGAGCCCGCTCGCGAGCATGACGGCGCCACTCTTCGTCGCGACGTCGCCGAGGCTCTTCGTCCCGCCGGCCCAGTCGTTGTACCCAGGGGCCCAGGCGACGAGGCCGAGCGTTCGGAGCCCGTCGGCGATCGCCTCGGCCTTCCAGCGATCCTGTGACGCGCGCGCGGCGTCGAGCGTTGGGTCGATGTAGAGAAGCGGCCCGGCGCCGAGCATCAAGGCGTTGGGCGCGTTCTGCTTCTGAGCCCGCACGAAGGACGCCAGGTGGTCGAGGCCGCCTAGCTGATCCTTGCTGCAGCCGCACGGCTCGAGCGCTGCGGCCACGTCGCTCAAGACGTAGAGCCGCACGCTCGGCTGCGCGCTCGCGGCGTTCGCGTTCGGCTCGGGTGGCGGCGGGCGCTTGCATCCCGCGGCGAGGAACACCACGAGCGCGGTCGCGAGCGCGCGGAGCGCGGAGAAAAGCTGAGGTGTCGTGACGCGATTCATCGGGCTCAACGCTGCATCTCGGGGCTCGAGTAGTCAGGGCGGTCGCGCCAGCCGGCCGGGCGCTCGCCCGCGCGCGCAACGTCGCACTGAAGCTGTTCGCATACGGTGTCGTATGCGGCGGTGCGCCCGCAGCCCCTCGCGACGTAGCGCCCGCCGAGCTCGCGGTTGACCACGATCTGCTTGCTGGGGCACGCGAGGTCGCGCGTCGCGCGCCCGAGCACGAAGGGCGTCGCGGCGTTCATCACGTTGCCGCTGAAGTCGGCCGCGAAGCATCCGGTGGTCGCGAAGGCGAGTCCGACGGCGAGGAGGGGGTCGCGTGACATGCCTTGACCATTGAGCGTCGCAGCGACTGAGTCAATGTGCGACGCCGCTTGCGGTGCGCGGAGCGCCGACGTAAACCGCGAGAGTGTTGCGGCTCTTGGCGGGGATCCTGAAGGGGCTCTTCGTGGGGTCCCTGATCGGTGCGCTGCTCGTCGTGCTCGGTCTCGGGACGCCCGGGGCGCTCGTGGCATCGGTCGCGGCGGCCGCCGCCGCGATGTTGGTCGCGCCGATCTCCGGCAAGAAAATCTGGGAGAAGGACGGCACGCTGCAGGCGGCGTTGAAGGCGGTCGCGGGTCTCTTCCTCGGCCCCGGCTTGATGTGGCTCGCGCGGCGCTTCGCCATCGTGCCGCTGCCCGACGTGACGACGCTCCCTGGGCTCGGCGCGCTCCCGGGAATCGACGCGCTCCGCGGCGTGCCGCTCACGCTCGGGAGCTTCGCGCTCACCTCGGTCGCGCTCGTCGCGGCCGTCCTGGCAGGCCTCTACGACCTCGACAACACCGAGGCCGTCGCGCCAAAGGCCACGCCGAAGGCAGGCGCCGGCAAGCGCATCGACCCCGAGCTCGCCGCGCTCACCGGCCTCGCTCCCGCCGAGCTCGACGCCGCCGCGGACGAGTCCGAGCGCCGCAGCTCGAAGGGCTGAGCGCGCCCGTATGCCGCCGGCACGCGCGCTCCTCGTCGTGGCGTCGGTCGCGGGGATCGGCTGGATGCTGCGAGCCCTCGTCCTCGAGCCGCCGCCTCTCGTGCATGCGTTCGTCGCGCTCGGAGCGTACCTCGCGCTCGTCGCCGTTGGGCTCACCTGCCCCTCGCTCGCCATGTTCGTCGACGTCGTGACCGAGGGGCCGCGCGACGCGCGTGGGGTCGCGCTCACGATCGACGTCGCGGACGCGGCCGCCGCGAGGGCGCTCGCCCCGTTGCTCGAGGGCCACGCGCTGAGGGCGACGCTGTTCGTCACGCGGGCCGTCGTCGAGGAGACCCCCGAGACCCTCGCGTCCCTTGTCGCCGCCGGCCACGAGCTCGCGCTCCTTGGGAACGCTGGGCTCGTCTGGAGCCGGCGGGCTCTCGAGGCCGAGCTCGACGCCGCGCTGAAGCTCTTTGCGACGCTCGACGGAGGCCGTCGTCCCGTCGCCTTTCGGGCTGCGAGCCGCACCCTCGCGCCCGCGCTCGCCTCGATCGCGCGGGCGTTGCGCTTCGACGTGGTCGACGCCACGGTGTCGCTCGGCGCTCGCCCCTCGGTTGGCGACGACGTGGTCATCGGGCGAGCGGCGCGTGACGGGGCGATCGTCCGAGTGTCGGCGAGCCGGCTCGTGGTCGGGCCCGAGCTCCTCGAGGCGCTCTCGGCCGCGTTCGGGCGACTGCAGCTCGCGACGGTGACGCTCGCGACGTGGCTCGCTTCCGAGGACGGTGAGGAGCTCAGCCCGGCTGCGCGCAGGTCCTAGCGACGCTCCAGCCCGACGCCTGCTCGGAGGCGACGGTCACCGTGCCGCGGCAGCGCTGCCCGTCCCGCGCGAGCGCCGTCCACTCGAAGCCCGCCTCGGTCTTGACAAGCAGGATCTCGGTGAGTCCGTCCGCCTCGAGGCGCTGGCGCGCATCGACTTCCGGGAGCCGACACGCCGCGACGAGCGACGACACGGCGAACGGGAGAATCACCGAGAGAAAGCGGAGCTTCTGGCGCATGAGTCGCACCTTCACCCACATCGGCCTCGCGGGCCAAGCAACCGGCACGAGCGCGCGTGCCGGAAACTTTGCCCTCTCATCCCGCGAACGTTAACGAGGCCTCATGAGAGCGTACGTGCTCCTCGTGCTCCTCGCGGGCTGCGCCGAGACCGGAGCCTCGAAGCCGCAGGCGTCGGCGGCCTCGCCAGAGGCCACCGTGAGCGTGCCTCAGTTCTCGCGCACCGCCGCTCCGTCGGCATCGCCGGTCCCCTCCGCGACGGCGTCCGCGAGCGCCGCGCCGACGAGCGAGCCAACGGTCGCCGTCCCCGATGTCAAGCCGCCCGAGCCTCCGAAGCCGCCCCCGCCGCTCCCGGACGTCGAGGTGAAGAACGTCGGTCTGCACATCGGCGGTGGACCGAACGACAACGTCACGAAGCGCCCGATCCGCGAGGCGGTGAAGCTGCACTTCGACGATCTGCGCGAGTGCTACGCGAGGGCGCTCTCGCCGAAGGATAAGGAGACCTTCGGCGTCGACATCCGCATCCCCGGAGATGGCGGCAAGGCCAGGATCACGAAGCCGCGCACCGCGATGAAGGGCGAGGGCATCGTCGAGTGTATGGTCGGCGTGTTCGAGTCCGTCGAGTTCTCCCGACCGCCGAAGGGCGCGCCGATGACGGTCAGCTTCTCGGTCGAGTTCAACAAGAAGAGCAGGTGAGCGCTCGCTAGAGGTGCGAGACGAGGTAGTCGATCACGCGCCGATAGGCGTAGCGTCGCGCCTCGCTCGACCGGTAGCCGTGGCGCTCGCCCGGGAAGACCATCAAGTCGAAGTCCTTGTCGGCTCGTACGAAGGCGTCGATGAGCCGCGCGGTGTGCTCGAAATGGACGTTCTCGTCCATCAGCGCGTGCACGATGAGCAGCTTGCCGCGGAGGTTGTGCGCTACCGGCACGAGCGACGTCTCGAGGTAGCCGGACGGGTTCGAGGCGGGAGTGCCCATGTAGCGCTCGGTGTAGCCGGTGTCGTAGAGGCTCCAGTCCGTGACCGGTGAGCCCGCGATCCCGACCTTGAAGCGGCCGGGCGCGCGCAGCATCGCGCTGAGCGCCATGTAGCCGCCGTAGCTGTGCCCGTAGACGCCGACGCGCGAGGCGTCGACGAACGGTTGCCCCTCAAGCCACTCGAGCGCGCGCAGCTGGTCTTCGAGCTCGCGCTCGCCGAGCCGACCCGCGATGGGGGACTCGAAGCCATGCCCGTGGCCGCTCGCGCCGCGATTGTCGACCTGAAGCACGACGATGCCGCGGTCGGCGAGATGTTGCCAGAGGAGGCGTGGATTGTAGTCGTCGAGCACCGACTGCACGCCCGGGCCTCCATAGACGACCACGAGCGCCGGGTATCGTACGCCCGGCTCGAGGCGCCGCGGCTTGAGCAGCGCTCCGTGAAGCCGCGGTGCATCGCCACGCGCCGGCACCGTCACCAGCTCGGGGGAGCGGAGCCCGAGCCTCGCGACATCGGGATCCTCGGGCAGGTCGATGGCGCCGATCGGCGCGCCGTCGGCATCATGAATCGTCACGCGCGGTGGCCTGTTATGGGACGAGTGGACGTCGACGTAGCCATGCTCGACGTGCCCGCTCTCGATGACGTGGACGCCGGGCTCGGGGGTGGTCCGCAAAACGCTTCCGGTCACGAGATCGACCGCGTAGAGCGCGCGCTCGAGCGGCGCGTCGCGGTTGGCGATGGCGAGCGCGCGGCCCCGCCGATCGACGCCCACGAGGTGAAATACGTCGAACTCACCCTGGGTCGCCTGCCGGAGGAGCCCGCCGCGCTCCCCGTCGATCAGCGCGAGGTGCCGACGACCCTCGTGCGGCCACACGGCGAGCACGCGACCGTCGGCGAGCGGGACGTGCTCGGTCATCGACGTCCAGCTCGCGTCGTCGTGCCGCGCGAGCACGCGTGCCGCACCCGTGGCGACGTCGAGCTTCACGAGCGCGAGGTGCCGTTGGTCTCGGGTCAGTCGTTGCAGGTACAGCGATTGGCCGTCGGGTGACCAGCTCAGCCGGCCGAGGTAGCCCGAGGCCCCCTCGAAGGGCGCGGGGAGTGCGAGGTCGAGCCAGCGGACCTGACCTCCGACCGTCGCGACGCCGAGCCGCACCGATGGGTTCGTCGCTCCAGCCCGCGGGTAGCGCAGCGCCTGCAAATCGGGGGCGCCTCGATACCCGAGGATGGGGATCTCTGCGACCTGGCGCTCGTCCACCTCGAGGAACGCGACGCGGTCCGATGTCGGCGACCAAAAGAGCCCGCTCGGCTCGTCGAACTCCTCCTGCATGTTGAAGTCGCTCTGACCGCGCGTCACTCCTTCGGGGGCTCCTTGGGTGATCGCACGCTCGGCACCGCCCACCTCAGCGAGCCACAGCTCGCGACCTCGCGCGAAGGCGATCCGCGTCCCGTCGGGCGAGAGCTTCGGATCGACGATTCCGTCGCCTGCGAGCGCGGTGGACGTCCCGTCGGCGCGGCGTACGAACACGCGGTCACCGATCGGCACGAGCATGGTCATCGCGTTGGAGGCCCAGGCGTACGAGGTGACGCCGTGGATCTGGGTGCGCTGCCGCTCGCGGCGCAGCTCTTCCTCTCGCGTCATCGCGCGCCCCTCGTCGACGAGCTCTCGCGCGCGCAAGAGCACGCGGTGCTCGCGAGTCTTCGGATCGAACGCGAAGAGCGCCATGTCCGAGCCACCTGTCTCGCTCTTCAGGTAGGTCACGAGCGAGCCGTCGGGCGCCATCCGGATCATTCGCGGAACGTGCCAGCCCGGAGGCGGAAAGGCCGCGATCCGGTCGACGGTGACGAGGCTCTCGGAGGCTGGGAGGATCGGTGCGAGCGGGTTCATTGTCGAGGTCGACCCAAGCGGGAGTGGTGGCGTGAGGACGGCGCCGACGCCGCACCCGGTGAGGGCGAGGCATACGGCGGCGAGCGTGAGGCGCGAGGACGCGACCATGGGCGACCCTTAGCAGCCCGGCCGCTAGCCGTCATCGCGCGGCCCCGTTCGCCGATGCACCGCGCAGGCTCAGCTCGGCTTGACGTGGGCATCGAGTACGAGGCGGCTAGCCTCGTCGAGCAGCCGCTCGCGCGTGTTCGCAGCCGGCTCGTCCGTCACGACCTCGACGAGCTGCTTCAACACGTCGCCGATGAGGCGGCTCGGCGGCAGCCCGAGCTCGCTCATGAGCACGCTGCCGTCGATCGCGAGGTCCTTCGTCCCGATCGCCGCGCCGGCCGCGAGCAGAGCAGAGACGCGGTGCGAGAGCTCGTCGAGCCTCTGGAGCTCGTCGTCGATCGGGCGCCCTTTGCCGCGCGCGTCCGCCCGTCCGAGCGCGAGCAGCTCGTCCGAGAGCGCGGGCGTGACGCGGCGTAGCCAGCGCCGAACGGCGGCGTCAGTCCACTCGGGCGAGTAGCAGATGAGGTGATGGCGGACGAGCTCGACGACCCGTGAGCGGAGGTCGTTCGAGGCGCGCAGCCGCTTCAGGATGGCGTCGCTCATCGTCGCGCCGATCGCCTCGTGGTTGTAGAACGTGTAGTCGTTCGTCTTGTCCGAGAGCTCGCGCGAGCGCGGCTTGCCGACGTCATGGAGCAGCGCCGCGAGCCTAAGTGGCGTGCTGCCCTCGGCCGCGTCGAGGACCGCCATCGTGTGTCCCCATACGTCGAACGCATGCCAGCGATTTTGCTCGCAGTCCACGCTCTCGAGGAGCTCGGGGCAGGTCAACGCGAGCATGCCGGTGCGGCGCATGATCTCGAAGGCGATGCTCGGTGCGCGCGCCTCGAGCGCCTTCAGCCACTCGTCGTGGATACGCTCCGCGCTCACCTTCGCGTACGTCGCGAGCGCGGAGGTCTCACTCATCGCGGCGAGGGTCCCAGGCTCGATCGCGCACTCGAGCACGGCGGCGAAGCGAGCTCCGCGCAGGATGCGCAGGCCGTCCTCCGCGAAGCGCAGCCTTGGCTCACCGACGGCGCGGAGTACGCGGGCCTCGAGGTCGCGCTCGCCGCCGAACGGATCGATGAGGCGCTCCTCGAGCGGGTCGAGCGCGATCGCGTTGATCGTGAAGTCACGTCTCGCGAGGTCATCGGTGATGTTGTCGAGGAAGCGCACCTCGGTAGGTCGGCGGCCATCCTCGTAGGCGCCCTCGCCACGCAGGGTCGTCACCTCGTAGGGGGTCCCATGAACGAGCACCGTCACCGTGCCGTGCTTGATGCCGGTCGGGATCACCTTCCGAAACATCGTCAGCACCTCCTCGGGGCGCGCGTCGGTGGCGATGTCCCAGTCTTTGGCGGGCTTTCCGCGCAAGAGATCGCGCACGCAGCCGCCGACCACCCAGCCGCGCCTGCCGCGATCGCGCAGGCGCTGGCAGATCCCGACGACGTCGGGATGGATCGCCGCGAACAGGGGCGCGTGCTCGCCCAGTCCGCCCGCCGTCACCGGCATTGCGTCGTCTGCCACGCCCGAGCTCCGCTCACCACGGATCGACCACGCCTTCAGGGTTCGGGCGCGGCTTGGGCCGGAGCCCCGGCAGCGGCCCAGGGATAGGTTTTCCGGTGACGCCACTCGCCAATGGCGCGGCGGTCGATGCTGCGGCGCTGGCGCTCGCGCCGGCCTTCCGACGGAGTTCGACCTTCAGCTTGGTGTTCTGGCCGTCGACCTCGACGGTCGTGGCCTCGTAGTCGGCTCCTGCCTCGACGCGCACCGACACCGCGCGGCCGCTTGGAACCATCACCGTATCGGGCAGCTTGGTTGGCTTGCCGTCGACGACGGCGTACGCGTCGCTCACGTCGCTGTAGAGGAGCACGGCACGCTCGTTGGGCGCGGCCGTCGCGGTCACGGGTGCGGCGGTCGCCTCGGTTTTCGCGGGCTTTGCGGGCTCGCGGAGCAGCGCGAAGCCGATCGCCGCGGCGCCGAGCGTCAGCGCTACGATCACGCTGAGGGCCACCGCGAGGCCGCGCCCCTGCCTCGGTACCTCGCCAGAGCTGGGCGGGGACAGCTGCGACGGGACCGAGGCGACTGGGTCGGGGAGCGACATCGGCGACGAGGCCGCGCGCGTCTCGCCCGTCTCCTTGAAGAGCAACAGGTCCGCGGCGAGCTCTTCCATCGACTGGTAACGAGCCTCAGGCCGCTTCGCCATGCACTTCAGGATGATCGCCTCGAGCGCAGCGGGGCACGGCTCTCCCTCGCCGGCCTGGTCGCGCAGCGAGGGCGGCGCCTTGTAGATGTGCTGAGTGAGGATCCCCATGAAGTTCTCGGCGCGAAAGGGGACGTCTCCAGACAGCATTTCGAAGAGCATCACGCCGAGGGAGTAGATGTCGGTGCGCTGATCGACCGCGTCGCCCGAAGCCTGCTCGGGCGACATGTAGTGGGGCGTCCCGAACACCGCGCCCGCCATCGTCAGCTTCGAGGTGTTGCCCTTGACGCCCGTCACCTTGGCGATACCGAAGTCGAGGATCTTCACGAAGTGACCCTGGCCGGCCCAGGTGCCCTTGGGCTTCACCAGGACCACGTTGTCGGGCTTGAGGTCGCGGTGCACGATGCCCTCGGCGTGCGCGGCCGCGAGTCCGTCGCAGAGCTGCAGCGCGAGCTCGACCGTCGTTCGCGAAGAGATGCGCGTTAGATCCGCGAGCACGTCACCGAGCGACTGCCCGTTTAGATACTCCATCACGAAGTACGTCGCGCCGTCCGGGGCCTCGCCGAAGTCGAGGATGTCGACGATGTGCGGGTTGCCGATCGACGACGCGGCGCGCGCCTCGCGGAGGAAGCGCCCGACCGCCTCCTTGTCCTTCGCGAGCTCGGCGTGGAGCACCTTCACGGCGACCTTTTTTTCGATCACCTTGTGGTGCGCGCGGTACACCTTGCCCATCCCGCCTTCGCCGAGGACGCGGCCGAGAACATACCGATCGGCGAGCACCGTACCGACGTAGGGGTCAGTTTCCGCGTCCGAGACCGACAGGTCGTCACCGAACGAGCCGTCCTCGTCGAGGAGGCCCGAGAGCGAGGGTATCGGCGCCGGCCGAGCGGGCGGCTCGGGCTTCGTAGCGGCGTCCGTGCCGGCCTTCGACGCGCGAGCTGAGGGCACCTTCGGCACTGGGCCCGTCGTCGTGTGCGCCACGCGGGTCGGCTGCTCGTCCTCATTATCCTGCGGCTCCGACGGCGTCGAGGCGCGAGCCGGAGCGTCCGACGGTGCGCTGCCGAGCGGGCTCCGCTGAATCGCTCGGCGCGGCACGGGCGGCGGCGGAGCTTTCGCACCGGGTGCCGCTGGCGCCAGCTCCACGGTGCGCTCGCCGAACGCCGCCGAGTCTGGCGCCACATCGCTCGGGTCGAGTGGCGCGCTCTCCCTCGGGGACGCTTTCTTGTCGTTGGCGAGGCTCATGAGACGTCGGCGTGAAGCCGAGTACGCATCGCGACAGGATACCCGAGAACCCGGGGGCGTCGACAACATCCATTGGCCGACCGTCCAGTCGGCGGCGCGCGTTCCCGGGGGACCGATACGCCCGCTTCTCTGCTATGACCCTCCCCCAATGGGGTACCCGCTGAAGCTCGCCCTTCGCTACATGGGCTCGAAGAAGCGCGGGACCATCTCGGTCAGCACCGCCTTTGCGATCCTTGGCGTCGTGCTTGGGGTGGCTGCCCTGGCCACGATCATGAGCGTGACGGGGGGGTTTCATCAGCAATTTCGCTCGAAGGTCCTCGGCGTGAACGCGCACGTCTTGGTCCTCAAGTACTCGACGAATTTCCGCGAGTACCGGTCGATCATGGACAAGGTCGGGGGCGTGAAGGGGGTCGTCGGAGTCGCCCCGTTCAGCATCAACCCGATGATGATCACGCACCGGGGCTCGACCGCGACGGGCGTCCTCGTCAAGGGCGTGGATCCGCACCTGAGCCTCGGCGTGAAGCCCAAGGACGACGACGAGTGGCAGGGCCGCTACGACGGCATGAAGCCGGTCCTCGATCTCCCCGAGTACGTCGTCGCAGGGTCCCTCGATGGGCTCCGCGCGGCGAAGGCCCGACCGGCTGCCCCGAAGGACGTCGACAGCGATCTCGTCGAGGACCGTGGCGAGGACGACGCCATCCTCGTCCCCTCCGGTGCGGCCAGCGCCGCCGCTTCCCCCCGCACGTCGCTCACCGCCGAGCCTGGCGGTGAGCCAGTACCGGCGTCGACCGATGGCCCCTCGACCGACCGTGCGCTGCGCTTCGGGCAAGCGGGGCGCGTCCAGCTCCCGAGCCTCGCTGCTGAGCCACTTCGGCAACGCGCGCCGCGCGCCGACGGAGTGCTCGCGGCTCTGCCCGACGAGGACGTGATCCCGCCGGAGCTCGACCCGGATCCCTGCGAGAACCCGCGCGCCGTCGCGGCGATGCCAGGCGTGGTCGTGGGCTCGACGCTCGCGAAGAACCTGGGCCTCGCGCACGAGGGGGAGCTCGAAGACTCGCCGCGCTGGACGCTAGGCGACTGCGTCACCGTGACCTCTCCCACCATCGGCTTCAGCTTCTCGGACGGCGCGATCAAGAAGCCGGTTGCGAAGCGGTTTCGGGTCGTCGCGGTGTTCGAGGCGGGCTTCGACCAGTACGACTCGAAGCTCGTCTACACGGATCTCTACGAGGCGCAGGAGTTCTACGACCACGGCGACACCGTCACCGGGGTCGAGATGCGCGTGGACGACATCGATCGCGCCGGCGCGATCTCGGCAGAGATCGGCGGCATGCTCACCGAAGGGCTCTACCACACCATGGACTGGGAAGAGCTGAACCATGGCCTCTTCACCGCGCTCACGATCCAACAGTGGGGCATGAGCGCGGTGCTCACGATCATCATCTTCGTTGCGGCGTTCACCGTGATAGCGACGCTGATCATGGTCGTGCTCGACAAGCAGAAGGAGATCAGTGTCCTCAAGGCGATGGGCGCGACGGACGGCGCGATCCTGCGCGTGTTTCTCTACCAGGGTGGCATCATCGGCGTGTCGGGGACGGTCCTCGGCCTCGGCCTCGGCCTGGTCGTCTGCAAGGGCCTCCTCGCCTACGGCTTCCCGCTCGATCCGAAGGTCTACTTCATCTCGCGCCTGCCGGTGCTCGTGCGCCCACAAGAATTCTTCGTCACCGGCGCCATCGCGATTGTGATTTGCCTGCTCGCGACGATCCTTCCGAGCTGGTACGCGGCCTCGTTGCGCCCAGCCGACGGCTTCCGCAACCGCTGACCGCTGCGTCGCCGTACGCGGTGTTGTCGGCCGACGCTAGAACGCGCCGGTGACGAGAAGCCCGCCGAGCCCGCCGCCGACGAGCGGGATCACGTCGACCCTGCCGGTCCACGGGGCCGGCCTGCCCGTGAGGCGCGGCCACACCGTTGGGCTCGTCACCACCAGCGCCGCGCCGCCCGCGACGAGGAGGCTCCCGACCACCGCGTTCGTGACCCCCGCGGCGTACCACGCGCCCGCGTTCCCGCAGATCGCTCGCACGCGCGACGGCTTCGAGCCGCCCTCGACGACGACGTCGGCGTTGGCCGCGTCGCACGCGTGGTCGTCAGGGGCGAGGCCCGCGCGGTAACGGTTGAAGCCGGGGTCGTCCTGGTAGCGCGCGATCGCGGCGAAGGACCCTCCGCTGACGGCGAGGGCGGCCGCGCCGAGGCCGGCCGCGCCGATCCCCAGGAGCAACCGGAGGTCGGGCCGCCCCGCGGACAAGAGCCCCTCGGGATCCACGGAGGCATCGACGGGACCCATCGCCAGCGTCGGCGGCGCGCCAGGCGCGACGAAGACCGGAGGGGTCATGGGTGTCGGCGGAGCGGTCGGCGCGATCCCTGGCACGACCGGGCCTAGCGAGACGCCGCGCGGCGCAGGCGCGGTAGGAGCCGGCGCGGTAGCAGCAGGCGCGGCAGCCGGCGGCGTGGGTGCGGCAGCCGGCGGCGTGGGTGCGGCAGCCGGCGGCGTGGGTGCGGCAGCCGGCGGCGTGGGTGCGGGCGCGCTTGAAGCCGGCGCGCTTGGAGCCGGCGCGCTTGGAGCGGGCGCGCTTGGAGCAGGCGCGGCAGCCGGCGGCGCGGGCAGCGGAGGCTTCGGCGTGGCACCGTCGTCCTTCGGTGCGCTCGGGGCGGGCTGTGCGCTCGCGTTCGTCATGGCGAGGACCGCGCCGAGGGTGATCCCGGAGGTGACGAGGAAGCGTCGAAGCATCGCGATATTGTGGCACCGACCGCGACACGAGGTGAAGCGGCCGGCGCTTTTCACGCTCCGCGGTCGTTCACTTCGCGTGGCAGAGCACGCATTGATCGTTCCGGTTCCACGCTTCATCCTTCGGCGCGTCGGTATCGTACGCGGCGACGCGCTCGTCTAAGCCCGCGATGCGCTCGTCGAGGAGCGACTTCCATTTCCAGTCGGCGTAGTTCGGCGCGAGCTTGCCGAACGAGTAGCTCGCGAGCGCGTCCTCCTTCCGCCCGGCCTTCGCGAAGACGTCGCCGAGGAACACCGAGGAGCCTTCGATGTTGTGATACGCGTGCGGTGAGTTGTTGCACGCCGGGTCGAGGATGAGATGCAGCGAGGAGTCGGTCGGTGCGGCCTCGCAGGCGCCGATGTTGTCGACGACGGCCGAGAGCGCCTGTTGAAAATCGGAGTCGGTCTTCGGGCGGTTTGCGAAGACGAGCATCCGCGAGAAGAGGACGAAGGCCCGGTACTCCTCGATCCCCTTGTCGAGCACGGCGATCGCCTCATCGAACATCGCCTCGTTCTTGAGCGTCTCGCCCATACGCGCGCCGATCGGTCCAAGCCACGCAGGGATTCGGTGATCGGTCGGGCACAGCTCGTACGCCTTCTCGAGCTCTTCCTTCGCCTTGAAGGCCGTCGCGCCGATCGTCGCGAGGTCGATGTCGCTCGGTGGCTCGGCGACCGACCAGAGGTGACCGAGGCCGAGCAGGAGCCACGCTTCGGCGGCGTCCGGGTGCGCGTCCGTCGAGGCGGCGAGCTTGGCGATCGCGGCGTCGCGGCCTGCGACATCCATCGTCGAGAGGGTCTCGCGGAAGTTGGCGAGCGAGGGCGCGACCTCTGGGTTCGCGTTCACGCACGGACGCACCGAGGCCGGCCGGTTCGCGTCGTTGGGCGTCGCGAGCCACCCGTTGCTCGAGGTCGGAGCGTCGTTCGTCTCGCCGCCGCACGCGACGAGGAGCAGCGCGGCGACGAGCGCGCTACTTGCTCTGAAGGATGGCGAGCTTGGTGTCGACGTAGCGCTTTTGCGCTTCGCTGCCCGTGAGATACGTGTCGTAACCGACCTTGCCCTTGAGGTACCGCTCATAGAACGCGACTACCATGGCGCGCGACAGGGCGAGAACGTCTTCGCTCTTGGCGGTCGGCGCCTTGCAGAGGCCGCTCAGCGGGTTGTCGATGAAGCTGAGGTGGCTCGCGCCGAGCACCTCGACGCTCAGGCTCGGCGGACCGGCCTTCGCATAGAAGGTCGTGAAGTTGTCGGCCTCGGGCGCGCACGCGGGGACTAAGCCCGCGCTGGTCGCGTCGAGCTTTTCCCCGAGGAAACCCATCGGGATCGCGAGCGGCAGCGTGTTCGAGGCGTCGGGGCAGTCCATCGCCGAGCAGAAGAAGCTCGAGTCGACCGGGTCGAGGGTGATCGAGGCCTTGATTCGCTTGTCGAACGACGCTGCGAGGACCGACACCTTGCCGCCGAGCGAGTGGCCAGTGGCGCCGGCGTTGTCGACCAACGCGAGTGCCTTCAGCTTCGCTTGCTGCCCGACCCAATCGAGACCAGCGGCGAGATCCTTCGCGTTGTCGATGTGCTTGTTGTTCAGGAAAGGCGCAGGGAAGTCCGGCGCGACGGCGACGTAGCCGAACGACGCGAGGCGCTGCAGGTAGCTCTCGTACTGCGAGATCGGCGTCTGGAAACCGTGTCCGACGAGGACCACTGGGAAGGGGCCCATGTCGGGGCCGCTCTTCGGGAACGCGGCGCGCATCTTCACCATGTGACCGGTCGCGGCGACCATGAAGGTCTCCTCGAGCACCTCGGCGGTGTAGGGGCCCGCGACGTTGGGATCGGCGAGCGGCTCCTCCATGCTGCCCGAGCCGCTGCTCGCGCCGGTCGTCATCGAGCCGCCCGCGCCGCTGCTCCCGGTCGCGTCACCGGTGCCGCTGCTCGACGCCACGCTGGTCGTCGTGCCTTCGCCGCCCGCGCCGGCCGACGACTGGCTCGCGGCCGTCTCGAACACGGCGATCTCGGTCGTGCAGGCGAGGAGCGCGAGCGAGGCTGCGCCGAGGACGAGAGAGGACTTCAAGGAGTACATCTCGCACCAGATACGTCGGGCGACGACGTCGTGCAAGCTCCAGGCGCCTCGCGTTCGGAGACTTTTCGAGGCTCCGACGGTGACGCCGCGTCAGTCGTCGCCGTCGACGAGCCGGCCGGGGAGGAGGGGTGAGGGCGTCCCGCTCGTCACGAGCCACAGCTGGTGGGCGGCGCGCGTCGCTCCGATGTGAAGCTGATAGCGAGCCTCGTCGTCGAGCGGGTAGCTCGAGGCGTTGACGTCGACCAGCACGACGTAGTCGTACTCGAGGCCCTTCACTTGCCGGATCTCGGTGACCTCGACGCCCGGCCGGAACGCGAAGTCGAAGTGCCGCACCCGCCGGAGGTTGGGCACCTCGGCGACGCGGAGCGCGTCGTAGTAGGCGTCGGCTTGTTCCGGGTAGCGCGCGAGTACGGCCACGGTCGCGCGAGGCTCCCGCGCGAAGAGCGGCCGCAGCACGTCGCCGAGGAAGGCGGCCGCCGCACCTTGCGACGGGAAGGCGTGGTGCTCGACAGGAGCGCCGGAGCGCGGGGCGACCGGCGCTTCGGGATCGACGAGCGGGCCCAGGACCTCGCGCGCCACCTCGAGGACCTCCTTCGTGCAGCGGTAGGCGATCTTGAGCGGCTCGACGGACGTGTGGTCGAGCTTCAGCGACGACAGCACCTCGGCCCAGGTCGCGAAGCCGGTGTCGAGGTGGAGCCGCTGCGCGGTGTCGCCGGCGAGCGTGATGCTCTTCTGGTCGGTGACCACGTCCGCGAGCACGCACAGGTCCACGGCGGCGAGGTCCTGCGCCTCATCGACAAAGAGGTGCTCGAACCGCACCGACTTACGCTTCGGCTGTCCACGGGCGGCCGTCGAGAGCGGGCCGCACACGAGCTGATACGCACGCAACAAGAGCGCGTCGTCCTCCGGGTCGAGGAGCGCGCGCTCGTCATCCTGTTCACTCGCGCCGTCGGCGCCCTCGATGGGCGCTCCTTCGGTGTCGACGTTGCGCTCGGACGGCGACCACTCGGCGACCGCGGGGCAGCGCTCGCTGCAGTGGCGCCAGGCGCGCTCGAGCTGTTCCTCGGTGAGTCGTGGGTTCGGCACGCGGAGGATCGCGCGCTTCAACGACTCGAGATCCGTCAGCACCTCGGCCCAGAGCCAGAGCGCGTCCTCGGGGCTGTTGCGGCCCTCGCGCACGTACCCGCGGGCCCGCCGCTCGAGAAGTGGCAGGAGGTTCGGGTCCGTCTTGAGCCGCGACACCTCGACTGGCGTTCCGTCGTCGGTCGCGACCTCGAGCCAGTCGAAATTCTTCTTGCGCAGCTCCGTTGCCCACGTGGTGAAGGTCGCGACCCTCACCAACGCGAGCTCGAGCGCCTCCAGCAGCTGAGAGATGTAGTCGCGGAGCGCGGGCGTGCCGACGATCACCAGCATTTTATCGGCTGCGAAGCGCGCGCGGGACTGGTAGGCGAGGTACGCCATTCGGTGGACGCCGATTGTCGTCTTGCCGCTACCGGCCCCACCCTGCACGACCACGAGGCCGCTGTCGGGCTTCGAGATCACCTCGAACTGGCGCGGATCGAGGAGCGCCGCGATCTCGGGTAGGTGCCGATCCTCGCGCTGGTCGCCGCCCGAGCCGCCGACTCCAAGCACGCCGCGCATGTGGTCGGGGCGGATCGCGGTCCCCTGGCCTCCGGCGAGCAAGGTCTGCTGCGCGAGGAGCGTTCGCCAGCGCCCGTCGGTGCGTCGCACAAAGGTGCCCTGGGGGCAGGAGATGCGATGCAGCGCGCCGTCGACGATCGTCACGGTGCGTCGCGCGAGGACCTTGCCGACGACCTCGCGATCGCCGAACTCCTCCTCGTAGGGCGAGCCCTCTTCGTATCGGTAATAGAGCTGGCTCACCGGCGCGTGCCGCCAGTCAACGATGCGTACGCCGGCCTTCGGCTCCACGTAGGTGGTCTTGCCGATGAGCACGTCGCGCGTGCCGCGCCCTTCCTCGAACAGGCGCAGGTGCCCGAAGTAGGGGCTCTTCGGATCGACCGGCTCGTCGGTGCCCTGACCGCGCTGCCCGGCGATCGCCGCGACCTGCTCCATCTGCGCGATGAGGGCGGGGACGTCCTCGAGGCGCGAGACCGCGACCTGATCGCGAAGCGTCAGGAGGGCCTGTTCGTCGCCGACGCGCGGCGGCGGCTTCGACGGGCGGCGCGCTTGCAGGTGCGCCACGACGCGGTCGCACAGCGCTTGCTCCTCTCCGAGGATCTCGCGCCCGTCGTCGTGGTCGGCGCGGCTCTTCTCGTCGGAGGCTGGATTCACGTGGCTTCTCTCGGTGAGGTGGTAGGCTCTTCGACAGAGCCCGAAAGACGCGAGGGTCTAGCATGAAACGACACGAGCGAAAGCCTCATCGCAGCGCGTCGGTCCCGCTCCTCCTCATGGCGCTCATGGCGTTCGCGTCAGTTTCGGCATGCGGCGCG
>Ga0194129_10000376_pt1 | contig 87982 bp, 67 predicted proteins | sample TA2KigCa35mmetaG_FD_150862 | JGI IMG/M metagenome (GOLD analysis project Ga0194129, IMG submission 150862) | Freshwater microbial communities from Lake Tanganyika, Tanzania - TA2015038 Kigoma Deep Cast 35m | ecosystem: Environmental > Aquatic > Freshwater > Lake | place: Tanzania: Lake... | reverse complement strand
CAAGGCCCGCCACGCCCAAGGCTGGCTCGACCAGGAATCGCGGGTGAAGAGCTTCGATCCCGCGATCCTCGCCGACGACAAGGAACGCCGCCGGCTGGAGCGCGAGCTCGACGCCGAAACCCTCGCGACGCTCGACGAGCACGCCCAGCACTTGAAGCGTGCCCAGGCCAACGCCGCTGCCGCTGCCGAGGTGCTCAAGGCCGATGCCGCCGCCGTCGAGCAGATCCGCGCCGAACTATCGGGGCTCGAGGCGCAAGCACTGTCGTGATGATCGCCGGGGACCGCAGCAGCCCCGCGCGACCCGCCCGCCGCGCCCGGTCTGGTCTCCGGGCGCGGCGCGGTGTCGCAGCCCCTCACGGCAGGCGACTCCGTCGCCGATGATCGAGCCGATGCCGCGCGACAAGTGCTCACCGTTCCACCGCCCAGGCGATCCGCTTCCCCGCGGCACCGCCGGCGATCCAAACCGGCGCACGAGGCTCTCGCCACACCTGCCGCGAGACCTCCGCGGCTGGCTCCGGCGGACCGCCGTAATCCATGCCCACTTGCTGACCGCCGTGAGGCTCTACGCGCGGCCGGAGCGAGCCGGAGGCCGCAGCCTCGAAGGCGACACCTACGCGGCCCGGGCGGCTCGTGGGGACCGGACGCTGCTCCATGAGGCGCTGACGTTCGCCCGGGACGAGATCGACGCCATCCGGGACGAGGTCGAGGAGGCGATCGACGCCGTCGAGGCGACAGCGGCTCCGCCGGGGAGCGCGGCCAAAGTCGCCGTCATGGCGGAGAGGGTGCGGCGCGGGGAGGCGGTGTTTGCGGGAGGCGATGCCGAGGGGTAACTCAAGCACTACAAACAAAACAACCCTACTGCCGCTTTGAACGATCAAACGACTGCCAGACGTCAGGCACCTTCGGTGCTTTCTTCACATCAGGCGCAAACCCCATTGGTCCGCAATCCAAATCAGAGAACAGGACGCGATTCACGACCTTGTATGCCACGACCCCACCCACCACGACAAAAACCGCCACGCACACCGCCAAAAACATTGCAACCGCCGGAAACAGGTACGCCGTCAATCCAGCCGACGCCACCACCTCAACTGTAGCGAGCGCCGCATTTCCGAAGCCGCCAATTGTGGCAGTGGAACCAGCCCGACCAGCCACCGTCGCGACCTGAACCAAACCGCTCGCGCCCCCTCCTGCAATGATGCCGAGACCCCACTGGACATAGGGTGGCAGGCCCTCCATCTGTGACGCCGTGATCACCGTTCCTGCCACCACCGCGAGTGGGGTCGTGATCGTATCCAAAGCGTTGTCCAGCCACGGAATGTAGTAGGCAACGGTCTCGCACGCCGTCGCCGTCAACAACGCCACGAACGCCGGCAGCGACGCCAGCCACTCCATACCAGATACCAATGGCACATCTGCAAACCGCGCCGCTGCGCTCATGCCGAGTAACGGCACGAATACGCGAAAGCCGCACGCGGCGCTAAGACCAACGCCGACAAGCAGACTTGTCAGCACCTCCATCGAATCACCTCCAAGCTGTCTCACTCGTGCCCAACGCCAACACCGACACAACGCATCCACAACCGTACGGCACGACGTCAGAGCGGCACCGTCTCCCGCCTCTTCTCCCTCTCCCCCTTCGGCATCTTCCGCCACTCCCACGGCGGTGCCGGCTTCGGATCGGCCCACAGCCCGCGCCGCGCCCGCCTCGCCGCCTGTTCGGCATCACGGTACAGGACGCTCGTGTCGTACCTCGTGAACTGCCAGACCCAGCCCGCTTCGAGAAGCGCCAACCCGACATCTCGACCGCCAAGGGTAACGCGGCCCACCAGCCGCCCGTAGCGATCCGGCTCCTCGTTCGTCGTGACGACGACTTGCCGCTCGTGCACCAAGTCGCCTGCCGCCTCTCGCGCTCGCTTCGCGAACGGCTGGCCCGTCTCGAGCGCGTCGACGCCATGCAGGCGGACGCGGTGGACGGCGTTCGAGCCGTCGAGCACGTCGATCATGTCGCCATCGACGATCTTCACCACCTTCCCGGTGAGCGTGCCGGCGAAGGCGACGGAGGCCAGGACAAGGGATAGGGCGATGGCAATGGCGGGACGCATTGGCGGGGTTCCTCGCGACACCCCGCACCCGGTGGGTTCATCAGCGTACCCGAGCCAGGCGCGACGCAAACCCTAGGCCACTGCCCGCCCGCCTGCCGGCAAAGCGACCAGTCCTCGAGATCAGCGCCAACAGAGCCGCCTGCCTGCCACGCCGCGGTAGCCCAACAGTAGCCCAGCAATACGGTAACCCCAAAAAACATCGCAAAAAAGCGTCATCGGACTCTGACTGTAAATCAGATGCCCCGAAAGGGGTTGCGGGTTCGAATCCCGTGCCCTCCGCTCTAGTTTTCCCGAGTGAAATCGACGAAAAGAGCCCCGTAACTGGGGCTTTTTTCATGCGCGGGCCGCGTCGAGCGGCGGTCAAGGTCCGATCGGCGCGGGCGAGCCCAGGACGACGCGTCGGCGTGTCACGTTTGGGCGACGCCCTCGCGATGCTGGCCGGGCACCGCGGCCACCCCGCGCGACACGCCACCGCGCCCGGTTTTGTCTCCGGGCGCGGCGCGGTGTCGCAAGATGTCAAAGGGTAAACCGGCGCCGCTCCCGCAGGCCGAGGGCACCGGCGACGAGGGCCACGACGCCCGCCAATCCCGCGGGGTCGATCTCGGGGATCGCGGCAGGACTCGTCACCGCTGCCTCGACTCCCTCGACCGCGAAGATCAGGTCGTTGAACGCGTTGTCACAGTAAAAGTCGCCGGGCAGCGAGGCGCGGGAGATGTCTTCCCACGCGAACATGTTCGAGCGCTTCCCGGTGGCCTTCGACGTCCCTGCGAAGCTCATCAACTGATCCCTGCCACCGGGATTGGCCGCCGCGTAGCCGAAGAACGGCCAGCGCTTGGGACCGCCGATCCCGAACGTCGCCGAGCCGACTCCGGTGACGGCGAAGCTGCCCGGACTCGTCTGGAAGTTCGCCAGCGTATCGTCAGGTATCAGGAAGAACCCGAGCAGGTCGCCGCCGTTGACGGTCTTGGTCGTCGTCGCGCCGGGATCGTGGATGACGTCGTTGAACACCAGCACGGCGTTGCCCGCGGCGAGCGCGGTGGTGGCATACGCCTGTTTTCCCGCCGTCGTACTCGTGTCGATGGAGTTGAGTGCCGGGAGGTACTTGTAGTAGCCGAAATTGAACCGGAACGAGCCGGTGTCGGCATGCATCCGGAAGGTGAGCGTGACCGGCCCCGAGCCCTGGACTTGATAGGCCTCGAGCGCCGTCTCGGTGAGGGGGGGAAACGCGTTGGTACCATACTCCAGGTTCAACCCGTTTCGCACCGCGCCGTAGCTGGCCGGTGACGACAGGTACTGCACCGTGTCGGTCGTGGCGGCGGCGACCGGTCGGCCCAGGATCAGCGCCGCGGCCAGGGCTGCCGCAGCCTGCGCGGCGGTCATCAGGATCCGCGGCGCCCGCCTTTGCGGAGCAGTGGGCGACTGTCTCGCTGCGGCGGAGGCCCCGCGCCGGCCGCGCCGCCGCTCGAACCACGCGAGGAACCCCGCGACGATGGCGACGACGGTGCCCGCTGCGCTTGGATCGATCACGGGGATGGAGGTTGGAGCGATCGCCGAGAGCCGGATCCCGAAGAAATCACCCCGCGCCGCGGCCCCGGCGTCAGATTTTGATGACCCTGCCATCGCCGCTGAATCGAACGCGAAATTCCCGCCGCGCAGAATGCGGCGAGTTGCGTCGAAGCCTGCCTCGTCGGTCCATTCAGCGACATTACCGCCCATGTCGAAGGCACCGTACGTGCTCGGGCCTCCATTGGTACCTACCGTGGTCACATTGCCATCTTTACCGCCCCAGTCAGCTCCGCGATTGAAGTTCGCGGAGTTTCCGCCGGGGACCGGACTGATCCCTCCGAGCATGCCGATGCCGGTCGAAGTCGCCATCACTGCGGTCGGGGGCGAGTCGCTTTGCGTCGGGTATGTCCAACACCCTGCCGCCGCGGCCCCTCCTTTGAAATACGCGGCCTTTTTCCACTCGTCGGCGCTGGGAACCCAAAAGACCGCTGCGGAGTTCCTTTGTGGCGCTATACCACTGGCGATATTCGTGATTGTATAGGCGCCCTGGTTGACCCCCGTCGCACCAGCAGCACTGGAAGGGTATGTCTGCTCTCCATTCTGAAGCCAATTGGCGAACTGAGCGGCATTGAACCAGCTCGTGAACGTGACCGGCTTGTCGCCCATGTTGGGCTTGACGAGATATCGACTGCCGGAAGTGATTCCGGTGTTCTCGATTCCACCGAAGAATCTCATCAGTGAGGAGTATGTGTCGGCAGGGTTCGTGCCCTCGGGATCGACTGCGTTGAGGAACGCCGCGTAATTGTCATTCGTCAATTCGTTCTTCATGATGCGGTATGAAGTGGCGACCGCACCGTATCCGTAGGCGTCGGGTAGGTTGCCAGAGTCGCCGACGGTGACCCAGTCGATACCGATCGCCGAGGCACTTCCGCACCAGATCCGGCTGACTCCGAAGATGGCGATGAAAGCTGACAGCAGGCTCACGCAACGCCAACGTTGTGCGCGAGGCGGCGGCAAGCGGGTGAGCCGCGCGGAAATCGATGCGGCCGGGAGCGGACTTCCATGCGGACCTGGTCGGTCGCGGGCGCCAAGCCACTGATACGAGTCAAGGGAGTCCAGTGGCAGCGATGCGGAGAAGTCATTGTCACGGGAACGGGAGTGAAACACGAGCAGGCCTCCTGGGGAAGTGATGGCGAACATGAGTGATGGGGTTGCGGTCGAATCGGGTGCGGTTACGAAGCGGGTGAAGACGGTTGCGTAGGCTCCGCTGCGGGCAACGCCATGGAGACGTTGCTCGAGCGCTCCGGCAGCCTTGATCTCCAGATCGGGTACATCGCGGTACGGCGGACTGCCGAAGCGCGTGCCGTCGCGCTCGGCAGGTTCGTTACCGTGACTGGCGGCGGACGTGACTGCCGCAGAACGCAGTCCGGGACGCGCCGATGTCGACTGCGTTGCTGCCGATGAACGGCTTTGCCTCTGTCCGCGTGAGCGCGCGGCGCGGCTGCCCGACGAGGCCGTCGATCGAGATCACGACGGTGAACGCCAGGTTGCCGAGGGCCGTCGCGCTGCCATCCGGCGCGTGCACGTTCTGTGGCATCGCAACCGCCGGTGACGTCAGTAACGCTGCGAGTCAGGCGTGCACGGGCGATGTGTCCGGGCGGCGTCGCGAACGAGGCAGCGAGCGCATTGTCCACGCCCCCCGGGGGCTGGTCGCCGCCGGTGACACGGGGATTGGAACACACCGCGTCGAACAGGACGCGGAGCGTGACAGGCGGAATCGTCGGCATCGGATGGGCTCCATGAAGAGCCCCCGCGCACACCCGCGGCGCTGCACCGTGCGAAACGCCGAACCGGTCACCGGCGCCGACCGACACCCCAGGCGCGGCGTCCATCCGGCGCGGCGCACGCGGACGGAGAGCCCCACGAGTGGAGTGGCGATCGACCCGGTCACGGCCGTGACGGCTCCGCCGCGCGCGGCGGCGGTCGGCCACCCGGAAAGCGCGGTATCTCCCGCGCCTTTCGCGTGGACGATTCCCGCCGGAGGCATGCCGGCGCGACGGCTCGCCAGCGCGCTGCCTGACGGCGGGCGCAGGAGACCGTGCGAGAGCAAGCACCGCGCGAGCGGCTCGGGAACGGCGCAGCCAAGCCGCCGCATGCTCCGATCGATCGGAGCATGGCCCGGCACCCGGCCGATGAAGGCCGAATGCGGGCGCGGAACCGCCGCACCACTCGTCACCGTGACACGTGTGACCAGTTCGTCAGTTTCGCACGAGGCGAAACACGACAGCGGGTGCTTGCAGGAGCGGTTCCTTGATCGATTTCAGGACACGTTCACGTCGAATCTCGGACAAACATCCCCCGCACCACGACAGACCCTCCCGGTGCCCCCGAGCCATGGCGCGGCCGCCGGGGGCAGACGCCACCCAGCGGCCACGCTCTCGAGGCTGCACTGGCCGATTCGGTTCAGGACGCGTCTCCTCGTCCCGGGCCATCTCCAGGTGCCGGTCGATGGTGCGGGCCGTGCTGCCGGTGTGCCGGAGGGCGTCGATCGGTGATCGATTCCCTTCCTGCAACCGGGAGTGGCGCCGGGCCCAGTGCCCGCACGCCTTTCTCCATCTCTAGAGACGCACGGCGCGGCGAAAGTTAGCCACGAGAATTTTTTTCTTGCGTTTTTCCCGGAGATGGCAGAAACGGAGGGCCGCGGTAGGCTGCCGACGAGTTCCCCGGGGAAGGGGGTGAGGAGGGGGCATGCCTCAACCGACGGCAGGGACGTGCGGGACTCGTGACGACGGTTGTGGACCGGTTTCGTTGCTGTCGGCCGACGCTTCGGCTGCGTCTCCGATCGCGTCGGCCTGCCTGGCCGACGAGCGGAGGCTCGGCGACTTGATCGCCGCCGCCCGCCGCAATGAGCCTGGCGCGCTCGGCGAGCTGCTCGTCGCTGCCCGCGGCTACCTCGTCCGGATTGCCGATGGCCGGATCCCGACCGAGGTCCGGGCCCACCTGGCGCCGTCCGACGTCGTCCAAAATACGACCGTCGCCGCCCACGCCGCGTTAACCTCGTTTCAGGGAACGACCGTGGCGGAGTTCTATGGTTGGCTCCGCGCGATCCTTGCCAACGACGTCTTCGACGCGCTGCGCCGGCAGCGGTCGTACGATCGTGCCGTGGTGCTCGGGCCCGGCTCGGCCGCGGCGCGTGCCCCGGAACGCTCCCCGACCGCCCCCACGCGCCCCACCGAGGCGTCGGCGATCCGCCGCGACGACGCCATGGTCGTCGCCCGCGTGCTCGACACGCTCGGTGCCGAAACGCGCGAGGTCATGCGCCTCCGCTACTGGGAAGACTTGCCGTTCGCCGAGATCGCCGTCCGGCTCGGTCGGTCCGACAACGCGGTGCGGAAGCTGTGGTACCGTGCTGTGAAACGGCTGCAGCTTGCACTCAGCGCCGGCGACGGCTGACGGGGCCGGTTGTGGACATCGTGATCCGGCGCTAGAGGCGGCGGCCGACACCTCGGAGTGATCGTGGGTCGTTCGGCGGTGTGTTGCGACGGAAACCGGTCACGGATGATTGGTTCCACGCTCCGGCAGCGGGTGGAGGACGAGCTTCCCGAACCGGTCGGGAGCTGCCCGCCGCGACAGGGAACGGGATCACGCGATGGCACCCGACACGCCGATTCCCTGCGGTGAGCAGGCGCCGACGCCCCGCGAACCGGCCCCCACGGAGCCGCCACGGCGCGACTCCCTTCCCGCCGACGAAGCGCTGCCCGCCGATGCCGCGCGCCTCGCCGACATCGACGACCGGCTCGCGGGGCATCGGCCACCCGGCGAGGGCGAAGCCGGCGGGGAGGATTCGCCGGAGCCCGATCTCCCTGCGGGGCTCGATGCCATTTTGCTGCTCCGGCAGATGGCCGCCGAACAGGCGGGCAACGCCGGCGCCGATCAGGGGGCGATGCCGCTGCGGATCGGCCGGTTCGCCGTGGTCCGCGAGGTGGGGCGCGGCGGGTTCGCGCGGGTCTACGAGGCGCTCGACACGCGGCTCCAGCGCGGCGTGGCGCTCAAGGTCGCCCGGCCGGAGGCGGTGCTGCCCGCCGGGGCACGGCGCCGGTTTCTCCGCGAGGCGGAGCTCGCCGCGCGGCTCGACCATCCCCACGTGGTCACGATCCACGAGGCGGGGGAGGCCGACGGCTGCCTGTTCATCGCCGAGGAATTCTGCACCGGCGGCAGCCTCGCCGACTGGCTCGACTCCCGCCCTGGCGCGCTCGAGCCGCGCACCGCGGCGCGCGTGGTCCACGCGCTCGCCGCGTCGCACGCTTTCGGCATCGTCCATCGCGACATCAAACCGGCCAACGTGCTCCTCGTCGCCGATCCCGACGGCGTCCTCGAGGAACCCGGTGCCGCGCCGGGCGGTGGCCGCTGGAAGGTGAAGCTCGGCGACTTCGGCCTCGGAAAGCTGCTCGCCGACGAGGCGAAGCGCGCCAACGTCACCGACCTCACGCGTTCCGGCACCCGGGTGGGTACGCCGGCCTGGATGGCCCCGGAGCAGGTCGACCACGCGATCGGGCCGGTCGGCGCCGCCACCGACATCCACTCGCTCGGCCTGCTCCTCGACCGGCTGCTCACGGGGCGCTGCTGCCAGGCCGGGGCGAGCGAGGCCGAGACGCTGCGGCTGGTGCTGTTTGCCGAGCCGGTGGCCGCCGACCGGATCGTTACCGGGGTGCCCGCCGACCTCGCCGCGGTCGGGCTCCGCTGCCGCGCCAAGCGCCCCTCGGAACGCTACGCCACCGCCGCCGATCTCGTCGCCGACCTGCGCCGCTTTCTGGCCGGCCAGCCGACGCTCGTGCGGCCGCTCGGGGTCGCCACGCGGGTGTGGCGCGCCGCACGCCGCCGCCCGGGAATCGCCGTCGCGACGAGCGTGGCGGTCGCCGCGATCGTCGTCGCCGGTGGCATGGTCGTCGTTCAGCAGCGGCAGCAGACGCTGCTCGACAGCCGGGCGGCCGAGATCCGCGGCCACCAGGCGGCGGCCACGCTGCGGCGCGGGTTCGAGGCCTGGGCCGGTGGGGATGCCGCCGGGGCGCTGCGCCAGCTCGACGACTGCCGGTCGCTCGATCCGGCGCTCGCCGGGTCGGTTGCCGGGCGGTGGCTGCTGGCCCGCTGCAACGGCGAGCTCGACCGGCTTCCGGCCGGTAGCGCCCCACTCCACAAAGTCGTCGTCGCGCCGGACGGTCGGACGGTCGCTGCCGGGGCTGCTGACGGCCGGCTGCACGTGTGGCGGCTCGACGACCATGGGGCGGTCGACGGGCCGCCGGTCGTCACCCGGCCCCACGACGAGATCAACGACGTCGCCCTCAGCCCCGACGGGATGCGCGTCGCCAGTGTCGGCCAGGACGGCCGCGCGGCCGTGTCCGACACGGCGACCGGCGCGCTCGTCGCCGAGCGCGACTTTGCCGACGGTCCGCTGTTCGGCGTCGGCTGGGCGCCCGACGGCATGGCGGTGGCCGTCGGGGGCGAGGGACGGACAGTGTGGGTGTGGACCCCCGATGGCTCGTCCACCCCTCGGGCGCTCGATCCCTTCGCCGCCGCCGCCGGTGGGAATCCTGGCGCCGAGGATGCGGCTGATCCCGAGATCGAGTGCCTGGCGTATCTCGACGCCCGGCGGATCGTCGTGGCCTGTGGCCGGCGGGTGGTGGTGTGCGATGCGGTGACCGGGATGGTGGAGTGCGAGCTCGAGGGGCACGCCGGCAAGGTGACGAGCGTGGCGGCCAGTCCCGATGGTACGCGGCTGGTGACTGCGGGCACCGATCGACAGCCGCGGCTGTGGGATCTCCCTTCCGGCACGCTGGTCAGATCGCTGCCGTTGCATCCGGTGTGGGTCGCGGGCTGCCGGTTCTCGCCCGACGCGGCGCGGATCGCGACCGGCTGCCGCGACGGCGTGGTCCGGCTGTTCGATGCTGCCGACGGCGCACCCGTGACGACGTTCGTCGGGCATCCCGGGCGCGTGTGGGACGTGACGTTCGAGCCGCGTGGCACGATCCTCTCGGCCGGAAACGACGGCACGCTGCGGCGCTGGGACGCGGACAGCTCGCGGGGCCTGGCCGGCGTCCACGAGCTGCCCTCCCCGCGGGGGCCGCTGATGGGCGTCGCGGCGCTGGGGGGCGGTCGGTTCGGGGTCGTCGGACCGCTCTTGCCGTCGTCGACCGGCGCGGACGAGATCACGACGCCGTCGATCACGCTGGTCGGAGCCGGGCCCGGCGAGCGGATCTCCGCCGAGTCGAGTTCCGGGCGGATCGCGACCAGCGGCGGCACGTTCGAGATCACGACGCGCCTGGGCGCTGTCACGCGCCCCATCCCGGCCGACGTCATCGGTGAGGCGATGCTGTGGACGGCGCCCGACGAGCTGCTCATCGGAGCGCGCGACGGCCGGTTGCTCCGGTGGCATGACGACACCGGCGTGCTCGAGACGCTCGACGACACCGGCAGCGGGATCGCGGTGCATGCCCTTGCCCATGGCCCCGGTGGCCGACTGGCCGTGGCGACGGCGAAGACGGTGACGCTCTACGAGACCTCCGACGCCGGCGTGCCGCGGCGCGGCACCGGGCGCCGGCTGGTCGAGCTGCCGCCATCGACCGGGAGCGTGACACGCGTCTCCGTCAGCCCCGACGGCACGCGTCTCGCGATTGGCACCCACGTCGGCGAGGTCCTGTGCTTCGACACGGCGACAGGGCTGCCGGTCGGCACGTTCGCCCGGCACACGCACGGCATCCGGGCGCTCGAGTGGTCGCCGGAGGGGCTCGTCCTCCTCTCGGCCGACGCCGACTGCGTGCGGTTCTCCGACGTGCGGACCACGACGGTGTTCGACGAGATCCGGCCGGGAGCCACGGTCGGCGGGGCCTGTTTCGGGGTCGCGGCCGACGGTGCCGATCTGCTCGTGATCGTGGGTGCCCGCGGCGGCGACAACGGCTGGACGGGAGTCGTCCGGTTTCCCCAGCCGGCCGAGCGCTGAGTCGTCCCTGCCGTCGTCGCGCTCAAGCCAACTCGACGACCGCCGCGGAACGCATGAAGACCAGCGTCGTCGTCACGTGACGCTCGTCGATCGACAGCAGCCTGGCCACCGCATCGCGGTAGGCCTCGAGCTGCGGGGTGTAGAACGCTGTCTTGTCGGCGCGGATCCGCTGCCGCTCCGCCGGGGTCGCGCGCGCCGAATCGCCGATGCCGTCGAACTTGAAGTCGATCACCTCGGCGGCCACCGCCCGGCCGTCGCGGTGCCACTCCACGAGGCGGTCGACGATTCCCTGCACGAGGCCGTCGTCGACCGCCAGCGCGAAGCCGCGCTCGCGGCGCAGCACCGGAACGGCCGGACCGGGAGCGAGGCCGGTCCGCACCAGCCGCTCCGGAAGGAGGGGGGCGGGTTCGGCGAGCAGCGCGGCGATCGCCGGGGCCGCGCACATCCGCCGGAAGTCGGCGCGGAGCGTGGCGACCTGATCGGCCACCGCCGGGTGGTCGCGCGCGATGGTCGCCAGCGTGGCGTCGTCGGGGAGCGTTGCCGGCCAGCCGACCTGCTCGATCCAGGTGTGGAGCAGCGTGCCCACCGCACGGGCGGCGACCGAACCGGCATCGAGGAGCGCCCGCGCGGCCACGGCGCTGCCCCCTTCCTGCCCCGACGGCGTCCGCCAGGCCCTGCCGCGGCGCCGGCCCGTGGGCGGCAGCGGGGCGAGCCCCACCGGGCCGACGACGGCGCTGGCCGGCGCGGTGGCCGCCGTAGCCGTGGCCGTCGGGAGTCGGTCGTCGGCGGGATCGGTCCGGTGACCGACGGCGTAGAGGAGCGTGTCGGGGGTCGCGGCCGCGCCGGCCCCGAGTGTGGACCGGAGGATCCCGGCGATCGTCTGCGGTGCCGCTCCCGACCGCGGCCCCGCCGGCGCGATGATCACCTCGAGCGCCTGGATCGCACGCGTCATCCCCACGTAGAGCGTGCTGATCGATTCACGGAGCAGCGGGTGGGCGGCGCGCCTGTGGCAGTCGGGCCAGGGGGCGGGGAGCAGCGGTGCGACGTCGCCGTTGAGGCCGGTGAGCAGCCCGCGGATCGGCGTTAGCGCCCGGCCGCGGACCACCGGACGATCGACCACGACCCGCGGATGGTGGGGTACGAGCTTCCGGTCGAGGTCGGTGAGGACGACGATGTCGAACTCGAGCCCTTTCGACTTGTGGATCGTCATCACCCGGATCGCCGCCGGCTCGGGGTCGGCGACGCGCTCGCTGCGGACGCGCGCCACGAACGGGGCGGTGCGCACCAGGCCCGCGCTGCCCCCATGGCGCACGTCGTGGTCGCGGGCCATGACGAGGAGCTGCTCGAGGCGCCGGCCGTCGCGGGCACCGGCGGCGGGCGTGAGGCGCGCGGCGAGGTCGCCAAGCACGGCCGCGTGGCCGTCGTCGACGAGCCGGCGGCGCACCCGGTCGAGTGCGGCGAGAAACGCGGGCGACGGCTCACGGGCGACGGCGGCGGCGCCGTCGAGGGCCAAGTCGCCGGCCAGCACCGAGGCGCCGACGTGGAACCGGGCGACGGTGTCCGAGGGATGGTCGACGAGCGACAGCACCGAAAGGAGCAGCTCGACCGCGGGTGAGTCGGAGAGGGGCTGCCCCCCTTCGGCACTGGCCGCGATCCCGTCGCGGCGCAGCCGCGCGATCACCTGCTCGGCGCCGGCGTTGGTGCGGACGAGCACGGCCACCGTCCGCCCCGGATTGGCCGTGGCGAGGTCGCGGGCGCGGTCGGCGGCGGCGCGGAACAGGTCGGCGGCGGAGCCGTCGTCGGCCGGTGCGGTGCGCAGCCGCACCCAGCCGGCGAGGTCGCGGTTGCGCGCGGCGGCGACATGGGGATGGAACGACCGGTTCCACTCGGCGACCACCTCGGGCGCGTCGGCGAGCTGCGGGCAACCGGCCAACGCGCCGAACAGCTTGTTGACGGCTTCGAGGACCGCCGGGCTCGATCGCCAGCTCTCGCGCAGCGACTGTTCCCGCAGCGGCACCGGACCGGCGGCGAAGAACCCGCCGAGGGCTTCGAACAGCGTCGCCTCGCCGCCGCGCCAACCGTAGATCGCCTGCTTGGAGTCGCCGACCGCGAAGAACGTGCCGCCGGAGGTCGCCGTGTGCTCGGCGAGGCGCTCGAGGACGCGCCACTGCCCGAGCGACGTGTCCTGGAACTCGTCGAGGAGCAGGTGCTTGGCGAACGGGATCCCGCGCCACCGCGCCGCGTCGAGCGTGCCGTCGGCGGCGGCGTCGCCGACGAGCCGCGTGACGTCGTCGAACGACACGACCCCGGTCCGGCGGACGAGGCCGTCGAGGGCGGTGGCGTGGCGGTCGAGCCACTCGCGCATCGCCCGCGTCTGCTCGACGATCCGGGCGATCACCGCCGTCCGGGTGACGGCGATCAGCACGCCATACGCCGCGACGACCTCGTCGGCGAGCGGCTTCTTGTAGTAGGTCGTCTCGCCGGCGACGAGCTTGGCGGCGATCCCGCTGCCGAGGAAGTCGCGAAACCGCCCGGCTTCGAAGGCTTCGAGGCTGGCCTCGTGTGCCGCGGCGATCTTCTTGTGCGAAAACGCCACCGTGCGGAGCGTAGCCACGGCCGCCGTGACATCGGCGGCGGCGGGGGCCGGTGGCACGGCGAGCGGCTCCCAGGCGGTCGCGTCGGCCTGGCGGTGGAGCGCGGCGAGGTCGGCGACGATCCCCCCGACCGCGTCTTCCAGGCCGCGCGTCGTGCCCCCTCCCGAGGCCTGGACGAGGAGCGTCGCCAGCGCCGCGGCGGTCGCCTCGCCGTCCTGGAGCGCGGCGTGGATCGCCCGGCGGCGCTGGCCCGCGACCTCCGCCTCGTTCCCCACGCCCCATCCCTCGGGCAGTCCGAGCTCGTACCGTGCCGCGTCGGCGGCGGAGACGAAGAACGCGTCGAGCGTGCCGATCGCCACCCGACCGAGGGCGCCGGTGAGGGTGGCGAGGATCCCGAGGAACGCCTCGGCGCCGAGCCCGGGGGCGCCGATGTCGCCCGCGAGGCGCGCGGTCGCGTCCGGCCGTGCCGGGTCGGCGGCGTCGGCGAGCCGGCGCAGGACGCGCGCCAGGATCTCGCCGGCCGCCTTCCGCGCGAACGTCGCGGCGAAGATCTCCTCGGGGGGTGTGCCGTCGGCGAGCAGGGCGATCAAGCGCGTGGTCAGGGCGTGGGTCTTCCCCGTGCCGGCACTGGCGCGGACGGCGACGAACCGGTCCGTGCCCGGGCCGTCGGAGGGACGCGGCGCGGCGCTGCCTGCGCTCATCCGGCACCCCCGTCGTCGTCATCGTCGCCGTCGTCGACGATCGCATCGGTCTGGCAGATCGCGTCGTACTCCGGGAACGACGCGGCACCGTCCGGATTCGGCGGCCAGTAGCGGCCGGCGCGGATGCCGCGGATCACCTCCGCGGCGGCCGCGAGCGCCGCTTCGTGCTCGGCGCGGGTCCAATCGGCGACGACGACAGCGGTGTGTTCCGCACGGGCGGGGAGGTTGAAGAACCCGACCGCGATCGCCTCGGGAGACGCCGCGGCGAGGGCCGCGATTCCTGTCGCCCCGGCGAGGTGGCGGTAGAGGGGGAGTTGGAAGTCGATCCACGCGCCGCGCTTGCGGTGCACCCGGTCGGGCGGGCGCCCCTGGGCCGAGGTTTTGTAGTCGAGGATCTCCCAGCGGCCGGTGGCGGGGTGGTGGTCGATGCGGTCGATCCGGGCGACGATCGGCACCGCCGTGCCGTCGACGTCGAGCGTCCCGTGAACCTCGCTTTCGGTGGCCGCGATCCGCCATCCGGCGGCGGTTCGCCGCGCCTGCTCGACGGCGAAGGCCGTGAGCCGGCGCCGGGCGAGCGCGGCCTGGACCTCCACTGCCGGGAGGGCGGCGGGCCCGTAGCGCGAGGCGACGAGGTCGTCGAGGAGGCCGCCGAGAGCGGCGGCGAGCGCCTCGGGATCGGTCGATGCCGCGAGCACCCGATCGGCGGCGAAGCGCTGGAGGCACTCGTGGAGCAGCGTGCCGAACTCGAGCGCACCGAGTTCGAGGGCGTCGTCGGTCACGGTCCGCAGGCCGACGACATGCCTGAGCCAGAACCGGTAGGGGCAGGCGACGTAGCTCCGCAGCGACGTCACGGCCAACTCCCGCGGCTTCGCTGCGGCCTCCGCGGCGGGCTCGGCGCCGGCGGTCTCCTGGGGAGCCAGCGCCAGGAAGGGGGCGAACGAGTCGGGATGCGGGATCGCGAGGCGCCCGGTCGCACCGGGGGAGGGTGCCGGCTGCGGCGGCGCCGGGCTGCAGATCCGCTGCACGGCGGCGACGAGCTCCGCTGCCGGGCGCCGGAAGAGGAGCCGGCTGGGGACGGCGGCGGCGCCGTCGACGTGGTGGCGCGGCACGATCACGAGCAGATCGCGGCGGCAGGTCGCCGCCAGCGCCAGGCTCCACGCGTCGCGGGCGGCGGTGCGGTTGGTGTCGGGGAGGCCGACGGCCTGCCGGAGCGGATCGGGGAGGAGCGGGTCGCGGCTCACGCCCCCGGGCAGGACTCCCTCGACGACGCTCGTGATCGCCAGCGCCGGGGCGTCGTCGAGCGCGACTTCGAGCCAGCCGACGATGGGCACCGCCTCGGGATCGGGAAGCGCGGGCACGAGCCGTCGCCCCCACCCCTCCAGGAGGACGTGGCCGAGACCGACCGGGCCGACCGCGGCGACCAGCTCGTCGGGGAGCGTCTCGATCTCGGCCAGCAATTCGCCGAGCGACTCGAGGGCGACGACCACGGTCCGTTCCCCGGGGGCGTCGCGGTCGAGGATCCGGTCGCCGAGCGCCGCACCGACCACGCCGCGAATGGCCGCCGCCCAATCGAGGGCCCGCTGCCGGTCGCTGCTTCCGCGCCGGGCGCGCTTGCCGAGGGCGCGGGTGGCGGCGACCAGCTCCGCCAACCAGCCGTCGGCGGCGTCGAGGAGGGCGAGGAACAGCCGCTCGGGGCTGGCGGCGGGATCGCGCGCTTCCGCGGCGGCCTCGGCGAGCAGCCGGCGGTCGATCGCGAGCGGGAGGTGGCGGTTGGCGATCTCGTCGGCGACGGCGGCGGGAAGCGCGATGCCGGTGCGCTCGGCGAGGAGCCGGGCGGCGTCGGGGCAGCGGAGGAGGCGGGCGAAGGGGGCGAAACCGCCATCCGCCAGCCAGCCGAGGATCGCCTCGAGCAGATGCCACGGCGTCGAGCGCTTGACCGTGCGGCCCCCCGCGGCCCGCCCGCTCAGGCCGACGCCGCGGAGCCGGTGCTCGAGCTCGGGAACGAGCGCCGAATCGGGGGCGGCGATCGTGATCTCGTCGGCGGCACGGCGCCCGCCGAGGCTTCGCAGCCAGTCGATGACGGCGTCGGCCTGACCGGCCGCGTCCTCGACGACGGCGATGGCGTCGAGCGGCAGCGCGATCGGCGCGGTGTCCCAGACGGCGGGCACGAGGCACCCGTAGTCGTCGAACGCGGCGGCGAACTCGGCGTCGGCCATCGTCGGCGGGGCGGCGACGAGGGCATCGCAGCCCGCCGGCAGGGCGGCGAGCAGATCGCGCTGGAGTGGGTCGAGATCGACCGTCGCCACGAGCACGATCCGGTGGTCGCAGCGGATCTCGCCGTTGCCGATCGCCTTCCGCCGCGCCGTCTGCCGGTCCCAGGCGTCGAGGCCCTTCAACCAGCCGAGGTACTCGGCTTCGAGCCGTGCCAGCGCCAGCCAGCGGTCGTCGTCGGCGAAGGCGGGGAGCTTCTCGGCCGCGGTCGCGGCGAACGACGCGAAGTCGAGACCGTGCGAGGCCAGCTCCCGGTGGAGGGCGACCATCCCCGCGCCGGCGTCGACGAGCCGATCGCCGGCCGGAGGCGTGTCGGCAGCGGTGCCGCCGAGGCCGGCCACGACGAGGTCGCGATCGCGCGGCGAGGCGGCGGCGATCGCGCCGGACCAGCAGAGCGTCTCGAGCAGCGTGTCGGTGAGCGGCTTGCCGGGCGCGTAGAGGCACTCGGGCAGATCGCCGGGCGTCGTGATCCGCGGCGGCACCAGCGCCAGGCCGCGTGCCGCCGTCGCGGCGACGAGCAGCTCGTTGAGCCGCAGCCCCGCCGCGCGCCCCGGGAGGACGACGAGCCAGCCGGAGAGGTCGGCGACCGGCGTGGCGCCGCCGTCGACGCTCGGATCGGCGCCCGCGCGGGCGAGCAGCCACTCGACCGCGGCGGCGAGGACGCCGGAGCCGACGTCGAGCCGGTGGAGCCGGCAGGGGGAGGGGGCTCGCGTTGTGGCGGCCGATGGGCTGCCAGCCGTGGCGGGGGCTGCGGGCGCGGCGGTCCGACGGGCCATGGATCCTTCCAGGCGGGGGTGGACGGAAGTCTAGCAGCCCGTGGGAAAAGCGCCCGGCCGCCGGATGCGGCCGACGGCGACCGGGGAAACCCGCGGCGTTTCCCGCGGTCGCCAGAGTGGACACAGGCCGCGGACGGCTTTGTCCACGGACAGCGGGCAGCCGGATCGGCCGGTCAGCCGGGGAGCAGGGCCGTGATCGCGTCGCGCTCGGCGGAGGCCAGTGCGACGTCGGCCGCGGTGACGAGCTCGGCGAGCTGCCCGGGCCGCCGCGCGCCGACGATCGCCGCGGTCACCGCGCCGTGGCCGAGCACCCAGGCCAACGCCAGCGCGCCGACCGAGATCCCGCGGGCCGCGGCCAGCGGGCGGAGCCGCTCGACGAACGCCAGGTGCGCCGAGAACTGCGGCTCCTGGAACAGCGGGTTCTTCTCCTTGCGCCAGTCGTCGGCGGCGAGCGCCGCGAAGCGTGCGTGCGACCAGGCTCCCGTCAGCAGCCCCGAGGCCATCGGCGAATAGGCGAGGACGCCGACGCCGTGGGCAGAGCACCAGGGAAGGATCGTCGCCTCGATGTCGCGGCGCAGCAGCGAGTAGGGGGGCTGGAGCGACGTCACCGGCGCGATGGCGCTGGCCCGCTCGAGTTGGGCGACGCTGAAATTGCTGACGCCGATCCAGCGCACCTTGCCGTCGCGCACCAGCCGTGCGCACTCGGCCCAGCCCTCCTCTACCTCCTCGTCGGGCTCGGGCCAGTGGATCTGGTACAGATCGATGCAGTCGACGCCGAGCCGCCGCAGGCTCGCCTCGCACTCAACGCGGATGCTCGCCGCGGTGAGCCGCTTGCCGACCTCGCGCCGTTCGTTCCACACCCGGCCGCACTTCGTGAACAGCAGCGGCCGCCGCCCGGCGGGGAGCCCGGCGAGCGCCCGGGCGACGACCTCCTCGGAATGGCCGAGGCCGTAGACCGGGGCGGTGTCGATCCAGTTGAACCCCAGGTCGAGGGCCTCGTGGATCGCGGCGCTGCTGTCGCCGTCGTCCTGCCCGCCCCAGGCGAACGGCCAGCCGGGGCCGCCGATCGCCCAGCTTCCGAACCCGAGCGGCGTGATCAAGAGGTCCGAGTTGCCGAGGCGGCGCAGGTGCATCGATCGGGTTTTAGAGGATGGAGTGGCGGCGCCGTCACGCGCGGCGGTGGGTGGCCCCCGCAGTCGGCGGTGCCAGACGAAGGGAAAAGCGTCCTATCATGGTGCCGGGGCCGCGCGGCGTGTCGAGAGCGCCGCGTTCCCGTGCCGCCGCGCAAGAACGCCCATGCCCATGCTTCCCGGTCGTTGGAGGTGGTCGACCGCCCTGGTCGTGTGGGTGTCGTACTGCGCCGCTGCCGCGCCCGGCCGGGGCGCCGACCCCGCGCCCGGTGGGTCGGGGGAGCGGCGCGTTCCGTGGGTCGGTTCGCGGATCACCGGCACCCCCGAGCCGCCCCCACCCTATGGGACCGAGGCGCTGTTCCCCGGGCTGCGGTTTGACCATCCGACGGCCGTCGTCCGCCTCCCCGGTACCGACCGTTTGGTCGTCACCGAAGAGAAGGGGAAGGTGTACACGTTCCGCGCGGTGGCCGGCGGCGACGAGCCCCCCCGGGCCGATCTCGCCCTCGACCTCGGCGCCGTGCCGGGGCTCGACCATGTCTTCGACATCGCCTTCCACCCGCGCTTCGCCGACAACCGCTTCTGTTACGTCGTCTACGCCCTGACGCCGAAGCTTCCGGAGGGGACGCGCGTCTCGCGCTTCACGGTGTCGGCCAGCGATCCGCCGGTCATCGATCCGGCCAGCGAGCAGGTCGTGATCACGTGGCTGTCGGGGGGCCACAACGGCAGCGCGCTGGTCTTCGGCGCCGACGGGATGCTGTACGTCTCGGCTGGTGACAGCGGCGATGCCACGCCCCCGGACGCCTCGCTCACCGGCCAGTCGATCCACGATCTCCTCGCCCCGGTGCTGCGGATCGACGTCGACCGGACGACGCCGGCCAGCGGCACGGCGCCGGCGTTGGCCTACGCGATTCCCTCCGACAATCCCTTCGTCGGGCGCCCCGGAGCCCGCGGCGAGGTGTGGGCCTACGGCCTGCGCAACCCCTGGCGGATGTGCTTCGACGAGGCCGGCCGGCTGCTCGTCGCCGACGTCGGCTGGGAGCTGTGGGAGATGCTCTACGACGTCAAGCGCGGCGGCAACTACGGCTGGAGCATCATGGAGGGATCGCAGCCGGTCGTCGGCGACCGGCCCCGCGGGCCCGAGCCGATCGAAGCGCCGCTGGTCGCGCAGCCCCACACCGTCGCCCGGTCGATCACCGGGGGGCACGTCGTCGCCTCGTCGCGGCTGCCGGAGCTGACCGGTGCCTACGTGTATGGCGACTACGTCACGGGGCGGATCTGGGGACTGCGGTACGACGGCACGCGCGTCACGGAGCACCGCGAACTGGCCGACACGTCGCTGGCGCTGTCGAGCTTCGGCCTCGATCACGCCGGCGACCCGCTCCTCCTCGACTACGACAGCGGCACGCTCCACCGCCTCGTGCCGCAGCCGGCCCCTCCGGCCAACGCCGCCTTCCCGACGCGCCTCAGCGACACCGGCCTGTTTGCCGACACGGCCAGCGCCGGCCCGGCACCCGGAGTCGTGCCCTATTCGATCAGCGCCGAAGCCTGGGCCGACGGCACGGCGGCAACCAGGCTCGTCGCCCTCCCCGGCGACTCGCTTCTCACGGTCGAGGACCGGCAGAACCCGCAGCAGGGGTTCATCCGCGGCAAGTACCGGTTTCCCGCCGACGGCGTCCTCGCCAAGACGATCGCGCTCGAGACGCGCCCCGGCGATCCGTCGAGCCGGCGGCGGATCGAGACGCAGATCCTCCACTTCACGGGCGCCGACTGGAACGCCTACTCCTACCTGTGGAACGAGGCCCAGACCGATGCCGACATGGTGCCGGCCGACGGGGCGACGGTGCGCCTGACGCTGGCCGCCGACGGTCCGGCCGCAACTCAGACGCGCGAGTACCGCGTCGTCGGCCGCACCGAGTGCCTGATCTGCCATACGACGCGCGGCGGATCGCTGTATGGTTTCATCCCCGCGCAGCTCGCCCGGGCCGTGCCCCGGCCCGAAGGCACTCCCGGAGACGGGGCCACGGTGGACCAGCTCGCGCTGTTTCACGAGCTGGGCCTCCTCGCCGCGCCCCCCGCGGCGGGGCTCGTGGCGCCGGCCGATCCCTACGATCCCGCCGCCGACCTCACCGCCCGGGCGCGGAGCTACCTGCAGATGAACTGCGCCCACTGCCACCTCCGGGGCGGCGGCGGGGCCTCGGAGTTCGACGTCCGCGCCGACATGGCCCTCGAGCGGACGCGCCTTGTCGACCAGCGCCCAGTCCACGGTGACCTCGGGATCGCCGACGCCCGGCTCGTGGCGCCCGGCGATCCGACGCGCTCGGTCCTCTATTACCGGATGGCGACGCTCGGCCGTGGCCGGATGCCGCATTTCGGTTCCACGGTGGTTGACGAGCGCGGCCTGGCGCTGATCGGCGACTGGATCGCGAGCCTCGCCGCCGCCGTGGCGGCGGAGGGGGCCGCGGCGGCCGCGTTTACCCCGCCGGCGGAGCCGACACCGGGGGCGGCGCTTCGCGTGCTGCGGGACCTCGAGACCGGAGTGTTCGACGAGCCGGCCCGGCGCGCGGCGATCGCCTGGGGCACCGGCCAGTCCGACCCGCGGCTCCGCGACCTGTTTTTGCGCTTCGTTCCCGAGGAGGCTCGGCCGCGGCGGCTCGGCAGCGAGATTCGCGCCGAAGACCTGCTCGCGCTGCGTGGCGACGCCGAGCGCGGCCGGCGCCTGTACATGACAGGCGCGCTGTCGTGCCGCACCTGCCACCGGATCGGCGCCGACGGCGGCGACGTGGGGCCGGCCCTCACCGATGTCGGCCGGCGCCTGTCCGCCGCACAGATCGTCGACAGCCTCGTCGAGCCGTCGAAGTCGATCGACCCGAAATATGCCACCTGGTACGTGGAAGCGGCCGACGGCACGGTCCACACCGGCCTGCTCCAGGAGCGCTCCGAAGAGCGGATCGTGCTCCGCGACACCCAGGGGCGCGACCACCCGATCGCCCGCGGCGATGTCGAGGTGTTCGTCAGTCAGCCGGTCTCGTTGATGCCCACGCACCTCCTTCGCGACCTGTCCGCGGAGGAGGCTGCCGATCTGCTCGCCTACCTGGGGAGTTGCCGATGAACGCCGTCTTTCCGAGCCGCGCGCGTGCGTCGCGGTGCTTGCTGGTGGCCGTCGTGAGCCTGGGGGCCGTCGCGTTCGCCGGCGCGGCCGCGCCGGCGCGCGGCGAATCGGCCGACGAGCGGCTGGCGGCATTTTTCCAGGCCCATCTCGACGCCACGTTCGCCCTCCGCCCGCTCGATGCCACGCTCCTCGGCGACCACCGCTTCGACCACCTCCTCGACGACATCTCCGCGCCGGCGCGGGCGCGGTGGCTGGAGCTCTGGAAGGGGCAGTTGGCGAAGCTCGACGCGGCGTTCGCGACCGCCGACCTGTCGGCCGACGGCCGGCTCGACCGCGACATCCTCCGCGACGACCTCGTGCGGAACATCTGGCTGGCGGAGAACGAGCCCGCCTTCGAGCAGGACGCGCGCGTCTACGGCAGCTATTCGACCGACAGCGTGTTCTCGCTGCTGACGCAGTCGACGCTGCCGAAGGAGACCAATGTCGCCAACTGCATCGCCCGGATGAAGCTCGTGCCGGCGCTGCTCGAGACGGCGCGGACGTCGCTCACCGACCCCGCGCCGACGATGCTCGAGACGGCGAACCAACAGAATCGCGGCTCGATCGCGTTTTACGAGAAGCAGATCTTCGACCTCGTCGGCGAGTCGCCGCAGCTGCCGGCGCTCCGCGCCGCGGCCGTGCCGGTGGTCGCGGCCCTGCGCCGCCACCAGGAATTCCTCGAGAAGGAGCTGCTGCCCAAGGCGCGGGGCCAGTGGCGGCTCGGCCCGGAGAGGTTCTCGAAGAAGCTGGAATTGGTCCTCGACATGGGGTGGGACGCCGAGCGCGTCGTCGCCGAGGCACGGCGCGAGTTCGAGCGCGTGCGCCACGACATGGCGTTCGTCTCCCGGCAGTTGTGGCACCGCTTCCGGCCGGGCCGCCCGGTGCCGCCGGACGACGAAGCCGGCCGGCGCGAACTGATCGCCACGGTGGTCGACGCCGTCAACCAGGACCACGGCCAGCCGGAGACGCTCGTGCGCGACGCGCGCGAGACGGTGGCGGGGCTGTGCGACTTCATCCGCACGCGCGACATCCTCCGCCTCCCCGAGCCCGACCGCTGCCGGATCGTCGAGATGCCGGAGTTCCGCCGGGGCAATTCGCTGGCCTACCTGGAAAACGCGCTGCCGCTCGATCCGCAGGGGGCGAGCACCTACGCGATCAGCCCGCCGCCGTCGTCGTGGGACGCCGCCCGGGTGCGGAGCTTCCTCGAGGAATACAACGACCGGATGCTGCAGATCCTCACGATCCACGAGGCCTATCCAGGCCACTACGTGCAGCTCAAGTGGTCCAACCGCTGCCCGTCGCTGGTGCGGCGCGTGCTCCAGTCGGGGACGTTCATCGAGGGGTGGGCGGTGTACACCGAGCAGATGATGCTCGACGAGGGCTACGGCGCCGGTGACCCGGCGCTGCGGCTGATGCAGCTCAAGTTCTTCCTCCGCGCGGTCGCCAACGCGATCCTCGACCACGGCATGCACTGCGAAGACTGGTCCGACGAGCGGGCGCTCGACTTCCTGATGAACGAGGCCTTCCAATCGGAGGGGGAGGCGCGGCTCAAGATCGTCCGCGCCAAGCAGAGCTCGGTGCAGCTCTCGACCTACTTCGCCGGCCGCACCGCCCACCACCGGCTCCGCCAGGAGATCCAGCGCGAGATGGTCGACGCCTTCGACCTCGGCCGCTACCACGAGGCGGTGTTGTCCAACGGCTCGGTGCCGGTGAAGTATCTGCCGCAGCTGGTGCGCGAGCGGTTGAAGCAGCCCCGGTAGGGAGGTGTGCCGTCGCCGAGCGAGCCACCTCCGGCACGACCTGTGGCCCGAAACCGTCGCCCTGCGTCACTTTGAACACGTCTTCGAACGGGGCGCTTACCGCAGCGCGGCGAGGCCGCGGGTGGCGCGCTGGCGGTTGAGCTCCGCGAGGGCCGTCGGCTCACGGGCCACGAGGCGCACCAGTTGCGTGGGTGTCACGCCGAGACCGCCTGCCGCGGCGCGTGCGTCCCAGTCGGCGGCGGCCAGGGCGTCGAGGGCTTCAGCCAGGAGGGACGGGAAGTCGTCGTGGCTGTCGGCGACGGCGATCCGGCCACCGCGAGCCCGGCTCTGCCAGAGGCGCGAAGGTGCCGCTGGGCCGCTTCGCGGGGTGGCGTCGTCGGGGAGCGCGGCCGCGCGGGTCGCCACGGCCAGGCGGAGGCGGAGGCGGCGCAGCGCCACGGCGCGGTTCTCCGCCTGGCTGCGCCGTTCCGAGGCCTCGGCCGTGAGGCCCGTCGGCCGGTGGCGGAGGATCACCGCCGTCTCGACCTTGTTGCGGTGCTGGCCCCCCGGGCCGCTGCGGCGCGTACGCGTCTCGTCGCAGTCGGCGAGCAGCGCCGCCGGCGGTAGCGCGGCGGGGTGCGGGTCAGGGGGGGGCACGGGCGACCTCCGGGGTCGGGCCCGTCACGGCCAGCGGCCGGGCCGGCCTGCTCGCTGTCCGTGGACAAAGCCATCCCTGGCCTTTGTCCACTCAGGCGACCGCGGGAAACGCCAAGGGTTTCCCGGGTCGCCGTCGGCCGCATCCGGCGGCCGATCACTTTTTTACGGTCTGCTCGGGAAGGGCCTTGAAGCGCACGTCGCGCCAGCGGACCTGGAACGGGCCACTCCCCTTGGCGATCCCGTGAACCTGGAACCCGATGTGCCCTTCGGGGTCGTGCGGCTGGCGGAAGTCGGCGGTCGGCACGCCGTTGACCCAGCTGCGGTAGTGGTCTCCCTCGACCACGATCCGGTAGGCGTTCCACTCCCCCTTGCGAAACGCCTTGGTGGCCGCCTCGGTGCGGACCGCGTCGGTGCCGGTGAGGATGCTCCACCAGGTGCCGCGCCGCGCCTCGTCGTAGAAATTGCCGGCGGTGCCGTCGATCGCGATCTCGCACTGCGGTCCGTAGAGGCGCCCGGCGGGGAGCTTTCCCTTGGCCCCCTCCGGCTGCTCCCCCTCGGCGGCGAGATGGCTGCGCACCTGGACACCGGAGTTGAGCTCGTCGTCGACCTTGACCTCGAACCGCAATTCGAAGTTCTTCACCGGCTTCCGCGTCGCGAGAAACGTGTTGGGGCTGCCGTCGGCGGTGGTGCCGACGAGGATGCCGTCCTGCACCTCGTAGGTGGCCGAACCGCTCACCACCTGGAAGTCGTCGAGGCGGCCGTCGGCGAACCAGCGCGAGAAGCCGTCGTCGTCGGCGCGGCCGACGAGGGCGAGGGTGGCGAGGAGCAGGGTGGGAACGGCACGGCGGAGCATCGGGGACCTCACGGTGCGGGGAAGCGGACGCCGCTCGGGGGCGCCGCACGGCCCGAGCAGACCTGCCTGCCGCGACCTGGTCAACCCGGCGGGCCGAAGCCGAACTCGGCCTCCTCGCGCGCGGCCTGCTCACGACGGGCCCGCTCCTGCTCGGCGCGCTGCCGCGCCGCCGCGGCGGCGGCCGCAGCGCGGTCCTCGGGCGGGGCGTCGGGGGGACGGCGGTCGCAGGGCACGTCGGCAGCGTCGTCGGGGCGCGGAGGGCCGCGGCGGCGGCCGCGGCGCGGGCGGCGCCGGCTGGCGTCGTCGCGCGGGGGGGGCGGGATCGGCGGGGAGCTCACCGCGCCGGCGAAGCGCTCGATGACCAGCGGATCGGACGCCGTCACGTCGGCGATCCGCAGGCCCGCCCGGCCGGCGAGCAGATCGTCGACCAGATCGCCGACGACCTCGGCGCGCCAGCCGGTGGCGAGGAGTGGCGGACGGTCGCCGTCGTAGTAGCCGAGCTTCCACGACAGCAGCTCGCGCATGTCGCCGGCCGTGCCCACCAGCGCCGGGGCGATCGACACCTGGCGGCAGAGACCGTTGATCGCCGTGACGAGGAATTGGCCGATCACCGCCAGCTGCGCGGGCGGGGCCTGGAAGCGTTCCCCACCTGGGCATTCCTCGTCGGGCAGGGCGAGGCCGCGGTCGACCGCGGCGCACAGCCCCTTCATGATGTGACGGAGATCGGAACGCTGCATCCCGCGGATCGCGGCGATGCCGGTCGGGTCGGCGCTCTTGCGCTTGCAGAGCTCGACGAGCAGGTCGTCGCGGAGGACTCGCTTCGGGGGCATGTCGCGCTCCTCGGCAACGGCGTCACGCCAATGCCACAGCTCGCGGGCCACGGCCAGCTCGCGGCGCGACAGGCCGTTGAGCCCCGAGATCCGCCGCCAGCGCTTGCGGGTAAAGCTCTCGGCGACGTCCTCCTGCCAGGTGGCCATCTCCTCGTCCATCCAAACGCGCCGGCCGAGGCGCTCGAGGCGCTCCTCGAGGCGTTGCCACATCGCCTCGAGATGGCGGACGTCGTCGAGGGCGTAGTCGAGCTGGGCCTGCGACAGCGGACGCTTCCGCCAGTCGGTGCGCGTCTCACCCTTGTTGGTCTGGACGGAGAGCAGGCGGCGGACGAGGGCCCCGTAGCCGGCCGGGTACTCGTGGTCGACGATCCCGGCAGCGACCTGGACGTCGAACAACCGCGGCGGCGGCTGGCCGACGGCGTGGAGGATGAACCCCATCTCCTCGCGGCCGGCATGGACGACGACGGTCCGCTCGGGATCGAGGCACAACTCCCAGAACGGATCGAGCTCGCGGACCGCCAGCGTGTCGACGACGGCGAGCGTTCCCGGGGCGGCAACCTGGAGGAGGCACAACTGGCTGCGGTAGGTGTGCTCGGAGACGAACTCGGTGTCGAAGGCGACATGGGCCTCGTCGGCGAGACGGCGGACGAGCCGGTCGAGGCCCGCCGCGGTGGTGACGTGTTCGAAACTGCCGGGGGTGGTTGGCATGAGGGCGGCGTCGCGGTCCCGGGTGACGGGATCCGGTCGGCCGGCAACGGGGGCGGGGGAGGAGCGGCGTCAGAGGAACAGGAACGAAACCAGGGCGAAGATCGGCAGCAACACGCCGAAGCTGTACACAAGGTACCCGAAGAAACTGGGCATCCGCACGCCCGACTGCTCGGCGATCGCCTTGACCATGAAGTTCGGCCCGTTGCCGATGTAGGTCATCGCCCCGAGGAACACGGCCCCGAGGCTGATCGCGGCCAGCCGGCCGACCTCGACGCCGGCGACCGTCGGCCCGTCGGCGGCGAGGCCCTGGGCCGCCTTGAAGAACACGAGGTAGGTGGGAGCGTTGTCGAGCATGCTCGACAGGATGCCGGTGGCCCAGAAGAACGAGCGGGCCGAATCGAGCCCGAGCCGGCTCCCCTGCTCGGCGAGGATCGCCAGGGCCGGCTGCATGCAGACGAAGATCCCGAGAAACAGCGCCGCCACCTCGAGGATCGCCCCGTAGGTGAAGGCGTTGCGCCGGCGGATGTCGGCGCTGCCGAAGGCCAGCGACGCCGCGACCAGCGCCACGAGGATCACCTCGCGGAGGAACACCCAGGGATGCCACGCGGTCCCGGGGAGCGGCTTCGACGGGTCGAGGAGGGCGACGGCGGCGACGACGGCTGCGAGGAGCAGCGCGTTGGGCCACAATCCCGAGATCCGCAGGCGCGTGGCGGCGCGGACGTCGCGGCGGATGTCGCCGAACGACTCGCGCGGGTGGGCGAAGAACGTGTCCCACGCCCAGTAGATGGCCAGCAACAGGCCGTTGGTGACCAGCCACGGCTTCCACAGCGACAGCGTCCAGAGGAAGTCGACCCCCTCCAGGTAGCCGAGGAACAGCGGCGGATCTCCGATCGGGAGGAGCAGGCCGCCGCAGTTGCAGACCACGAAGATGAAGAACACGAGCGTGTGGGCGACGTGGCGCCGCTCGCTGTTGGTGTCGAGCAGCGGGCGGACGAGGAGCATCGCCGCCCCGGTGGTGCCGACGAAGCTCGCCAGCAGGCCGCCGGCGGCGATGAACGCGGTGTTGACTTTTGGAGTGGCGACGAGATCCCCCTCGATGCGGACGCCGCCGGTGATCACGAACAGCGCGAACAGCAGGGTGATGAACGGGACATATTCCGCCAACAGGGCGTTGGCGAGCACCGCGCCGCCGATCCCCCACGAAGGCCCGCCGGCCGCGGGGGCGGCGACCGCATGGGCCGGGAAGTGGATGTCGACCGGATGGCGGTGGAGGAACAAGTAGAACGCCAGGGTCGCCAGGCCGAGCGCGCCGGCGACGGCGAGCTTGCTCGAGTTGTGTTCCCACCTGTGGGAGAGGGCGGGGGTGAGCGGGAAGATCGCGATCGCGGCCAGCAGGGCGACGAACGGGACGACCGTCCACAGCGGCGGGGCGGCGGCATGCCCGGCAGCGGCCGCGGTGCCGTGATCGGCGCCGTGATCGCCGTCGGCCGCCGGAGCGTGGCCGTGGGCGGCTTGTGCGGCGACGATCAAGTCGCGACCATGCTGGGGCCAGCCGACCAGCGCCGCCGCGGCATAGGCCACGAGGACCGCGACCAGCCCCGCCAGCACGCCGGCGCTGCCCGACGCCGCGGCGTGACGGGAACCGGAATCGGAACCGGAAGCGGCGGAGGCGTCGCTGGTGGGCGGAGGTGTGGCGGTCATGGCTCGGGCGAGCGGCAGTGGGCGTGCGGGAAGGGGTCGATGACGGATCGCGACGCGACCGCCGGCCAGGATGGTACGCCCCCTGCGCCGCGCGCGGAAGGCGGCTCGACCGTCTGGCTGCGGGCCAACCCCCGGCCGGTGTGGCTCGCTGCCGCGGCGCAGTGGGGTGGGTTGGCGATCGTGTGGCTGCTCGTCGCCGGGCTGGCGGGTTGGCCGCCGTTCGGGCCGTGGAGCGGGGCGGCGGTTGGGGCGGCGGCGCTGGCAGCGGTGCTCGCCACCGCGGTCGGCATCATCGCCCGGGCAGCGCTGCTGCCGCGGGTCGAACGCCGCGGCGACCGGCTGCGGGTGCGGGTGGCGCCCGGGCGCACGGCCGATCTGCCGGTCGCCACGGTGGAGTGTTTCTTCCTCGGCTCCGACGCGCTCGCCGGGGAGCCGTCGGCGTCCCCCGCCACGCATCGCGTCGGCACGCTCGTGATCCGCTGCGCCGAGCGCGACGCGGCGGCGTGTGCGGCGCTCGTCGAAGGCGCTCCCGCCGCCGGCACTGCCGCTCCGGGAGGCCACGCGCCGGGCGCGTGGGGGCGATGGCAGGACGGGGCGGTGGTCCTCGACGGGCGGTGGTGCGAGCCGCTCTCGGTCGACCTCGCCCGGCGGCTGTCGGGGCTGCTCGTCGAGGCGCGGCGCGACGTCCTCGGTGCACCGCGGCCTGCGGAGCAGGCGCGATGAACGGCGGCGTGCTGGTCAGCGTGCGCGATTCCGAAGAGGCCCGCGCGGCGCTGGCCGGCGGCGCGGCGGTGATCGACGTCAAGGAGCCGCGCCATGGGCCTCTCGGCTGCGCAGCGCCCGAGACCGTCGCAGCGGTCGGCCGCGCCGTCGCGGGAGCGGTTCCCTGGACGGTCGCGCTCGGTGAATTGGCGGATGGCCCCGCGGCCCTCGCTCGTCGGTTCGACGACGTCGTCGCAGCCCTCGCCGGTGCCATGCCCCCCGCCGCCGTCAAGGTCGGGTTGGCCGGCATGGACCGTCAGGCGTGGGAGCGCGACCTGGCCACGGTCTTCGCCCGGCTCGGGACGGCGACGGCGCCGGTCGCGGTCGCCTATGCCGACCACGAGGTGGCGGTGGCGCCCGATCCCCGCGCCGTCGTCGCGGCTGCGGCGCGGCTCGGCTGCCGCTGGCTGTTGATCGACACGGCCGACAAGTCGCGGGGCAGCGTGATGGCCGGCGCGGCTGCCGCATCGCTCGCGGGCTGGATCGACGCGGCGCGCAAAGCGCGATTGCCGGTCGTGCTCGCCGGCAGCCTCACGCTCGACGACCTACCGGCAGCGGTGGCGATCGGAGCAGCGCTCGTCGGGCTGCGGACCGCCGTATGCTGTGGGGGTCGTCTGGGGGTCGTGAACGAGGGGCTCGTGCGTGCCGCGGTCACTGCCGCAGCGCGGGCGCGCCGGTGCTCGGCCGTCACCGCCGGGGCCGACCCCCGGTCGAGGTGACGGCAGGGACGGCCTGGAAACTCTGGAGACGTGATCGTGAAGACACTCGAAGTACGCGTGCCGCACTCGCTCGATCCGGTCGAGGTGCGGCGCCGGCTGGACTCGGCCCTGGCGTCGGCGCGGAGTGATTTCGGCGACTCGCTCGGGGATCTCGACGCCAGCTGGGACGAGGCCGACCGGCTTGCCTTCCTCCTGGTGGTCCGCGGCCTGAAGATCCGCGGGAACCTCGAGGTCCAGGTGGCCGAGTTGGTGGTCCAAGTCGACCTCCCGGGCACGGCCCTGCTGTTCAAGGGGCCGATCCGCGACGGGATCCAGGAGCGGCTCGGAGGCCTGCTGGCGTCATCCTGAGGCCAGCGGGCGGAGTGCGGCTTCCCGACGAGGTCCGGGCGGCGCCGGTGCGGGGGGACCGACGGCACCGATCAAGCGGGTTGGTGGACCGCGCGCCGGGCGGGTGGACGCCGCACCCCGCGGCGGTCGATCCACCGGATGGGCGAAGGTATGCTCGCGGCCATCGTCAGGTCCGACCCGTCCTCCCCCCGGAATCCGTATCCCATGGCCCCCCGGTGGTTTCGTCTTCGTCTCGGCGCCCGCAATGCCGGTCTGGTCGCCTTGGCCATTCTCGCGGCAGCTTCGGATCGGGCCATCGCCGCGCAGCAGGGCGCCAACGCCCCGAAGTCCCGGCAAGGGGGTGCCGAAGACGATCCCTTCGCGGACGAGCTCAATCCGCTCGGCACCGGTCGGCCGCGCCCCGCGACTCCCGGCACCGCACGGCCGGAGACGCCGACGCCGCGGCCGATCCCCGACGCCCCGACGGTGCCCCCCGAACTGCCCGCCGGACGACCGTTGACCCCGAAAGACGACGCCGCTGACCGGGGCCGTCGCGAACGGGCGCTGCCGTTGCCGTTTCCCGAAGCGGGAGACGACCTCCTCGACGGGATGGGGGCCCAGACGAAGTCGCCCGCAGAGCCGTTCCTCGTCGAGGCCGAGAAACTCGAGAAGGCGAAGAACTACCGCGACGCGGCTGCGGTCCTCGAAAAGGCGGTCGCCGCCGACCCGAAGAGCACCGTCGCGCATCTCGCCCTCGGCATGGTGCGGCGCCGGCTCGGCGACCTCAAGGGCGCCATCGTCTCCTATTCCAACGGTCTGAAAGTCGACGAGTTCGACCCCTCGCTCCTGTTCCGTCGTGGGATCGCCTGGTTTCGCCTCGGTGAATACCGGATCGCGCTCGAGGACTTCGACGACGCGTCGGGTCTGTCGTTCGACGACCCGATGCCCGAGATGTGGAAGGGGTTCACGCTGATGGAGCTCGACCGCCCCCGCGAGGCGATCGTGGCCTATTCCGCGGCGATCCAGAAGGACCGCAGCGTGATGGACGCTTACCTCAACCGCGGGCTGGCCTACCTGGTCGTCGGCGAGCCGGACAAGGCGGAGACCGACTTCGAGCTCGCCATCCGGCGCGATCCGGCCGATGCCACCGCCTGGTTCAACCGCGGCGTCGCCCAGGCACGGCAGCGCGAGTACGCCAACGCGGCGACGTCGTTCCAGCGGGCGCTGGTGATCGACCCGTCGTTCGAAGCCGCCCGCCGCAACCTCGACGCGGTCCAGTCACGGGCTTCAGGCAGCGGCGGCTGAGGGCCGGCCGGCCGCTCGCTGCGGGCGCGCCCGCTCACGGCTTGCCCGCGGCGCCGACCTCGAGCCGTTTTTCGACGATCCGGCTTTGCAGCCCCAGCGGGCCGAGGATCGCGTCGAGGAGCTCGTCGCGGGTGGCGTCGCGGACATCGACGCGCACGATCCGTCCCCGGGGCACGCCGGCCGCCGCCAGCGCCGCGTCGTCGAGGACGAGCTCGAGGCGGAGGCGTGCGCTCACCGCCGCGAGCAATTCGCCGAGCGGGGCCTCGGCCCGGAGCGTGAACCGGTCGTGGGCCGGGTCGCGCGCCGCGGCGGGGCGGCGCTCGCCCGATGGTCGCAGCGGCTCGCGCGGCGGCCGGTCGCGGCCGGTCGGTTCGAGACCGTCGCCGAGGGCGACGATCGGCAGCCGGAGCGGTCTGGCCGTGGAGTCGGCAGGGAGGGTGCTCCAGTCGACGCGCCGATCGAACTGGCGGAGGATCAGATCGAGCCGCTCGGCGAGCGGCAGCGGGGGCAGCGCGGCGGCGCGGAAGTGGTCGTGGGGAACGTCGTCGATCCCCACCAGGGCGATTCCGGCGGCGGCAGCCTCGTCACGCACGAGGTCACGCGGCACCGCGCCGTCGGGCCACGACCAGGGAGCCGCGGCGAGCGCCTGGCGCCGCAGCGCCCCGGGCAGCGCGCGAATGTCGCGCTCCCGGCGCCTCTCGGCGGCGGCGACGGGCAGCGCGTCGGCCGGGGGAAGGAAGACGATCACGGCTTCGAGGGAAACGGCGCGGGCCCCGGCGGCGGCGGCGAGGCGGGCGAGCAGACTGGCGATCGGTTCGTCGTCGGCCGCGAGGTCGACGGCGATCGTCCGGTCGACACGGCGATCGATGATCACCGGTCGGCCACAACGCTCTGCGAGGGTACGGGCCAGGTCGGCGACCGGGACCGCGGTCCAGGCGCCCGAGACCGGGTCGTCGAGACCGTCGGCCCGGAGGTGCGCGTCTCCGCCGGCGCTCACGGCCAGCCAGCCGACGAGCGGCGCCAGCCACCACCGGCAACGCTCTGCCGTTCCCCTGGCCGGTCCCAATCGCGCCATGGAAAGCCGATCCTCGCGCGGGCGGGGCGGTGCCCACCCGGGCCCGCGACGGCGCGAGTATATTCCCGCTCGCGGAGCGTCGGCAGGCCGGAACGGTCCCTGGGCCACGGTCACGGAGGGAGCGGTCGATGCCTGGATCCGATCGACCGACCGTGCTCGTCGTCGGGGCGGGCATCAACGGCGCGGCGCTGGCCCGTGAGCTCGTCCTCGCCGGGTGCAACGTGGTCGTCGCCGACGATCACGACATCGCCGCCGGGACCACGGCCTGGTCGACGCGGCTGATCCACGGTGGGCTGCGGTACCTCGAGTATGGCGAGGTGTCGCTGGTCCGCGAGAGCCTCGCCGAACGGGCCCGTCTGGTGCGGCTCGCGCCGCACCTCGTCGAACCACTGCCGTTCTACCTCCCGGTCCAGGGGCGGTGGGGCGGCGTCGCCGCGGCCGCCGCGCGGATCGTCGGCTGGGAGGGGCTGGCGCGGCGCTGGAGCGGGCCACGTGGGCGGGGCAGCATCGCCGTCGGTCTCGGACTGTCGCTGTACGACCTGCTTTCCGGCGGGGGCTGGCCGCGCCACCGCCGGGTCCGGCCGGGCACGGCGGGACTGCCCGCCGTGGACACGGCGCGGTTTCCGCGCGGGCAGGTGTACGTCGATGCGCAACTCCGATTCCCCGAGCGGTTCACGGTCGAGCTGCTCGTCGACGCGGCGGCGGCGGCGGCGGCCGCGGGGCGTTCGTGCCGGATCCTCCCCCATACCGCAACGCGGATCGGATCCGACGCGACGGTGCACCTCGAGGATCGGGAAGGATTCGGCGAGCGGATGGCGGTCGATGCCGTGGTGAACGTCACCGGGGCCTGGGTCGACGCCGCGCTCGCCGGCCCGCTCCGCGGCCTCGAGGCGGACGGGCGTCTCGTGGGGGGCACGAAGGGTAGCCATCTGGTGATCGATTCGGCCCCGCTCCACGCCGCCCTCGCCGACCACGGCGTCTACGCCGAGGCGGCCGACGGCCGGCCCGTGTTCGTGCTTCCCTTCGGCCCGCGTCTGGTGCTGGTCGGCACGACCGACATCCCCTGGCAGGGAGACCCCTGGGAGGCGCACGCCGAGCCGGCCGAGATCGCCTACCTCCTGGCCGCGGCAGGGCGGCTGTTTCCCGACCATGCCCCGACTGCCGACGACGTCGTCCAGCACTACTGCGGCGTCCGTCCGCTCCCGGCGGGAGGGCGGGGCGCGCCCGCCGGGATCACACGCCGCCACATGCTCGTCCGCCACCCCCGCGCGGCGCTGCCGGCCTGGTCGATCGTCGGCGGCAAGCTCACCACCTGCCGGAGCCTTGCCGAATCGGCGGCCCGTGAGATCCTCGCCACGCTCGGCCGGAAGGTGGAGGGTGATTCACGCGACCGCCCGCTGCCCGGCTCCCCGGCCGCCGGCGGCACGGCGTCCCTGGTCGCCGCGACGCGCGCCGGGCTGATCGCCGCCGGGGTCCCCGCGGGGGCCGGCCTCGAGGCGGCAGCCGAGCGGACCGTCGCGCTGTTCGGTGCGCTGGCGCCGGCCGCGGTGGCCGGCGGTCCGGTGCCGGGGCCGGCGCTGCTCCCGGCCACCCACCTGCCGGCGGCGGTCGTGCGATACTGCGTTTGCCGGGAGTGGGCCCGGTCGCTGGCCGATCTGGTGGAGCGGCGGCTGATGCTCCTCTTCGACAGCCCGCTGCACCGCACGACGCTCGACGGGGTCGCCGCGGTGCTCGCCGCGGAACGGGGCGGAGGGGCAGCCGACGAGGTCGGGCCGCTCGTGGCGGATCTCGAACGGCGCTACGGGAAGCGGGTGATCGACGGCCGGCAACCTGACAGGAGGGGCTGATGAGTGGCACCGCGCGGCATGTCCTGGCGCTCGACCAGGGGACGACCTCGAGCCGGGCGATCGTCTTCGACGCCGCGGGCATTCCGGTGGCGATGGCCCAGGAGGAGTTTCCCCAGCACTACGGTTCGGGGGGCGCCGAGTTGGGAATCGTCGAGCACGATCCGGAGGACATCTGGCGGACGCAGCTCGGCTGCGCCCGGGAGGCCCTCGGCCGCGCGGGGCTCGGCGCCGATGCGGTCGCCGCCATCGGGATCACCAACCAGCGCGAGACGACCGTCCTTTGGGAGCGGTCGAGCGGCCGGCCGGTGGCGCCGGCGATCGTCTGGCAGAGCCGGGTCTCGGCCCCGGTCTGCGCCCGGCTCCGGGCCGCGGGCGTCGAGGACGAGGTCAGGAAGCGGACCGGGCTCGTGCTCGATCCCTATTTCTCGGCGACGAAGATCGTCCATCTCCTCGAGACGATCCCCGGCCTCCGCTCGGCCTGCGAGCGCGGCGAGGTGCTGTTCGGGACGATCGACTCGTTCCTCGTCTGGCGTCTGACGGGGGGCCGCGTCCACGCCACCGACCCGACCAACGCGTCGCGGACGCTACTCTACGACATCGACGAGCGCCGTTGGAGCGAGCGGTTGTGCGCCATCTTCGGCATCCCGCCGGCGATCCTCCCCGACGTCCGCCCCTCGAGCGGCTCGTTCGGCGAGTCGGCCGAGGAGTGGTTCGGCGCGCCAATCCCGCTGCGGGGCTGTGCCGGCGACCAGCAGGCGGCCGCCTACGCCCACGGTTGCTTCGGCCCCGGGGCGGCGAAGAACACCTACGGCACCGGGGCGTTCCTCCTCTCCGCCACCGGGTCGAGGCGCGTCGACAGCCGGCGCGGTCTGCTGACGACACTGACCTGCGGTGCGGGGCCCGGAGCGCCACCGGCCTATGCCCTGGAGGGGTCGGTGTTCATCGCCGGGGCGCTCGTCGGCTGGCTCCGCGACGGCCTCGGCCTGATCCGCACCAGCGCCGAGGTCGAGGAGCTCGCCCGCAGCGTGCCCGACTCCGGGGGGCTGGTGATCGTGCCGGCGCTGACCGGCCTGGGCACGCCCCACTGGGATCCGTCGGCGCGGGGGATGATGATCGGGCTGACGCGGGCCACCGGTCGCGGGCACGTGGCCCGGGCGGCGCTCGAGGCGATGGCGCTGTCGGTCGGCGACGTCGTCGCCGCCATCGAGGCCGACAGCGGTCAACCGCTCGACCGGCTGCGCGTCGACGGCGGGGCGAGCGCGAACGACATGCTCCTCCAAATCCAGGCCGACGTGCTCGGGATTCCGGTCGAGCGCCCGGTCGTCCGCGAGACGACGGCCCTCGGAGCCGCCCTGCTGGCGGGCCTGGCCGTCGGCCTGTACGCGAGCCACGACGACGTCCGCGGCGCCGCCCAGCTCGATGGCCGATTCACCCCCGTCGAGGATCAGACGACGCGGGCGCGGCGGCGGAGGGCGTGGGATGCCGCGATCGGCCGGGCGCGCGGCTGGCTCGACGAGCTCGCCCGGGCGTGATCGGCGGAGCGGTCGCCGCGTGCCGCCCGGTGACAGCGCCTGGCACCGGCGAGCCGCCGGTCAGCGGACGATCGTGCGCTCGGCGGCAGGACGCTCGGCGACCGTGACCCGGGCGGTGTACCGCGTCGGATCGGCGGAGAAGGTGTCGCGCGTTTCCGGGGACGAGAACAGATACATCCGCGACTGGTACGTGATCCCGTAGCGGCGCTGCCCCTGGACCTTGCGGCCCGAGTCGAAGGCCAGCACCGGGTCGTCTCCCGACAGCCCGGGAGCGTAGCGGTCCGGGGCGGCGAGGAAGGTTTGCTGCTCGGCCTGTCCGGCGAACAGATAGGTCCGTCCGCGGTGACGCACACCCCATTGGGCCCGCCCCTCGACCCACGTGCCTTTGTCCATCACGCTCACCGGACAGTAGCCGTCGAGTCCCACGGGCATCGAGACACCGGCGTCGGTCGCGGTGTATCCGGCCGGTGCGACCGGCGAGGGCGTCGGAGGGGGGACGGAGGTCGCCGGCTTGGTGGCGCTCTCGGGGCGGGTGAACAGACCGGTGATCGACCGCTGAAACGAATCCCAGGCCGGCAGTCGCGTCGCGGACTTCGCCGGGGGCTGTGTCGGGGGAACCGCGGGGGCCGACTGACCGAGCCAGGGGCCGGGGGCCACAGTGGCCGCTGCCGTGGATTCCGCCGCGGGCGTGGTCGAGGCCGCTCCCGGAGGCTCGATCTGGCTCGCGAGCGCCGGGGCCTTGCCGTCGGCCGTCATCGGCCGCGTCACCTTCTCGGCAGGCCACGCCGGTGCGCTTGCGGCCAATGCCGGGGTCTGGTCGGCAGCGGGCGCGGCCGGCGCCGAGGGCTGGGGTGCGACGGCACTAGCCGTCGGGACCGGCGCGGCGGGGCCGGCACCGGTCGGGGCGACCGGGGCGGTGGCAGCTGTGGCCAGGGCCGCCTGCTGCACCGCGCGACCGGCGGCGGCGACGAAGGCCGTCGGCGCGGCGGGAATGTCGAAGCGGGCGACGACGCGCTCATCGCGGTCGATCACGCAGGCGGTCGGAAGGTGGGCCACCCCCATCGCCCGGGCGAGCCCGGGGTCGGCATCGACGTCGACACGGACCGGCTCGTAGCAGGCAGTGAGCAGCGCGACCGCCTCCGGCGATGCCAGGGCGGTCGAGTCCAGGGCCACGCTCGGCTCGCTCCATGCCGCCGTGAACACCACCAGCACCGGCCGTTGGCTGACGGACGAGGCGACTTTGGCACCGGCGAGGTTGGTGTGCCATGGGATGTCGGCCCAAGCCTGGCCGGCGAACGCTGTCGCCACGGCGATCCAGGTGCCGACGACCCGCCGGGAGTGGCGGGCCCAGGTGAACCACCGGACTGGCATGGGACTGGCTCTCGGCTAGGGGCGATCGGTGGGGATAGACGCCATGAGGCGCTCCCCGGCCGGTTGTATCGGTCGTTCGGATCGCACCTGTTGCGTCGAAATGCCCGGGCCGATGGCCGGGCGGAATCCTGGGTAAATTCCCTGGAAACCCTGGGGAACTGCAGAAACCAGGCGGGCCCAGCCAGGCGGGGGAAGTGGACTCCTTGACACCGCCGGCGGGGCTGCGGATACTACCGACCAATGGTGAAGGGGTGAACAGAGGCTTATATCACCGCCTCGAATCCGCTCGCCAAGACAGGGTGCCAGGCGAACGATCCCACGCGGCTGTTCTCAGTCCCCGCGAGCATCGTTCGGAAGCTCCGGCACGGGTTCCAGAGGAGATCGTTTCCCTCTGGCCCTTCGTGACAGGGCACTCTGTCCAGGGGCTTTTCGTTCGTTCGTCCAGGCTCGTTTCGGGAGCCTCGCCTTTCTGTGGTTCTGAATCCTGACCGTTTTCGGCCGGGATCCGCCAGTGTGGACCAGTCGGTTCGCACTGCATGCCACGGGAGCCAGGTGGTTCGCGACGCGTTCCTGGCGGTTCGGCCATCGACGGAGGTGGCGCATGCTCCGGCGGGCGGGAGTCCTTTTCGGGATGCCGCCTGCGTCCTGAAGCGTTAGCCGATGCTGGTGCGGCAAGTCTGCCGGTGCTCCGCGGGCAAGGGAGATCGTGGAGCCACCGGATGACGGTTTGCGACCCCCGCAGACCCAACGGGGAGGCGGGGAGGGAGATCGATCCGACGAGCGAAGGGGAACGCCCGATGGAGCGGGCAGTGGGACCGGATGGGGCGTTCGCCCTCCGGTCCCGACGATCCCGAGCACGGTGATCCCGGATCTTTTGGATCCGGGACGAGTCCACACCCCGGGGAACCGGTGCCGACCGGTGTCGGCACGAATTTCCTCGGGACTTAGAGCAGTTCGGCGGGTGGTGCCGACGGTCCAGCGAGCGCCGCCGCGGGTGGCGAGTCGTGTGTCGAGAGTTCGGTTTTCCCGAGGGATGTGCTGAAGACATGTCGAAGCGGAGGCGTTCACGGTCGCATGGCCGTCAGGGCATGGGGGGCGGTCAGCCCGGCCAGTTCGGACCAGGTGGTGCTCCAGGTGGTGCTCCAGGTGGTGCTCCAGGTGGTGCTCCAGGTGGTGCTCCAGGTGGTGCTGGTGGGGGCGGACCGGGAGGCCATGGCTACGGCGGTCGCCGTGGACGCGGTCGCTATCGCCGTGGCGGCGGTGGCGGCGGCGGTGGGCCGTCAGTCAGCGGTGCCGGCGCCGTCGGGATGGACGGCGAGGGGATGCGCGCCCCGGATGCCGAACCGGAGGTCGCCGAGAACGGCGAGCCGATTCCGCTCCAGCCCGGCGCGGGTGTCCTCGAGATGCACCCCAACGGCTACGGGTTTCTCCGCAGCGCCGAGACGAACTACACCCGGGAACGGACCGATCCGTTCGTGCCCGGAACGATGATCGAGCGGTTCCGTCTCCGCGAAGGCGTGTTCATCAAGGGGATGGTCCAACCGGGCCGTCGCCAGCAGGGCCCGCGCGTGCGCGAGATCCTCGAAGTCGAGGGAATGGCGCCCGACGAGTACCCGAAGGTCAAGACGTTCGATCAGCTGACGCCGATCAACCCCGAGACATGGCTTCGTCTGGAGACCGGCCAGCAGCCGTTGACGACGCGGATCATGGACCTGCTCACGCCACTGGGGAAGGGGCAGCGGGCACTGATCGTCGCTCCGCCGCGGACCGGCAAGACGGTCCTCCTCCAGCAGGTTTCCCAGGCGGTGTCCGCCAATCACCCCGATCTTTCGCTGGTGATGCTCCTCATCGACGAACGCCCCGAGGAAGTCACCGACATGCGCCGCACCGTCAAGGGAGAGGTGCTCGCCAGCAGCCTCGACTGCGACGTCGAGAGCCACGTCCGGCTGTCGCAGTTGGTGATCGAGCGCTGCAAGCGGATGGCGGAGGCGGGGAAGGACGTGTTCCTGCTGATGGACTCGATCACGCGGATGGCGCGGGCCTTCAACAAGTGGGTCGGGAACACCGGTCGAACCATGTCCGGCGGCGTAGACATCAAGGCCCTCGACATCCCCAAGAAGCTGTTCGCGACCGCGCGCGTGTTCGAGGAGGGGGGGTCACTGACGATCGTCGCCACGGCTCTCGTCGACACGGGCAGCCGGATGGACGAGCTGATCTTCCAGGAGTTCAAAGGCACCGGCAACATGGAGCTGGTGCTCGACCGGAAGCTCGCCGATCGCCGGGTCTGGCCGTCGATCGACATCTCGCAGTCGGGCACCCGACGCGAGGAGAAGCTCCTCGACCCCGACACGCTGCACGCCGTCAACATGCTCAGGCGGACGCTGTCGAGCATGCACCATGTCGACGCCATGGAGCAGCTCACCAAGCAGCTCGCCAAGTTCAAGAGCAACCGCGAGTTCATCTCGCTGATCGCCAGTTCCCGTTCCGGCGAGTGACCGCTCTGATGAGGCCGTCGGCCACCGTGCTTGCGGCCATCGGCTGATCGGGCTTTGGGAGTTCAGCCGCGGCCTGCAGGCGGAGAGCGGCTGTCCGGCTCATCGGCGGGGAGACGGCTCGCCCAGTGGGCATATTGCGGGTCGCCGCAGCGGAACGAAAACACGGCGTCCGGAAGCCGATCGGCCCCGCACCCCTCGGAGCGGACGCGGACCACGATCGCGTCGCCGCGGCGCTCGATCGACAGCCTGTCGGCCGACAGCGGCGCATCAACAGGTGCGATGGCGGGGGCAGCCTGGGCAGGCCGTGGCCTGTCGGTCGGAGGGAGTGGGGCGGGCATGGGGCCGGCGTGGAGGGCGGGGTGACTGGCAGGGAGCTGATTATGGCCACCCGGGCGGCGATCGTGCCAGTGCTCGGCGGCCGATCGGGTTTTGGTCGATTGTTTTCCGCGATCGTATACTCGAAGGAACTGTTCACGGTTCGAGGAGCATCCATCGCATGACGCCCTATGCGTCGCTGGCGGACGATTTCTACGTCAACATGAACCTGGCCACGGAGATGGAACTTCCCGGCCAGCGGGAGACGGTCCTCCACTTCTTCGAGTGTCTGCAGAAGAAGTATCCGACGATGCGGAAGTTCTACTGCCGCGACAAACGCGACTTCGTGCTCGAGGAAGACAAGGATCAGGGGCGCTACCGCTGGGCCGCGGTCGAGGCCAAGCGGCTCTGTTCCGGGCAGGTCAACCCGTCCTCCCTCGAATCGGCTCTCGATCAGCACCGGCTGGTCCTCGACCTCGCGCCGGCGCTGCTGTCGGTGAGCCCGCTCGACTGCGAAGCGCTCGATCTGCTGTTCGGATTCGATTTCGCCTTCCGCGGCAACCACAACGCGCTGCTCGCCGAGGCCCTCGGCGTCGGTCCGGCACTCGATCGTGTCGCCGAGGTGCCGGGCTGCCGGGTGATCAACTACGAGCCGTCACTGACCGTGGCCGTCGACGAGGACTGCCGCGTGCAGGTGCGCGTCAGCACCGAGACCCGGACCAATGCCTTCCAGGTGCGGACCGGCGAGTTCTCGGAGGAGCAGCTGAGCGTGTACGTCACCGCGCGGCAGTATGGAAGTCTCGATCCCCGCCAGCCCGACGGCAGCGGCGGCTACGGGGAGGCACTCGACAGGCTGTTTCGCGTCGGCCTCCAGGTGGTCGACGAATGCGTCGTCAACCAGATCCTGCGGCCGCTGGCCCGTGCGATCTCGATGAAGTGACGGTGGTCAGCGGCCACCACGCGACCGGCCCCGATCGTGGTCGTCGCCGCGCGGCGACCGGCTTCGGGCGTCGAGGTTGCCTGCGATCACGATGCCGATCGCCTCGACCCAGCTGGGAACGTCGAGGACCGACCCGAGGCCGCTCTCGGTGAGGACGTCGTCCTCATCGTGGGCATCCTGCCGCGAAGCCCGCCGCGGGGCGGCGTCGCCGTCCTCGATGCCGAGGTACTCGAGCCCCTCGTCATCCTCGTCGCGGCCTCCGGCGACCGGAGCAAAGTCGTCGCGTCGAGAACGATGCAAGCCGCTCGAACGCGCCCCCTCGCCGCGGACTTCGCCCGGGCGCCGGCGTCCCCGCCTTCCCCGTCGCCGACCGCCGTCGGCGCCGTCGGTCGCCGAGTCCCCCGACCGGGCCGCGGTCCGTTCACCGGGGCGGCCGGAGTCACCGGTCGCTTCGCCACTGCGTCGATCGCGCCGGCGTCGGCCGCGGCGCTCGCCCGCCTCGCCGCCATCCCCCGGCCGTGCTTCACCGGCCGGCTCCGGCCGTTCCGGGGCTCGAGGCCGGACGCCGTAGCCGGCGGGCAGCGGTTCGTCGTCACCGCCGTCATCGCCGGCAGGAGGCCGTGCTTCGCAGGCCACGCCTTCCCCATCGGAGGGGCGCTCACGCCCCGACCGCCCACGGCCGCCACGACGCCCCCGCCGCCGCCGCGGGCGGCGCGGGCCGTCGTCGTCGCGGGTGTCTTCACCGGTCGATTCACCGCGAGCCGCGGGCGCCGCAGCGGTGTCTTCGGGATGCTCGTCGTGCCCGTCGTCACGCCCCCCCCGCCAGTCGTCGCGATCGGCGTCGACGAGGCGGGATTCGCCGGTCACCGCGCGGTCGCGACCACCCGGCCCACGGGCTTCCCCGGGCTGCTCGTCCGGCCCCCAGCCACCGCGGCGGATGCCGTCGTCACGCCCACCGTGCCGGTCGTGGTCGTGATCGTCATGATCGTCATGGTCGAAACGCGCTCCGGCTTCGCCCGGTTCACCGCCGACCGCTTCGGCCCGCGACGGCCCTTCGGCCCTGTCACCCGACCGCCGCCCACGGCCACCGCGCCGCCCACGGCGGCGGCGCCGCCGGCCATCCCCGTCGCCACGCTCGTCGTCGCGGCGCGGCTCGTCGGAACCGCCGGGGCGGAGCGCATCAGCCGGCTCAGACGCCTCGCGGGCGTCGTCGCGCTCGACGACCGGGCGTGGTCCGCCGTCGTCGTCGCATCGGCGGTCAGGTCCGTCGGCCCGCGGCGGACCGCGGCGCGGGCGGCGCTCGTGGGCGTCGTCGCGACCTTCCCGCCGTGGGGCGCGGCGCGGTTCGTCGCGCTCGAGCGACCGCGGCTCCGGCCGGGGCTCGGTGCGCGGCGCCTCGACGGCTCCGGCCGGTCGCGCGATGGCGCGCGGCGGGGGTTCTGGCGCGGGGGGCAGCCCCAGGGCGTCGTCGAGGCCCGACCAGTCGCCCGCGGTCGGCGGGGCCGCCGCGCGGGGAGCAGCCGGTTTTGGCGGGGCTGGACGCTGCGGTGGGGCCGCCGGCGGTGGGGCCTTCGGTTCGGGAGCGGGCGCCGCCCCCAGCGATTCGGCGAGCGAGCCCCAGGGATCGTCGTGGTCGGCCATGAACGGGTTCCTGATCGTGCGGAAATGGGCGGAGACGTCCGGTCGGCGACCGCGCCGCCGCTGCGAAGTCCGACGCCGCCGTGATGGCGATTGCCGTTCGGTCGGAAACCGGCGTGTGGCCCAGGGGCCAGCCGCGGTCCGCGGCGCGAATTCCCAGCTCCCGGGACGTCGAACCCTTGGAGAATACCAGAAACCCGCCGCCCGGCGTCGCCCCCTCGTCCGGCCGGCCCGTGCGGCCGGAGGCGCCCTCGCGGCGTTCTCCGTGGTCTCCCACGAGGACGACATGCACCGACCGTGCCGCGGGTAGCGAGCGCAGTGTCCGCGCGACGTCAGCGGACCGGTGCCAGCGTACGGATCATGCTGCCGTTGTCGGCGACCTCGAACAGGGGCCGGTAGGGGCTCGACAGACCGCGCCGGGCGCGGCAGGCCGGGTACCAGACCAAGTTCACGGCGACGTTCCACGCCTGTCCGGAGTAGCCCTGCAGCGTGGTGCTGTTGAGCGGGATCGTCTTCGACGCCTGCGGGATCAGGTAGGTGAACGTCCCCTCGAGGGCCAGGCTGCGGTTCATCGGTGCCCGGACCAGCGAGCCGAGGATGAAGTCGCCCTGGCCGGTGCCACCACCCCAGGCCTTCAGCTCATTGGCATCGCCGAACAACACCCGGTAAAAGCCCGCATAGATGTCGATCGTGTCGGTGTCGACCAGTCCGAGCGGCCCGACGTTCTTCCGCCCCATCGTGTTGGCGGCACCCCAGAAGCCGAATTCGTGGAAGCCCCACACGTAGCTCACCTCGCCACGGACCTGTGACAGGTCGACGTCGTCGTAGAGATCGTCACGGAGGTAGTCCCAGACGGCGCCTCCCTGGAAGCCGCGCCCCTCGAAGGCCCGCGTGTAGAAGCCCGTCGTCACGAACACCTGATTGCGGGCACCGTTGGACAGCGGTTGGTTGCCGAGGCGGACGGTCGTCGACTGGAAGTCCGACTGGACGCCGCGCGCCCCGACCTGCCAGCCGATGCCGAGTGCGTTCCAGAACGGCATGCCCCAGTTGACGTACTCGTTGAAGCCGTAGTTGCCCAGCAGGCCGAGGTCGATCGGATTCTGGAACGACGTCACGCCGGCACTGGCGGAGAAGTCGCGGTACCAGCGCCAGCCGTAGTACGGCCTGCCGAACCGGCGGAGGAACGCGCAGATCCGGCCGTCATGCTCGTAGAACGGCAGACAGCCGCACGGCTCGCCATCCTCACAGGCGAACGGGTCGTCGTACGGCGACGGCACGTGGAGGAACGTCTCCCCGGTCCACCCGGGTCCGATCATCCCCGAGCCATCGTCGATCATCGTGCCGTCATCGAGGATCGCACCGTCCGGGAACATCGGCCCGCCGCTGCCGTCGTCGAAGTAGGCACCGTCGGAGAACTCGGGAGCCATCCCGCCGTCGTCGGCGTAGGGAATGCCGGCCGAGGGATCCTCGAGGATGATCTCGCCGGGGCTGCCCGGGAAGGTGTCGGGGAGCGCGGGGGTCGGCGACTGGGTAATCGAGGGCGCGCCTGACGCCGCAGTCACGCGGGGTGCAGGCAGGGGCTGCGCGGCGGGAGCCGGCGCTGCCGGCGTCGGCTGCGAGAGCACCGACGGCATCCCGTCGGCGTTGAGGGCCAGACGCTGCGGCCGGGTGGCACGGGCCTGCGGCGGAACCTGCCGCCCCGCCGGCGCGGCGCCGCGCGGGGCCGGAGCGATGCCGGTCGCGGGGGTCACGCGGCGCTGGGCGGCCTGCGGCCGCTCGTCGCCGAGCAGTGGCCGGCCGACCTCCCCCTGCGGGGCGCGGTTGAAGCCGGTCCCGAAGATCCCCTCCGGGTTCGACGGATCGATCGCCCGCCGGAAGCTCTCTCCGAAACCGGCCGCAGCCGGAGCGCGCCGCTGGTCCGGCCGACGGGCCGCGACCGGGGCCCGCGGTGGGCGCAGATCGACCGCCGGCACTCCCGCCGGCAGGGCGACACTCGCCGCCGCGGCGCTCGGTGCCAACGCCGGGCTCGGCGCTGCAGCGGTCGCCGCGGCCGGGCGGGTGGCATTGACGGTGGTCGTCGGGTCGCGAGACGAAAGCTGCTCGTCGGCGGAACCGCCCGCCAGCGACCGGCGGTGGGGCGTCCAGCGCAGGCCGTCGCTGCCGGCATCGCCCTCGGCACGCAGTTCAACGACGCTGGCCGACAGCGCCAGGGCGATCACGAATCGGAGGCGGGGGGAAAAACGCATGGCCGGAGGTCTCCCGACAGCCCGCGCGCCGGATCCCGGCTGCGCGGCAACGTCGCTGCAATCGACAGCGGTATCGTCTCCCGCCGGGACGGAACTTCCGTCAAAACCGACGCGATGCACAAATCCACCCCCGCTTCACCGGGCTGCCCCGGCGCAGCGGCAAACTGGGCGGTTGGCGGCATCGGCCGCGGCGACCGTGGCTGGCCGGAGAAAAGCGGCCGCAGGCGACCCGGCCGGCGCGGGCGCCGTCACCCTGGCAGCGCCAAGGCCTGCCCGAGGTCGGCAATCAGGTCGTCGGCGTCCTCGATGCCGCACGCCATCCGGATCATCGAGTCGGGTATCCGGAACGTGGCCCGCTCCGCCGGGGAGTAGTTCCAGTAGCTCATCACCAACGGTTGCTCGATCAGCGTCTCGACTCCCCCGAGGCTCGGTCCGATCCGGGCGATCTTCATCCGGTCGACGACGGCCGCCGTCTGCCGCCAGTCGGCATCGCGGAGCAGGAACGTCACCAGACCACCGTAGCCGCGCATCGAGTCGCGCGCCACGGCGTGGAACGGATGGCTCTCCAGGCCCGGGTAGAAGACCCGCTCGACGCGCGGATGGCGCTCCAGGTAGCGGGCGACCGCCAGACCGTTGGCGTTGTGGCGTTCCATCCGCACGGCGAACGTCTTCAGGCCGCGCTCGAGGAGATAGGCGACGTGGGGAGAACTCACCCCCCCCATGATCCCGCGGAGGTAGCGCACCGGATCGATCAGCGCCTTCGAGCCGAGGACCACGCCGGCGAGCAGGTCGTTGTGACCGCCGAGATACTTCGTCGCCGAGTGGAGGACGAAGTCGACACCCGCCTCGACAGGGCGGACGTTGTAGGGCGTCCCGAGCGTGGCATCGATCAGCGTCAGCACGCCACGGCGCCGTCCGAGCTCCGCGAAGCGCGGGATGTCGACCACCGAGAGGTGTGGATTGGTCGGCGATTCACTGACCACGAACCGGGTCCGTGGCGTGATCGCCGCCTCCATCGCGTCGTAATCGCAGGTCGCCACCTCGCGGAATCCGACCCCGAAGCGCGTCAGGTGGCGGCGGCAGAATTCCCGGCTGCGGTGGTAGCACTCGTCGAAAAAGACGATCTCGTCGCCGGCGTTGGCATGTGCCATCAGCACGCCGACCAGCGCCGCCATGCCCGAGGCGAACAGCGTCGCCGCCTCGGCCCCCTCGAGGGCCGCCAGCTTCGCTTCGACGACGCGCTCGCCGGGATTCCCGTAGCGCCCGTATTCCTCGCGGCGCTGCTTCTCCTCGATGTAGCGGACGATCGAGTCGGTGTCGGTGAAGGTGTAGGTCGACGTCGCGAAGATCGGATCGGTCAGCGAGTTGCCCGGCTTGTCGCGGGACTCACCACCGTGGACGGCGGTCGTCGACGGGCCGACGCCGGCGCTGGCTGCGGGCGCCGCGGATGCGTCGGCGCCGGGGCGCGGGTTCGGAGCGCCCGTGCCGGGTCGGTTCATGGAGCGGCGTCCGTGTCTCTGGGGCCGCGATCCCGCGGCGGATGTGGGAGTCGGGCGATCACCCCGGACGGGCGGCGGCCGAGCGGCCACCCGAGGCAGCTGGCCCGCCGGGCCTCGGCGGCGACCGACCGATCGCCTGCGCCGGTCACGGGCCTCGGAGTCTAGTCAGCGCGCAGACCTCGGACAACACGCCCGGCACACCGGCCGCACACGCCCGGGGGAGCCCGGGCGACTGCTACACTGCCGACGCATTCGGCCGCGGTTCCGGGATGAACCGGCTGGCGACCGATCGCCCACCCGCCACGAGGCCGGAAGTGTCCCGAGCGCGTACGCGTGGTCCCGACAAGAAGTCTCCCGCGCCGGAGTCGCTGCCGCGTCCGCTGTGGCCGTCGGCGCGGGTCTGGGTGACGCTGGCCTCGCTGGCTGCCGCCGTGGCGCTGGTGCGGGCCGGTTGGCTGGAGACGCTGTTCGGCACGCTCATCGACGGCGCGGTCCGCAACATCATCACGCTGATCCTGTCGTTTTCCGGGCTCGTCGCCCTCGTCAGCTGGTTCCTCCGCGACAGCGGCCATCCGCGCCGCACGAAGTGGACGGTCGCCGGCATCCTCGCCGCCCTCGTCGCCGCGGCCGTCGCGACGCTCCGGATCGAGCGCGTGTCCGGGGATCTGGTCCCGGAATTCGCCTGGCGCTGGCAGCCCTCGCCCGACTTTCTCCTCGAGCGGAAGGGGGCGTCGCCGGCGCCGGCAGCCGCAGCGCCGGCCTGGGAGGCGACCGCCACCGACGTGCCCCGGTTCTTCGGCCCGGCCGGCACCGGCACGGTCGACGTGGCGCTCGACGCCGACTGGAAGGCGCGCCCTCCGCGCGAGGTGTGGCGGCGGCCGATCGGAGCGGGGTGGGGCAGCTTCGCCACCTGTTGCGACCATGCCGTGACCCTCGAGCAGCGTGGTCCCGAGGAAGTCGTTGCCTGCTACGCGCTGGCCGACGGCAGCGAGGAGTGGGTCGTTGCCGTCGAGGCGCGCCACCAGACGGTGCTCGGGGGCGTCGGGCCGCGGTCGACCCCCGCGATCCACGACGGCATCGTCTACACCGCCGGGGCCACCGGCTGGCTTCACGCCATCGACGGCGCCACCGGGCGCGTCGTGTGGAAGAAGAACATCCTCGACGATCTCGGCATCGACCCCGAGGCCCACGCCCTGGCCGTCACCTGGGGACGGGCGGGATCGCCGCTGGTCGTCGACGACCTCGTCGTCGTGCCCGGGGGCGGACCGCGTGCCGACGGGCCGGTCTCGCTGGTCGCCTACGACCGTGCCGACGGCACGCGCCGCTGGACGGCGGGTGACCGGCAGGTCGGCTACGCCTCGCCGATCGTCGTCACGCTCGCCGGCCGGCGCCTGATCGTGTCGGGCAACGAGGCAGAGGTGGCGGGCTACGACCCTGCCGACGGGGCCACCGTCTGGCGCTGCGAATGGCCCGGCCACAGCAACTCCGACGCCAACTGTTCGCAGCCCGTGTTCCTCGACGACCGGCGCTTCCTCCTCTCCAAGGGCTACGGCCTCGGCGCGGCGCTGTTTCGCATCGCCACGGCCGACACCGTGCCCTGGACGGTGGAGGAAGTCTGGCGCAACAACGGCCTGCTGAAGACCAAGTTCACCAGCACCGTGCTCCACGGCACTCATGTCTACGGCCTGTCCGACGGGATCCTCGAGTGCGTCGCCGTCGCCGACGGCCGCCGCGCCTGGAAGGGGGGCCGCTACGGGCAGGGGCAGGTGCTCCGCGCCGGCGACCTGCTCCTCGTCCAGGCGGAGTCGGGGGAGATCGTGGTCCTCGACGCCGACCCGACGGCCGCGCGGGTCCGTGCCCGGCTCGCGGCTCTCGACGGTCAGACCTGGAACAACCCCTGCCTCGCCGGCGAGCGGTTGCTCGTCCGTAATGCCGCCGAGGCGGCGTGCTTCATCGTGCCGTTGCGAGGTGCGGCCGAGGAGCGCGCCGCCGCCGTCCGGGACGGCCGATGAGCACCCCGGCCGCGCTCGCCGGTCGGACGGCGTTGGTGACCGGTTCCAGCCGCGGGATCGGCCGGGCCGTGGCGGTCGCGCTCGCCGCCGCCGGCGCCCGGGTCGCCGTCCACGGCCGCAGTGCTGCCGGCGCCGAGGCGACCGTCGCCGCACTTCCCGACCCGGCCCTCCATGCGGGCACGTTTCTCGCCGACCTCGCCCGTCCCGGCGCCGCCGACGGGCTCGTCGCGGAGGTCACGGCGGCACTGCCGGGGATCGACGTCGTCGTGGCGGTGGCGGGGGCCGACGTCCTCACCGGCGCGGCGGCGCAGTGGCCCTTTTCGCGCAAGCTCGAGGAGTTGCTCGCCGTCGACGTCGTCGCCACCGCCATGCTCGCGCGCGGGCTCGGCGCGTGGATGCGCGATCACCGTGGTGGGGCGATCGTGACGATCGGTTGGGACCAGGTGGAGGTCGGGATGGAGGGGGACAGTGGCGAACTGTTCGCCCTGTCGAAGGGGGCGGTGATGGCGTTCACGCGGAGCCTCGCCCGGTCGTTGGCACCACAGGTGCGGGTCAACTGCGTGGCCCCGGGGTGGATCCGGACGGCGTGGGGCGAGGGGGCGAGCGAGGCCTGGCAGCGCCGGGCGATGCGCGAGAGCGTGCTTGGCCGATGGGGCACGCCGGAAGACGTCGCCGCGGCGGTGGCCTGGCTGGCATCCGACGACGCGGCCTTCGTCACGGGGCAGGTCGTCCCGGTCAACGGTGGCTTCCGCCGCGCGTGAGAGGGGAAGCAAGCCCGCGGGCGTGATAGCGAAAATGCCCCGGCCTGGGCGAGCGAGGCGGTAGCCCGCCCAGGCCGTTGGGGCACCCTTCTGGTTTGTCAGGCCGCGGCGGACCGGCCAGCTTGGTTCGTCCGGGCCGGGATCACTCGGCGCGGGTGAGGACGAAGCCGTGGTAGGCCTCGTTGCCATGCTCGCCGATGTCGAGCCCCTCGATCTCCTCCTGCGGCGACACACGCAAACCGACGACTGCCTTGAGGATCAGCCAGCAGATCGCCGACACCGGGACCACGTAGGCGCCCACGAGGAGGATGCCCACGATCTGGGCCACGAGCTGCTTGGTGCCTCCCCCGAAGAACAGTCCCGCGTACGGGCCGCCGGCGGCCGCGCTGCCGAACGGTCCGGTGAGGACGGTGGTCGACAGGTCGGTCGTCGTGAACAGTCCGACGCACAGCGTGCCGAAGATTCCGTTGACGAGGTGCACGCTCGTCGCCCCGACGGGATCGTCGACCCGGGCCCGGTCGAAGGCCAGCACGGCGAACACGACGAGCACGCCGGCGATCGCGCCGATGATCGCCGAGCAGGTCACGTTGGTGAACGCGGCCGGAGCCGTGATCGCCACCAACCCCGCGAGGCAGCCGTTGAGCGTCATGCCGATGTCAGGCTTGCCGAGGAGGAGCCACGCGGCGATCGTCGCGGTCAGCGTCGCGGCCGCGGCGGCCGTGTTGGTGTTGACGGCCACCTGGCTGGCGAGGGCACCGCCGTCGGCGGCCACGCTCATCGTGCTGCCGGGATTGAACCCGAACCACCCGAACCACAGCACCAGGCAGCCGATGAAAGCGGCGGTCATGTTGTGGCCGGGGATCGCCCGCGGCCTTCCGTCGGACCCATATTTGCCGATCCGGGGGCCGAGGACGATCGCTCCGGTGAGAGCCGCCCAGCCGCCGACGGAATGGACGACGGTCGAGCCGGCGAAGTCCCAGAAGTTCCACTCCTTGGCGAGGTAGCCGAAACCCCAGATCCAGTGGCCGGTGACGGGATAGATCACCAGCGCCATCAGGAAGCTGAAGAGGATGAACGCGTGGTACTTGATCCGCTCGGCGACCGCCCCCGAGACGATCGTCGCCGCCGTCCCGGCGAACACGAGCTGGAAGAAGAACTTCGTCCACAGCGGCACGTTCGCCCAGCTGATCGCCGAGTAGACGCCCTTGTACTGGTCGCCCATCGCCGGGGAGTTGTCGGCACCCCCGACCATGAACGACCCTGAGTTGCCGTAGAACGCGCCGTCACCGCTGCCGAACATCACGTCCCAGCCGAATAGCCAGAAGGCGATCGCCGTCGCCGCGAAGACGATGAAGTTCTTCGAGAGGATGTTGACGCAGTTCTTGGCGCGGGCGAAGCCCGACTCGACGCAGCCGAACCCGAGGTTCATGAAGAACACGAGCATGCTGCAGATCAGCACCCAGACGGTGTCGGCAGCCATCCACAGCTTGGGCACCATCTCGTCGATCGACGGTGACTGAGGGGCAGTGGCCGCGGCCGCCGGAGCGTCGGCCAGCGCCGCGTCCTGGGCGAACGACACACCTCCCAGGGCCACGACCAGGGCCGCGACCATCACCGGGAGACACCAGCGCGTCGCCTCTCGGGCACCACGAACCCACGGGCCCGCAGCGCGGGCCGACTTCGAGCAATCCATGTCCGCCTCATGACCAGAAAGTCACCGGCGCGATCCGTGCGCCATCCGCCTCTCGTCCCCCGGCCTCATGCCCGAGGACTCTTCCGCCGGCCGCGAGAATTGCAAACCGCGTGCCAGCGATCCCGGCAGCAGCCTCGGGCGATCGCGAACGGGTCCTGAAAACCGGCTGAAATCGCGGAAAAACGATGATCGCGGGTGGTCCGACGGCGATCGTGCCCGGGCTGAGGCGTTGGCTGACTGTCACCGGTTCGCCCGGTGACTGCGCACCTCCTGCCGCATTCCTGGGCGACTGGGCGGTTTTCGTCCTGGTTCGCGGCGTCTTTCAGAACGTGACGACTGCACCCGGGGGAAGCGGATCGGCAGCGCCGGTTCCCGGTCCGGGGCCCTGCCAGCGCTCGAGCGCCGCGATGTCGGCCTGCCACGGGATCCCGGCAAGGTCGAGGAAGTTGGCCAGCAGCCGGAAGCCGTGGCGGGTGAGGATCGACTCGGGGTGGAACTGCACGCCATACAGCCGGTCGGCGGCGTGGGCCAGTGCCATCACGGTGCCGTCGGGGGTCCGTGCGGTGACGGCGAGGCCGGCCGGCAGCGTGCGGTCCTCGACCACGAGCGAGTGGTAGCGGCAGGCGGCCATCGGGTCGGGGATTCCCGCGAACAGGTCGGTGCCGTCGTGGTGGATCGGGCTCGTGCGCCCGTGGACCGGCTCGTCGGCCCGGACCACGCGGCCGCCGAGGGCGGCGGCGATCGCCTGGTGGCCGAGGCAGACGCCGAGCATCGGCACGCGGCCGCGGAGCGTGCGGATCGCCTCCAGCGAGCAGCCGGCCTCGGCCGGCGTGCAGGGGCCAGGCGAGATCACGAGCGCCTCGGGGGCGAGCCGCTCGAGCGCGGCGACGGCCGTGCCGTGGGCGGGCACGACCCGCACCGCGACGCCGAGGAGGTGCAGGCAGCGCGCGAGGTTGAACACGAAGCTGTCACGGTTGTCGAGGACGACGATCATGCGGGGCGCTCCCCGGGCCGGTCGCCGGCGATGCCGAGGGCCGACAACACACGGAGGATCCCTTCCGCCTTGTGGAGCGTCTCGGCGTGTTCGGCGGCCGGGTCGCTCCGCGCCGTGATCCCGCCGCCGACGGAGAACTCGAGCGAACCGGCGCGGGCCACGAGGGTGCGGATGAGGAGGTTGAAATCGGCGCGGCCGTCGAAGCCGACGTAGCCGATCGAGCCGCAGTAGCAGCCGCGTGCCGTGCCCTCGAGGGCGGAGATGATCTCGCACGCCCGGTGCTTGGGCGCGCCGGTCACGCTCCCCCCCGGCACGGCGGCGCGGAGGGCGTCGAGCGCGGTCGCCCCGGGGCGGAGCCGTCCGGCGACGATCGACACCAGGTGCTGCACGCAGGCGTAGCGCTCGAGGCGGCACAGCGCCTCGACGCGGACGCTCTCGGGGGTGCACTCGCGCGACAGGTCGTTGCGCACCAGGTCGACGATCATCACGTTCTCGGCCCGGTCCTTGGCGCTGGCGGCGAGGTCGTCGCCGGCGAACAGATCGGCCTCGGGGCTGTCGATCACCCGCCGCGTCCCCTTGATCGGGTGCATCCGCACGATCCCGCCCCGCACCTGGAGGAACCGCTCCGGCGACATGCTCGCCACCTGGAGGCCGTCGAGCTCGAGCGAGGCGGCGAACGGTGCCGGATTCCCCCCCCGCGCGGCGCAGGCCAGCCGCGTCGGATCGACGTGCGTCGCCACCGCGAGGCGCTGGGCGAGGTTGACCTGGAAGATGTCGCCGGCGCGGACCAGCTCGATCGCCTCCTCGACCATTCCCCGGTAGGCCGCCGCGGTGTGGCTGGCATGGACCGCCGGGAACGACGGCAGGGGATGGCCGGCGACGGCCGCTGCGGTCGGGCCGTCGGCCGCGCGCCCCGGCGGCTGCGTGCCGAGCGCCGCCAGCAGACGGTCGAGCCGCTCCTCGGCGCGCGCCCGGCGCGCGACCGGGCCCCGCGCGGGCACTCCCTGCGAGATCGCCCAGGCCCGGCCGAGGTCATGGTCGAACGCGAACACCACGTCGTAGCTGGCCAGCGACACCAGCGGCACGTCGTCCTGCCCCGGCGGCAGCGGCAGCCCCTGGAGCGCCAGGCCGAAGTCGTAGGCGAGCAGCCCAGCCAGACCTCCCTGAAAGGCCGGCAGGCCGGGGATCGTCTCGGTGCGGAGGTCGGCGAGCACGGCCGCCGCCGTGGCCAGTGCGGCTTGGGCGGCGGCGGGAGTCGCCTCGGTGCGCGGCAGCGTCACGACGTGGATCGGGTCGAAGGCGACGAACGACGCCTGCCCGAGGCGCGGCGGGGGCTGCTCGGTGCGAACGGTGGCGGGCGGGTCGACGCGCGCCGAATCGAGCCACAGCCGGTGCGGCTGACCGGCGCCGAGGACGAACAGATCCTCCGCCGAGCAGCCGGGATCCAATTCGGCGACCACGGCGCCGGACGACGTCGACCAGCGCCGGACGATTCGGGGAGCGGAGGGAAGGGGGATCACGTCGCCTCGACCGGGGGCGAGGGTGTCGGGTCGGCCGGCCGGGGATCGGCGGTCGCTGCCGCGGCGCTGACGGCAGCAGCGGCGGCCCGTGCCGCGGCGCGCGACGGCCCGTGGCCGATCTCGGCGCGCGTCAGATGGCCCCACTCGAGCGCCTGGTCCTGACGGTAGTCCTTGCCGAGCGTGAGCGCGGTGACCGCCTTGGCCATCTCGTAGCCGAGGTAGAAGGCGTGCGACGGATCGACGTCGGTCCGCCCCGCGGCCGAGAGCCGCTCGAACAGCGCGAAGGGATCGCGGTCGGCGAGGTGCAGCCCCGCGCCGACGAGGTGGATCGCGTCGCGCTCGGCGAAGATCCGGAAGTTGGGATCGCGGATGTCGGCGGCGAGGCGGTCGAGGACCTCGTCGCCGTGCGCCTGCGGCCGCCCCGAGCGGAGCACCACCAGCCCCGGCTCGACGTGCTTGGGGAGCGTGCGCCGCGTGACCGCGTGGTGGACGAGCCGCCGGCCGAGATCGCACTCGCGCACGCTCGACCGCGCCCAGTGGATCACCTCGGTGGTCAGCACCGAGCCGATCCCGACCTCCGCGCAGAAGCCCAGCAGGAGGACATTGATCCCGGCCGAGTCGACGTCGGTCAGCTCGGTGAGGTTGCCGATCCCGACCATCAGCGCGGCCTCGGGGCGGCGGCGGCGCAGCTCGAGGGCCCGGCCGAGCGACGCCGCGAACCCGAAGCCGATCGGCTCGAGGACCGGGTCGAGGCGGAAACGCACCCCGCGGCGCTCGAGGAAGTCGGCGGTGTCGAGGAGGCTGCCGAGATCGTCGGGAACGTCGGGGATCGCCACCACCTCGCAGCCCCAGTCGGCGGCGGCCGCGGCGTTGGCGGAATTGACGCTCAGCACCAGTTCCGCGCCGGCGGCCGCGGCGGCGCCGACCTCGGCGGGGTCGAAGCTGTCGATCGAGACCCGCAGCCCCTCGGCGACGAGCATCCGCACCGCGTCGCCGACGCCCGTCCAGGTCGAGCCGGGGTCGCAGCCGACGTCAATCAGGTCGGCGCCGTCGGCGGCCAGCCGCCGCGCCGTGGCGAGCAGCTCGGCGCGGGACAGGCGCGGGGCGTGGTTGATCTCGGCGAGGATCTCGATCGCGTGGGCGCCGTAGCCGTCGCGGTCGGTGCGCGCCTGGCCGAACCACTCGTCGAGCCGGCGGAGATCGGCCGGGCCGCGCTCCACGGGGACACCGGCCGCCGCGGCGACGACGTCGAGCGGCCCCGACACCGAGCCGGGGAGGACGACGCGATCGGTGCCCGGCGGCACGGCCAGCCGCCGGGCGATCCACGGGGTCGTCATCAACGCCGCGACGGTGATGTTGAGCACGTCGACGCTGTAATCGAACCCCACACGCGGCCCGAGGTCGGCCAGCACGCGTTGCAGCGACGGTTCCGCCAGCCGGCCGGTGACGAAATGGATGCGTTCGCGGGAAGCGGTCACGGCGGCGGTCCGACGACGGGAAAACCCTCGGGTATTCTATCTGTCGGTGGACAAAGCCCTCCGTGGCCTTTGTCCACTGTGGCGACCGCGGGAAACGCCGAGGGTTTCCCGGGTCGCCGTCGGCCGCATCCGGCGGCCGATTCCCTGGGCCACCGCCTGCCAGCTTCCGGTGGACGAATCCTCTTCCCCGAACCCGCCTCCCCGCCCCCGCGGGCGCGTTGCGTCTGCCATCGCATGCCCCTGGTCCTCGAAGGCATCGTCTCGACCCGCGCCGACGACGGCGGCGCGCACCTCGCCCCGATGGGGCCGTGGATCGACGAGGCCCAGCGCGGCCGACCGACGAGCCTCGTCCTCCTCCCGTTCGCGACCAGCCGGACCGCCGTCCACCTGGCGCGCGACGGGGTCGGCGTGTTCCACGTCACCGACGACTGCCTGCTCCTCGCCCGGCTGATCGCCGGGGTCGAGGTGCCGGTGCCGGTGCGGCCCGCCGTGGCGGTCGAGGGCTGGGTCATCGAGGACTGCTGCCGGGCGTTCGAGTTCCGCGTCGGCGTCGCCGACCGGGCGACGCCGCGCCAGCAGCTCGCCGCGACGGTCGTCCACGTCCACGAGGGGCGGCCGTTCTTCGGCTGGAACCGCGCCACCGCCGCGGTCGTCGAGGGGGCCGTGCACGTCTCGCGGCTCCCGTTGCTCGGAGCGGCGGAGGTCGGGCGCCGGCTCGAGGCCCTGCGGATGGCGATCGACAAGACGGCGGGGGAGCGCGAACGTGCCGCGTTCGCGTTGTTGGTTTCGGCGGTCGCCGCCGCCGGCTACGCTGATGGCTCCTCAGGTTCCGCCGCGGGGGCCCGCGCGGACCGACCGATCCCCTGACACGCATGCCGTCCGATTCCCCACGCCCGCGATCCGCCGGCCGCCTCGTCGAGGTGAAGACGCCGGCGCGGCTCCACCTCGGGATGCTCTCGTTCGGAACGCCGAGCGTCCGCTCGTTCGGCGGCGTCGGCGTGATGGTCGACCGCCCGGGGGTCCACCTGCGGATGGGCAATGCCCCCGACTTCCGTGGCCGCGGCCAGCTCGTCGAGCGCGCCCTGCGCTTCGCCCATGCCTGCAGCCGATCGTGGGATCTGCCGGCCGACGCGGGCTGCGAGATCGAGGTGGTGGCGGTGCCGCGCGCCCATGTCGGCCTCGGCAGCGGCACGCAGCTCGCCCTCGCCGTCGCCGCCGGGATGCGTCATCTCCATCTCGCCGGGGGCGAAGGGGGCGGTCCGCGCGCCGACGAGGGGGAGCCCTTGCACTTCGAGACCCACGACGCGGTAACGCTGGCGCGGGCCGCTGGGCGCGGGAAGCGCTCGAGCGTCGGCCTCTACGGCTTCGCCCGCGGCGGGTTGATCGTCGAGGCCGGCCGGTTCACCTCCCCGGACGACCGCGGCACCGACCAAGCGCGTTCGCCGATGGTCGCGCGGGTGCGTCTGCCGAGCGCCTGGCGCTGTGTCGTGATCGTCGAACGCAACGCCGAAGGGCTGTCGGGCGAGGCGGAGCGCCAGGCGTTCCAACGCCTCGCGCCGGTGCCACGGGAGATCTCCGCCGAGCTGTCGCGGCTGCTGCTGCTCGAACTGCTCCCGGCGGCGGTCGAGGGGCGGTTCGACGCCTTCTCTGAGGCGGTCCATGCCTATGGGCAGTTGGCCGGCGAGCCGTTCGCGGCGGAGAGCGCGCAGCAGCCGCATGCCGAGGCGACCGCCCAGCTCATCGAGCTCCTCGGCGAGCTCGGGGTCGTCGGCCGGGCGCAGAGCAGCTGGGGACCGGCGGTGATGGCGCTCTGCGACTCGCTCGCCTCGGCGGGGACGGTGGTGGAGCAGTTCGAGGCGCTCGGGCTCACCGGCCAATTCGAACTGTCGATCGCCAAGTTCGACTCCGACGGCGCCGTGATGCGCGTCGTCGAGTGACCTGAAGGGAGGCAGCGATGGGACGCGACGGGAATGCCATGGCGGGATGCCGTCAGACGACGCGGCGCGGCTGGATCGCGGCGACGGCCCTGGCGGCGGTGACGCCGCGCGGCCTGTCCGCCGCCGATCCGCCGCGACGCCGCGGTGCTCCACGGTTCGTCCCCGCGCTTGCCGCCTACGGCTTCCGGCAGTACTTCCCCTGGTCGCGCGGCATGGCGCAGGCCGTCGCCGATCCGGCGCGGGCGCTGTCGATTCCGGGGTTCATCGACTACTGCGCCGACCACGGCTGCGATGCCGAGCTGACCGCCTACTACTTCGATCCCGCCGTCGGGGACGCCGACCTGGCGGCCTTCCGCCGCCAGGCCCACCTCCGCGGGATCGCGATCGCCGGGACCGCCGTCGGCAACCGCTTCACGCTCCCCGCCGGCCCGCGGCTCGACGGCGAGATCGCCGACGTCAAGCGCTGGATCGACCGCACCGCGCTGCTCGGAGCCGGGCACATGCGCGTCTTCGCCGGGCCGTCCGGCGACGGCCTCGACGACGCCGCCGCGCGGAGGCAGTGCATCGCCGCGCTCACCGAGTGCGCCGCCCACGCCGCGACGCGCGGCGTGATGCTCGGCGTCGAGAACCACGGCGGCGTGGTCGCCGACCCCGACGGCCTCCTCGCGGTCGTCCGCGGCGTGGACAGCGACTGGCTCGGGATCAGCCTCGACACCGGCAACTTCGTCTCGGCCGATCCCTACGCCGACCTCGCGCACTGCGCGCCCTATGCGGTCAACGTCCAGTACAAGGTGTCGATCCGCCGCACCGAAGGGGTGCCGGCCGAGCCGGCTGACGCACGGCGGATCGTCGGCATCCTGCGCGACGCCGGCTACCAGGGGCGCGTGGCGCTCGAATACGAAGAAGACGAAGATCCCTACGCCGCCGTGCCGCGGCACCTGGCGGCGCTGCGGACGGCGCTGGCAGGCTGACCGGACCGGCTTCATTTGGCCGGCGCGGCCTTCTTGGTGAAGTCGCCGGCACGGATGATCACGAGCTTGTCGGGATCGACGTGCCGGCGGAAGGCGTCCTGGATCTGCTGCGGCGTCAGTTCCGCCACGCGCTTCTCGTCGGCCGCGACCCGGGCCATTGTCCGGCCGAGTTCGAGGTTGCTGACGAGCTGCGCCACGATCGTGCCGTCGCTCGAACGACCCGTCTTGCGGGCCTCGAGCCAGGCCGTCTTGGCGGCGGCCAGCTCCTCCTCACTGGGGCCCGACTGGATGAAACGCTTCAGCTCCTCCAGCGCCGCCCTCTCGACGGCGTCGATGTTGCCGGGATTGGTGATCGCGCTGATCGTGAACCGGGCATCGTCGCCGCGGGCCGGCACGCTGACCGACGAATTGACGCCGTAGCTCAGGCCCTCCTTCTGCCGGATCCGGTCGCCGAGCCGGCTCGACAGCGCCCCGCCGCCGAGGATGAAATTGCCGACCTCGAGCGCCATCTCGTCGGGCGACTCGTCGTCGAGCGGGAACGACAGCCCGGCGATGAACACGGCGTTGTCCTTGTCGGGCGTGAGGATGTCCTCCTTGGCCCCGGTGAGGTCTTTTTTCGCCGTCCGCTCGATTCGCGTGTAGGGCGTCGACGACTTCCAGTCCTTGACGACGTCGCGGATCGCGGCGAGGGCGGCGTCGGGATCGAAATCACCGACGATCGCGATCTCGCCGACCGCCGCCGAGAGCTGCTCGCGGTACAGCTTTTTGACCTCGTCGAGATTCGCCTTCTCGAGCTCCGCCCGGCTCTCCTCGATCGACCGCGCGTGGCGGACGTCGCCGGGCGGGTAGTCAGACAGCGCCCGGCCGAGCTTGACGCCGGCGAGCATCTGCGGCTCGGTCTCCATCCGCGCCATCCCGGCGAGCGACTGGGCGCGCATCTGGTCGAACTCCTCCGCCGAGAACGCCGGATCGCGGAGGACCTCGCCGAGGAGCCGGATCGCGTCGGGAAGCGTGCCCTTCTTGGCCTCCATCCCGAACGATAGCCCGCCCGCTCCACCGCCACCGCCACCCCCCCGGCCGCCGCGGCCGCCGCCCCCCATACGCACGCCCAGTTCGTCGAACTTCTGCCGCAGCTGCTGGCGGTCGTGCTTGCTCGTGCCGGCCATCAGCATCCGCGGCAGCATCCCGGCGGCGGTCGCCAGGCCGTGGAGCGAGCGCTCGTTGCCGTAGCGCAGCGCCATCGCGACCGACACCGTGTCGCCGCGGTTCTTCTTCGGCAGCATGGCCACCTTGATGCCGTCAATCTCCACGATCTTCGTGCGCCGGTCGATGTTCTCGGGCGTCGGGTCGAAGGCCTCGCCGGCCTCGCGGGCCACGCCACCCCGGTAGTCCTTGACGACCTCGGCGATCGACTCGACCTGCGGGACCGCGAGCCGCTGCGGCGCCTCGACGGGGATGAACTTGCCGATCGTGCGGTTGTGGGGCTTGAAGTAGGTGGCGGCGACACGGTTGACGTCGTCGACGGTCACCGCGTCGATCCGGTCGCGCTGCAGGAACCACAACCGCCAGTCGCCGAGCGCCGCCGCCGACGACAGCGCCTGCGACATCGAGGCGGCGTCGGCGAGTGTGTTCTCGGCGCGGCGCCGCGCGCGGAGCTTGGCGCGGTCGAGCTCCTCGGCCCTGAACGGCGTCTCGGCGACGCTCTCGGCCACCGCCAGCAGCGTGCGCTCCGTCTCGTCGAGCTTCCCTTCGACCGGCTGTGCCATGAAGCTGAACAAGCCGGGGTCGTGGGCGTCGTCGGCGAACGCGCTGGCACCGGTGGCGATGTCGGGCTCGACGAGGTTTTTCTCGAGCCGGCCGATCTTGTCCTCCGAGAGAATGCTCGCGAGCATCGACAGCGGTGCCCAGTCGGGGTGGGCGGCGGCCGGCATGTGGTAGGCGATCATCACCGACCCGACCTTGCCGACGCGGCGGAGGATCACCGTCCGCTCGCCGTCCTGCGCCGGTTCCTCGGTGTAGGTCGTGTTGAGCTTCCGCGACGGGCGCGGGATCGAGCCGAGGTACTTGGCCGCCAGGGCGAGCGCCTTCTCCTCCTCGAACTTCCCGGTCACGATGAGGACGACGTTGTCGGGCTGGTAGAAGCGCTCGTAAAAGGCGCGGAGGTTGTCGATCGGCACCCGCTCGATGTCGGAGCGGTTGCCGATCGTGCTCTTGCCGTAGTTGTGCCACTCGTAGGCCGCCGCCTGGACGCGCTGGGCGAGGACGCGCTCGGGGCTGTTCTCGCCCCGTTCGAATTCGTTGCGGACGACCGTGAACTCCGACAGCAGGTCTTCGCGCTTGATGAAGCTGTTGACGAGTCGGTCGCATTCGAGGTGGATCGCGAAGTCGAGGTTCTCGTCGGTGGCCGGCACGGTTTCGAAGTAATTGGTGCGGTCGACGTTGGTCGTGCCGTTGAAGCTCGCGCCGTGGTCGCGGAGCGCCTTGGGCACCTCGGGAAACGTCGGCGTCCCCTTGAACACGAGGTGCTCGAGAAGGTGGGCCATCCCCGCCTCGCCATAGCCCTCGTGCCGCGACCCGACGAGCACCGTCATGTTGACCGTGATCGTCGGCCGTGACGGATCGGGAAACAGCACGACGCGGGCCCCGTTGGGGAAGCGGTACTCGCTCACCCCTTCGACGGAGGTCACCTTCTCCGGCTTGGCGACCGGCGCCTGGGCGACGGCCCGACCGGCGACGAGGAGCAGGAGGAGAAGCGGTAAGAGCGGCGCACGACGGCCCATGACGGGATCCCTCCGGAAGAGCGCGGCCCGAACGGGCCGGACGGCGGCAGGATAGGCGGTGCGCCGGCCGGGGGCAAAAGGGGGCGGGCGGCGCCCGGCGGCACGCCTCAGGCGACCGTCTTCAGGCCGTAGGCGCGGAGCACCGCGCGGAGCTTGTCGGCCAGCCCCGCCTCGAGCGGCACCAGCGGCATGCGGATCTCCCCCGAATCGCGGCCGAGCATCGCCATCGCCGCCTTGATCGGGATCGGGTTGCTCGCCAGCCCGAGCAGGTCGCGCGCCAGGCCGAACAGCCGGAGATGGAGCCGCCGCGCCTCGGCCAGATCACCGCGGTCGTAGGCGGCGCACAGGGCGCGCATGTCTCCCGGCACGATGTTGCCCACGACCGAGACCACGCCGCGCCCGCCGACGGCCAGCAGCGGGAGGGTCATGCTGTCGTCGCCGGAGAGGACCGTCAGATCCGTGGCGGCGAGGACCTGCGACGCCTGGTCCATCGACCCGGTCGCCTCCTTGACCATCTGGATCCCGGGCAGCTCCGCCAGCGCGACGATCGTCTCCGGCTCGATGTTGCGCCCCGTGCGGGCGGGAATGTTGTAGACGCAGATCGGCAGCGTCGTCGCCTCGGCGAGGGCCTTGAAGTGGGCGATCAGCCCCGGCTGCGTCGGCCGGTTGTAGTACGGGCCGACGACCAGCGCCGCATCGGCTCCGGCGCGCTCGGCGAACTTCGTCAGCCGCACCGCCTCGGCCGTCGAATTGCTCCCCGTCCCGGGCATCACCAGGATCCGTCCGGCCGCCGCCTGCACGCTCTCGGCGATCACGCGCTCGTGCTCGTCGTGCGACAGCGTCGGCGACTCGCCGGTGGTCCCGACGGGGCAGATGCAAGTCACGCCTGCCGCCACCTGGAACTCGATCTGCTCGCGGAGTCGCGCGACGTCGACCGTGCCGTCGCGGAACGGCGTGACGATCGCGACCGAGAGGCCGGCGAACCGCTCGGCGCGCGTGCGGCCGGACGACGGGGCGGCGACGGAGGGCATCGGGGGAGAGTCTCCTGGGGATTCCGTGATCGCGATCGGGCGAGGATATGATGCCGGCCGCGCGGCGGCAAAGGGACAGCCGCGATCCCCGCCCGGCCGGGGTGACGGCGCCGCGCGGGAGGGCGCGTATGGCTGAGGAGCGATCGCCGGGCGCGAACCTGCGCCCCCGCGCCGGGGCGGTGGAGGCTGCAGACCGACTCCGCGACCGGCTCGGCGGCCCGTGCGCGCTCGGGGTCGTGCTCGGCACCGGCTTGGGCGATCTGGTCGGACTGCTCTCCGAGCGCCGCACGCTCACCTCCGCCGAGACCGGCTGGCTGCCGCAGTCGCGCGCCACCGGCCATGCCGGCCGCATCGTCGCCGGCGTGCTCGCCGGGACGCGCGTCGCGATCCTCCAGGGGCGCGTCCACCATTACGAGGGCCATCCCCCCGAGACGCTCGTCCGCGCGATCGAGCTGCTCGCGGCCCTCGGCTGCCGGACGGTGCTCCTCACCAACGCCGCCGGCGGGCTCCGCCCCGACATGGTGCCGGGGGAATTGGTCGTCCTCACCGGCCACGTCGATCTCGTCCGCCGCGACTGGACCGGTGCCCTCGGCCCGGCCGCGACCGTCGTGGGGCGCGGCGCCGGTTCGACCCCCTACGACCCCGCGCTGGTCGCGACGGCCCTCACGGCCGCGCGCCGCGCCGGGGCCCGCGCCCGGGCAGGCGTGTACGTGCTCCTCTCGGGCCCGAGCTACGAGACGCGCGCCGAATACCGCTGGCTCCGCGCCAGCGGCGCCGATGTCGTCGGAATGTCGACCGTGCCCGAGGTGACGGCGGCGCGGCGGCTCGGATTGGCCGTTGCCGCGGTGTCGGTCGTGACCAACGTCGCCCGCCCCGACGCCCCCGACAAGACGCTCGCCGAGGATGTCTGCCGGGCTGCCGCCGAGGCGGCCGCGGGGGTCGGGGCGATCCTCGCGGCCTTGGCCGCGGCCGCGCCGCACTGAGCCCGCGGCCGTTTGCCGCGGGCCGGCGCGGCGGGGCACAATCGGGTCGTCCGGTTCACCACGGCCAGGAAGCCCCGATGCGGATCCTCCTCACCAACGACGACGGCATCGACGCGCCGGGCCTCGCGGCACTGGCCCGCGCCGCCGCCACGCTCGGGGGCGATCTGGTCGTCGTCGCCCCGGCCGAGTGCCACTCCGGCTGCGGCCACCGCGTCACCACCCACGCGCCGCTGTCGGTCGCCGAGGAGGGTCCGGCGCGCTACCGGATCGGTGGCACGCCGGCCGACTGCGTCCGCGTGGCGCTGGGGAAGCTCGCCCCCGACGTCGATCTGGTGCTCTCGGGGATCAACCGCGGGGGCAACCTCGGCGTCGACGTCCACCATTCGGGGACGGTCGCGGCGGCGCGCGAGGCGGCGCTCCACGGCCGGCCGGCGATCGCCGTCTCGCAGCTGGTGCGCCCCGACGGCGACGTCGACTGGGAGCGGTCGGCGGCGTGGCTGGAGCGGGTGTTCCGCCGGATCGCGGCCGCGGTCCCGGGGGCAGGGACGTTCTGGAACGTCAACTTCCCCGTCCTTCCCGAGGCTGCTCCCGCGCCGCAGCTCGTCGAGTGCCCGGTCGATCCGTCGCCGTTCGCGCTGGCCTACCGGGAGGTGGACGGCGGTTGGCGCTGGGCGTCGGACTACCACCGCCGCCCGCGCCGCGCCGACGGCGACGTGGCCGTGTGCTTCGGCGGGGCGATCGCGCTGTCGCGTGTCGGGGTCGTGTAGCAGACCGTGGACAACGTGATCGGCCGCGGGATGCGGCCGAAGGCGACCCGGGAAACCCTCGGCGTTTCCCGCGGTCGCCGGAGTGGACAAAGGCCATGGTTGGCTTTGTCCACGGACAGTCGCGGCGTGCTGCCGGGCTACTCGTGGGCGGCGAGGTCGGCGTCGAAGACGCGGACCTTGGCCCACGACGGGGAGTGCTCGGCGATGAACGAATCGTGCCGCGGCGCTTGCTGGTAGGCGTCGTGCGCGGCGGGTGACTCGAACACGATCACCAGGGCGACGTCGAAGTCGCGGTCGTTCACCTGCCGGTCGTAGTCGGCGACCGTGCCGGCCGAGAAGAAGATCGTGCCGGGATGGCCGGTGAGCCACTTCCGGCAGCCCTCGACGAGCCGCGCCGCCGCGGCAGGGGTTCGTTCCTTGAGCGTGAAATACACGGCATGCGACAGCGCGGCCATACGGACAACGTCTCCTGGGGCAGAATCTTGGTGATCGATGGGGTCACCGGTCGGCTGCACTCAGCCGATCGGCGACGGCCTGCATGAGGGAGTGATACGCAGGCAGTCGGCTCAGAATCGTCGGGAGCATCGACTGCCGATAGACGTGGCTCCAGGTGTTTCGATCGGCGATCATGTCGAGGGCAGGCTGGTATTCCGACTCGCTCACGACACCCCGATCGAGGCCGGCTTTGATCGCCGCCTTGGGGCTGGTCGGCACGTCGAGCCCCCGGCAAACGGCCCACTGGCTCAGGCGTCGCTGCGGCCGTCGCGCGCCGCCTGAACCGGCGCCGAGCCGGGGGAGGCGAGCGGGGGTCGGCGCGGTGCCGCCGGGCCGACGATCGCCACCACCTCGGTGTCGTCGAGCATTTCGCGCTCCTCGAGCTCGCCGGCGAGGGCGTCGAGCTTGGCACGGTTTTCGGAGAGCAGCCGGCTGGCCCGCTCGGCCGCGTCGTGGAGGATCCGCGACACCTCGTCGTCGATGATCCGCGCCGTGTGCTCGCTGAACTCGCGCTGCTCGTAGACGTCGCGTCCCAGGAACGGATGCTCGTCCGACACGTGGCAGGCCACCGGCCCGACCTTCTCGCTCATCCCCCAGTGGGCCACCATCCGCCGGGCCAGACGCGTGGCCTGCACGAGGTCGTTCTCGGCGCCGGCCGAGTATTCACCGCAGGCGAGCTTTTCGGCAGCCCGGCCGGCGAGGATGAACACCAGCCGGTTGGTAAGGTCGTGCTCGCCGATGTTCATCCGGTCTTCTTCGGGGACCAGTTGCGTCACGCCCAGCGCCCGCCCCCGCGGGATGATCGTCACCTTGTGGAGTTTGTCGACGCCGGGGAGCAGCCACGCGGCCAGGGCGTGGCCCGCCTCGTGGTAGGCGGTGAGCGTCTTCTCGTGGCCGGTGAGCACCTCCTCGCGCTTCGGCCCCATCAGGACCTTGTCGCGCGCGAAGTCGAAGTCGGCCGGCTCGACGGCGAGCTTGTCGTGGCGCGTCGCCCACAAGGCGGCCTCGTTGACGAGGTTGCGGATGTCGGCGCCGGTGAGGCCGACGGTCGCCGCGGCGAGCCGGTCGAGGTCGACGTCGGCCGACAGGGGGACGTTGCGCGTGTGGACCTTGAACAGCGCCAGGCGGGCCTTCTGATTGGGGCGGTCGACGGTGACGTGCCGGTCGAAGCGCCCGGGGCGGAGCAGCGCCGGATCGAGCACGTCGGGGCGGTTGGTGGCTGCCAGCACGATCACGCTCTCGGTCGGGCTGAAGCCGTCCATCTCGGAGAGGATTTGGTTGAGCGTCTGCTCGCGCTCGTCGTGACCGCCGCCGAGGCCAGTGCCGCGGTGGCGCCCGACGGCGTCGATCTCGTCGATGAACAGGATCGCCGGCGAGGCATCTTTGGCGGTCTTGAACAGGTCGCGCACGCGCGACGCGCCCACCCCGACGAACATTTGGATGAACTCGGAGCCCGAGATCGAGAAGAACGGCACCCCGGCCTCGCCGGCGACGGCCCGGGCCAGGAGCGTCTTCCCGGTGCCCGGCGGGCCCATCAACAACACCCCCTTGGGCACGCGGCCGCCGAGGCGCTGGAACTTCTGCGGATCCTTGAGGAACTCGACGATCTCCTTGAGATCCTCCTTCACCCCGTCGAGCCCGGCGACGTCGGCGAACGTCATCTGCTTGTCGGCCGGGGAGTAGCGCTTCGCCGGCGAACGGCTGAAGCCGCCGAGGAAGCCGGTGCCGCCGAGCGGGTCGCGTGCCCGGCGCAGCATCGTCCACATCAGGCCCATCAGGACGAGGAACCCGAGCATGTACAAGCCGATCAGGAAGCCTGTCCCGTCGGTCGGCTGACGGACGATCGTCTTCACGTCGTGCGCCAAAAGCAGGTCGTCGAGCCCGCGGCCGAGGTAGCTCGACAGTTCGGTGCGAAACGTCTTCGGGGCGGCGCCGATGGCACTCGATGGCGTGCTTTCCGCCGTCCCCCGGTATTCACCGGTGAGGATGTTGCCCGAGATCTGCACCGTCGCGACATGGCCCGCCTTGACCTCGCGGACGAACTCGTCGTAGCTGATCGCCGCCGGCATCGACGCCTGCTCGCGCACGAGCAAGGCCACCATCGCCAGTCCGGCGAGGAGCAGCATGATCAGGGCGGGCGTCCCCAGCGGCTTGCCGAGGGTGGGGCGCTGCGAGGACGAACCTTTGGGACGCTGCGGGGCATCCATGGGCAGGGGCGGATCCGGCGGGGCAGGGGGACAAGACGGGCGTCAAAGTGTAGTGTACGGGGCCCGGATGGAAACGGCCCATGAACGCGTCCCCTGATCCAGTGCGTCGGCAGCCCCGCGGCGTGGTCGCGGTCGCAGCCCGCGGCGGGCGCTACCTCGCCATCCGGCGCGGTGCCACCGTGGCCGCCGGCGGCCGGATCTGCTTCCCCGGTGGACACGTCGAGGCCGGCGAGGGGGAGCAGTCGGCGGTCGAGCGCGAGTGCCGCGAGGAGCTCGGGGCGACGGTCGAGGCGACGGGGCGGGTTTGGTCGAGCGTGACGACCTGGGGGACGGCACTGTCCTGGTGGACCGTGCGGCTCGTCGGCGACGACGACCTCGTGCCCCACCCCGTGGAGGTCGCCGAGATCCTCTGGCTGTCGGAGGAGGAGATGCTTGCCGATCCCGATCTGCTTCCGGGGAACCGCGACTTCCTCCTCGCGGTGCGCGACGGCACGATCCGGCTTGACCAGCCATGACGGCCATTGCCATGCCGTGACCGGCCGGCCCACCCTTCGTCCCCCGGCGGCGGCGTTGTAGACTTCCGCCCGCGGCCCGTCGTCGGGGCCGCGTCGAAGCCAGCCAAGGAGCGTGCGATGGAGCGGTCGTTCGTGATGTTCAAGCCCGATTGCCTGGAGCGGCGGCTCCTCGGTCGGATCCTCGCCCGCTTCGAGGACAAGGGCCTGCGGCTCCTCGCCATGAAGATGCTCCGGGTCACCCCGGCGATGTCGCGGCAGCATTATGCCGAGCACGTGTCGAAGCCCTTCTATCCGGCGCTCGAGCAATTCATCACCGGCGCCCCCGTGGTCGCCACGGTGATGGAGGGCCCCGAGGCGGTTCGCGTGATCCGCGAGATCCTCGGCGCCACCAGCGGCCTCAAGGCGGCCGCCGGCACGATCCGCGGCGACTACAGCTCGAGCCGGCAGATGAACCTCGTCCATGCCTCCGACTCCCCCGAGTCGGCGGCCCGCGAGATCGCGATCTACTTCAAGGCCGACGAGGTCCTCTCCTGGGATCCGACGCTCGCCTGCTGGCTCCAGGCACCCGACGAAAAGGGCTGACGGGCTGCTGGGGCTGCCACGCCGGCGAGCGCCCGAGGCCCGCGCGGGTTCGTTCAGCCGCGCCGGCGCAGCCACCACCGCGTGGCGAATTTCCGATAGCCGAACATGAACCACAGGTTCGGCTTCGAGAACAGCGCCCGCGTCACCAGCCCCCACGCCCCGCGCTTGTGCTCGTATTCGATGTGCTCGCGGATCTCGGTCGTGTCGGGTGACAGGGCCACGAACGAATGCGTGTGTTCCCACTTCGCCGCCGGTCCGGCGGCCTGCACGTCGGTGAACCCGTCGGCGTGGACGTCGCGGTGGACCGCGGTCCACCGCAGCGGCAGCGGGCCGACCCACAGCGTGAACCGGCTCACCGACCCCTCGGCGAGCGGCTCGATCGAGTGCAGTTGCACGATCGTCGGCGGTGGCGTGAGGCGCTTGAGGGCGCTGGTGTCGCGGTGAAACTCCCGGACCGCGGCGATCGGCGCGGCGACGGTAAAGCGGTAGTCGAAAACCGGCATGGTGCTGGTCCGGGGTTCAGGCGGCCGGTGCCCGCCGCGGCCCCGACAGCAACCGGCCGATCCAGGTGTCGCGGACGACGAGCCAGTAGCTCACCGCCAGTATGGTCGTGACGGCCAGGTTGAGGAGGAGGAACTTCGCGATTGCCGGCCATGGCCAGTCGCGCACGATCCCCTGGCCGGCGATCACCAGTGGCAGGTGCATGAGATACATCCAGTACGCCGCGTCGGCGAAAAACCGCACCGCTGGCCGAGGCCGGCTGCACCAGCGCCCAAACAGCCCGACCAGCGCCAGCGACACCAACCACGGGTAGGCCGCCTGCGCGGCCACCCCCAGCGGCCGCAGCGCCCCGGAGACGAACCCGACGGGGAAGGCGATCACGACGGCAAGCGCCAGCATCGACCATGGCCACCGGCCGCACGCGTCGAGCAGTGGCGACGAGCCGTCGCCACGGGAAAACGCCGCCGCCCCGAACGCGAAGAACAGACCGTAATACAGGAGCAGGTGGGGAGCGGGGAGCAGCCCGGTGGCCGTGTCGGGGCCGAACAGTTCCCCCATGAACGCCTGCGGCACGAGCGTGAGCGGGATCCACCACACGCCCGCGCGGCCACTCCCCGGGCCCTTATCGACGACCCGTGCCCAGATCGCGAACGCTCCCACCAGCCAGCACAGATACCAGAGGAACCACAGGTGATGGAGCGTCGGCGTCGTGAACAGCCCCAGTGGCCGGCGGCCGAGCTGAACCGTGAACCGTGGTGACGACAGCCAGGCCCGGTAGCGCTCGACGAGCGTGCTGGCCCGCGCCGGTGCCGCTGCCGGCGCCGGGCCGATCGCGGCCAGCCAGTCGCGCGTCGCGGCGCGGCCGGTGGCGAGCGAATCTGCATCGACCGGTGGCAGGCGCAACAGGCCGACGATGAATTCGGTCGTGCCGCGGTCTGCCGTCGTCGAGTCGATCGGCCGCAGGCCGGTGACGTTCTGCGCGGCGGGATCGGCACCGCGCTCGACCAGCAGCCGGGCGATCGCCGGCCGCCCCATGAAAGCGGCGGAATGCAGAGCCGTGTTGCCCTGGCGGTCGGCGGCGGCGACGTCGGCCCCGGCGTCGAGGAGCCGGCGCACGAGCGCCTCGTCGCCGACGAGCACGGCCCACTGGAGCGGCGGCAGGAAAAACTCCGCGTCCCCGGCGGCGAGGTCGCTTGGTGTGGCGAGCAGCCGCTCGATCGCCGCGCCGTCGGCGGCGCGGATCGCCGCGGCGAGCGTCTCGGGCGCGGCCGCTGCCCGCGACGGCTTCTGCACCCACACTGCCGCCCACCACAGCAGCGGCAGCACCGTGACCAGCGACACTACCAGGGGGAGGAGGATCCGCGCCGCGCGCTGGCGGAGAAGGGCGGCCAGGCCGCGGCGCCGGTAGACGAGCATCGTGAAGCAGCCGCTGACGAGGAAAAACAGCGGCATCCGGAAGCCGTGGACCAGCCCGATGGCGAGGCCGTAGAGCGGACTCTGGCGCGAGTCCTGGACGGGCCACGGCGATGGAAAAAACGACATCGCCGCGTGGAGCGCGATCCCCAGGAGCATCGCGAAGGCGCGCAGCGCGTCGAGGTCGTGGCGCCGCGCGATCCCGTCGGAAGGGGGCGCGGGCATGGCTGCGGCCCGGTTCAGGTGCGGAGGCTGGCGGCGGGGGTGTCGGCCGCGAGGCGGTCGATCATGTCGTGGCAGGCGCGGTCGACCGCGGTCTGCCACTGGCTGTCGGCGAGGCCGGCGTTCATCTCCGGCCGCGCGTGGGCGAAGATCACGTCGCGGGCGCTGACGACCAGCGCCCCCAGGCCGTCGGCGTGAAACGCACCGCGCACGTCGGCGGCGCGCCCGCCCTGGCGGCCGAAGCCGGGGACGAGGATCCAGGCGTGGGGCATGGCGGCGCGGAGGGCGTCGAGCTGCCGCGGCCAGGTGGCGCCGACGACGGCGCCGACGGCGCCATAGCGCGCCCCGGCGCTCGTCGCCGCGGCGAATCCCTCGACGCCGGCGGCGACATGGTCGTAGATCGTCTTGCCGCCGATCTCGAGATCCTGGAAGTCGCGGCTGCCGGGGTTCGACGTCTTCACCAGCACGAACACTCCCGCGTGCCGCGCCGTCGCCGCCTTGACGAACGGCTCGAGGGCGTCGAGGCCGAGGTAGGGATTGACGGTCAGCGCGTCGGTACCCCACGGGCCGCCGAGCCAGCCGGCGGCGTAGCTCTCGGCGGTCGAGCCGATGTCGTTGCGCTTCCCGTCGGCGAGCACGAGCAGCCCGCGCGACCGGGCGTGGGCGATCACGTCGGCCAGCGCCGCCATGCCGTGCGGGCCGATCGCCTCGAAGCAGGCCAACTGCGGCTTGACGATCGGCACGAGCCCCGCGACGACGTCGATCACCTCGGTGCAAAACCGTGCAAATGCCCGCGCGACCGCGGCGGCGTCGCCGGGGCTCGCGGCGCGGAGGGCGGGGGGCAGGCTGTCGTGGCGTGGATCGAGGCCGATGCAGGCCGGGGTGCGGCGGCCCTTGACGGCGGCGGCCAGCCGCACGGCGAACGGGTCGGCCGGGATCGTGGCGCCGGCGAGCGGTGCGGTGGTCATGGCGCGGTCTGCGTGGGGGCGGGTCGGCGTGCGGGGGAACGCGTGTTGCCGTGCGGAGGCGGCTGTGCGATAGTGTGGCGGTCCTGCGGGAGTGGTGCGAGTGGGTCCGGGGTGGCTGGCGTCGAGCCAGTGGCCGCGGCGGCCGGCGAAGAGCCGGACGGTTGCCCGTTTCACCGTCCGCGGGGCTGAATCGGGGCGTGGCGCAGTCTGGCTAGCGCGCTTGACTGGGGGTCAAGAGGTCGCAGGTTCAAGTCCTGTCGCCCCGACTGGTTGGCAGATGGCTTCAATGCTCGCAGATTGAAGCTGTTTTTGGTTCACGTGCTTCCTGCCGTCGTTCGGCAGTGCCGTCTGGCAGCAACCGTTTTATCGGGTAGGCAAACGGGTAATTACCCGTTTACCCGTTTCCGGTTTTTGCAGGGCACTCCAATGGGTAGACGGTCACGCGACAAGCTGCCGCAATTGCGACGGCACGCCCCCACCGACACCGCTGTGAACGCCGGTTGAAAAATGCAGCGCGGGGCGGTCGAAAAGTGCAGCGCTGGGGATGGGTTGAATCTACTCCGGGGTAGGCCATTGCGAATGCCGATCGTGGCATCACGGAGATCAAGCCGAAGAAGGGCAAAGGCAAGGGCAAGGGAGCCTGATCTTTGTTGAAGAGGTCGGGGCGAGGGCCGGTGTCCCCTCCCTTCGTCGCCGTCAGGATGGCTCGCTCCGCCACGTCGGTCGATCGGGCGTCAGCCCCTGCCGTGCCGCGTCGAGGGCTTCCGCCCGGTTGGCGAAGTCGTAGGCCCGTACGATCGTGCCGCGGCTATAGCCCATCACGCGCGCAAGCTCGTCGAAGCTCTCGCCCGCCTTCCGCCGCCGGTCCACCTCCGCCGAGATCAGTTTGTATGGCGGCAGCCAGGTGGGGTCGGCCTTTCGCCGGTGCCGGCCGCGGCGGGGATCGATCCGCTTGGGCGGGTGCTTGCCCGTGGTGTGGAGGTGGAGGGCGTCGCGGACGACGTCGGCGCTGATGCCCAGGGCCCGCGTGATCAGGTCGATCCCCGCCCCGGCGTCGGCAAGCGCCGCGATCTGCGGCAGGAGAAGCTCGTATTTCAGCGGCCGTGAGAGCGGCACGAAGACCTCGAGGATGCTCGAATCGGATGTTTCGGGCAGGATCCAACGGTCACCATATAGGAACTCCCACACGCTGTCCGTTGGATCATCGTCGCCGCCGTCGGAAGGCTTCTTCTGCCGGCCGAGCTCCGCCAGGGCCGGGACGGCGTTGATCGTGAACCGGGCCACCATCCGCGGCTTGGCCTCTCCTTCGACCGGCACCGCGTCGATGACGACGTCGCCGATCAAGGACTTGAGGACGCCGGCGGCGACGCCCACGTCGTCCTGGAGCAGCTCCCGGAGCCTCCCAAGGGCCGCCACGACGTCCTGACGCTTCACTCGGCCGACGCGCGGCCGGCGGTTCCGCTGCTGGAGGGTGGCGAGCTCCTCCCGCTTCGCGGTCAGCTCCCGCTCCATCTCCCGGACCCGGTCGAAGATCGCGTCGAGCCCGCGGTCGTCGTCCACCCGGTCGAGCCGGGCAGTGAGCCCGCCACCTGCCGCTCCCGGTTGGCGATCTCCAGCTCGAGCGGCTTGGTCGACGCGGCAGGCCGGCGGATCGCCCGCGAGAGTTCGCCGTTGACCTCCTCGGTGAGACGGTCGAGAAAGTCGTCGGTGAAGAGCACCGCCATCACCCGGCCGAGGACCGCCTCGTTGATGATCCGCTCGGACTTGTAGCCCCGGTTCGTGCAGCCCTTGGAGCCGTGGATCGAATTGAGGCAGACGAGGCTCCGGTACTTGCCCGCCGCGCGCCCGAGGCTCATCGGCGTCTGGCAGCAGCCGCAGATCGGGCGGATGAGCAGCTTCGGGTAGAGGTCGACGCGATGGGGTCGGTCGTCGCCACGCCTGGCCTTCCTGCCGAACGCCGCCGCGCCCTGGCCGAGTTTTTGTTTCACGGTGCTTGCCAACGCATCGGAGAGGATTCGCAGGTGGGGGACCTCCCGCCTGAGCCAGTTCTTCTCGGGCAGCGTCTCGACCCGCCGCTTGCCCGTCTGCTTGTTGACGACGTGACGGGTCTTTCGGAACACGTCGACCCCCACGAGCCGCTCGCGGCGGTAGAGATCACGGATGCGGCCGTCGCTCCAGCTGTTCATGCCGGCGACCCGCTCCTGATTGAAGAGCCGGGCGACGTCGCCAGGGCTCTTCCCTTCGTGGGCCAGCATCTCCGCGCCGCGGCGGATCCAGTCGGCGGCCTCGGGATCGACCTCGACGCGCTTCTCGATCGTGTTCTTGTGGGTGATGAGGAGGTTGCCATTCGAGTCGCGCACATCGACGAGCCGGTAGCCGGCTCCCGGCGGGTGGATGTTGTCGCCGCGGTGGAAGGCGTCGTCCATGCCGCGGTGGACCTTCGACTTGAGCTGCGTGATGAAGGCCTCGTTCATGCTGCCGAGGACAGGGAGCAGGAATGACGACTGCGGGTTGGCGCTGTCGAAGCCGTCGCTGGCCCCGACGACCCGTACACCGGTCTCCCGGGCCAGCTCGCCGAGCTTCAGCGACTCGATCGTGTCGCGGCTCATCCGGGAGAGATCGTCGAACAGGAACCAGGCGACGCCCGAGTCGTCACGGCGCTCGAGGAGCGTCTTGGCGATGGCGTAGCCCCCGCGGCAGGCGAGGGTGCCGCTGACGGCGGCGTCGGCGAGGACGTAGGGCCAGGGGATGAAGATCTGCTCCTGCTGGGCCCGCCTGAGGACGTTCCCCAGCTGCTGGTCGAGCGAGCGGGGATTCGAGTTCTCGTCGCTGAAGCGGACGTAGGTGACGCCGAGCGACGCCCAGGCCCGCGGCGTGCCGGCAGGCTCGAAGACCTCGGTCAGGTCGCCCCGGAACCGGCGGATAAAGTCGTCGGCCATCGCCTCGATCGTGGCGGCGCTGACCGCCGGCACCGCCTGAGTGCCCACGAGCTCAGGCCAGTGCCGGGCCTGGGCCTCGAGGTAGGTACGGGCGAGGCCCAACAGGCCCGCCCGCTCGGGGAGACCGAAGTCAGGCCCCCGGACGCGGCCGCCGCCGCGGCGGAGGGCAGGGGGAACAGGAGACGGATCGGAAGAAGGCGAGCCGGCGTTGCCGGCAGAGTCATTGAGACGAAACATGGGAAACACCTCGGAGGCAAAAGGAATTGCCTCCGGGGCGGAGCAGGGGGGCGTGTCGACGCCCCTCTAGTACTACAACGTTAGCTGATCTTGAGCCAGATGAGTTTTGTCGTCATGCTTCCGGCCATGAATGCACGGAAGCTTCACAAACTGAAGAACGAGATGCAGGCGTTCGTCGAGGACGTCGCCGCCGGCATCGGACGCAGTGAGCGGAAACACTGGTGCTCGACGTATCTCCGCGGGCTCTTGCTCGACGGTGATCGCAAGAGCATCGAGCCGATGGCCGATCGGCTCGCCGCGATTGATCAGCCGGAGAAGGACTACGTCCAGGCGCTCCAGCAGTTCATCAACCAGAGCAACTGGGAAGACGCGCTGGTTCAGGAAAACATGCGGCGGCGTATCGGCCGCATCTTTGGCACGGAAGGCGTGCTGATCATCGATGACACGGGCTTCGTCAAGCAGGGCAAGCATTCGGTGGGCGTGTCCCGGCAGTACAGCGGCACGCTCGGCAAGGTGGGCAACTGCCAGATCGCCGTCACGCTTCAGTTCCAGGTCGAGCGTAGCGTGCTGTGTATCGGTGCCGAACTGTACCTGCCGGAGGCGTGGACGACGGATGCCAAACGGATGAAAAAAGCCGGCGTTCCCGCCGAGATCGGCTATCGCCCGAAGTGGCAGATTGCCTTGGAAATGATCGGGCGAGCACGATCGGAAGGATTCTCCGGGCCGGTGTTGGCCGACAGTGCCTACGGCACCGTGACGCAGTTCCGGCAGGAACTGGACTCGCTTGGATTGCCGTGGTGCCTGGGCATCGACAGCACGCTGCGGGTGATTGCGGCCAACGCCGATCTGGGCCCTGTGCCGGCGAAGGGGCCGATGGGCAGAACGCCGACACGGCCGCAAAAACTTGCAGACCGCACGCTGAAAACCAGGAGTGTTGCGGACTGGGCATGGAGGCGACGTGCCGCGTTCCGCAAGGTTACCTGGCGACAGGGTAGCCGAGGTCCGATGTCGAGCCGCTTTGCCGTCTGGCGGGTCCGGCATGCCCATCGCGCCACGATGGGCATTGAACCGCTCGAGGCGTGCTGGCTGATCGCCGAATGGCCGACCGACGCCGAAAAGCCGACGAAGTTCTTCTTCTCGAACCTGCCTGCCACGGCATCTCGGAAGGAACTCGTCCGCCTTGCGAAGCGTCGCTGGTGGGTCGAGCACTCCTACAAGGAACTCAAGGACGAACTTGGGCTCGATCACTTCGAGGGGCGTTCCTGGCGAGGCTGGCATCATCACGTCACGCTTACGATGCTGGCGTATCTCTTCCTCGTGGAACTGCGAAAGCGGCTCGGAAAAAAGGGGATCCCTGCCTGAGCTTGCCCAGTGTGCGCCGGCTCCTTCAATCGCTTCTGCTGTGCTTCTCGCATCATTGCCCCATCTGCAATCGACCGATCAACGACGAACTCATGCGGGTCGATTCCAGTTGAGCTAACGTAGTAGTACTATCTGTCCGTGGAAAAAGTCATCCATGACCTTTTTCCACTTCAGACACCCCGAGAAAAGCCGGGGCTTTTTTGGGGTGTCTGCCGCCGCATCCAGCGGCGGATCACTTTGGCCAGGGTCTGCTGGTCTGCCGGCGGCAGTGTCCTGGCTTGGGCGCGATCGTCACCGAGTGCCACTCGGCAGTGGCACCGCGCGGGGGTCGGCGTGCTCAGGCTCCCCGGTGACCGGCTGCCGCGAGTACGATACAAGTCCGTGCGCCGTACCTGAGTAAGGATCGACGACCATGCTTGGCTCATGTCGGTGGATTCAAACCTGCCTTCCATTGCTGGCGCTCGTGGTCGCAGTTGCCGGCTGCAACGAAGGCGAACCGCTGCCGAATGGATATCACCTGTTTTTCGCCAACAGCTCCGAGGCGAGTCTCGTGAAGCCGGCGACCAAGGGGGGCGAGTGTCTTGCCGGACCGCACGTCGCCGAGCTGGGCCATTCCGGGGCGATCATCTTCGGGAGGATCGAGCCCAAGGCCGGCCTTCCGCCCCATCCCGACCACGCGCCCGGGTATTTCGTGATCGACTCGGCCACCGACACAAAGTCGACCGGCCTCGAGCGGGCGGCGTGGCTCGACGAGCTGAAGGCTGCCGGGATCGCGGCCCCGGTCCTGCTTCCCCCGCAGCGGGTGTGGCCGAAGAAGTATTGATCGCGCCCGTCGGGGAGAGCCGCTTTCATGCCCGCCGACCCACCGACCAAGACCGACCTGCTCGAGCTCTTTGCCACGTTCCGCGGCGACGGACTGGGGTTCTGGCGGGCCATCGATCCAGCCGACTTCTGGACGCGGCCCGGCGGTGCCTGGTCTCCGGCCGACAACGTCCGTCACCTCACGATCTCGGCGGCCCCCGTGGCCCGGGCGCTGCGCATCCCGCGCGTGATCCTCCGCGCGCTGTTTGGCATGGCCACCCGACCATCGCGTACGTGGCACGCGCTCCGCTCGGCCTATCTCGACCGCCTCGCCAAGGGTGGCTCAGCCGGGCCCTACGCCCCTCCGCCGGTCGCGCCGCCAGCCGATCTGGCGGCCGGGCAGCGGCGGCTCATCGGTGAGTGCGAGGCCACGGTGCTGAGCCTCGTGCGCGCCATCACCGCCTGGGGCGACGACGCGCTCGACCGCTACCGCCTGCCACATCCGCTGATCGGCAAGCTGACGCTCCGCGAGATGCTCGTGTTCACGCTGTTTCACTTCGACCACCACCGCGACAACGTCGCCCGGCGGCTGGCCGGCCAGGAGCCTCGTCGCTGATCGCGCCGCGTGCCGCTGAGCACCTACGGCGCACCGACCTTCATCCCTTGCGAGTACGACCACGATGACCAAGCCACCAACGTGGTTCGCCGCCGTCGTCGCCGTAACGCTGCTCTGGAACATCGTCGGCCTGCTGGCGATCCTCGCGGATCTCCGGCAGGCGGCCGTCGACGGCGCCGCGCCAGCCGCGCAGGAGCAGGCGCTCCGCGCCGCCTGACCGCTGTGGAGTGTCGCTGCCAGCGTCGTCGCGGTCGTGGGGGGCACGCTGGGCTGCCTGATGCTGCTCTTCCGCAGGCGCGAGTCGCTCGCTCTCCTGTGGGCGTCGCTGGCGGGCGTCGTGGTTCAAGACATCGGCATCTTCGCGGTCGCCGGTGTCGGCAAGGAAGCCGGTCCGGTGCCGTTCATCCTCCAGGGCCTCGTGCTCGCCATTGCCATCGGCCTCGTCTGTCTTGCCCGACACGCGGCGAGCCAAGGTTGGCTCATGAAACGCGGCGGCAGCTGACGAGCCGAGGCACGCCCCTCTCACCCCAACCCGAATGCCCGTCGCAGGACCGCCAGTGAGCGCTCGCCGTGCTCGGCCGCCACGATCACGTCGAGGCGGACTTCGCTCGTGTTGACCAGGTCGATGTTGATCCCCTCGTCCGCCAGCGGCTTGAACAGGCGATCGGCCACGCCCGCGTGACTGCGGATCCCGACGCCCGTGATCGACAGCTTCGCCACGTGCGGCACGTCGGCCATCGTGCCACCGCGCGACGCCGCGATCCGCCGCGCGATGTCCGTCGCCCGGTCGCGGTCGGCCGCCGGGACCGTGAAGCTCAGCTCGGCGCGGCCACCGTGCGGATGGCTCTGCACGATCATGTCGACGAACAGGCCGGCCCGGCCGACCTCCTCGAAGACGTCGGCCGCCACGCCCGGCGTGTCGGGGAGATCGATGAACGTGAGCAGCGCCTGCGAGGCATCGAGGATGCAATCTTCGATCGCCAGATCCTCCATCCCCTCGAGGCGATTGACGACGTCGAGCGGACTGGAACGGCCGATCGTCGCCGGCTGACCGAGCGCCGGCTCGGCGGCAGCCTCGTGGTCGAGCGCGAAGGCACGGTGCACGGCCGCGACGGCCGCCGGGCCCGAGGCGCGGTCGACGAGGACCGAGATCTTGATCTCGCTGGTGGTGATCATCCGGACGTTGATCTTCTCGGCCGCCAGGGCGGTGAACATCCTCCCGGCCACACCCTGCTCGCGGGCCATGCCGACGCCGACGGCGGAGACTTTGGCAAGGTCGGCGTCGTGCGACACGCCCGAGGCGCCGAGCTGTGCGGCGGTGGCCCGGGTGAGGTCGAGGGCCGAATCGGCGTCGTCGGCGGGGACGGTGAACGAGATGTCGGCGCGGCCGTGCTGGCCGACGTTTTGCACGATCATGTCGACGGCGATGCCCGAGGCGGCGAGGCGCGAGAACAGCGCGTGGCTCGAGCCCGGCTGGTCGGGGACCGCCTCGAGCGTGATCCGGGTCTCGTCCTTGGCGAGGGCCACGCCGCTGGCGGAGCGCTGGGCGGCGCGGCGGGCGTCGACGATCAGCGTGCCGGGGACGTCGCGGAAGCTCGAGCGGACGAGGACCGGGACGCCGAATTTCTTGGCAAACTCGATCGACCGCGGGTGCATCACGCCGGCGCCGAGGCTCGCCAGCTCGAGCATCTCGTCGTAGGCGATCGAGGGGAGCCGGCGGGCGGCCGGGAGGACGCGCGGGTCGGTGGTGTAGACGCCGTCGACGTCGGTGTAGATCTCGCACAGGTCGGCGCCGAGCACCGCGGCGAGGGCGACGGCGGTGGTGTCGGAGCCGCCGCGGCCGAGGGTGGTGATGTTGCCGTGCTGGTCGATTCCCTGGAACCCGGCGGCGATCACGATCGCGCCGGAGTCGAGGAGCCGGCGCATGTGGTCGGTGGAGATCGAGCGGATCCGCGCCTTGGTGTGGGTGCTGTCGGTGCGGATCCCGATCTGGGCCCCGGTCAGGCTCACCGCCTCGACGCCGAGCGACTGCGTCGCCATCGCGAACAGCGCCACGCTCACCTGCTCGCCGGTAGAGAGGAGCATGTCCATCTCCCGGGCGCTGGGGCGTGGCGTGATCTGCTTGGCGAGGTCGACGAGGTAGTCGGTCTGGTGGCCCATGGCGCTGACGACGACGACGACGCGGTCGCCGGCGGCGTGGCGGGCGACCGCCTTGCGCGCGGCGGCGAGGATCTTGTGGGCGTCGGCGACGCTGGTGCCGCCGAACTTCTGCACGACGAGGGCCATCGAAACGGATGCTCCGGAGCGGCGGGAGGGTCGGGTGGTCAGCCCGCGGCGGTGAATGGGCGCGGATCGAGGAGCCGCCCCATGAGGCGATGCCCCGGCTCGATCACCGGGCCGGCGGCGGCGGCCGACTCGTCGAACGCCGTGGCGGAGCCGGGGACGATCCCCTCCCCCGCGATCAAAAACGGCACGCGGCCGCGCGAGTGGGTCTTGGTGGAGAGAAACGTGGGATGGTCGGGGCAGACGAGGATCCGGTGGGGGCCACGCGCGGCCAGGGCCGCGGCCACCGGGCCGATGACATGCCGGTCGATCTCCTCCAGTGCCGTGACCTTCGCGGCGGCGTCGCCCTGGTGGCTCGCCTCGTCGGGGGCCTCGACATGGACGCAGACGAGATCGTCGTGGTCGAAGGCGGCGATCGCGGCCCGCCCCTTGGCGGCGTAGTCGGTGTCGAGGTAGCCGGTGGCACCCGGCACGTCGATCCGCCGCCAGCCGGCAAGCGCCGCCAGGCCGCGGAGCAGGTCGACGGCGGTGATCATCGCGCCAGACACGCCATACGCCTCGCGAAACGGCGGCATCGCCGGCGTGCGGCCGACACCCCACAGCCAGACGTGCGTGGCAGGACGCTTCCCGGCCGTGACCCGGCGGAGGTTGACCGGATGGTCGGCAAACCAGCGGGCGCTGGCGAGCATGATGTCGGCCAGCAGCCGGCTGCCCGTGCCGCGCGGGAAGGCATCGGCGACCGACTTGTCCATCAGGTCGTGTGGAGGGGTGGCGCGGAGATCGGCGCCAAGCGGCGCGGGCGCGCCGGCGTGGCCGCGGTAGAGAAGGAGATTGCGGTAGCTGACGCCGGGGACGAACGACCAGCCCGCCAGCCCGGAAAACTCGGCCTCGAGGCCGGCCTGGGCGGCGGCGAGCAGGTCGCGGGCCTCGTCGGTCGAGACATGGCCGGCGGTGAAATCCTCCATCACGGCGGTCGTGCCGCCGTCGCCGTCGTCGGCGGTGGCGATCGTGACGAGGTTGCAGCGCACGGCCCAGTCGTCGGGGCCGAGGGCGATGCCCTGCGCGGCGGCCTCGAGCGGCGCGCGGCCGGTGAAGCAGGCCAGCGGGTCGTAGCCGAGGAGGCTCATGCACGCCACCTCGGAGCCTGGCGGAAGCGCGTCGGGGACGTGGTCAGTGAGGCCGACGACGCCGCGCGCGGCGAGGGCGTCGAGGTGCGGGGTGCGGGCGGCGGCCAGCGGCGTGCGGCCACCGAGGGAGGCCTGCGGGAGGTCGGCGGCGCCGTCGGGAATCACGATCAGCGTCTTCACGGGCGGCAGGCGCTCCTGTCAGTCGTCGATCACGCCGAGGCAGATGCTGCGGCCGCGGACGACGTCGGACGCGTCGATCGCGGCCACCGCGGCGTTGACGGCCGCCGCCGGCGAGCGATGGGTCATGATCACCAGCGGCACGGCGCCAGACTCCGTCTCGGCCTCGTGCTGGATCACCGCGGCGATCGAGATCCCCTGCTCGCCGAGGCAGCCGGCGATCCGCGCGAGCACGCCGGGGCGGTCGGCGACGAGGAACCGCAGCAGGTGGCGCTCGACCAGGTCGGCGGCGCCGAGCGAATCGGCCGGGCCCTCGGGCTCGAGCATCGCGGTGGTCCGAAACGTGATCGCGGCGCGGCCGACGACGGTGTCGATGATGTCGGCGACGACGGCCGAGGCGGTGGGCATCTGGCCGGCGCCGAGGCCATGGAAAAACATTTTCCCGACGGCGTCGCCGACGAGGCTCACGGCGTTGAAGGCACCGCGCGTCTCGGCCAGCGGCGTGCCGATCCGGACCAGCGTCGGCGCCACGCGCAGGGCGACGCGCGCCGTCCCCGGGGCTCGCGCGGCGATCGCCAGCAGCCGGATGCGGTAGCCGAACTCGCGGGCGGTGGTCATCAGGTCGAGGTCGATCCCCTCGATGCCGCGCCGCGGGATCTGCCCCCACGGCACCCAGGTGCCGAAGGCGAGGTGGGTCAGCAGCGCCAGCTTCTGCGTGGCGTCGGTGCCGTCGACGTCCATCGCGGGGTCGGCCTCGGCGTAGCCCTCGTCCTGTGCGAGGCGGAGGACCTCGGCGTAGTCGGCCCCCTCCTCCTCCATCCGCGAGAGGATGAAGTTGCTCGTGCCATTGAGGATCCCGCGGATGCTCTCGATGCGGTTGGCGGCGAGGCACTCGCCGATCGCGGCCACGATCGGGATCCCGCCGGCGACCGCTGCCTCGAATGCGATCGACCGTCCATGCCGGCGCGCGACCTCGAACAGCTCCGGGCCATGCTCGGCGAGGACGGCCTTGTTGGCGGTGACCACGTCCTTCCCGCTCTCGAGCAGCGCCACCATCATCGACCGGGCCGGCTCGAGGCCGCCGACGAGGAGGGCGACGACCGAGATCGAACGGTCACGCGTGATCGCGCCGATGTCGGTGCCGAGGAGGCCCGGTGGCACCGCGACGGCGCGGGGGCGGTGGAGGTCGCGGACAACCACCCGTTCGACGACGACCGGCCGCCCCGCGTGACGGGCGACATGCTCGGCGGAATCGGCGAGGAGCCGGTAGGCACCCGATCCGACGGTCCCGAGGCCGACGATTCCGACCCGCACTGGCTCCGACATGGCCCCGGTCGCACTCCTTCCCACGCTCGCATCGTACCCGGTTCGACCCCGCGACCGGCGGCCGGCCCCGTGGCCCTGCCCTCTCCGGTCGGCGGATCGGCACCCGGTCGAAAAGAACTTCTGCTGCCGACAGGCTAGCTCACCCGCGGGGACGCGGCGGTGTGGCCCACGCAGCGGCAAGCCTGCCAGGGCGGCGGCTGCCAAAACGGCACGTCTGGCCCGGCGGGTCGCGCGGCTTCGGCGTGGCGGGTCGCGCTTTTCACGGGTTTTGCGTAGGCTCACCCAAGCGGTGTCCGTCTCGGCACGGCGGTTGCATCCCCCCCGGGGCAGGCGGCGCGACTGCCAGGTCCGCCCGTCGCCCCGGCGCGGGAAGCCCGTTGCCGGGGTGCGTCGTCCCGCCCTTCCGTTCATCAGTCCCGCCCATCCGTCCACCAGAGGAGTGCATCCGTGGCCAAGCAAATGGTGTTCGACGACGAGGCCCGCCAGCCGCTGCTCGCCGGCGTTTCGAAGCTCGCCCGTGCCGTGAAGAGCACGCTCGGCCCCCGCGGTCGCAACGCCGTGCTCGACAAGGGCTGGGGCTCGCCGAAGGTCACCAAGGACGGCGTCACGGTCGCCGAGGACATCGACCTCGAGGATCCCTACGAGAACCTCGGGGCGCAACTGGTCAAGGAAGCGGCGAGCAAGACCAACGACGTCGCCGGTGACGGCACCACCACGGCCACGGTGCTCGCCGAGGCGATCTTCCGCGAGGGGCTGAAGATGATCGCCGCGGGGGCCGACCCGATGGCGCTGTCGCGCGGGATCCAGAAGGCCGTGGCCGCCGTCTCGAAGGCGATCGGCTCGATGTCGACGCCGATCAACGAGAAGAACAAGAAGGAGTTGATGCAGATCGCGACGATCGCCGGCAACAATGACCCGGCGATCGGCCAGGTCCTCGCCGAGGCGTTCCTCAAGGTCGGCAAGGACGGCGTGATCACCGTCGAGGAAGGCAAGCAGGCCGAGACGACCGTCGAGGTCGTCGAGGGAATGCAGTTCGACCGCGGCTTCCTCTCGCCCCACTTCGTCACCGACACCGACGCCCAGGTGTGCGAGCTGGAGAATCCGTTCATCCTCCTGTTCGAGGAGAAGATTTCCTCGGCCAAGTCGCTCGTCCCGCTCCTCGAGGCGGTCAGCAAGGCGGGCAAGCCGCTGCTGGTCATCGCCGAGGACGTCGAGGGGGAGGCGCTGGCGACGCTCGTCGTCAACAAGCTCCGCGGGATCGTCCACTCGGTGGCGGTCAAGGCCCCCGGCTACGGTGACCGCCGCAAGGCGATCCTCGGCGACCTCGCCGTGCTCACCGGCGGGCAGGCGATCTTCAAGGATCTCGGCATCGCGCTCGACGGGGTCAAGCTCGCCGACCTCGGCCGCGCCAAGAAGGTGATCGTCGAGGCCGAGAACACGACGATCGTCAACGGCGCCGGGTCGAAGGACGCGATCGCCGGCCGGGCCGCCCAGATCCGTGCCGAGATCGAGCACACCGACAGCGACTACGACCGCGAGAAGCTCCAGGAGCGGCTCGCCAAGCTCGCCGGTGGAGTCGCCCAGATCAACGTCGGCGCCGCGACCGAGACCGAGATGAAGGAGCGCAAGGCCCTCATCGAAGACGCGAAGAGCGCCACCCAGGCGGCTCTCGCCGAGGGGATCGTGCCCGGTGGCGGCGTGGCCTTGTTGCGCAGTGAGAAGAGCATCGACAAGCTCGATCTCGACGGCGACGAGAAGCTCGGCGCGTCGATCGTGAAAAACGCGCTGCGGTACCCGCTCGAGGCGATCGCCGACAACGCCGGCGTCGACGGGCCGGTGGTCGTCAACCGCGTCCGCCACATGAAGGGCAAGAACGACGGGTACGACGCCGACAAGGAGGCCTACTGCGACCTCGTCGAGGCCGGCGTCATCGACCCGGCGAAGGTCGTGCGGACGGCGCTCCACAATGCCGCCAGCGTCGCCAGCCTGCTGCTCACCACCGAGTCGCTGATCACCGAGATCCCCAAGGCCGAGGAGGAGGCGGGGGGCGACAACCACGACCACCACGGCATGGGTGGCGGGATGGGCGGCATGGGTGGCATGGGCGGAGGCATGGGCGGCATGGGCGGCATGGGCATGCCCGGCATGATGTGATCGGCCCGACCGAACCGCACGAGACTCAATTCGAACCTTCTTTCCGCGAGGAGAACCCGAGATGGCAGCCAAGAACCTCAAGATCCGTCCGCTCGAGGACCGCGTCGTCGTCGAGCCCGTCGAGGCCGAGGAGCGGACCGCGGGGGGCATCGTCCTCCCCGACACCGCCAAGGAGAAGCCGCAGCGCGGCCACGTCGTCGCCCTCGGCCCGGGCAAGCTGCTCGACAACGGCCAGCGCGCCGCGCTGTCGGTCGCGATCGGCGACCAAGTGATCTACGGCAAGTACTCCGGCAGCGACATCGAGGTCGATGGCCACGAGGTCAAGATCCTCCGCGAGAGCGACATCCTCGCCAAGGTCGTCGGCTGACGCCGGCGGCGCCCATTTCCGCTCCGACATCCCCGCATCGCTTCCCTCCCGAGGAGATCCCAGTCGTGCCCAAGCAGTTGCTGTTCGACGATCGTGCCCGCGCCAAGCTGCTCAAGGGCGTGGAGAAACTCGCTGGCGCCGTCGCCGTGACGATGGGCCCGACGGGCCGCAACGTGATCATCGACAAGTCGTTCGGCGGTCCGACGGTGACCAAGGACGGCGTGACGGTGAGCAAGGAGGTCGATCTCGACGATCCGTTCGAGAACATGGGGGCGAAGCTCGTCAACGAGGTCGCCTCGAAGACCTCTGATCTGGCCGGCGACGGGACGACGACTGCCACCGTGCTCGCCCGGGCGATCTTCCGCGAAGGGAGCCGGATGGTCGCGGCGGGGAGCAACCCGACCGCGGTGCGGCGCGGGATCGAGAAGGGCGTGGCCGCGGCGGTCGAGCGCCTCCAGGAGATGGCCAAGCGTGTCGAGCGCCCCGAGGAGATCGCCCAGGTCGGCGCGATCAGCGCCAACAACGACCGGGCGATCGGCGATCTCCTCGCCGAGGCCCTCAAGAAGGTCGGCAAGGACGGCGTGATCACCGTCGAGGAGGGGAAGACGACCGAGACGACCGTCCGGTTCGTCGACGGGATGCAGTTCGACAAGGGCTACGTCTCGCCCTACTTCATCAACCGCCCGGCGGAGATGGATTGCGAACTGTCCGACGCCCTGATCCTGATCCACGAAAAGAAGGTTTCCAACCTCCGCGACCTGCTCCCGATCCTCGAGAAGGTCGCGCAGTCGGGCAAGCCGCTGCTGATCATCGCCGAGGACGTCGACGGCGACGCCCTGACGGCGCTGGTCGTCAACAAGCTGCGCGGCGTGCTCAACGTCTGTGCCGCGAAGGCCCCCGGGTTCGGCGACCGCCGCAAGGCGATGCTCGGCGACATCGCCGTGCTCACCGGCGGCACGCTGATCAGCGAGGACCTCGGCATCAAGCTCGAGAACCTCGACCTGTCGCACCTCGGCAAGGCGAAGACGATCACCGTCGACAAGAACGAGACGACGATCGTCCAGGGAGCCGGCAAGTCGGCCGACGTCCACACACGGGTCCTCCAGATCCGCAACCAGCTCGAGGCCACCGAGAGCGAGTACGACCGCGAAAAACTCCAGGAGCGGCTCGCCAAGCTCACCGGCGGCGTCGCGATCGTGTCGGTCGGTGCCGGCACCGAAGCGGAGATGAAGCAGAAGAAGGCCCGCGTCGAGGACGCCCTCCACGCCACGCGTGCGGCCGTCGAAGAGGGGATCGTCCCCGGTGGCGGCGTGGCCCTGCTCCGCTGCCGCGCGGCCGTCGAGAAGGTCCGCGGCCAGGCCAAGGGCGACGAGAAGATCGGCGTCGACATCATCCTCCACGCCCTCGAGGCCCCGATCCGGCAGATCGCCGAGAACGGCGGGATCGACGGGTCGGTGGTCGCCGACGAGGTCGCCGGCAAGAGCATCCACATCGGCTACGACGCCAACACCCGCGAGTATGTCGACATGCTCGAGGCGGGGATCATCGATCCGGTGAAGGTCGTCCGCGTGGCGCTGACCAACGCGGCGAGCATCTCCGGACTATTGCTCACCACCGAGGCCTTGGTCACGAACCTCGACAAGGACGACGCGAAGAAGAACCGCGCCGAAGGCTCCGTCCGCTGACCGGCGGGCGGTCGGGCCGCAAGGCTGCGGAGTCGGTCCGATGGCCACCACCATGTCCCAGCCGCGCGATTATTACGAGGTGCTTGGCGTCGACCGGCGGGCCGACGGGAAGCAGATCGCCGACGCCTACCGGAAGCTGGCGATCCGCTACCACCCCGACAAGAACCCCGGCGACCAGGAAGCGGCCGAGCGGTTCAAGGAGGCCGCCCGGGCGTTCGAGGTGCTGTCTGACGACGGGCTCCGGTCGCGCTACGACCGCTTCGGCCACGCCGGCCTCCAGGGAGGGGCGGGGCCGCAGCCGTTCAACGATATCGGCGACATCTTCGAGGCGTTCGGCGACATTTTCGGTGGCGGCGTGTTTGGCGGGGGCCAGCGGCGCGGCGGCCGGCCGCGTCCGGGGCGCGACGTGTTTTGCGCGGTGTCGCTGTCGCTGGTCGAGGCGGCCCGTGGCGTGACCAAGGCGGTCACGTTCACCCGCCACGAGGCCTGCGGCACGTGCGACGGCAGCGGCGCCCGCAAGGGCACGAGCCCCGTGCCGTGCGACTACTGCGCCGGCCGCGGCCAGGTGATCCAGTCGGCCGGCGTGTTCCGCCTCCAGACCACCTGCCCGGCGTGTCAGGGGCGCGGGACGGTGATCCGCGACCGCTGCCCCGACTGCGGCGGCGCGGGGCTCACCGAGGAGCAAGTCGAGCGGCGGGTGCCGATCCCCGCCGGCGTCGATGCCGACGTGCGCGTCAGGCTCACCGGCGAGGGGGAGCCGAGCGCTGCGGGCGGGGCCCCGGGCGACTGCTACTGTGTGATCGAGATCGAGGAGCATCCGTTCCTCACGCGGCAGGGGCGCGACCTGCACTGCGAGGTCCCGCTGACGGTCAGCCAGGCGGCGCTTGGCGCCACCGTCGACGTGCCGAGTCTCGACGGGCCGCGCCCGCTCGAGGTGAAGCGCGGCACGCAGCCCGGCGACGTGATCCGGCTCCGTGGCGCGGGAATGCCGGAGGTGCGCGGCCGTGGCGTCGGCGATCTGCACGTCCATGTCCATGTCGAAGTGCCGCGGGCCCTGTCGCCCCGTGCCGAGCAGCTGTATCGTGAGCTGGCGGCCGAGGAGCAGAAGGCGGTGAGTGCGAAGCGCTCCGGGTTCTTCGAGCGGCTGGCGGAGTATTTCCGCTCCCAGCCGGCCCGGGAGGATTCCGATGAAGACCGCCCCGACGGCGGACGGGAGAAGCCGAAACGATGAGCCATCCGGGTGACGAGCGTGCCGAGCCGCGCCATGACCGCTCCGGCGACGAGACGGTGGCCGATCTCGAGGCCTTCCGCCAAGCGCGGGCCGCCGCGGCGGGCGGAGACGCGGCGGGGCAGGAGTTGGCCGAGGCCCGCGACCGCCTCCTCCGCGCCCAGGCGGAGCTGGAGAACTTCCGCCGCCGTTCGCGGCGTGAATTCGAGGAGGCGCAGCGCTACCGCGAGATCGACTTGCTCCGCGATCTCCTCCCGGTGCTCGACAACCTCCACCGTGCCGTCGAGGCCGCCGACAAGACGACCGACATCGACAGCCTCCGGGCCGGTTTCAAGATGACGGCGCAGCAGATCGAGAAGCTGCTCGAGGCGCACGGCTGCCGCGTGATCGACACCGACGGCCGGCCGTTCGACCCGACCGTCCACGACGCCGTCCTCGAGCAGGTGGTGCCGGGGCAGCCGGCGGGCGCGGTCGTCGGCGTGGGCAGCCGCGGCTACGTGCTCCACGACCGCGTCGTCCGCCCCGCGCAGGTGATCGTCGCGAAGGAGGGGTGAGGAATGCCGACCTACGACTACGTCTGCGACGGCTGCGGGCACGCCTTCGAGCTGTTCCAGTCGATGACCGATGCGGTGAAGAAGACCTGCCCGAAGTGCGGCAAGAAGAAACTCCGCCGCCTCATCGGTGCGGGCGGGGCGATCGTCTTCAAGGGGTCGGGGTTCTACAAGACCGACTACCGCAGCGAGTCCTACAAGAAGGCCGCCGCGGCCGAATCGCCGAAGACGGGCGACGGCGGCAAGGGGTCGGGCAATTCGGGGGAGTCCTCGGGCGGCGGTTCGTCGGGGAGCAAGGACTGACGGCGGCCCGGCTCCGCCCGGGAGCCATCACCGGAGGCCCGTTCACCACATGCCCCGTTGCCCCGTCTGCAGTTCGTCGGTCGATCTGACCGCGCTGGCGACCCCACCGTTTTGCAGCGAGCGCTGCCGGCTGGTCGACCTCGGCCGCTGGCTCGGAGAGTCGTACGGCCTGCCGCGCCCGCGGGGCCGTGCCGACGCCGATGAAGACGAAGCCGGCGGCGACGCCAATCCGGCCGACTCCGACGGCGACGACGACGCCGGGTGAGCACGGCGGGAAGGCACGGCGGCGCGATTCCGCGGCGGTCCGTATACTCCCCGCCGGTCGTCGCCGGCAGGGCCGGTGACGCCGCCAGCGCTCCCCGAGGGTGAGCGACCTCCCCCGAGGGTCAGCAGTCCGATGCCGGCAGATCAGCCCGATCCCGTCCCCTCCCCCTCGGTTGCCGACGAGGCCGTCGTCGCCTCCGCCACGGCCGCCGTCACGTTCGCTGCGGCTGCCCCGGAGCCGGCCGGTGCGGCGGCGTCCGCCGGAGCGGCGCCGACGATCGCCGGCGACGGAGTGGTGCACGAGATCCGCTGGAGCGACGCCCTCCCCTGGTGGCTGCTGTTCCGCGCCGCCGCGGCGGCCTTCTCGCCGACGGTGATCCTGCTCGCGGCCGCGGGGAGCTTGGCCTTGTGGGCGGGGTGGTCGGTTGCCGACAAGGTCGGCCTCCCCGCAGCCGGTGGCGCGTTGCCGTCGCCCTCGGCGACGGCAACGACCGCCGTCCGGCCGTTCGACGGTGCGGCGCTGCTCGCGGCCGCGGTGAACGTGCTGCCGCCGCCGGCCGCCCAGGCGGTCGGGCAGGCGCTGGCCCTCTTCTCACCGAGCGTGACCGCGGCCACGGCGTGTGGCGCGCTTGTCCGTCTCGGGTGGTTTGTCGTCGTCTGGTCGCTGTTCGGCACGGCGATCGCCCGCGTCGTCGGCCTGCGCCTCGCGCGCGAGGAGCCGCTCGGCTTCGCCGGTGCCGTTCGCGAGGGGATGCGGCTGTGGACCGCGCCGACCAACGCCGCGCTGTTCACGCTCCTGGCGATGCTCGGCCTCTCGCTGCCGGGGATGCTGCTGGGATTCCTGATGCGGACCGAATGGGGGCTCGCGGCGGTCGGTGTGATCTGGCCGCTGTTCCTCGCCGCCGGGCTGGTGCTGGCGCTGCTCGCGGTCGGTGTCGTCGTCGGGTG